>JAABUP010009679.1_pt1 | contig 11722 bp, 15 predicted proteins | sample 5559201 | NCBI WGS metagenome assembly JAABUP01 (sample SAMN10711887, study PRJNA513373) | rock metagenome | isolation source: Antarctica rocks | place: Antarctica | reverse complement strand
TCGCTTTGGCCTTCTTGCGGCACTTGCCCTTCTTGTTCTTGCCGTGCTTGCACGTCTTGCTGGCCAGGTCCGCCGCGCCGACCGCCGGCGCGGGCGCCTCCGCCTCCTCGCCGGCCTGCTGCGCGGATGCCAGGGCCGTCGCCCCAGCCGCGCTCGCGGGCGCCGGGCCCGCGGCCGCGGGTGCCGCCTGCGCGGCGCCCGGCGCGCCGTCCCGTGCCTCCGCCAGGGCGGACAGTATCGCGCTGGGCATGCTGGCAGGGTTGCCCCTCGCCGCGGCGCCCGCAGGCTGCGCGGCCTGCTGGCAGAGCGCGTCCGGCAGCGCCGCGGCCGCTAGCAGCACTAGGGCAAGCAGGCCGGCGCGCACGCGCGCCCCCGGCAGCCGCATCCTGGCCAGCGTGCTGGGGGCCGCCTGCAGAGGCCTGCGCGGGCGGTCAGAGAGACATCGCATAGATCCACTAGGCCATCTCGCGGATCTAGCGGAGCTGCGGCTTGAGCAGGTGCGTGCAACAGCCTCGTGTTAGAGTGCTGCCAGGTGCACGGGAGGGGCGTCACGGAGCGCACCTGGCCAAGTCGGCAAAGTCGAGTGGGACAGAGACGGTGCTAGACACCGACCTCCTCAGGCACCAGCACTTTCAACTTTGCGCCGCAGCTCTGTACGTATGGGTGAAGTTCAGACGTGCCTCAGTTTGCAAGTGTGTACGCTGCTCCGCTAGCACGTCCCGGAGAGGGCCTGGTGTTACCCTGCAGCCCAAACTTGATTGTGCCAGGCGGGCTTGCTCGGAGCCGGAACAAGCTGTGGGCCGCACCCAAAGCATACGGAGCAGGAGGTGGGCAGGTAGGAGTGTCTGGAAAATTGCCTGGTGCCGCAGTGCGCAAGCTACATAACAAGATTTAGCGCAGAGCGCTGCACGCCCGCGGCAGCCACTGCCTGAAGCTGCGGCCCACCTTGAGCTAGGCGTGCACACGGCGGCTCAGAGCGCAGTCTGAGCGCGTGCATGCCAGCACGCGCCTAGCGCCACTGGTGGCAGGGCGCGGGATCTTGAAAGCCCGCCTCCGCACACCCTCGGCCGGGCAGCTGCTGACGCTGGTACTCACACCCCGCGCTGTTGCAAGCATGTACGCCTGGGCCACCGCTGCTGCTCTCACGTCCGCATTCCTCAACCCGCAGGTCGCCGGGCGCGCCCCCGCAGCGTCCGCGCGCGGCTGCGCAACTCCCATCCAGCGCTGTCGCCGCGGCGTGCACAGGCCATGGCGCGCGCGCGCCGGCCCTTGGGGGCCAGCCCCATCCAGAGCGCCGCGGTGCTGGCCGTATGCCTCCTGGTCGCGCTGCCGGGGATGCGCCGCGCGGCCGCGCAGACCACGCCGACGCTGACGCTGTCGACAGCGCAGCCGACCGGGAACACCAACACGTCGACGGTGGTGGCGACCGCGCTGCTCACCAACGCCGGCGCCCCTGTGGCCGACCAGCCCATAGCCTTCAGCACTGTGGGCACCACAGGCGCGCGCCCTGTTGCACCCGGGGGCCGCCGCGCTGCCCCGCGCACCTGCCTTCGGGGCCTTTGCGGCTTGGCAGCGCGCGGCTCGACATCATAGCTTTGCGGCGCGCCGTCGCCAGCCTGGCGGGCCGCTCAGGGTGCCAGGGGCGCACGCCGACCAGGGCCGAGCGCAGGAGCTGAGTAGGCGGCTGCACGGCCGGCCGCGCGCGGCCTGCGCACCCAGGCAGCCCGGCGGCCGTCACGCGGCTCCCGCTGCGCGCAGGCAACTCGACCGTGAACACGAATGCCACGGGCTACGCGGTCGCCGCTGCGCAGTTCCCGAACCCGGGCTTCTACAACGCGTCAGCCACCTACGTCGGCAACGCGACGCTGGGGCTTTCGGGCGCCGTGGCGCTCTCCCCGTGCGGCCCTGCCGCGCGCTGAGCGCGCCCTCGGGAGGGGAAGCGCGAAAGCAGACACTGCTGCCTGGCCCTGGGTAGAGCGGCGTCAGAGCACCTCGCCCGGGGTGGCCCTGGTGTGGTTGGGCGGCTTCCAGAGTTGCTGCACATGCGCCGGCGCGTTCCAAGCTGACACAGCCAGTCCCAGCGTTTCGCGCGGTCTTCGTTGGCACGTCGTTTGTGCTTTGCGGCGAGCCAGCTTTTGCTGCAACAGTTGTGCTCTGACATGAAGGCCTCACGCGCAACGTGCCAGCAGCGGACGCGCGGTCAAGGAAGGGCATCGAGGCTAACACGGCGCCCTCATTGCGATGGCCTGTGTCACTGCCGCTGCCGTCCTGCCGTGCTGGGCGCACGCTGCTAGCCAGCGCGGCTGTTACAGAGCCTCGCTCAGCCCTGCAGCACAGAGCCATGCGCGCTGAGCCTGCAGCGGCGGCGGGCGCGCAGGGTGTCCGTGGCCGAGAACACCGTGCTGAGCGCCTCGGTGCTGCCGACCAACGCCAACACGGACCACACGTTCGCCTTCACCGCGGTGCTGAGCCTGGACTCCACCATGCTTGCCGGCGGCCAGGCCATTAACTTCGATTTTGGCGACGGCACGAGCCAGACGGCGGTCACCAGCGACAACGGCGTCGCGCTGGCCGCCCACCAGTGCGCCCGTACCGCAGCCGTGCCCATCAATGCCCCGAGTCAGCACCTCGATACGTGCTTGACATACAAGAGGCGCTGTTGAGGGCCAGGCACATGTTGATAGAATAACCCTGACCCCGTAGGACGCGGGGGACATCGGCATGCACACTTGCTGCCCCGCACACGCTTTGCGTGCTCCCTGCGTGTGATCAGCAGCAGCAGCAGCTGCATAAGTAGACCCAATTCCGTACTTCAAGCACGACCTGCATCTCCCTGGCATGCCCAGCATAAAAAATTACGCGACAAAATTACGCGACACGTCGCGATGCGCGGCCGCTGGAAGCAGACAGGCTTCCTGCCGCCCCCACTCGGGCCGCGCACGCTTGCGCGCGCCCGGCACAGGCGCTCGCCTGGGCAGGGTCGTGCCCTGGCGCGACAGGGCGGGCTGACGGGCCCGGCAACGCGGCCGGCGCAGGTACGCGGCCGTGGGCATCTACACCGTCAACCTGACGTTCGCCGGCAACGCGTCGTACAGCAACCCGAATGGCGGCTCCTTCCCCATCGTTGGCAGCTACTTTGCCGGCACGATCAACGTGTCCGCCGTCGCCGTGCCGACCACGATGCAGCTGCTCATCCTGCCGCCGGTGGCCGTCACGCCCGCCAGTGCGCCCCGCGCCGGCCCGGCGCCCACCCGCGGCGGACCCGCCTCCGCGCAGCGCGGCGCCCCGCTCGCCGCATGTGACCGACTGCGGCGCTTGCCTCAGCAAGTGCTGCACTGCCTGTGCTGCTGTGTGCATGTATATACAGCGCCTTGGCCCACATGCCACCCCTTTGATCTCGTTCTGAGTGGCCTGGACTCCTCAGTGTCAGCGGAGCAATGATAAGGGGACCCACGCGAGCAGCTGTCAGAGGGAGCCCCGCGCGTGTGCGATGGGATCTGAGCGCGCCGGCCGCGCAGGCGTGGTGCCGCACTACCTCGTGGGCGACGCGCTGACGGCAGTCGCGACGCTGACGGCGACGGCGACCGGCCAGCCCGCGGCCGGCGTGCTCATCGCCTTCACAGATGGTGCCGCTCGCGCCCGCCCTCGCGCGCGCGCGGCCGCGCCGCGCGGCCTCGACGGCCCGCCGCCAGTGCTGACATGCGGACATGCGTGCTTGCATCGCAGGCTCCTGGCTGCCCTGCTGCTCCCTTCGGTGCACAGCGTGCACGCAACTGCGGCAACGTGGCAGCGCTGGGCGCCGTGCAGCGCCCGCCATCTTTGGAGTGCTGGACCCCGCGCGCCAGCTGCTCCGCGCCTGCCTGGCGCCCAGCCGCGCCCATGCCCACAGGAGGGTGCGCATGGGCAAGCACGCTGCGCGCCGCGCAGGCACGGGCGCGATCATCGGCACGGCGACCACCAACTCGAGCGGCGTGGCCACGCAGCCGTTCGCTTTCACGCTGCCCGGCAACTACACGCTCGTCGCCAACGTCAGCCAGGCCGACTCAACGCAGTACGGCCTGTCCACCGCCAGCGTCTCGCCGGTCTTCGTGCTGGACCAGACGTCCATGACGCTGACCCAGGTGCGGCCGACAGGGTTTCTGAACCCGCTTGCCAGAATTTGTGACCCCGGCGTTGGCGGCGCGCCTGCCGGGGTTTGCGACTGCACCGCTTCGCGTTGCACCGGCAGCGGCGGGGCGTCCCGCCGGCCGTGCAGAGCGGCGCGTGCGCTGACGCGGGCGCGCCGGCCGCGCGCGCAGCCGCCGGGCACGTGCGGCACGCTGTGCGAGTCGTACACGGGTAGCCTGGTCGCCGCGCTGACGACCGTGCCGGCGGGCGCCGTCATCACGTTCAATTTCGGGTGCTGCCCGCGCGCCAGCCCCGCACGGCGCCCGCCTAGATCCCAATGAGCCCTACCCTTGCACCTCACCTATGCCTGCAGGCGCCGTCATTAGCCTTTTTCCAAGTGAACCGTGTGCCTGCCCTGCGCCCGGCCCGCCCACCGCCCATGCTGCGCCTGCACTGCCTGCTTGCCCTCCCTCTCTGGGAACGCGTTGGGCGCCTGGACGCATGCGTGTGTGGCTCCGCTGCTGCCACACCGCTGCGTACCCTCCCGCCGCGGACGCAGCGCAGCCGCGCCGCTCCGCAACGCCGCACCACGCATCCGTGCGGCGCCGCGCGGCCGCGCGTCCTAGGCAGCCGGCCGGGCGGGGTGTAGGGCATAAACCCTAACATTTGAAGGGCGGCCACGCAGGGACCCGGCCAATACTACGCTGACGACCACGACCGCGCTCGGCGGCGCATTCGGGCTGAATTTCACGTACCCTGCGCCCGGAACCTACATCGCATCCGTCAGCTTCGCCGGCAGCCCGACCAGCACGCCCGGCGGCGACGTGCCCGGCGCCTACCTGCTGCCGTGCGCGCCCCGCCGCCGCGCCGCGCCGCGCCCGCACGGAGCTGGTGCGGTCTTGCGCGCACGCGGCCGCGCGCGACGGCGGCGCCGCGCCCGCGCGCCTGCCTGGCCCCCGGCAGGCGTCCTGGCGCCGTGTTGCAAGAGCGGCCCTGCGCTGGTGGCTGGCCGGACACATGATGGCGGTGGTGCCTGGCGTCTGAGCGCCGGGGCCGCTGCTGCCACAGGCACGGGGGTTGATGGCGGCGGGAAGCAGCAGCAGCCAGTGTGGTTCTGCATGCGGAGTGCCCCTGGGCGCCCATGCTCAGGCCGAGTGCGCATGGACCGCAGGGCGAACGCGGCGATCAGCGTGACGATCGGCAACTCGCCACCGGGGCCGCCGCCGGCGCCCGGCCCGCCCACGCCACCGCCGTCGCCCGGCGCCGGGCCGGTCGACGTGCAGCTGGCGGCCATGCCCGCGGCGCAGAAGCCGCCCAGCTGCACCACTGTGCACTCCGCGCAGACGTTCAAGGCGCAGGTGCGCGGCCCGTGCGAGGCGCTGTGCCCCGCTCCACGGTTTGCGCACACGGAGTGCGTGGCTGCGGGCCAGCTGAGCCGCCGACCTGCGCAGCGGACGCCCCTGCACAGACACTTTGGTGAACACATGCAGCTCTGCAGCGGCCCGCAACTGTGTCCTATGGCTCGCAAGCAGCGACTTTGCAGCACTGCACACCACCGGACAGCCAGCCGGGCAACCAGCGGCCTGGCCTCGCTGCCCACGCATCGTCCGTGAGTGGCGCCACGGCGTCACGACATGCATGGGGCGCCGGCGCGCAGGTCGCGCCGCAAAACTGGCGCCGCTCGGGGCCGCCGCCGGCGCCGCAGGGCACCTGCACATTCGTGCTGTTCGACGACAAGGCCGGCAGCGGCGTGAGCCTGGGCACGGTCGCGGTGTGGCCGCCCACGCAATGGCCGCAGCTGGACAAGGAGGCCGGCGTGTGCATGCTGCAGCTGTCGCAGAGCATCCCGGCGGGCTCCTACAGCGTACGCGCGCGGCCCAGCCCGCCCCCCTCCCCCTGGACCCTGCCGACGTCTGGGGTTTTAGGATGCCTGCGCGCCAGGACAGCGGCTTGTGCACACGGGGCAACCCCACCTAATCCCGATCGTAACGTGAGGGGGATGGCGACTGGCGCAGGTGCAAGTGGTGTACGAGTCCACCAACGGCTTCAGCAACGGCCGCGCGGTGCTGCACGGCTTCGAGGTCAGCCACCTGTGCGCGCTGCACATCCAGGAGAAGCTCGCCGACCTGGGGCAATTCCTGACCGGCTGAGCTGCACCAGGGCCGCCAGAGGGATTGGTTTAGGGTATTACGACCCGATCCGTCCAGGCCGCCTCATCACCTGCCGCCCACCAAGCTGGACGGGTTGCATGCGCGCATGCAGCGCAGGCACGCAAGCAACGCGTCCACAGCCCAGAAGAATAGTAGCTGGGCGCACTAATTTGCGGCGCCCAAGGGGCGCGTTGTGCACGCGAGCCCAGGTATGAGGGCTGCATTTGACTGCGGGCCTGCCGTGCAGCCTTGCAGGCTGCGCTTCAGGCCCGCGCATGCGTTTGGGTCGTTCATACTATACTAAGCGAGCTGTGAACCCTTCAGGATGCTAGTGTTTTTGTGCACGATAATGCGGCCGCAAGCAGGTGTCCGGAGCAGGCACCACTTTGCATGGTGTGGCCTGCACACCACGTGTTCGCCGCGCGGGGCTGCGTCTGCTTTTTGTGGGTTGCCGCACAGTTTGCTTTGGCTCCATGATGGACAGAGGGGGAGCGCACTTTTGACACGCTGCGCGGCAAGGCGGGGCGGGTCTGGCGCTGTGACGCCCTCCTCACACTCTCAAGGACTTATTGCAAGGTATAGGGCGCATCGTTGCGGTTGCAAACTGTTGTAACGTCTTTGACACACTTGCCGTGTGTGCATGCCTACAGTGGCACATCCAAACGGCGTGATGAGAGGCAAGCAAGCATAATGCGAAATCAAATAGCAGGCCCCGTCCCGCATGCTCTAGCTGTATACATGGTATGCCCAGCAGCAAATCCACAGACGGCTGCGGGTGTCATGGCTACGCCCCGCAGGACCAGGCAAACAGGGGCGCCAGCGAGCAGACGTAACAAACTGAAAAAAAAAAATCACGTCCCAGGTCGCTTGCGCGCGCCCCGATCCGCACACCTTATGGAGGCGTCAAATGCCACGCCCGACGTCCCCAGGCGCGACTGTAAACATCACCGATGTGGCAATTGCAAGCCCATGCTGACGCAGCATGGCATGGGCGGGTAGGCTGGCGGTAGCGTTCATTGCTTGGGGCCGCCTTATATGTCAACAAAATGTCCGCCCGACTCGGAGCCTGCCTGGCCGCGGCAGCCTCGCACACCCGCAGAGCTGTGCAGGGCTGGTTATGGGGCCGGCGCGGCCGCGGTGGGGCCTCCCACGCAGCGCCAGGCCGATGCAAAAGCACTAGTGCTTGCAGCCGCATGCGTGCTCCGCGGCAGCATCAGCTGCTAACAGCCCCTGCACTGGGAACCGGTCAAGCCTCAAACGACATACTGGGCGGGAAGCAAGTGTCCCCCCCACCTCCTCGTGAGCCTCAAGCACTGTATAAAGGGTAGTGGCGGTAAGCAGCTGCGCATTGCAAACCCAAACCGGCCCGCCCGCGACTCGTTCATTACTTGCTTGGTCCGGACCCGCAAACCCAGGCGCCCGAGAGCGCGCGCGCCGCGCGCGCTCAGCCCTTGAGCCCCGTGAGGTGCTGCTCGATCTTGTCCTGCAGCTGGCAGAGCTTGTTGACGTAGAAAGGGAAGAGCTTGCCCCAGCTGTTGCTGTAGCCGTTGCTGGAGGTGTACACCACTTGCACCTGCCCCGCGCGTGCCCTGATTAGGATATAGGGTAGGGTAGGATCCGCCTTACCTTACCCTCAAAGCCGCTCAGGCTGTGCAGGCACGCGGCCGTGCCGCCCCAAGGGTTGAATGCGAGGGTGGGGACAGGGTGGGGCTGGGCGGGCGCACGTTGTACTCGCCGGCCGGGATGTCGAGGTTGACCTGCACCTGGCACAGGCTGTACATCTGCAGCTGCTGGTTCGGCTGCGTGGGCGGCCACACGTTGACGGTGCCCAGGTTGTAGCCCACGCCCGTCTTGGGGTTGTACAGCTGCGCGCGCGCGCGCCGCGTGGCGTCGGCGCCACGCCGCGGCCAGCGGCGCCCGGCCGGGGCAGGGTTGTGCAGCACAGCGGACCGCATGCGCAGATTTGCGGGCCGCTGGTCACAGGCGCAACACCAGCGGAGCGGGTGCGCGCCTGGTCAACCGAAAGCGGGCGGAGGAAACACGGGAGGGTCGGGCTGTTGCTGCACGCTCAGCTTGAACCCCCTTGTCACGCTGGTGAGCGTCACCGCGGGGACGGCTTCTGCAGGGGCATGGGCAGGCAGCGGGCGGGCGTCGGCGGCCGGGCGCGCGCCTGGAAGGCGCAGGTGCCGAGCGGGAAGGACGCGTTGGCCTGCAGGCCGTACGTCGGCATGAGCTGCGCGGCAGCCCGCGCCTCGTCAGCCAGGCGGGCGGCGGCACCCCGCCCTTCCCTTCCCCACCCCAACCATGCACCCTTTGGCGGCTGAACCGGCGGCGGCTTCGCCATGGCTGCATGCTTCATGAGACGCAGCTAGCAGGCCAAGGACAGGCTGACACGCTTTCCACATCGACCGAGTGCAGCATGCTGAGAGACAGACAGGCTGTGAGGGCACATGCACAGGTCCCAGCACTGGCCAAACAGGTCGAGCACCGCATGCACAGCAGATAGTCGAGTCAAGTGATGCACACAGGAGGGCAGGACGAGGCACAGCGCGAGAGAGGAAGGGCGAGCGAGCCGCAGGTACATGAAGGAGGGCGAAATGAGGCACAGCGCGCATGAGAGGAGGGGCGGGCGAGCGGCCGGCGCCTGGGGGCCGCACCTGGCCGCGGAAGGTCTGCGCGTGCTGGTTGGAGCCGCAGTCGGGCGGCGACTGCGAGGCCGGGTCCGCGTACACCGCCACGTTGACGCCCTGCGCCCGCAGCACCCCCTCGCATTAGACAGGCTCCATGTCACAGGGGGGTGCACGACTGACACCCCGTGCAGCCCTAGCCTTGGCACCCTGCGCCCGGCCGCATGCGGGTCACAGAGCCCGCAAGCCTGCAGGCTCTCCGACCAGCGCGGGCCTGCAGCAGTGATGGAGCCTCGCGTAATACAGAGTTGCAATACCCGCGAGTCCTGTTGGTGATTAGTCAGTACGCTGAGCATACTCTCGGTAAAAGGCTTTCTGCCTCAGAGCGCAGCGGCAGACTGCAGGGGCAAAGCTGCAGGCACTTCTAGGTTACAACCATGAGAGTCCTGCTTCAGGAAGAGGTGCCATGTCTTTCCAGGGACACAGGCGCCCTGGTGCGAGCGGGGTAGGGTACGAGGCACTGCCGCCGCGCCTGGCCGGGGCTGAAGCTGGGCGTGGGCGTGGGCGACCCGCTCGGCGTCGCGGTGGGCGTCCCGCTCGGCGTCGCGGTCGGCGTCGCGGTCGGCGTTCCAGTCGGCGTCGCGGTCGGCGTCCCGGTCGGCGTTCCGCTCGGCGAAGACGATGGCGTCGGCGACGGCGTGGCGCCGGTCACCGTCACGCTTTGCAAGGTGGTGACCCTGCGCGCGCGCGGACACGTCGCCCGTCACTGCGGCGGCAAGGAAAGCAAACGCGGACGGCCATGGCTCGGACGGCCATGGCCATGGGGCCAGCTGCAGTGGTGGCCTGCGAGCGGAAGGGCGAGACGGCATAAGCAGGCTCAGGAGCAGGCTAGACGCGGTGACCGGAAGTCCGCCCCGGGGCTGAGCTCAGACAGGCTGACATCAGGGCAAAGGCAAGCTCGGCGAGCTTGATGGGGCCTAATGATGCAGGCCCAGCCGGTCGGCTCCCTGTCAGCCGGGCGAGGCCTCGCCAGGGCCCCCGCCATGGCGGCAGGGCGCGGGGGTGGGGCGGCCGCGCGCGCGGGCGCGCACGGCAGCAGGTAGTCGCCGCTGATGCCGCCCGCGCCGGGGCTGCCGGCGGCGAGCGTGGTCGGGCTGCCCTGGAACGTGGCGTTGATGGTGTACGTGCCGGGCGGGGGGTAGGTGTAGGTGTCGGTGTAGGCGCCGCTCGCGTCCGTGGTGGCCGCGTCGATCGTGCCGTCCCTGCGCGCCGCGCGCGCGGGCTGAGCGCGGCCGACCCTGCTGCTGCGGGCTGGCTGCAGCTCTGTGAACGCAGCGTTGCCGCAGTCCGAGCTCCTGGTGAGGAGCGCACCCCGCTTGCTCTTTGTGAGAGCGCCACACGAATGTATCCATGATGCAGCCATGTGCTGCTGCACCAAAGTGCAGGCCGCAATGCCGCGGGGTCGCTAGCAGCCTGTCAACATGGGGGATTAACATGCAACGCCGCACATGTTGCCGGCCAGCTGGAGGGGGCCAGGCGGGGCGGGCGCAGCGCTGTCCGCGAGCCGCGCCGGCGGGCAGGCTCGCGGGCGGCGGGCTCACAGGTGACCACAGAGCGCGCTGCGGGGCCGGCGTGCAGGGCCGCACCCGAATGCAATCAGGACGGTGCCGCCCGCCCCGACAGTGGTCAGCGCCGCGGAGAGCGTCCCCAACACCTGCTCGGGCAGAGGGCGAGGTCAGTGGAGCGGCGTGCCATGCACCTGCTGCGAGCATGCACGCCCATGCGCCGGCACCCTCCGGCCAGGCCGCCCGTCCGCGCACGCCACCACGAGCTTCATGCGGATGGGCAGGTGGGCGCGAGGCATGCACGGCAGGCGCGGCGGCGGGGCGCGCGCGCGCGCGCGCGCTGCGGCCGCCGCCAGTCCCCGACCCCGTGTTGCAGGAGGCAGCCCTGAAACTGACCAAAGGACCGCCGGCGGTGTTGCGCGGTCGTTCACAGGTAACCTCAGAGACAGTCTTGCGGGAAGGCGGCGGCGGCGGGCGGGGCGCGCCGTCACGGTGGCCGAGCCGTTGGGGTTCTGCGCGGTGTTGAGCGTGAGCGTGGACTGGTCCAGCACGTACGTCTGCGTGCTGGTCGACGCGATGCCGTACTGCGTCGTGTCCGAGTTGCTCACGTTGGCGACGATGGTGTAGTTGCCCGGCAGCGTGAACGTGAACGGCTGCGTGGCCACGCCGCTCGCGTTGGTGACCTCTGTGCCGATCACCGCGCCCGTGACTGCGCGCGCGCGCGCACCCGTGCGTCAGGGCCGCCGCCGCCGAGGTTGCCCCAAGCCTCCGCGCACGCCTGTGGGTTTCGTTCCGTGGTACCCTCTTCCTGTGGAACCTGCCCCCGCTCGCGCCAGCAGCCGCCTCATGCGAGCCTGTGTTCAGGCGCCCTGTGTTGAGGGCGGTCAGACGCGAGCATGCAGTGCATGTGCTCCAGCCTTCCGTTGAGACAGAGCGCCGGCGCCCGCCCAGCCTCCAGCGGCCTCGGGGCTCCAGCTCCAGCGCCCGCTTGCCGCACTGCGGCATGGAACATGGGCGCGCGGGGTCGCTGCGCCTGACCTGGCGCGGGCGGGGCGCGCACTGTCGGTGAAGACGACGGTGACGCCGGCCGCGGGCGCGCCGGTGGCGGCGTTGGTGAGCGTCGCGTACGCGTTCAGCGCGTCGCCAACCAGGTAGTAGTTGGGCGTCGTGGTGCCCGTGCGCGCGGTCGGCGACAGCACGACCTGGTTGGGGTTGAAGACGGTGGGCACGACGGTGGACACGGTGGTCGCCGCGAAGTTGCCCGTGCTGCCCA
>JAABUP010009677.1_pt1 | contig 11724 bp, 14 predicted proteins | sample 5559201 | NCBI WGS metagenome assembly JAABUP01 (sample SAMN10711887, study PRJNA513373) | rock metagenome | isolation source: Antarctica rocks | place: Antarctica | reverse complement strand
GGTAGGCCTGCAGAATTGCACCTGTGCCCAAGTGCTGCCGGCTCAGCTGTGTGTTCTGATGCCTGCATGTCTGGCTGCAGACCCACACTTATGTCCATCCTTTCAGGTGCTGATCAACTTGTGTCAGGGCAACATCAACAAGGCGCACAGCAGCACTGCCATTGCTGGCAAGTTGGCATTGATGGTGTGCATCGCAGCCCTCCACTTGGAGCACAGAGCTGTCTATCTGTTCCAAGAGGGTCGTTTTCAAGAAGAGCAGCGGAAACATCTGGGAAGCATCAGCAGGCTTCAGCATGTGCTGTGTGGCATGGCTGAGAGACTTGAGACTGCACTACCAAGTTTGCCAATCCCTGTGGTAAGTTGACACGAACTCATAGACTGTTGCAATCAGGATCTGCAGTGCAGCTGCCTTGCTATTACCAGAAGTTGATGTTTGTCCAGTGCACAGGTCATAGCCACTAAGCAGTGTCAGCGTGTGGGTCGCTCAGTGTACACTTATTGTTTCTTGCATGCGGTGAGCTGTCAGTGTCCAGCTCTGTTGCTAGCATGTGCATTAGGAGGCATGCACGTGCCAGCAACAGAAAAGGAAAATGATGTTGCAGTCAGCCTTGCTGCACCTTTTCAGTGCTGCGTCTGTCATTCTCATCAGCGCCTCTCTGCGCCCCTTGCACTGCATTGCATTTCTGTTTGTGAGACTCTGACAATTGCCGAGGCCACAACACTGCTGTGCTCAGTTTGCATCTCGATCACGATTGTCTGAGTACCCCTTGGTTGACAATGTACAGCCTTGTCCTAAAGCAATATCTTGTGCAGGTGGAGACAGCTCAGGCAATGTTGGATGGCACTGCAACAAGTGGTGATCTGCTGCCAGTCACAGATTGGGCCGTATTGTTCTGTTCACCTGCTGTGTCACCTGACGTGTCACCTGATGTGTCATCTGCCGTGTCACCTGCCACCTCCATGCCAGGCAGCCCTGTCATCACCTCATCAGCTACCACATCAGCTGCTCGGTCAGGAACCCCAACAGCCCCCCCAGCTGCACTGGAAGCTGCCTGTCAGGAAGCTGACTGTCAGGCAGCAGCTTCTCCAGCAGGTTCCAAGATTGCTTTGCCAAAGCCCTTGTCAGCTGCACAACCAGCTTGCTCAGCTGAGAGTGAAGATGTAGATGAACATCCAGAGGAGCTGGACTGGTTGTACGGTCCTACTAAGCCACGACAGCAGGTGTGCATGACTGCAGCTGAGTGTCACTTTGCTTGCCTGCTGCAATGTATTTGCTTGACATGGACAGCCTGTCATTCAGCACTCCTGCACTGTGACTGCATGTGAAAAAGTGCTTGACAAAGCTGAGTCTGGTCAAATTGTTGGACAAAATTGTCATTCAACACACACCGTCCTGTTGCACAGCATGCGTGCTGTCCATCTTTCTGGATACCAACTACTGTTTGACACACTGCTGTTGCCCATGTATGCTTTGTTTTGGCTGCAGGCTTCTGCGACCACAACATGTACACAGCATGAAGACCATGAAGACCAGGATCTGGCAGCAGACTTTGCTGTGCCAGTCATGTCAGCTGATGAAGCACTGCTTGTGGCGTCCTCGTCCAGTGCACAGCCTGCCACCCATGCTGTTGTGCCTCAGACTTTGCTCGACTTGGCTGTGCAAAGTGGGGAAGTCAAGAACCAGCCACCCCAGTTTCAGCACATCCTCACAAGTGTCTACACCAGAGGAGTTGCGAAGCCCAAGAGGCGTCCAGATGACAAGATTCACACGTGCATCTGCCAGAGCAACCTTGCCGGTGCTGGGTTTTGGAGTGCAAGTGCCATTGGGGGAGTTGCTCGGCGTCAGTCTGGCCGGCACTTGGGGCTGGAAGCTGCAGCAGCAGCTGCAGCAGCAGCTTCTACAGCAGCTGCGTCTACTGCTTGTCTGCCCAGCAAGTCAAGTGATGTGCCACGCGTGAATTTGGCAGATGGATCAGATTTGGGCTTTGAGGTGACCGACCTTGATGTGCAGCAGGCCATAATGAACGTGGACCACTTTGTCAGCTGCCTTTCAATGGAAGACCCAGAAGGCGACAGCTTGCCTGTCCAGCAATCGCTGCTCCCTTCAATCCCATTTGGCACTGGTTGGGGTGGCTCCTTCAGTCAGAACAAATGGCACCAGAATGCTGCAGCTCAGCAGCAAGCAGGGTGCGGTGACAAGTGCTTGAACCGGCAGCTGTGTATTCTGTGTGATGCCAAGTTGTGCCCCTGTGGCACTGACTGCAGCAACAGGTGCGCACCTCCTGGCTTGTCATGGTGCACGCTTCTGAACGCTCGTTCTGGACCTCATCTGCTGATTTGCATCAGCTGACAAACGCGTGCAGTTCTGCATGAAGGTTGCTCTGCAACCTAACTGTTCATGCACTCTGCACACAAGGCTACATTGCAGCATTTGCACCCTGGTCATTGGCAAAGATAACGACCATCATGCTGCATGCTCAGCATAATATTAATGACAGTAACAGCATAAGAATAATATTAACAACAACAGCATAATAATAACAATAACAATAATAATAATAATAATAATAATGATAATAATAATAATAATAACAACAATAATAATAATAATAACAGCAGCTCCAACAGCATAGAAGCATGACCAATGCAAGCCTTGCTCTGTAGGTCTTTTGAAGAGCTGAACTCGCCGTTGGTTGAAGCCTTCCTGACCCCCAACAGGGGCTGGGGGGTCAAAGCAGCACAGCCCATACTGGACGGCTGTTTTGTTGTGGAGTATGTAGGTGAGTGCATCATGCTGCCAGCTTACCATGGTAATGTCCCTTGGGGTGTCTTGCTTGACATCAAAGATGCTCTTCCATGTCTTGGATGTTTCACAACACTGCACAGCCTGCAAAGACCTGTCCTAGAATGATGCTGCCATTAAGTTCATCATCTCTCTCTCCTCTGTTTGTTAAGCGCTGTCCATAGCGGATACTCTGACCTGGACCCTGGATTCTTTCTGAAACCCTAACCCCCAATTTTTGCTATACAATGCAGATGCAGATACCAGCTGAGGACATGCATGGCATTGCACCAAAAGACGCTGGGGCCCATGCTTCCCTACTATCAGTCTGCAAAATCCAATCTCTGAACTTGGCTTCCCTGCATCGGTGCAGGTGAGATAATCAGTGATGAAGAGCGGGAGCGACGAATGGTGGCTGCTGAGCTGGCAGGGGAGCCCCACTTCTACCTGATGGAGGTGCAGCCGTTCTTTGACCTTAGATTGCCTGGATTGGTGTAGGTGAGATCATCAGCGATGAAGAGCGGGAGCGGCGAATGGTAGCTGCTGAGCAGGCAGGGGAGCCCCACTTCTACCTGATGGAGGTGCAGGCGGGGCGCACCATTGACGGGCGCCACAAGAGCAACATAGCGCGCCTTATCAATACCAGCTGCGCGCCTAACTGCCGCACCCACAAGTGGACTGATGCCTCAACAGGCACGCCCACACCTGCCTTCCTTGTTGCCGTGGATTACGCGCATTCATAGGGCAGCCTTTGGGTTGTTTCAGCGGCCTTGACCGTGTGCATTCATAGGGCAGCCTTTGAGTCAATTTCAGCAGCCTTGACCATCTGCATTCCTAGAGCAGCCTTGGAGTCGCGTTCAGCTGCCTTTGAGAACAAGGCTTCTTCAAAGCCGTTTGCCGGCTGATTGACTGCCAGCATGTGTCTCATAAATGGCCTCAAATGTGCCTGGCTTGACTAAGCTTGGCTGCACCTGCACTCCCAAGACTTTGCGTCGCAATGACTTGCCATAAGTCCCTGCCAAAGCAATAAAGATCTTTCTCAGCTGCGCTGTCATTTACAATGCTGTTGCAGACATACCCCCTGCCTTTGACCTTTTGGTGGCCCATTGATGTTTATGCATATATGCAGCTGGTGTATCAGCTAGGGAACATGAGTCAGGCAAAGCAGACACCAGACCTGGCCGGCACAAAGCTCTACAAATTTGCACATGGGGGCTGCACCATCTTATGCAGAGAGTCATGCACTGACTGATCTAACTGTCATGATCACAGCATTACACCCTCTGCCCAGCTCCACATGGGTCAGTTGACTGAAATGTTTAGACAGTAAAATTGTATGTTCTATATGTATTTCTTCACTGCATGTGTTGTACATTGCAGGCGAGACACGAGTGGGCATCTTTGCGCAGAGGAATATCGCTGTTGATGAGGAGCTCAGCTATGACTACAGATTCACACACACTGGACAGACTGCAGATGCATACAAGTAAGCGTGCCCCAGGTCCTGTCATAATTTGCAGCTGGGTGTACAAAGCACTGCATTCTGTGCATTAAGGCTGTGGCCAGGTAGTTACTCATTTGAGGTGTGCCTTGTTGCAGTCATGGCGCTGCTGTCTGGCATGCATGTGTGCACCACTCCTTGCGTGTCAGCCAGCCAAGCAAGCACCTTGCACCTGCCTGCCAATTCTCATGCCATACTGCCTTAGGCAGCACCAAGGGTCTACCTTGTTTGCAGCTTGAGGTTGCATGCACTGGTGTGACTTTTTTGCCCAAGCTTATGGGGCCCAATAGGGCAGCATCACCCGGTTTACCATGTTCAGCAGTACCGTGTTCAGCAGTACTGTGTTCAGCAGTACCATGTTCAGCAGTACCATGTTCAGCAGTACCATCTTCAGCAGTACCATGTTCAGCAGTACCATCTTCAGCAGTACCATGTTCAGCAGTACCATCTTCAGCAGTACCATCTTCAGCAGTACCATGTTCAGCAATACCTTGTTTAGCAGCAACAGATGTTGGCTGCACTGTGGTGCAGGTGCTTGTGTGGCAGCAGTCAGTGCACAGGCACCTTGTTGCACCAGCCCAAGCGCCGTAAGACGGTGGCCAGCAGCACTGCGCCTGCATGAGCAGCTGTGTGAGCTGCATCAGCCTTGCAAAGGATCTGACCTTGGTGACAGGGTCACAACATCAAACGAGATGGTGCGTGTTTGGTCATATGAGGCGTGCACAGGCAGGTCATGGCTGTGCATGCTTCTGCATAGTGTGCTGTTCTGCTGTCTGTGCTGTGCAAGCTGGTGTGCTCATTACATGTATCTACCATCTGCTTACTGTGGTGTAATTTGTTGTGGCAATGGCACAGGGAACAGCAGGGCATTGGGGCTGTGGCTGCATAGCGGAGTACGCGTCTAAGCTTGTGTCTGGCAGTTTGGACAATGAGTTGCTGTTTGTGCATGGATGCAGGTGCTGCCAAAGCTGTATAGCAGGGTGGACAATCTTTGGCATACTACATGAGCTGTTGTTGTGCTCTCAACAACAATGAAAGGGTGTCATAAGATGTTCACACAGGGCTCATGGAACCTGAGCCATGTGTGGACCTGAGGCGCATTGTTGTACATCAGAAGCAGTCAGTTGAATCTGCACATTCACTGTAGCAGCCGTTGAGGACAAGCCTCACCCAGTCCACATCATTTGATACATGGTCACCTTTTTTGCTGCGTTGACGTGATATACCGGGTAGTTGTTGCTGCCCAGACTGCATGATGTGCTTCTGAGGCTTTTTGTTCTTGTTGTGGAGTATGTACATGTCTGACATGCTCTTGTTGATGTCTTTTCTGTTGACCTCAAAGTGATTGTGAAGTGGACTTGGCTCATCCAAGGGTTTTCAATACACTTCCATTGACAGATTGGGCTCAGGTGTACGCTTTTGGGGTACACTGAGTTGCAGAGCTTCATAAAATGCCTGGATCATTGACACATTGCATCGGATGCAGTATACAGTCAAGCAAGGTTGGTTCAGGCTAGCAACCAGTCAAATCTAATACTGAGTTCAAAGTTGACTGTTTCCAGAAATGTCTTGCATGGCGGTTATATGGTTCACGTCCCATGTGGTGACGGGATCATGTCCTGCTTGTCATCAGGATTGAGTGATGTGAAGTCACAAGTGACAAAGCACCACTCAACTCTGTAGGGCATGCATACCCAGCGTTCATTGAAAAGATGTCAACTTGCCTCCTCAACTTGCAACTGCTCAGATGGAACGCTGGAGTGTACCATGACTTCATGCTGAGGGTATATATGCATAACAACGCAGGCTTTTGAATGAATAAAGAAATGTCACTCATGCGGCTGCAAATAGTCATCCAGGTGCGCTACCAGGGGGCATTTAAGGCCCCCAAGCTGGGCCTAGAAGAAGACTACAAGCTTTGGCAAAATGCGGCCACAGTATGACGCCGGGATTTGAGCGAGGCAAAGTGTCGCTGCGGCACATAAGAAGGAACCAACGCTAAAACTGTGAGTTGACGCTTGTCTTGTTCAGTGTTCTGTCCGGTGGGGTCTGGGTTAGATCGTACAGACCATTGCTCTGTAAGCGTGTCAATCGTTGTCCGCAGAGCAAACTCAGCCCAAGTTCCTGTGTGAGTGTGCGCAATGTGTCACCGCTGACACAGGTTGTCTACTACTTGGCAAGACCACCTCCTGCAGGTTTTCGAGTATTGACTGCACTACAGTTATTTATGTGTGCTATTGCAGCCCTGTTAAATTCCTTGCTCGTAATCATTCGACTGCATAATGCTCACACTTGCCAACAAGTCCTTACGCAGTGGTGTGCCAAGATATGAATGCCTGCCAGCTGGACTGCTGTCCAGTTGATTGCATGGACATCCACTCGACGGTTTTAGGTGTTAAGTGCAATCATGGGCAATGCAGTCTGCAGTGTAATCTGTCACATTTGTGAACAGGCTTGAGAAGGATTGGTCCCAGACAAAACTTGTGTCAGCTGGGGTTCCTGTGAAACAGTCTGCAGGCGCTTGCATAGGTCAGCATATGCTTGTCACTCAATGACCATGGCAACCTGTGCCATCATTTGTATACAAGCATGCAGAGTGTATGTGTGAGTGCTGTAACGTGAAGATGATGGGCAGCCATTGTTGCTGATCACTTTTGTGTTTGCCTCAGAGATGGCAGCACTGCCACCAGCCTGGCAGGGCAGCCTAGTCATGACATGTTATCCTAAACTTGCAGCACCTGCGTCTTGTACCACCTGGGCAGCCACTTGCAACATATGCAGTTGCATTAACTGCATGCTAGCTGCATTGAAGCTCACTGCCTTGCCTTGTGCATCTTGCAGCACCTGCATGCCATGCCTCACCCTGTTGGGTGCCTTGGCAGCCCAATTTGCCTATGCCCCTTGACTGTTGTTTGAAAATGGTTTTTGGTACCATACTAGTCGGGGCAACGGTGTTATGGTGCTAGCGTATAAGACTGCGTATTGTTCACCCTGTTGCACTTGATCAGACCCTGGCAGGTTGTGACTGCCCTGCATGCAGCCGGCAGTGCCGCCCAGAAGGAAGGACTTTGAGTGGAATGCAAAGGCCTTGATTGGTGCAACGATTGTGTCATGTAACAAATCACTGCTGTGCAGTGGCCGCAGATCAAGTGACTGCTTTTGGTCCAGCCCCTGGCTCAGCACAAAAAAATTGACAGGTATCAACCTGATCTTGTCTTATTTTGGATCCAAAAAAGAGCAATAAATCTGACGCAATGTACTAAACGCAGGCCGAGCATGCCACAGCAACATGCAGCAGCGGGAACCTTTCGAACCTGACGAAGTCCGCGTAAGCTCCCCGGTTAGGCTTCAGAGGGTCTTTCAAAGCAAGCTAGTACCGTGGATAAAACTGCCCATCGCGTATTTGGCTTCTCTCCGCACGACTCGTCGTCTCTTCTCGCGCACAGGAGTCATGGTCGAAAAGGAGAAACCCGCAGCAACGGAAGCTCGCCCCGTCAAACCTTCATCGGCATTGAAAGCAGAGGGTACACAGCCGAAGACAACCGGGGGTTCTGTGCAGCCTGAGCCGCAACTGCCTGAGGACGCCTGGAGATGTTTTGTTACTACCACCAAAGGCTCCAAACTGCTGCTGTTCCTCAAGCCCTCGCTTGACGTCAAACAAATTCTTTGTAAGCTTCAAGTCGCTGTAGCTACAAGGAACAATGCGTGCTCTCTTTCACACCCCAACCAGCTGTACTGTGTGTCTCCAGCTGAAATTGCCAAGCGGCACAATGCACAGTGCAAAGAGCTGGGCAGAATCAAATGCAAGTACTTGGCCTATTGCCAAAGCGAGGATGGAGATGGCTTCAAACTCACCAATGACATGATCTTGCAAGGTGACCCTTGTATTGTGTTCTGCTATGTTTTGGGTACAACTGTCTTTTCAGTCTCTGCTCAGCTATGCTTTTCACCTGCAGATTTTGCCCCTAGTTCACCAGTATACCTCAGAGCCTATGTGGAGGATGCTGCGGTGAGTGCGAATTGCCTTTGAAGCACTGTCATGCTACAAGACCCTTCCTACTCTATCTGCTTCCAACTGAGGCCTTGGAGTGTGTATACCTGAATAATACCAAACTGCCAAGCTCAGTCATTGTCAAGTTTGCTAATCTTTTGCATCACAAAATGGTATGCAGGTAGCCAAAAGAAAGGCAACTACAGAAGGGGAGGAGCAGCCAGCCAAAAAGGTCAAGGCTAGCGCTACTCCTGCAGCCAATGGTGCACCAGGCCCAGGCAGTGCTGCAGCCGGCAGTGCTGCAGCTACCAGTGAAGGCCCCAAGAAGCGAGGAAGACCGTCAAACAAGGAGGTGCGTGGAGCAATTCTTGAAGCTATCATCATCCCGAGCTTCTGTGACATGTAGCAGAGACACTTGCCCTGATCATAGCACAACTTGACAGGCATTGCAAGCTGGAGTGCAGAACACTTCTCAATCTTGTTGTCTATTGTGGTCATGGTTGCGCACACCAGGTCTGCTGAGCTACTCAATGTATAAGGTCAGATGCAGTCCTGGCTTCTGGACAGCATTTGCTATGTGAGTGCAGAAGGCGGAAAGGGAAGCAGCTGCTGCGGCAACACCAGCAGCAGGCGCAAGTGCAGACAAGGGGAAGGCCCCCAGGCAGACTCAGGTCAGCCTCTCCTGCATTCTGGTCTGCAGGCATGCACCTTATGATGAATTGAGAGTGTAGGCCATGTGCTGGCAGAGCTGTGCTCATCATCAATTGCTCTAGTAGTCACAATAAACTAGGTCATACAGCTCATGTCTTGAGAGGGTTACAATCACAGCAAACAGTGAAATGACAAAATAGTGCTCTCACGTCACTATGGATATGACTGAGGTTGTCACGTGCTGAGCATGTGCAACGCGCTGATGGCTCAGCTACAGTGCATTACTTTCCTTGAAATCCCTAATCACTAATTACTGAAGTTGTTAATCATCAAAATCTATTGAGATATTGAAAGCACGCTGCGTCATACCCAAAAGCCTGCTAGCAACCTGACCCAGGCCTTGTGCTTGCAGGAGAAGGCTCCTGCAGCCAAGAAGAGCAGCAAAGGGAAGAGTGAGGTGCCTGCACCAGCTCCTGCCAAGCCTGCCAAGGCAACTCCCAAGACTCCTGCTGTTGTGACCAAGCAGGTAGCATGTCATTGTGTGTTTGCTGACACTGCTGTGCGCAACACTCAGAGCTGCAACCGCGTGTCAACTCTGCTTTTCTGCTGCCATCTCATTAGGGTGTAGTCATCAGTGCGGCGTGCTGCCCAGCGAGCAGTTGACCCTTTTGTGTATGATAATTTGAGGGGCAGCCCTGAGAAACGGATTGCACATTATGTTGCAAGAAGGCCCTTGCCCTTGCCCTTGCCCTTGCCCCTGCCCCTGCCCCAGCCAGGCCTTGGCTTCTGACCCCATGTTATCTGTACGCATTTGCTTTTCACACAGCAGGACAGTCTTTGGGTATAGCCGTGAGACAGTGCTGCATGTTGCCAACAGGAGGAGAGCAGCTCAGAGGAGTCATCCTCTGAAGATGATGTACCTGCACCTAAGGCTGCACCTAAGGCTGCACCTGCGGCTGCCCCTGCGGCTGCACCTGCGGCTGCCCCTGCGGCTGCAACCGCGGCTGCTGAGTCATCCTCTGAAGAATCATCTTCAGAGGAAGAGGAAGAAGACTCCCCTCTGCCAAGAGAGCAACCTGAGCCTAGTGAGGAGGAAGAGGAGGAGGAGTCAGAGTCATCCTCAGATGACGAGTAAAGTGTACATCAGCAAACAGAAGCTGACATGCTGTTTGCCATGCATGTTTATCGATAAGACATCGATAAGACAAGAGATATCTCGAAAGGCATTGCCTACCTTTTGGCAAGAGCAGCTTAGCAGCTGTTGGTACATAGTGTCGTGGCAGCACATTTTCTGTTTTTGGTCATGACCAGCAAGTTATAGCTCCACTTTGGTCTCCACATGTTTTTGTGCTCTACAGTCGTCCAAATGTCCATAACCTGGCTTCTGTTGATTTTGGATGATTACCTGACAGTGATAACCAGGGGTGTATTGACGCATCAACAGTGTGTATGATGCTTGTACAGATAATGAATACTGTGAGTGATGAACTGATGCAGAGAGAATGAAGCTTTGCTTTATGTACAGAACATGGCTTTGATATTGCTGGCTCAGTTGTGTTCTCACACCCGTTGTCCGGAGCCAAGTCCTTTTATACATAGTTACGCAGTCATCAGGAGTATATACAGCCTAATTCATTTGCCTCGTTGCGGTGACGCATCATTACACATACCACTATCATATAGTCCAAAGCTGAACCCTGTGCATGCACAGTGATGCATTACGCACCACATCTGAGTGAATCTGGAAGCAGCCAAACCAGAAAGGCAAACATGCTGCACGCGCTTTGCATTCCAGTCACGATAGACTCAGGCACACACTTCTACAATTGTCTGAGACAAGTACTGATGTCAGCTTCACAATAACCTTCCATGCAAGGTATGTCATCTCCGCTGTGGGCCCTCACTCTCATACTTGCTGCAAAATAACCAATCAAGCCCACTGTGACACAGAATGTAACAAAAACATCATTCAAGTGCTTTGACCTTGCACATGCAGAACAACATGCAGAACAACATCTGCAAGGTGAAAGCAATCTTGTCACAGGTCATCACCAGAAGACACCATCTTCCACTAGCACAAACAGCAGCTGGAACAAGACATAGACACCCAACAATGCAAAGCCAATTTGCTGATACAGACGCCATTTGAAAACCAAAGGCACAGCCACCACCAGCGTCGCCAGCATTAGCACGCTTTGTACTACCAACGTAATGATGCCGCTGGTGAGCTCCATGACTAACGCGCCATCTTTGAGGCTGGAATATAGCACAGGCAGGCCTAAGCCCACCATGAGGTTGAAGACTGGTCCAGCAAAGCAGCCAGCAATGGCCATGGTGCTGTGTCCCATCTTTGCTAGTGTATAGGTAGCCACCAGCTCTGGCACAGTCTCTCCCCATGACAAGATGGTGCCACCAATCAGAGCCTGCATAACAGATATAGAGCAATCTCAGAATGCTCAAAACCTAGATGGCATGCCCCCATATGCCTAGCGCAGACAACCAATAGTGCAGAAGCGATCATCAAGCTGTTGGCAATGCTGTGCAACATCAAGCCATTCACAGTATTTCAAGCTGTAGGCAGGCAATCAGATACAGACTACACCATCAAACACTTACTGTTGGAGCGTTTAGGATCATGCCGAAGGTCTGCAGTAGCGCCACCACTTCAGAAGCCACCAGGTTGAGCCACACGCAGCTCATGATGATACTGATGGTGGCAAAGGTGGCGTCCATCCTGCACAACATCTGACTACTGACCCCTGCCATGCTCAAAGGCCTGACTTTGCAGTGCATGCAGCT
>JAABUP010009675.1_pt1 | contig 11725 bp, 13 predicted proteins | sample 5559201 | NCBI WGS metagenome assembly JAABUP01 (sample SAMN10711887, study PRJNA513373) | rock metagenome | isolation source: Antarctica rocks | place: Antarctica | reverse complement strand
TATCGAGGAGGAGAAGGCAACAGGGTGGTCTATATCGGAAGGCCGCAATGCAGACAGAATGGTGAGGAGACATAATGGATATATATACTGTTGAACGGATTAGCAATTATTATTATTATTATCCTCACTCCGACTCCCGGGTCGATTTTGCTAGAGTATTGTCAAGTACTAAGTGTAGTCTATCGTATTTGAACCTTGGAGCATTGAGTTGTTCGAACTCCGATTACCCGTAGAATTAGCGTATGCAAAACTCATGCGAAAGCTTGGCAATGTCGATCACTGCAACCCACACCTGATCCAAATAATCAAACCTTATTATCGTAGCCAATACTATACGTATCTATTCAAGTATAATATCAACAGAGTCGCGATACTTAGCTCTATAAACTTTAGATATATTATTATTTGATACGGGTAATATTCGTTGATTAAAGAGTTTAGGTTCTTGTGATCGAGATAATCGAGAGTATTATAAATTTCTACGCGACTTCTTTAATCCGCTATAATTTATTTGATTCTTTATAAAATCCTTCGATTTCTAGCTCTTAATAATCGTAGCGATTAGCTCTATCTTTTATATATAGGAAATAACTACTTCGGATCACTATTTATGATGTTGAATATCTGGATCAGGTGTGGGTTGCAGTGATCGACGTTGCCAAGCTTTCGCATGAGTTTTGCATACGCTAAAACTACAGCGGTGAAGTTGTGCAGCACCCGGCCCTTCGTTCCATTTCCCGTAAGCTGGCACCAGAATCCTTGAGGAAAAAATCCTCGCATAGTAGAAATTTCATATGTTTGGTGTTAGATGGTCGGAAGCAGCTGGTTCGAAACCATACTGTGCTGTGCCCATCGTGCGCACGAGTCATGAGGGATCTCTGCAGGGGTCGCGCATGGCGTGCCGCTGCTGCCGTTCACCTTAATTGGGGGCTCTATCGTGCAAGCCATGCAAGCCATGGTACTCTATCTCTATGTTTAGCTGCTTCTTCTTCTCCGCACCACCCCATCCACCGACATCAGTGAAACATTCTTTGAGTACGAGAGAAGAGATGATACCGAAAATTGCCTCAATCTAAATCGGACAGAGAGAGTTACTCAAAATACTTCCTCGTCCTTTGCTCTTTATCGGACGTAACAGCGTTTTTAGAGGATTGGTTTGAATCCCGGCATAAGGAATTGTGGCCGAGAGAAATTTGGATCCACTAGGACTTAGTGTCCTAGTCCGTAACAACCTCTTGAGCTCGTCAGCTTTTGTAGATACGGAGTATGGCAGGAGTAATTGATCCGGAACAATTCGAGCTCTGCCAAGAGATTAGATACCAGACTTTATCCTGGGGCCCCTCAATCATGCGCGATGATCTCGTCACGAAAATAAAACTTTGCTCTTGAGAATGAAACCCTTCGTAGCCCGGCATCTCTTAGCTGAAGGTGTTCTGAAGTGAGACGCTCAGACATGAAACTTGAATACTCCGTAGAAAAGCCTTTGAACAGAGAACCAAGTCCTCGTGACTTGGTCGATAGGTGAGCACTATGTTAGTTTCTGTGCGTTTCAAAGTACTCACATACTATAGCTTCATCACTCACCGAGATGGTTACGACCGTAATCATGGCCCTATCCCTCATATAAACGGGAAGACCCATACCGTAAAGGTTGATGGCCAAGTCCATAACTCCCTTGAGCTGTCGATCAATGATCTAAAGACCCGTTTCACCCAACATGAGATTGTCAGCGCTCTCCAATGTGCTGGTAACCGCCGCCATACAATGCGTACATTGCTCAAGGAAGTCAATGGGGTGGGTTTATGCTTCCGCGCGCTTTGCAGCTTGATCGAGCTGCGGTGCTTTAGTTTTCACGCATATTGAGGATGGTTTTGCTGGTGGCATACCTCGCAATTGCCCATTTTGCGCAAGGAGATACACTTACTATTCTGTGCCAGCTCGATTGGTTCGACGGAGCCGTTTTGAATGCCACTTGGAGAGGTCCGAAGCTTAGAGATGTCCTTGATGAGGCTGGCGTCAGTGTCAAAAACATCAAAGAAAATCACGTCGCTTTCGCTTGCTATCAAACGGAAATCCAATCGGAATCATGGTACGGAGGCAGTATCGGTTTGGAGAAAGCAATGAAGGATGATGCAGACGTTTTGGTCGCACTGGAGGTATGTTTGGACCCCCATGCCTTGTTGCCCGTAGGCGTACTTACAACAACCAGATGAACGGCAAACCGCTTCCAGTGAACCATGGCTATCCTGTCAGAATAATAGTCCCAGGGGTTTCTGGCTGTCGATCGGTGAAGTGGCTTGATCGAATCACTGTCCAATCCGAGGAGTCAACAAATTTGTACCAGCGATACGATTACAAGATACTGCCTCCCGAGGCGACAGACAAGGACGCCGCCTCAAAATATTGGGATATCACCCCCGCGCTTCAAGAGATGCCGGTGAACTCAGTCATTGCGGTCCCTCAAAATGGGGAAACAGTGAAGCTTTCTTCTTCAGGAACGACCGAGGTGAAAGGCTATGCACTACCGCAGGGCAGCCAAGGCCCAGTGGTCCGTGTCCAAGTCTCGACAGATGATGGAAAGACGTGGAAAGAAGCAGAGATTTTGATGGAGCGTGAAGGGCACTCCAAATGGGCTTGGGCGTTGTGGAGGGCTACAATCAAGCTTGGGAAGGGCCAAAACAAACGAATACTCTCTCGAGCCACTGACAGCGGCGGAAATACGCAACCAGATAAACCAGACTGGAATCTGAGAGGAGTGGCATACAATGGTCCGGGAGAGGCAAGAGATTTGATCGTGACATGAGCTCTAGTGAGCAACGCTGTCCGCGAATCGACCACAAAATAGTCGTTCTCTAGCAAAGCCTCCCTAGGGCTACCCCAACATGAAAAGCCGGTGCATGAGGTAGACCATTTGGCATATGATTGAACACCAAGAAGTTCCAATTGTCGCTTTGCAAGACTTGGAAGCGTGCCAAGACAGAACCTCGACACGATCAGTGCTCCACCAAGTTGCACAAGGCAGGATTCTCGAAGGCAGAAAATTTGTGCTAGAATGTAGAGTTTTAGCTTCGAGACACGAACGTTGTATCAGCGAAGGCTTCGGCCGAAGCGCAATAGATGCAAAATACGATGATGCAAATCATTGGTGGAGCATCTACTTTATGTAAGACGACTGGACGAATAAAAAGGATCGCGAGAGTTCACAGTCCTATGGAAGCGCGCACGAGCCACACAAACCAGGTTTCGATCGGTAGCCGCGCGACGCACGGGCCAAGGTCTCGGCCGGGCTGTGGCGTCGCGTCATAGCCTTAGACAAGTTGAACCAGTTTAGTGGATATTGAAGAAGGACGAAACCAATACACAGTATGGCTTTCGCTACAGAAAGTCTGTCCCCAACAGGACTCACATTTATCTCATCTCTGCAGACGATCTCACCAGACCGAGCACTAAATCCAGCAGCAACACAGCATCGCCTGGCCGGCTGAATCGAGACATTGCATACGTCTTGAGTCTATCCAATGCCGTTCCAGGAGCCCAACCTCCCCATTTTGGGAAATCTTCCCCTGACCCAGAACCACAATGGCCACGCTGAAGAGCCAGTCCAGCAAGTTGAGTATGGTGGAAGCTCGGACGATAGCAGCCTAGACAAGATGCCCGCTCAGTCGAAGCGGAAACGGCTTTCAGGTCTCACAAGCAGGACGAAAGCGAAAACCAAAAAGCTTCTTAAGATAAAAAGCGCCGATGGTAACGCTTCTGAGCCAGAAGAGGATGGGGTACTGGAGGAACTTGAGCACAATCCTGCATTCGCTACATCCAAGCTAGAAAAACGGAAGAGATTCAAACCAGGAAAGAAGGCAGGAAGAGCATTGGACACTGTTCAGGCCCTAGGAAAAGCTGTTATTCACCCCAAAAACGGTATAAAGAGGGGTGCTACAAGGACAACTGCGGGTCAGCTCTCCAAAGTCGATCGCCCATATCTCTCGCGCAAGGCCGACCTTGACTTCCTGGAAGCGCATGACAATCTTCAACGAGCCGAATGCGGTGCCTCGTCGAGACAAGGAACGTCTGATGAAGAGCGGGACGAGCTTGACGGTATTGTCGATAGTCATCGAGATAAGATCAATGAAATGGAAGCGCATCGGGAAAGTCTCAAAGCAGCTTGGGTCACAAGTCGACACGTGCGAAGAGTCCGAGTAGTGCCAAAAAGGCATATTAACTTTCCAGACAACGAGTTTTTTATAGAAAGAAATGATCGAGGAGAGATCGTACGCTACGACTGGCTCTATTGGCTTGGCTACGTATGTCACAACCTAGCGAGTAGAGCTCGATAGGGCACTGATGCGTCTTATAGAACCTCATCTACTACACCCAGGATTTTAGCGCTCAATACATCGACGATTTTGACGAGCTCCCGTTCGACGTTGACAGCACCAGACATTACGTTGAGCGACTTGTTATCGCTAGCGCTCCCTGGCAATCATGGGCTATGGATGTGCGCGCAGTCTACCGATGGGAGAAGCCTCTAGTTACTACCAAATGGTTTGCTATTTATGTCTTTGGTTGGTACAGTGATCATATGGTGGGATTTTTGGTAGACGGCTCAACCCCTCAATGCGACTGACCACTGACGGGAGTTCGCAGTACTGTTACATCATTATTATTGTGCTAAGAAGTCGATATGCTCCTGCATCCGTCGAATCACTTCGAGATTCTGTGGCAAAAGCCTTGGACAGCAGAAGCACAGCTTCGAAGTTTGGTGAGCTGATAGACAAGCATGGACGTAATGACTGGCTAGAACCGGTGATGGAGCACCTGGGTCCCTTTATCCAACTTCAATTGAATGACATGGCAAACATGCTTGAGGTCTTCTCGAAGTGAGTACATCTGTATTCGCTAATCAATAGGTACAAGATGGCACTCATACGTGAAGCAGTTTCTATCACTGGAAATACCCTCGGAAAACGACTGCAACACTCATATTCTTCGCAACATGTTTGATGGTGACTCTCCTCGCAGACATGGATTTCTGTATGCATATCTTCTGGTTCATTTGCGGTGGAGCCTTCTTCCTCTGTTGGCCCATTTCGAGCATGTACCCCAAGTATCGGTACTTGGTTAGCCCTTTCAAATGGGTTTTATGGGATATACCTACAGACGGTAAGCTCCCAGCGCCCCTAGGATTCTTCGGTGCTGACGGTGCCCATCTAGCCGAATGGTCGTTCCAATATCTCAGACGCCAAGCCCAGATCACACGTGAGCAACTGATCAAACAACGGGTCGAAGAAGGCCACTACCGTGAGCTCGCAAACCCAGCCATCGACGGATACAGCGGTCAGATGACGACAGTGCCTAAGATCAGAGTCGAGAATGGCCAATCAGAAGACGAGGAGGCAGACGAAGATGATGATGGCTGGTACAGCGCCAGTTCAACCACCAGCGTCCTCGAAGCCAGCGATATTCGCGCTTTCCGAGCGCAATACTCTGGCAATCTTGGTCGACTTATCGTTTTCTCGAAAGGCATCCGCTTCGTTCGAAGTCTGCCACCAAAGAAAGAAACGTGGCAATGTGATTACCTTGAATTGGCTGAGATGAGAAAGGTGGAGGGATCGACTGTGTCGAAACTTACCTCGGGGTCTCCAGATCAGCTTGAGATTAAGTGTATTGATGGGAGCAAGTTGCATTTTGACGGGATGAAGGAGAGGGACGAAGCATTTAATACGATTATAGCGTTCTCGAGCCTTCAGTGGCAGAACTTGCAGATTATCAGCAACAGCAAAGCCCAGGCTTGAGATCGCTGTGAGGGTGGACTCACCAGAGTGGGTCTTTTTCGGGCGTCTTGTATGTGCATGAAGCGCAGTGGTAATGCGAGAGGGATCTTTGGATCATCGTTTGGAGCCTTTGGACGTTGCATGAAGCGTGGGAGTCGTGACTGCTGGATTTTCTGCTTCATCTCTAAGCAACGATACCCACAAGGGATTCGAATTGGTCAATGGTAAGTGAAGCATAGATATAGTGTTAGCGCCTACATTTAGCATATTACATTCCAGCATATCTACTTCGCCGAACTTTCTTTCATTTGGTTGCGCAACGAAAGGACCAGAAGCAATGAAACCGTGGACGTATTCAGGCTGAAGAAGTGCTGGGTATCTCTATACATGATGCTACTCTTAAATCAAATACTGACACCGACCGTCCTTCGAGGGAGCACGTAACAACCACGGTTTTCCGGTAGTAAACATGGCGTCTCCAAATCTTTTGCTTTCATACGCCTTATTGCCAACGCCGCATCAACGCGTCCCTTCCAATCACATTACCCCATCCACGAATCTAAATCCTGCTTCTTCTTTCTTCCCCTTGGGCTTCCAGGCCTGAAATCCTCGCTGTGACTTGGCACCGCCAAGAAACCTCCAAAACCATTCCCTACCATCACGCTCTCCCTTCCCTGTTTCCTCCACTGCGGACTCAACGAACTCTCACGGTACAGACTCTCCGGCCCTACAGGCGTTACGCTGCCTCTACGATCATTTGCATTAGGAGGCGTGACAATGGTCAACTCCCATTCCAATTCGCTGATACTCTTGGTGTAAAGGGTGAGAGGTGGGAAACTATTGAGAAGCAATGTTGATGGTATGGCCCCGGTTCTGTTTGCTGTGTATGCCATGAAATCCGGGCGTGGGGGTGCCAGCAATAGTGCCGGGAGAGACGGTGAGAGGGCGTAGAGGTTCGAGAGGGATGGAAGGGAGCCTGAGAGGATTGAGGTGGAGAGGTACGCGTAATAGCTATCTGCGGGCGTTGGGAGACCGGGAGGTGAGCTTATTGCGTTGGAAATTTCGTAATAGAAGGTTCGCAGCGAGCGAGAGGCCAAAGGGGAAATTAAGGAGGGCGGAAGGGCGCGAGATACACTCTCGGCGATTTGGAGTATGGTGAGACGGGGAGCTGCGGCAAGAACTTGATGTATGTCGGAGGGCGAAACTCCAGTATTGGTGAGGACGATAGAGTGGAGGGTATCCCTTGCTTCTGGTTGCGAGAGGTAGGTAACAAGCCCGTGGGCAGAGATATTGGGGATGTCTTGCAGAGTAAGTTTTGATATCGGTGGGAACGATCCAATGACAGGGTCTGGCATGAAGGTACTGTCGTCGAGCAGCTGAAGATCTACCAGCCTGACCTCACGCAGAGACGCAAGGGAAATAGTAACCTCTATTAAAGTCGTCGGTTCAACTGCGAGATGTAACAATTCGAGCGTCTCTAGATGTCTCCATTGCCTCCATTGCCCCAGCTTTTGAAAGCTGCCTTCGGCCCCACTCATGTACTTCATTTGCCTGATATCTACACACTGTTGGACTTCTTGTTTCAGTGTATTCGAAGAGGGATCGTCGCTGTACACTCCATCAGGTAGATCGACATAGCGAAGGTTTCGTAGCACAGAGACCGTTCGAGCCAGATCTGGCATACAGCCTTCTCTTGTCATATACGGAATCTTGAGGTATTGGACTCGGCTCGCTACAAATCCGTTCTCTCGGACAGTCCGGGAGAAGAGCTGCAGGCGTTTCTGCGGAGGATCTTTGTAGTCCCCATTGCGACCAATGAAGGAGGGGCGTCTACGTTTTAGAGCTAGCTCTGCTTCGCGTTCGCAGTAGTGAACGGCGTCTACCCGTACATTACGGTATCTGTAGAAATAGTCAGTCAACCCAAACAGGCCTGAGAGCGCAAGGTCGCACGAGGGACTTACAGAAGATTCTCAGCTGCTGCAGACCATTGCCGATTGACCAAGGCGCATTGCGAGAGATCTCTCATATCACATAGCATGCAGCCGCCGTCGACCATGGAGTCCTCGCAGGACTCATAAGTGTCATCTCTGGCATGTGGGCAAACCCAGCTTAGGAGCTCCTCCAGCAATGCTGCGGTGAAGTGGGCGGTTGGATTCGGGCTTTTCCAGCCAGGCGTTGATTCTTTCACGGTCGCATGATGAGGGAAGATTTTGTTACCGTGGGCGCTCTTCAGCCGTGATCGTGATCGGATGTGCTTGAGAAAACCCATGTTCAAGACAAGGTCCTGAGGGGAAGAAAAGCTGTTTGTTTCGGAGTCTACCCCACCTAAAGCTGTCTGCGGGGCTGCCGCTCGGGTGGCACCTGGGCCGCGCCTAGAAGCACTCGCTTGAAACTTTGAAGAGCTTCCAACCTCAGAACTTTCGAGCCTTAAATAATGCTTTCCGTAGAAGAGGATTTGAGTAGCATGCGATATTGTTAAGAGAGATATTGCTCAAATTTGTATGAGATCTAAGACTTTCCGCAAACGTATCAGATTGGTCTTGGTTTGACAAGAACAGAAACAGAGGCTGCATCCGTTCGTTCCCCGAGTCATGCATAGGTAGTTGTATCACATTCAATTGGCCCTCTATTTGTTGCCATTCTTTCTTCAAAAAATATCCATTTCGAAAATTGGCCATTGTCTCAGCGTCTGCATGATACTGATGGCCGCGAAAGCCTTCTGTTATTAGTGTTATATTTCTTTATCCTCAAGCAGACCAAGAAAGAGGATAAACGTAGTCATGTCTCACTCGCTTCCATGAAAAACAAGACTTTCAGGGTTGAGAAAAGCATTATCCTGTGTCTCGCTGGAAGATAATCATTGATCTGCATCGTTAATGAAGGGAAGCCCTAGGTATTTTTGATACTTGCAAATTGAGTCGGCACGGTCGGGCCAGTCTCCTTTCGGGTCCTGCTTGCAAAGCTCTCGAATCATCACCTGATGTTTAACACAACTAAAACTACCGCTTCGAACAATTCTATGGCGATGCGGCTGAGTATCGGGCTAGCAGCTACTTTCGTTGCTCAATTCAGGGTGGTCGTTCGAAGGTATCCCCGCCTGACGTGCTACAGGTTAGAGAGATGATTGGGGGCTGTGAGACACGTAGCTCTGGTGTGGAGGGATCTTAGATGTTTGCGCCGTGACACCCGCAGACAGGCAAGGCTGAATGGGTGCTAGAGAGAATGGTGTCGAGGGATAGGTCGGTTAGAGCAAGGATTCATCTAGGTCCTCAAATATAGAGGCATGAACGGGGATGGATAGGTCAATAGCCACGAATGCTAAGACCCCCATGCGACTTATGCTTGAGGAACTCAAGAGTGACAGGTGGTGGCGCCAAGGACCAACTCTAGATTCTAGCCGTGAATGTTCTCGCCAAGCGGCTGAGAACGCCATCACTCTTCAGCACCATGGAGCGCATCGAATCAGGCTGTCCCTCCTACGGCACCATGCGTTTTCTGCTTCAGCTCGGCAATGCACCTGCACCCCCTGCAGCACTTTCGAGACCAAGTTTGATATGTGCAGGAAATACTAATGCGGTACACGCTGGCTCATGCAGAGGACCTGCACTCACGATTATAGTCCTAAACCTACGTTTTAGCGCCTCAGCCTGATGGTGTTTGATGATATCCTCAAGCTATAATCATGCGTGCTCGCTCTTGGTTTTGCTCCTCCAATTCCTCTCGTATTGCGCTTTCGTACAGCCGGCATTCATCGCTCTCAGTACAATCTGTCTAAAGGCGCAAAGAAAAATTCTTACCGTCATGTCTTCGAACTCATCTAGTCCAACTTCAGCCTTATCTGGTCAATTCGCTGGCCAATTCTAGGCCGCAGGCAACAAAGTCCTTTCAAATGGGAGCCATTTCACGAGCCCGCTTTTCGTTGCACCAATCGCCGTCTCAGCCATAGGCGCCGCAGCTTTCTTTGTCCTCGTGTGCGCGTCATGGTTCAAGAAAGCCGACATCAAGGGGAGTCTAAAGGCTTTTGCAGCACTGATGACATTACTCCTTGTGATACTGACGTTGGTCACCCTTTCGATGTTTTCGTGTGTTGTTATGCAGCCAATCCTTCCTCACGAGATGCCTCGGCTAGTGTATTTCCCCGAAACCTGGCAGACATGATCTATCATGAATTCGAGCCTTCAGTCTCCGAAGCCTACCTCATCCTACCGGTATTGAAGCCTATCCTGAAGAACGCTGCAGATATCGCTTTGATACTGACGGTCTACCGGATCATCAAGATTCGTAACCGCTGGATCACGGGTGACGAGAAGGCTATCCAAGGGGGCAGCGATTCCACAACGTCGTCAAGTTCTATCTTGACTCCAGTCGGCATAGCGGACGCGGCTATCTACATCTATGCCGAAGTTGTATGCTTCACCAAAACAGAGCTTATCAAAACCAGCAACGGCCACCTCAGTTCAAAAATGGTGATGGTTGCGGCTTGCTTTTGATGGGTTATTTTACTAGTAGCGATTGAAATGGTTGGCTGTGCAATCTTTATTGTCTGGAAGGCGAAGCAACAGCAGCTGCAGAGTAGTGTAAGTTGATTGTCCAGGAGAAGAGAATACATCATGGTGCAGACCAGAAGGAGAAAGCAACAAGTCTACCTTGTCTTGCTTTTCTCGTTATCCGCTCCGCAAATGAGCTGGCACTTGCAATCATCTGCGAATTCAATTCCAATGTCGAACACCAGGTTGGTCAGGTCGTCGAGAGCGCGCTCTGGAGCTTCCCTTCTGTTTTCATCTTCACAGGACTGGTGTTCATCTAATATCGGAAGGGCGGTTTAGTAATGGAGATCGGCAGTGACGGCGGATTGCTGTCGCCTCAGGATAAACGAATGAAGGAGCGGACTGTTCACGCAGTATGATACTGCGAAGAGCCGTCAATAAATGGTTGAGAATGACGAGGTTGAGTTGATTTTCTTTTGTTATGCTTTGATCCATCAATCTCTGTTCGAGGCAACAAATTCCATGTCATTTGACACCATGTTTTGTGACAGCCAGGTACCGGGCTCACGGTAATAGAAAATGATGAGGCTCGGGTTGCCGATGATGAGAACCGTACTGAACTAGTCAACACTAAGCCATTTTCTTTCATCCAGAGAGCGTCAAATATTTGTATACCTTAGGATTCAGAGGCTAGCCCCTTGCTACATAAAATGCAAACAATGTCAGACATATCGAAAACGACAAATTTCCGTAGATAGAAGTGACTATTCTCCAAAATGGATCTTCTTTCCAACGATCATAATGCTGTGACTGTGACATTGTGCTCGACAATGTCTTGTTAGTCACGCAGGTACCGAAGAGGCTATCAGATGGGGGCTGCACCAAGGGAACTCGTCATGTTTGCGGATAGCTGCAACAGTGTGCATGATCCTCGAGCTTCGTAGCATCACAGTTAGAGAATCTTATATTGCCCATAGAAATGCGTAGAATGCGTAATAAGACGAGCAGAAGTCTATCGCAAACATGACACGCTGTTGCCAAAGGTCCCTTGAGAAGAAGCATATCGAAAAATGGCAGTCCGCAAAACCGTAGAAGTTATCTCATACTGTTCTAGATGGGATTCACAGGATGTTGGTGATTTCGTTTGAAACGCGAGCGCTTGGCGCGGCCTCCATGACAAATTTATTGGCGAGGGAAAAACATCACCCGTTCATTTCATTGCCGACCATCATCCCAATCCTTTACATACAAGACACACTTCTTCTTCAATATTCCTACAGTCCTTACTCCAGTCGCTCCTTCAATATCCACACAGAAGTCCGGGTCTCTGCTCGCCGGTTCGGCAGAAGTTCTAACCCTCCAAATATTGACTCCTCAGCTATCGTCCCTTAGGTCACACAAGTCCACGACTCCATCAAGGCTTACCAAGCTCTGCTGGTTCAGGCTGCCACGACCAATAATTATCCCACG
>JAABUP010009674.1_pt1 | contig 11725 bp, 16 predicted proteins | sample 5559201 | NCBI WGS metagenome assembly JAABUP01 (sample SAMN10711887, study PRJNA513373) | rock metagenome | isolation source: Antarctica rocks | place: Antarctica | reverse complement strand
TCACCGAGATCTTCACCCTCACCCGATGGGCCCCACGGACTTAGGTCATACACCCAGCCCACCACCAAACCACCCCGACCTGCACGTTTACCAGACTGCCGCGAGCTAACTAGGAAAGTCCCGCTAGAGCTTGCGCAGGCTGACATTGGTGAAGCTCCACCGTGCGGCGATCAGATGCATCAGCGGAGAGGCGACGAGGCAGGCCGCGGCGAAGGCGGCCACCACCACAGCGGCGGTCTGCCAGCCTTGCCAGGCGATGACGGGCGCGGCGAGCAGGGCGCCGGCAACCCACTCCTTGGCCACCCGGGCGGCGAGGATCGTGCGCCAATGGTGGCCGGCCAGACGAAGCGGGAAGTCGTGCCGGGCCTTCATGACGGCGACGATGAACGCCGAGATGCTCGCGGAGATGACCAGGGCGACGATCAGAGACGCGAGCGAGATGCCGCTCAGCCAGGCGAAGTATGCCGTGAGCTGGGCCATCAAGATGCCCTGCTCGGCGACGTTCTTGACGTACACCTGGCCCTGCAGCCCGTGCCTGGCCACCAGAGCCTGAGTGGGCCCAAGGCCGGTCAGCACGAGGTTGTGGCTGGACATGAGGGACCCGAGAAAGCTGTCGTTGAAGGTCGGTCTCACGCTGGGAGCCAGCATCAGGATCGCGGTCTTGGGGAACTCGAGGGTCCCGTCCGGGGGGGACATCGGGAGCCCGGTGCTGCCGGAGTACCGGTAGAAGGAGAACCCGGTCAGGGCGTCGGCGCCGGTCGGGGGCCGCCGCAACCACAACGGAAGACTCGCGTCCAGGTACCGTCTCATGCCCGCCGGCAGCTGCTCCGGAGCAAGCGGGACCAGCCCGGCAGTGGTGTGCCCGTGGCCGTCGGTGTGCATGAGGTCGAGCCATCTCTGGTTGACCAACGCCAAGGGGCCATCGGCGCCGAAGTCACGGCCCGCGGCCGGATCCGACTTCCACAGGTAGGACACAGCGACGGTGTCTTGAGCCTCGGCGTCGCCGACGACATCGGCCAGCTTGCCCTTGACCTTCTGAAAGTGGTCCTCGTCCAGGGCGGCGGGAAAGACGATCGACACCTGCTGGGAGAGGGACTTCCACGTTGCCTGCTGGGTCGCGACCGTGCTCGCGTCGGTGTATGCCGTCAGGGCTGGCGCCGCAGCGGCGAGCACCAGAACGAAAGAGGCCGCCTTGAGAACCGCCGAGGTGGAGCGCAGCCTGGTCACTGCCGGCTCACGGGCGGCGAGGATCCGGACGCTGGGGGACGAGGCGGTGGACATGACAACCGCGAACAGAGCCGTCGCCGCGAGGACGATCCCGTCGAACATCGCCAGGGTCGAGAGGTAGGACGGCGCGTACAGCCAGCCATGGGCCAGGCCGATGTAGGCGGTGGCCACGACGTCGACCATAACGGCGGCCGCCAGCATGGCGGCGACGAAACCGACGATGTCCTCGTACTGGATCCGCCACGCCGGCACGCCTGCGAGGATGCGAAGGGCCCGGCCCCTGGACTTCACCGACAGCCAGTAGAGGACCAGGGACACCATCAAGGCGATCCCGGCGCCGACCGTCGTGGCGAAGCTGGTCTGTCGCACGAGGAGCTGGACGGTGTCCAAGGCGCTGTCCACGGCCCACCTGCTGACAACCCGGTGTGACGTCAGCCAGGTCTTGACCTCGGGCAGGTTGGCGGTCGACCCCGTCACCAGATACTGACCGGTGGCGAAGGAGTGCTCGAGCGTGGAGCGGTCCTTGACCACGGCGTCCGGCTGGTTCCCGAAGCGCGGGACCACCGGGGGCAGGGACCCTCGCGAAGACAGGCCCACGAAGACCTCGCCCGACTGGTCACCACCGAGGTCAGCCGCGATCCTGACCAGGCCCAGCCCCCATTGGTCGCTCAGCACGCCGAGCTCGCGGAAGGCGTCCTCATCCGACAGGCCAGAGTCAGAGAAGTCCAGGCTCACGCTTGCCTTGGCGTTCAGCGCCTGCGGGTAGGAACGGTCTTGCAGATCGACCACGATCCCGGCCAGCGCAGCAAATAGCACGAACAGCACCACCGACACCGCAACCACAACACGCCTGTGCAAGCTTCCTCCTCGTCTGGGTCTCGGTTACTTGACCGAGTTGGCCCCACCTACTATCCGCCGGCTGGGTGTGGGCCGACCCGTCCTCGAGCGGCCCACACCGACACCCCGTCCCTCAGCAGGTCCGGTAGTAGTAGGCGTCGCTCGCCCCGGACGACTGGTACGCCCACGCAGAAGCGTCTGACATCTGGTCCGGGACGGTGTCAATGCTTCGCCTGGTCGAGCCGTTGTAGACCACTGTCGTGCCGTGGCACCTGCCCACCCAGTAGTAAGAACGCACGGCTGCGTCCGAATGCCCGTACTGCCAGGTGCCACCAGCCGATGGGTAGAGCGTGACCGATCCGGGCCGCAGCCAGGTTGGCATGCTAGCCACGTGTGCCGCAGCTGTGGTTTCGCCCATACCAAGTGCCAGGAAAGCGCCGATCGACAGGGCTGCAAGCGTCCGAAACAAACGTTCTATAACGATTCCTTCTGAGGAAGATCTGTGAGAGTTCGGTGTCAAGCGTGATGAATCTTCTCTGGCGTGGGTCCGCTGTCAAGCATTTGAGAGAACTTGTCTCCGATCTTGACCATCCCTTGGCGAACGGTGCGGCTGGCTCCGGTCCTTGTCCGTCTGAGTTCGTTACGGCGGGACCGTCGCTGTCAGTCGGTCGGGGTCGACCCGTCCGACTCCAGCCCCCAGTCTTCAGGTCGTGGACGCGCGGTGTTCACGCGCGAGGCCGAGCGGGCGAGCAGGGTGGGTCCGTCCCGTCGTTGCTGCCTCGAGGAGCTCCCCATGCCTATCCGCCGCCTGCTTGCCGTCTCTGCCCTCGTCGTCGGCGCCGTCACGGCGCCAGCCCTCGCCCAGGCCGCCGACGGTGTCCCGCCCGGCCAGGCCAAGGAGGGTCACTACTCCTTCGCGGTAATCGGGGACGTGCCCTACGGCAGCGCTCAGGTCTCCGCCTTCCCCTCCTGGATCGACCAGATCAACGCGGCAGACCCGGAGATGACCTTCCACGTGGGCGACATCAAGAACGGGTCCACTCGATGCGACGACGACTACTACCGGATGATCAAGGCGGACTTCAACCGGTTCACCGGCCCGCTGCTCTACACGCCCGGTGACAACGAGTGGACGGACTGCCACCGCGTCAACAACGGCGCCTACTGGCCCCTCGAGCGGCTCGCGTTCGACCGGTCCGTCTTCTTCGCACGGCCGGGTACCACCCTCGGCCAGGACCCCGTCAGGGTCGCCTCCGAGGCCGCCGCCGGATTCCCGGAGAACGTCCAGCTGCGACGACAGAAGGTCGACTTCGCGATGATTCACGTCGTCGGGAGCAACGACGACCTCCAGCCGTGGACCGGACTGGGCCTGACGAGCGCCACTCCCGAGCAGGTGGCCGAAGAGCACGCCCGGATGGCCAACGCCATCAAGGTCGTTCGCTCGGCGTTCGCGACGGCCCGCCAGCGCCACGACCGGGCGGTTGTCCTGATGCAGCAGGCGGACATGTTCGACCCGACCTACACCCCGACGGCGAACGACATCTCCGCCTTCACGCCGCTGGTCCAGGCGATCGTTGACGAGTCGTCACGGTTCTCGGGTCAGGTCTACCTCTTCAACGGGGACAGCCACGTCTACAACAGCGACCGTCCCCTCGCAGCGGGTTCGCCGTGGCTGACCACCTATGGCGTCAGGGGCTCTGCGGAGAACCTCCGGCGGGTCACCGTCGACGGGTCGAGCAACAACAAGGACTGGCTCAAGGTCACCATCAACCGCCCGGGCGCCGCTGACGTGCTCTCGTGGGCGCAGGTTCCCTACCTGCCCTGAGCCGCGGCGAGGAGTAGCGGCCGTGGTGAGCGACCGCGGCCGCTGAGCATCGCCTCCATGCCCGCAGCCGACCCGGCGGCATACGCAGCACGAGCATGCCTGCGGATGTGAGGATGGACCATGCTCACCCTGGAGCTCGCCCAGCAGCTGAAGTCGTCCGGCCTCACCTGGTCGCCCGTCTCCGGAGACCGCTTCGTCGTGCCGGTGTCCGACATGGAGGAGCAGGTCTTCGTCCTCAGCGACATCACCGCCGACGTCCACCGGTTCGCCTCGGGTGACGTCATCGGCTTCAACGGCACGACGGAGTGGGCTCTCGACAGTATCGAGCAGCAGGCCGTCGTCTGGCTCCCCCGCGAGGACCAGCTGCGCGAGCTGCTCGGCGCCGCCTTCGTCCGGCTCGAGCAGGTGACGGGCGGGTATGCCGTGACCGCCACGGCTGCCGGCGGGGTCGAGGACCGGTTCGTCGACATCGACGCGGAGCGAGCCTATGCCCGGGCCCTGCTCGCCCGGCTGGGGCCTACTTCCTCCCGGGGGTGACCGCGGGCTCGAGTACGTCGTGGTCGAAGGAGGGGCCGGTCTCTGCCCCTCCTGCGTCCCGCTCGTGGACGAGCACCTCGCCTGCGTGCACCGCACAGAGACGGAGGCGTGCGTCGAGTGCCATCGCTCGCCCCCCCACGCCGACGCCGCTACCCGCCTGACTTGAGCTGCGACGGCCCCGGTCGGGCGCTCCCAGTGGCGCTCTCAGGCGAAGGTGAACAGCGCAATGGGCTCCGTCGTGGGAGCCACCGAGCCCCCTTCGGGCTCGACGGTGATGCCGGCGCCGGTGGCTGTCGCAGCGTCGCCTTCGAGGACGACCGTCTGGTCGCTCTTGGGCGGCATGAGGCCCGCGGACGCCATGGTGCCCGCGGGGGTCTGCAGCCACAGCTGGTAGACCTTGCCGGCCGGCGCTCCCGGCATGCTGTGGGTGACCAGGACTGCACGGCCGACCTCCTTGGACCGCACCAGCGTGGCCGAGGCGCCGCCGGGGAAGGTCTTGTCGGTCGCATGCTTGTCGGGTGCCGACAGGACGCGCTCCGCAACGGTCAGCTGCCCTTGGCTCTGCCGGTCCCACGGCTGCGTCACGGCTGCCGCGCCGCCGCCGAGGAGGACCACGGCGGCGGCCGCTGCCAGCCAGCGCGAGGACCACCGGCGCTGCTCCTTGGCCTCGGCAGGGTTTCGCCGCGTGCGAGCGGTCTGCTCGATGCGGGCGGATGCCTCCTGCTCGACCTGCGGAGGCAGCGGACGAACGGCGGAGATGTCGCGCAGGACCTGCTCGCGCAGCCGCGCCGGGGGCAGGGACCGGGTCAGGTGGGACAGCTCGACGGCGGCCCGGCGCAGGCTCTCCACCTCAGCCCGGCACTCGGAGCAGTCCGCGAGGTGCTGCCCGAAGCGGGCCCGCTCGATGTCGTCCACCGCGTCGACCGCGTAGGCGCCGGAGAGCAAGTGGATGTCGTTCATGACTGAAGTCCCAACGTGTCGCGCAGCCTGATCAAACCATCACGGATCCTCGTCTTGGCTGTACCGAGAGGGAGCCCGAGCATCGTCGCCACCTCCGAGTGTGTGTAGCCACCGAAGTACGCCAGCTCCAGCGCGCCTCGTTGTGCCGGAGTGAGAGTCATGAGCGCTTTGCGCACGCGGTCCGCCTCGAAGGAGGAGTATGCCGCGTCGGCGGTGGTGTCGTAGTCCACGTCCTGGTTCGCCTCGTGATAGCTGTTGTCCCGTCGGCCGGAGGCCTCGGCGGAGCGGACCCGGTCCACGGCCTTGCGGTGCGCGATGGTCATCATCCAGCCGAGCGCACTGCCCCGGTCCTCGTCGAACCGGTGCGCCGTCTTCCAGATCTCCATGAAGGCCTCCTGGGAGACCTCCTCGGACTGCGCAGGATCTCGGACGACCCGCAGGACGAGCCCGAAGAGCCGTGCGGACATGGCGTCGTAGAGCTGGGCGAAGGCCCTCTCGTCACCCAACGACGCCTGACGCAACAGGGCGGCGAGCCGCTCGGAGGGCGCAGCTCCCTCCGGCGTTGTCTCGCCGGAGGGAACTGCATGCAGGTCAGCCATGGGGACATTCTGCTCTGTCATCGCCTTCGCTGGATGAGTCGGCTCGGACGGTCAGGGCATGAGGACCGAGTCGATGATGTAGACCGTGGCGTTCGCGGTCTGGACGTTGCCGCAGATGACGTTGGCCTTGTCCTTGCCCACGGTGAACGCCTCGCCGGAGCCGGCGACCGTGACGGTGTTGCCGGCGAGAGTCTTGTGGTCGCCCGCGAGCTTGTCCGGGGCGAGCTTGCCGGCGATGACGTGACCGGTGAGGATCTTGGTCAGGGTCGGCTTGTCGGCGAGCACCTTGTCCAGGTCGGCCTTCGGGATCTTCGCGAACGCCGAGTCCACCGGCGCGAAGACGGTGATGGCGGGGGCGGAGTTCAGCGTGTCGCCGAGACCGGCAGCGCCGACTGCAGCGACGAGGGTCTTGAGCAGCGGGTTGTGGCTCGCGGCCGTGGCGACCGGGTCGGTGGCCATGCCCTGGAAGGAGCCGGAGCCCTCGGTCGGGACGGACGCGCAGCCCGCGCCGAACGGCTTGCCCATGGCAGCGCCCCCGGCGGCGCTGGTCGAGGTGGTCATCGGGGTCGTCGTCGAGGGGGCCGAGGACGAGGGAGCCGAGGACGACGACGATGACGTGGCCGGAGCTGCGGGGGCAGCGGGGGCAGCGGTGCCGGTGCTGCTGGAGCCACAAGCGGCCAGGCTGATCGGCAGCGCCGCGGCGAAGGCGACGAGTGCAGAGGTGCGGCGAACGTTCATGGGGGTAGCTCCTGATCGTGTGTGGTGAACTGTCATGGGTGATTCGCTGCCGCGCGCCCCGCGGATTGCTCTGCCGCAATAGTTTTCAAGTTCGGGCAGCTGTCCCTCACCGAGTCAGGACCGGTTCGGGGCGGGTGCCTTTCGCGGTCCGTATGCCGTGGCCCACCTCGTGGTGCAGGGCAAAGCGGCTGTTCGGCACGATCGATCTTGAGAAGTGCCGAGAAGTCTCAGAACGCGTGAGACTGATCGGCTGTTTGACCGAAGACTTGGAGAATCTGAACGAAGGATCTGAGAACGGCGGGTCATGCCACGGGTCTTACGTGTGACTTGCAGCGGTAAGTGGCGTACTTCTTGCAGCGCTATGTGACCGGTATAGCGTCCGGCTGCGCGGCGGTCTGTCGTTCCTTTTCAGCTGACGGCCCCGCGCGCTCGATGGCGCGGTACACGGTGGAGCGGGCGACGTCGAACATCTCGGCGAGGTCTAGGGTCGTGTGGTTGCCGGCCTGCCGCAGCGCGACCATCTGCGCCTCGCGGGTGGGCTTGAGCTTGGGCTGTTTGCCGCGCAGCCGGCCCTTGGCCTTCGCGACGGCCATACCCTCCCGAGTGCGAGCTCGGGCGAGGTCGGCCTCGAACTCCGCGGTCATGGAGAGGACGGTGAACAGCAGCCGCCCGATGGGGTCGGTGGGGTCGTGGATGGAGCCGCCGAGGTTGAGGCGTACGCCGCGGGCGGTGAGCTCGTCGACGATGTCGCGGGCGCCGGGCACGGATCGGGCGAGCCGGTCGAGGTTGGTGACCACGAGGGTGTCGCCGGGCGGCAGGCTGCCAGGGCCTCGCGCAGCCCGGGCCGCGCGCGGTGGGTGCCGCTGATCCCGTGGTCGACGTAGACCCGGTCGGGCTCGACTCCGAGGTCGGCGAGGGCCTGGCGCTGCGCGGTGAGGTCCTGCCCGTCCGTCGAGACCCTCGCGTAGCCGATCTTGATCGCAGTCATGGCAGGAGTGTCCCCGGTTAGCCCACCCTCACCGGGCATCTTCTCGGGCGGGTCGTACGGGAATCGGTCGGAGGCCGATCTGCGCTCGGCGCGTCGGAGGATGAGCCGTCGGCGGCGCGGGTGGGCCGTTCCCGCAAAGGGTTCGGCTTGCGGCACGTCAGTGAGCGGTGGCGGTTCGGCTTTGCGGCACTCAGTGAGCGGTGGCGGTTTGGCTTACGGCACGCGTCGCGCGCCGGGCCGAGCTGCGCACCGCCGGTGACCAGGTCTCGTGCGGCGTGACGCTATGGGCGTCGGAGCTGGTTGCGGTTCGCGGCCAGAACTTCGTTGGAGAGTTCGGGATCGGCGTGGGCGATCGCTCGGGCGATGACCTGCGCGCCGACCATCTGGCTGAACATCGCGATCGCCTGTTCGCGCGCCGCCGCGGGGTCGAGCTTCGTCTTTGTCTGGCGCGCGACCTCGAGGAGCAGACGGGTGAGGGCGGCGAGATAGCCGTCCAAGCCCCGCTGGTACTCGGTTTGGGCCTCGACGCCGTGCCGCCCGGCGTCGGCGGCCAGGGCAGCGGAGGCGCAGCCCTGCTCGGGGTGGTCGCGGTGGTAGGTGGTCAGGTAGCTGTCGAGGATGGCCTGCAGGGCCGCTCGGGCCGAGCGCGGATGAGCGTCGATGATGCCCGCGACCTCGCCGAGGGAGTCGGTGAAACCCCGCCGCAGCACCTCCAGGGCAAGGTCATCCTTGGAGCGGAAGTGGTTGTAGAAGCCGCCGTGGGTCATCCCGGCCGTTTTCATCAGCTCGTCGATGCCGACCCCGTCGAGTCCGCGGGCCCGGAAGCCTTCACCGGCGGCAGCCACGATCCGCTCGCGGTTGAGCTCCTTCTGCTGCTGGGAGATGCGAGGCATCTTGAGGAGTCCTCTCTCGGCGGGGCGCGGTGATCCGGCCGGACACTGCGGCGCTGGAAGCGACGATGACACTCGTCATCGAAGAGCACGGTAGCGCGGTCCCGATGTGTGGTGCAGGGCAGCCCGCGAATCGTGGCCTGGTCGCCTTGACGCCTGGTATGGCGCGTGAGACCCTCGACGCAGTGATGACGGTCGTCATCATAACCGAGCAGCGGTGGGCGGCTCATGACCTTAGGAACCATCAGGGGTGTTCCTGACGGTGATGTGGCACGACATACCCGCCGCCCTCGCCGGCCTGCCGCCGTGGGACGGGCGCGTCCTGGTCGACGCCGAGTTTCCCCCGGTCCGGCGGAACCGGCAGCGCCGCTCGACTCGAACCCAGAGGCCGATCCTCGGCCACACCTGAGAGGAAACAACATGCCCATCGTTCGCATCACTCTGAACAAGGGAAAGTCTCCGGAGTACTTGGAGGCGATTTCACAGAGCATCTACGCGTCGATGCTCGAGCAGTACCAGCTAGACGAAGGGGACAAGTTCCACATCTTTGCAGAGCTGGACGCGAGTACATTCAAGTACGACCGGAACTTCGGCGTGCGCGAGCCTCGCACGGACGATTTCATGGTTATTGAGTTGCTTTCAGATCCGCGCCGAGCGCCTGACAAGCTCGCTGTGATGAAGGCGCTCAAGGAGAAGCTCAGCGCATCGCCGGGCGTCAACCCTCAGGACATTGTCGTGATAATCGACGCGAGGCTCGCGTCCGAAGACGCCTCGCTTGGATACGGTGAGCCGGTTCTGAAGATGCTGGCGTAACTCATCAGTCCCACATGATGAAGGTGCTGCAGGCCGTCGGCGACCACGTCGCGGCCGGCCAGTTGAGCCCGATCGTCACAACCCACCTTCAGGGCCTCACCGTACCGAGCATGAGAACCGCGCACGAGCTCCTTGAGACCCACCGCACCGTCGGCAAGGTGGTCATCGAGACCTGACCACGCGGTGCCCCGCTGACATTCAGCGGGGCACCGGTGCCCGTTGCTCAGGGAGCACCATTCGCGCGGGTGGGATGTTGCCGCTTGCAAGAGAACACGAAGGGGTCTGATGGACGTCGTTCACAGTGATCGCACCCGGCTCGTCGAGGCGATGGTCGAGGCGTACAAGGCGCTTGACCTGGACCGGACCCTCAGCTACTACGCCGAGAGTGTGGTGGTCGTCGACGCGGAGGGCGCCTTGGTGGGCTCAGGCAAGGCTGCCCTCCGCGAGAGTATGGCGAAGGTTTTCGCCGACAACCCGGAGTTGCGTGCCGACGTGCCTGTCGCAATTGCGGTCGGCGACTGGGTGTGCATCCACTCGATTGTTGACAACTGGGCTCACGGAGACGGGACCCGTGGGCCGATGGAGTGGATCGAGCTCCTTCAGGTGGCAGGCGGCAAGATCACCAGGTTGCAGCTGTTCAGTTAGCCTCGCCGCTGGACGTGGTCACGCTCGTCGACGTCGAGCTGCAGCGCGCGGGTGATCGCGCCGTAGCGGACCGGCTGGGCGCCCAGGCCGCGCAGGAAGTCGAAGGACGCCTCAGACGCGGTGCCGAGCACCCGGGCGCCGGCGAGCCGGGCGAGCTGGACGGCGAAGACCCCCACCCCGCCGGCGGCGCCACCGATGAGCACCGTGTCGCCGGCTCGCAGCCCGACCGGCGACCGCCCGGGACATTGCGCCGCCGAACACCCGGTCGCCGACGGGATCCCGGCCACACCCTCGCCGATCTCGTCGATGACGCCAGCGAAGTCGTAGCCGAACCCGGTCGGCGGCCGTACCCCGAAGCGTGCGCCGAGCTCAGCGTCGGCGATGACCAGCCAGTCCATCGGGTTCAGCCCTGCGGCGTAGACCCGGACTCGCAGGCGGCCTGGACCGGCGTGCGGCTCCTCCACCTCCCGGACGACTTGCCCGCGTTCGTCCATCAGTCCCTCGACGAGCGGTGCAGGGCGTTCCCGCAGGCCGATCCCCTCACGGACACTCGCGCCAGCCCCGGGGCGGCGCCAGCGCGGCCACATAGCGCTGTAAGAACCGCGCCACTTACCGCTGCAAGTCACAGGTCTTACGGGGCGGCCGGACGCGGGTGTGCACGGTGCCCTGCGCCGTTCCCGTATGTGGGTCGTCAATCGGGACGAGATCAGCTCCCGAATCCCGTGGGCTTCCCCCACCGGGTGCTGCTTTGCTGGCTGGGTGATAGACATCGAGACGCCGCGGCTGATCCTGCATGCCATCGACGAGTCGGAGGCCGGGCGTATCTGCGCTCGAGCCGCCGGACCGGAAGACAGATGGGCAGCCGACTACCCATTCGCGGGCGACCTCGCCGCGGTCGGTTCCTTCCTCCGCGCCACCGAACAGCTGGGTGAGCAGCGACCTTTCGGGTACTACCAAATCATTCCCGCGGCCGACGGGCTGGCCGTTGGCGGGGCAGGGTTCAAGGGCCTGCCCCGCGGCGCGAGCGTGGAAGTTGGCTACGGCTTGGCACCATCCGCTCGGGGACACGGCTACGCCACCGAGGCGCTCACGGCGCTGCTCACCCTTGCCGCCAACCACGGCGTAGCGGCTGTCCTGGCCGACACCACCGGCGACAACATCGCCTCCCAGCGAACACTTGCCCGCGCAGGGTTTACCTTTGTCGGCGCGGACGCAGACCTCCAGCACTACGAGATCCGGCCTGCGTAACCCTCGGCCTGTTCATGGATCGTGACCGGGACGCCGTCCCGCCTGGTCGTTCCCTACCGGCACACGTCGTGAGGACTTGCACGCTTGATGTCGTGACAACCTCGCATGTCGTCGAACCGAGCGAGATCAAGCCGCTGGGTCCCGCGACCATCCCCTACTGCCGCGGTCCGCACGATCAAGCCATGAGCGAGTCCCGCCTCGACGTGGTCCTACCGGTGGAGTCCGTCGGGGTTCCCCGGGCGTTCAGCTGTGGCCCATGTGGTGAACGCGGACTGGACTTCATCGAAGAAAGCGGTCTTCGCGCGCGTGTAGTCGTCATAGTCGCGCTTGCCGACGTTGAGATCGGATAGTTCACGCTTGGTCATCTCGTACTGTCGGCGTGCATCGGGGTTAGCGCGCAACCAGTCCCGGAACCACA
>JAABUP010009673.1_pt1 | contig 11728 bp, 10 predicted proteins | sample 5559201 | NCBI WGS metagenome assembly JAABUP01 (sample SAMN10711887, study PRJNA513373) | rock metagenome | isolation source: Antarctica rocks | place: Antarctica | reverse complement strand
GGCCGCATACTCCGCCACCTGACCGCACAGCATGCTCGCCTGCAGCCTGGCCAGCAGCGTCTTGGTCTCGGACAAGACAAGGCCAACCTCCGCGAGCGTGCCGATCATCGCCGGCCGGCTGAACGTCGCCAGCTCCGTCGTCGTCACCTCGCCCGCGCTCGTCCTCGTCTCCAGCCGCACCGTCCACTGCATCACGCCTGCCGCCCTCGTGGTCAGGCATCAGCCAGGCCGATCAGCCCGACACGGGCAAGTAGGTTGCCCCAGGTTTTTGACACTCCCTTGCCCAAGGTCGTCCGGGGTGTCACGGGTGTCGAGTGAGAGCAGCTTGAGATGAACTGGCGTACGTTTGACCTCAACCTGCTCGTCGTGTTCGACGCCATACTGCGCGAGCGCAGCGCCACCGGGGCGGCTGCGAAACTCAACATGACGCAGCCCGCCGTCAGCCAGGCGCTTGCGCGGCTACGCGGCGCGGTGAGAGACGACCTGTTCGTCCGCACTCCGGACGGCATGGAACCGACCCCCTATGCCGCCGGTCTGGCCGACCCGGTCCGCCGCGCGCTGCAGGAGCTGAGCACGGCGCTCGACGGCGCTGCGGAGTTTCAGCCTGCCACGGCAGAGCGCGTGTTCACTTTGGCGCTCAACAACCATTCGGCCCTCGTCATCGCACCGCATCTGGCGGCGGCGGTCGCGGCCGAGGCGCCCGGGATCGTGCTCGACCTGCGTCCGAGCGGGACGCTAAACGTCTCCGACCTGTTGGACCGCGGTGAGCTCGACGTCGCCATCGGCGGGCTTGCGGCGCCGGGCGAGCGCTTCAACGACGTTCGCCTTCTGGAGGACGGCTTTGCCGCAATCCTGCGCCGGGGGCACCCGGCCTGCGGCTTCGATGGAACCATCGGCATCGAGGCCCTCGCGGACATTCCGCATCTGGCCGTCTCCTCCACGGGCGAAGGGACCGGTTTTGTGGACGAGGAGCTGGCGCGGCATGGCCTCGTGCGGCACGTCGCACTCCGCGCGCCGCTGCTGGCAACGGCGGCTGTGCTGGCGCAATCGGAGATGGTCGCCGTGCTGAGCGCCGGGGCGGCGCAGGAGTTCGCGCGTTACGCCCCGCTGCAGATGCTGCAATTGCCCTTCGCCTCGCCGCATTTGACCACGGCGCTGCTCTGGCACCGGCGGCTCGACGACCTCGCTGTGCATCGCTGGCTCCGCAGCATCGTCATCCGAACCGCCAAGGCCCTGCAGCGTCCGCTGTCGCCGGATTAGTAAGCCGCAGGTCAACCCCGGGGCTGGCCACTCTGCACTTGGGCAAGCCTGCCCGTCTGGACGTGGGCTGTCTGATTATGAGCTGCCTGGGCCACGAGATACCGGCTCACCGACTCCGCCTGCGCGTAGACGACGGTGCCGTTCTCAAAACCGCGCGGCAGGGAGTTCGCCGTCTGCACCGCGCTTTGGCTGCCGTTGGTCGGCAGGGTGCCGCCGGCAGTCACGATGACGGAGGGGCCGGAGAAGCTCGGGGTGGCCTGTGATCCCGTGTCGTTCGCGACCGAGTTCGCGACGATCTGCGCCGTGCCCTGGAACGGGAACGGATTACCGTTGCCCTCGCCGGCGAAGGCCGTTCCAGCGATGATGCTCAGGGCGCTCGCAACGGCCAGAATGGTGATTTTCATGGTGGGCATCCTTTCGATGCGCCCGGAATGCGTGTTCCGGGCCGGGGGTTACCGCCTGAATTGACTACCGGCGGCAACGCAGACATCGGCCCTTCGCATTCGTTTCGCACTGCGGTTTTTCTGCATGAAACCATGCTCAGGGCGCATGATGACCGCTGACGGCGTGTGGCTGCCTTGGCTTAGATCCGGTTCGCCACACCCACGACGAGGTCACGCAGCCAACGATGCGCCGGTACGCCGTCGGACCGCCGGTGCCAGATCATGACCGCCTGCGCCGACACTGCCCGATCCGCCGGCAAGTGCGGCAATGGCCGGATCGCCACGGGATGCACGCGGGCGAACTCGGCCGCGACGCGCTGGCCCACGACCGCCACCATGTCGGACTGCGTCAGCAGCGCTGGAGCCGACAAGTAGGGCGCCGACAGCACGACCCGCCGCGCCAGGCCATCGGCCGTGAGGGCGTCGTCCAGGAAACGCACGTCATCGCCCGACGACGAGATGTCCAGATGCGGCAGCCCGGCGACCCAAGCCAGGCTAGGCCCCTCGTCGCGCGCTGGATGGTCGGCGCGCATCACCAGCACGAAGGCATCGTCGAACAGTCGCCGCGAGCCGAACCGCTCTCCCAATGCCCGGCGCGCGTCGCCGACCACGGCAAGGTCCAGCTCGCCGCGGTCCAGCAGCCCGGCAATATCCAGCGTGCCGCTGGGGCGTATGCGCAGCTTGATGCCTGGCGCCCCCGCCATCTCCCCGACCAGCGGAGCCGCCAGCGCGAGGGCGGCTCGGTTGTCGAGTGCGATGGCGAACTCCCGAACGGCGAGCGCCGGGTCGAAGCCAGGCGCCTCGAACGCCCGTTCAATCGCCTCCAGGGCCTGCCGTATCGGCAACGCCAGCTCCTCGGCCCGCAGCGTCGGCGCCATGCCGGTGGGCGTGCGCACGAACAGGTCGTCCTTCAGCATATGCCGCAGCCGTGCCAGCGCGTGACTCATCGCGGGCTGGCTCAGGCCGACCCGCGCGCCGGCCCGCGTGACGCTCCGCTCGCGTGTCAGCGCGTCGAACACGACGAGCAGGTTGAGGTCGTAGGAGCTCCAATTCATCGGCTGCATGTTGCTATGCTGAAAGGCAGCATTCAACTCGCCGTGTTTTCTGGTCTTATGGCTGTACCTGCCGGACCGCGGCAATCCCGCATTGCGGATCGGGACGCGAAGTATTCACAAAATGCATGTCAACGTGAAAACTTCGAATTTGCCGTGGGCTAAAATCCCGCGCTTCGATCCTCGCAACTGCCGCATCGGGAGCCGCAGTCCAGACAGAGAGAGTTCAATGAATGAGATCAAACGCCGGGGATTGCTCGGCAGCGCGGCTTTAGGTGCGGGCGGCCTGATGGCGCTGGCCAGCACGGCGCAGGCGGCCAGCCCCGGCGAGGGCGGCATTGCCCGTGACGCAATGGCGCTGCCGCCGGGCGATAAGGTCGTGCACCGCGAGGCTAGCGAGGTCGACGAGATGCCGAACTTCAAGTACTCGCTCGACGGCTCGACACCCAAGATCACCTCGGGCGGCTGGGCCAAGGAGGCCACCGCGCACCAGTTCCCGATCAGCAAGGGCATCGCCGGCGTCCACATGTTCCTCGACCCCGGCGCCTCCCGCGAGCTGCACTGGCACGCCATTGCCGCCGAGTGGGCCTATGTGCTGGAAGGCCAGTGCCAAGCCTTTGTGATCGATCCCTCGGGCCAGCGTGAGATCAACAACTTTGGGCCGGGCGATCTGTGGTACTTCCCCAAGGGTCATGGCCACGCGATCCAGACCATCGGCGACAAGCCGTGCCACTTCATCCTGTCGTTCGACAATGGCGCCTTTTCCGAGCACGGCACGTTCTCGCTCACTGACTGGGTGAGCCTCACGCCCAAGGAAATGCTGGCCGCCAATTTCGGCGTGCCGGCTGACGTGTTCGACGCGTTCCCCAAGGGCGAGACCTACATCATGGCCGGCCCCGTGCTGTCCGCCGCAGATGCGAAGGACGCGCCGCTGCCGCCCTCGCAATCGCACAAGTTCAGCCTGGACGGCATGAAAGGGTTGGAGAGCGACGGCGGCTCGCTGCGTCTGGCGACCGCCCGGGAGTTCCCGATCTCGCAAGGAATGTCCGGCGGCGTGATGACCATCAAGCCCGGCGCCATCCGTGAGATGCATTGGCATCCGAACGCCAATGAGTGGCACTACTACCTGCGCGGCACGGCGCAGGTCGGGCTGTTCGGGTCGGGCGGGCGCGGCAAGGTGGCGGAGTTCAAACCGGGCGACGTCGCCTATCTGCCGATCGGCTACGGCCACGCCATCCGCAATGTCGGCAAGGACGACCTCGAGTTCGTCGTCACCTTCGACAACGGCGTTTACCAAGAGATCTCGCTGACCGAGATCATGGCGGCGAGTCCGCGTTATCTGCTGTCCAACAACTTTGGCGTGCCAGCCTCGACCTTCGCCAAATTCGCGGACAAGTCGGGTTTCATTCGCATGCCGGCCTGATCCAGGGGCGCCGGGGGGCAAAAGGCCCTGGCGACACGCACCCCGCGCCCGATGCCATGCGGGCATGGGCTGATAAGAACATCGCATGGGACTCGCATCGCCGCCGGGTGTTGTTTGCACACGGCGGCATTGATGCCGCTGAAACACGGAGCTTCACGATGAAGATCTATTCAGGCTGTGCCTTTGCTGTCCTATCGCTTTTCCTGGGCGCCGCGCCGTCGATGGCGCAGGGCGTAACCCAATCGCCACCCTCGCCGAATTCCGGCCAAAGCATGCCGGAGCCACCCAACAGCTTGCCGGAGGGTGCGCGCACCCTGGCCCCAGGCACCACCGGCATGCAGCGGATGGGCACGATCGGGACGACCCGCGTGCAGCCTGATCCAGAGACGGCGACGCGGGCTCCCGACCCTGAGGCACCTTCGGAACGGTAAATTCGGCGCGGGTTGCTTCCGTTCAGTAAGGGGGAAAGCCATGCATCTCGCCGTGAAATCCGGTTTGTCGCTTGCCGTGCTCGCCGGAGGGGCGGCGTTGGCCATGCGGTTCACCGGGCCCGCAGCCCCCGCGGCGGCGGCACCCGTCCCAGCCGTGCCTGTGGTGACAGCGCCGGTGCAGCAACACGATGTGCCGATCATCCTGGGCGGCCTCGGCACCGTGCAGGCGCTGAACACCGCCACGATCCGCAGTCAGGCGACGGGCCTATTGCAGACGGTCGATTTCGTCGAAGGGCAGGAGGTTCATCGCGGCGACATCCTGGCCCAAATCGACCCCCGGCCCTACCAGGCGCGACTCCAGCAGGCGGAGGCGCAGCTCACCCGCGACCAGGCACAGGTGTCCAACGTCGAGGTCAACCTCAACCGCAACGTCCCGTTATTGAACAAGGGATTCGCGACCGACCAGCAGGTAACTGACCAGCGCTCGCAGGTCACGCAGCTGCAGAGCACGCTCAAGTCCGACCAGGCGTCCATCGACGACGCGCAGACCCAGCTCAGCTACACGACCCTGACCGCGCCATTCGACGGCATCACCGGCGTGCGCCAGATCGACGCCGGCAACATCATCCATCCCACCGACGCCAGCGGATTGGTGACCATGACGCAGGTGCAGCCGATCGCCGTGCTGTTCACGCTCCCCGCCGCGGATATCGCCCAGGTGCAGGACGCGCTTGCGAAAAGCGAGGTGCCGGCGGTCGCCTTCGATCAGTCCGGCGTGCAGACGCTGGACACTGGGAAGCTTCTGCTGGTCAACAACCAGGCCGATCCGCAGTCCGGCACCGTGCAGCTCAAGGCGCTGTTCCCGAACCTGCAGCGCCGCCTGTGGCCCGGCACCTTCGTCAATGTCGAGCTGACGACCTCGGTCGCAACGTCCGCTTTGACCGTCCCGGCGGATGCGGTTCAGCAGGGTCCGCAGGGCACATTCATCTACGTCGTCGGCGCGGACAGCAAAGCCGTCGTGCGGCCGGTGCAGACCGGGCAGCAGCGGCGTAACGTCGCGATCATCAGCCAGGGGCTCAACCCCGACGACACCGTCGTCGCGCAGGGCCAGTACCGCCTGACCGACGGAATCGCCGTTGTCCCGTCCAAGCCCGCGGACGTCCCAGGCTCCTCCAGCGCGACAGCGGGGCTATTGCCATGAACCTCTCTGCGGGCTTCATTCGTCGGCCGGTCGCGACATCGCTGCTGATGGTGGCGGTCGTGGCGCTCGGCATCGCCGGCTACCTCAACCTGCCGGTGGCGGCGCTGCCGAACGTGGATTTCCCAACCATCCAGGTCACGGCGCAGTTGCCGGGCGCGGACGCGAAGACCACGGCGTCGTCGGTCGCGACGCCGCTCGAGCGGCAGTTCGGCCAGATCCCCGGCATCACCGCGATGACGTCGAGCAGCGGCAGCGGCTTCACCCAGATCACGCTGCAGTTCGACCGCAGCCGCACGATCGACTCCGCCGCCGGCGACGTGCAGGCCGCGATCAACGCTGCCGCCGGCCAGCTCCCCGCGAGCCTGCTGACCCCGCCGATCTACCGCAAGACCAACCCGGCTGACGTGCCGATCCTGCTGATTGGGCTCACCTCCGACACGCTGCCGATCACGACCGTCAGCGACTACGCGAACTCGATCCTGGCGCAGAAGATCTCGCAGGTCCCCGGCGTCGGCATCGTCGGGATCGGCGGCCTGCAAAGCCCGTCGATCCACATCCAGGTCAACCCGGCGCAGCTCGCCGCCGCGGGCCTCGACCTTGAGGACGTGCGCGCCGTCCTGACCAACTCGACGGTCAACCAGCCGAAGGGGCAGCTGTATGGCGGCCAGACCGCCTACGCGCTGCAGACCAACGACTAGTTCATGAGCGCCGCCGGCTTCGAGGACACCATCCTGGCCTACCGCAACGGTGCGCCGATCCGGGTGCGCGACGTGGGCCGGGCGGTGACCGCGCCGGAGGACCCGACCCAGGCAGGCTGGCTAAACGACAAGCGCGCGGTGCTGATCGCCGTGCAGCGTCAGTCCGGGGCCAACGTCATCGCCACCGTGGCCGCGATCAAGCAGGCGCTGCCGCAGCTGCAGGCGTCGCTGCCGCCCAGCATCAAGGTCGAAATCGTCTCCGACCGCACGCAGACCATCCGCGCCAGCGTGTCGGACGTGCAGTTCACCCTGCTGCTGACCATCGCTCTGGTTGTGGGCGTGATCGCGGTGTTCCTGCGCAAGCTCTGGGCGACGGTGATCCCGGCGATCTCGGTACCGATCTCGCTGATCGGCACCTTCGCGGTCATGCTCATGCTGGGCTACAGCCTCGATAACCTATCGCTCATGGCGCTGACGATCGCGGTCGGCTTCGTCGTGGACGACGCGATCGTCATGGTCGAGAACGTCGTCCGTCACATGGAGGACGGGGCAACGCCCATGCAGGCGGCGCTGGACGGTGCTTCGGAGATCGGCTTCACCATCCTGTCGATCTCCATCTCGCTGATCGCGGTGTTCATCCCGCTATTCCTGCTGAGCGGCGTGGTGGGGCTGTTGTTCCGTGAGTTCGCAGTGACCGTCGCGGTGTCCATCCTGGTCTCGGTGTTCGTGTCGCTGACGCTCACGCCGATGATGTGCGCGAGGCTGCTGAAACCCGATTACGACAAGAAGCCCGGCCGTATCTCAAGGGCGCTGGAACGGGTGCTCGACAGGCTGGTTGCGGCCTATGACCGCGCTTTGGTGGTGGCGTTGCGCCACCGGCGGATCACGCTCGGCGTTATGCTGCTGACGGTCGCGGCCACCGTCGGCCTGTTCGTCATCATCCCCAAGGGCTTCTTTCCGCAGTAGGACACCGGCCTGATCGTGGGGATCACCGAGGCGGCGCAGGACATCTCGCCCGCCGGCATCATGCAGCGGCAGCAATCCGTCCTCGCCATCGTGCGCCAGGACCCGGCCGTCGCCTCGGCCATCGGCTATGTCGGCGCGGGCGGCGCCACGGTGGCCGGGAACAACGGCCGCATGTTCATCACCCTGAAGCCCGGCGGCCAACGCAACGTCACCGCGGACCAGGTCATCGCGCGCCTGGGCAAGCCGTTGCAGCAGGTGCAGGGCATGGCGCTGTATATGCAGGCGGCGCAGGACATCAACATCGGCGCGACGGTGTCAAAGACGCAGTACCAATACACCCTGACGGACGTGGACAGCGAGGAGCTGAACCTCTACGCGCCGAAGCTGCTGCAGAAGCTGCAGGCCCTGCCGCAGCTCACCTCGGTCGCCAGCGACCAGCAGAGCACCGGGCGCACGTTGAACGTCGAGGTGGACCGCACGGCGGCGTCACGCTTCGGCATCGACCTGGCCCGGGTGGACAACACCCTGTACGACGCCTTCGGCCGCCGCCACGTGGCGAAGATCTACACCACGTTGAACCAGTACTACGTGATCCTGGAGGCCGATCCCGGGTTCCAGCTCGGGCCGAACGCGCTGCAGCGCATCTACGTGAAGTCACAGAGCGGGACCGAGGTGCCGTTGAGCCAGATCGCCTCGTTCAAACCGGTCTTGGCGCCGCTCGCGGTCAACCACCAGGGGCAGTTCCCCTCGGTGACACTCAGCTTCAACCTGGCGCCGGGCACGGCAATCGGGCAGGCGGTCACTGAGGTGCAGAAGGCCACGGCCAGCCTGCACATGCCGGCGTCGATGGCGACGAAGTTCCAGGGCAACGCGCAGGCGTTCCAGAGCTCGCTCAGCAGCACGCCGCCGCTGATCCTGGCCGCGCTGTTCGCCGTCTATCTCATCTTGGGTATTTTATACGAGAGCACGATCCACCCGCTGACCATCCTCTCGACCCTGCCCTCGGCCGGTCTCGGCGCGCTGGCGACGCTGATGCTGTTCGGACGTCCGCTGGACGTGATTGGCATCATCGGCATCATCCTGCTGATCGGCATCGTGAAGAAGAACGGCATCATGCTTGTCGATTTTGCCCTGCAGGCGGAGCGGGAGCGCGGCCTGTCGAGCGAGGACGCCATCCACGAGGCCTGCCTGCTGCGGTTCCGGCCGATCCTGATGACGACGCTGTGCGCCCTGCTCGGCGGCGTGCCACTGATGCTTGGGACCGGAACGGGGTCGGAGATCCGGCAGCCGCTCGGCTACGCGATGGTCGGCGGCCTGCTGGTCTCGCAGCTGCTGACGCTGTTCACCACTCCGGTTGTTTACCTGTATATGGACAAGCTGAGTCAGCTGGCAGGCCGTCGTCATGAGGCTGAGGCTGTGCCGGCGGTTGCAAGGTAGGGCGTCTGGCTGGGGCGTGCCGGCCTGACAGGATGCGTTCAGGATTGAGGCTTCAATTTTAGTACCGATCCGTCCTATTGTCCAAACAACCCGGCATCACAACAAGCCGTGGTGCCGTCGCGGGTGTGGTGGAAATAGGTTGGTGGGTAGAGTCGAGGAGGAGCGCGGTTTCCCGGTTGTGCCGGTCTCGTTTCCCCTCCCCGCTCATCAAATCGGACGTGCCGATCTCCGGCATCCGGCTTTCCGACTGGCTTCGTCTCAGGCACACGGCAGCGCGCCAAGGTGAACCCGGCGAAGCCGCAGCACGCCGAGTTTGCCAAACACCGCTTCCGCAGGGAAACGGGTGATGCCGCGCGTCGACATCTTGTAGCGCCGGATCAGGAAGTAGCGGACATTCTGATAGACGTGATTGTCGATCGCCCGGTAAGCGGCCCGGCGCGTGCCATGGCTGAAATAGGTGCTCCAACCCCGCAACAAGCGGTTCAGCTGGGCGCATACGTCAGGCCACGAGGTCTGGCTACCTGGCACCAGAACCTCGCCAATCCTCGTCTTCAGCCGTTGCACGCTCTTCTTGGACGGGCTCGCGCCCAAGTATCGATGGCCGTCCGTCGTGGAGCGGCACGCTCCGAACGTATAGCCAAGGAAGTCAAAGCGTTCCTGCCAGGCATCCGGGACCGTCGCAAGATTGGGGGTGCGGCGGCCAGTTGGCTATTTTCGCGTTTGTTCTCTGGCTGAGGGTGGATGCGTGGCTTGGATGTTGAGGTTGGTGAAGATCGGGGCTGAGGGCGAGGGGCCATGCGCGGACATCATGGAGATCAGAAGGCCCGATGATCTCGTCGATATCGCCAACTTGGGTCTGACCCTGGCCGAAGCGAAGCTGCTGCTGGCGGGCGTTCAACGGGAGATCGTCGCCGCGCAGGCCAGGGAGCACGCCGTTCGGCGACCGAGCTGCGCAGGCTGTGGCGATGTTTGCCGCCTGAAGGACTACCGGGACCATGCGGTGTCGACGCTCTTCGGCCCGGTCACGCTACGGCTTCCCCGCTTTCGCTGTGCCGCGTGCGGCGGGATCGAGGCTGGCATTGCTTGGCCAGCGCATTGCCGATCGACACCGGAGCTGGATCGGCTTCGGGCGCATCTCTCGGCCCTGATGACCTACAGGACCGCCACGGATGTGTTGGGGCAGATGTTCCCGGTCGACGCGGGAACGCATCATGAGACCTTGCGCCGCCATACCCTGAAGGTCGGCGAGGCTCTGGGTGAGTGCGCGACGATCAGGCCGGACACAGCAGCGTCGGCGATTGTGGTGACCTTGGATTCGACGTTCATCCGCAGCTGCGCGGAGGGCGAGCGGCATCTGGAGGTGCGGGTCGGCAATGTCGAGACGGCGTCCGGTGGCCGCCAGGTGTTCGGCGCCATCGCCAAATCCAGCACTCCCATCGCCGAGCTGATCCGCCGCAATCTCGAGGCTGTCGGACGAACCGAAGGCACGGCGCTGACGGCTTTCACCGACGGCCGTCCTGGGCTCCGGCGTATTCTGGCCGACGCCGGCGTCACCACGCGGCCGATGCTCGACTGGTTTCACGTCGCCATGCGGCTGCAGCACCTGAAGCAAATCGCCGACGGCCTGTCGGCGGATGACCCGGCCCGGGTGGCGGCGAAGGCGGTGATCGTCGAGGAGGTCGAGCGCCTGCACTGGCGCATTTGGAACGGCAAGGCCAAGGATGCCCAAATCAGCATCGATCGCATCCGCGCGGTCATGCACCATTTCCAGGGCGAGTCGGATCAGCGAAGGTCTACAGCGCCCTCACGCAAGCTGTGGACCGCCTTGCGCGCGCTGGATCGCTACTTGACCGGCCAGAGCGCCTGGCTGGTCAACTACGCCGAGCGGCACCGCGCCGGCTTGCGGGTTGGCACCGCGATCACCGAAGGGACGGCCAACTTCCTGGTGAACCGCCGGATGAACAAGTCGCAGCAGATGCGCTGGTCGCGACGCGGCGCCGACCTGCTGCTCCAGGTCCGTTGCGCTGTCTATAATGGCACGCTCGGTTCCGGCTTCGGACAGCGATTCCAGCCAGCCAACGATCTATGCCCGCCAGTGGCGATCGCCGCCTGACCCCCAAACTTGCGACGGTCCCGCGTCAAGAACGCATTTGGGGTGAGAATCGGCATAGTTCATACCGCAACGAACACAATTTGACCGCTAATTGCGAACTCTTATCATCTACGCCTGACTGACGGTGATGCTAAACAGCTCAGATTGTTCAAGAGCCTTCCAGAGCTCCAATGCCGATCCATGCACCACGCTGGCCCGCGCGAGGAGCGCACCGGATCGCGGTAGAGCCCGCGCGCCTTGATCTTGAGGCCCCAGCGGCGCTCGATTGTGTCGTCGACGCCGAGCACCACGTCGCCCGCGGGCAGGAAGGTGCCGAGCACCTGTCTCAAGAGCACGCGCGCTACGGCGCGTCCGTCCCAGCGCGCCCGGTTCAGCACCTCGTGGTAGCGCGAGAAGCCTGGGCCTGCCGCCAAGCCCATGACCCGCAACGCCTGGGTCACGGTCCGCTTGCCCGGCGCAAGCACAGCTCCGGCTACCAGCACGAGGACGCGGCTCCAGACCGGCGCCGAGAAACAAGCGCGGAAGGGAGACAGCCAGCCCGCGAGCACGGGCGGTGTCAGGCTTGGATGCCCGGAGGTGTAACCGGGGCAGATTCCCGGGCGGGGGAGTTGCGTTGAGGATGACAGCGTGATCCACAGCCTGCATGTCGCTGCCGGACGCTGCATCGCTTGAGGGGTTTTCGGTTGCCGAGTTGCGCGCCGTTG
>JAABUP010009670.1_pt1 | contig 11730 bp, 10 predicted proteins | sample 5559201 | NCBI WGS metagenome assembly JAABUP01 (sample SAMN10711887, study PRJNA513373) | rock metagenome | isolation source: Antarctica rocks | place: Antarctica | reverse complement strand
CCGCCGCACACGTTGATCGAGTGGGAGTGGGCCGCGCTGCTGCACGACGTGGGCAAGATCGCCGTCCCGCTCTCGCTGCTGCGCAAGCCCAGCCCGCTCGACGACGCCGAGTGGGCCACGATCCGCCAGCACCCCTCCGCGGGCGAGCGCATCATCCGCGCCGTCCCGGCGCTGTGCGCCGTCGGCACTGCGGTGCGCCACCACCACGAGCGATGGGACGGCGCTGGCTACCCCGACCGCCTCAGCGGCGACGCCATCCCCCTGGCCTCGCGCGTCGTCACCCTCGTCGACGCCTACGAGACTATGCGCACCGGCCGCCCCTACCGCACTGCTATGACGCGCGACGAGGCACTGGACGAGTTGCGCCGCGCCGCCAGCGCGCAGTTCGACCCGCAACTGGCAGTGCTCTTTTCTCGTGTAGACGTGGGTGCCACCCTACCCTGACCTCCTAACGCCGCAACCCTGGCGCTACGCGCGCGTCGTCACGACGATCACGGGCAATCGCGTAGTGTGTTAACCTCTGATTCACACCGCTGCCCTACAGTGATTGTCGGACTGCGACGTAATACTACATAGAGATACTGTCCCCACGTGCAGGGGCGGGGGAATGGGTAACAACGATAGCGACGGTTCTGAGGGGCAATCACCGGACGAGGACAAGAAATCGGACGCAGACACCCCACCTGGCATTGCCTTCGCGTCCATAGACGACGCGACGCGCTATCGTGCCCTCGTTGCTCGGTCGCGTGCATTAGAGATTGAGCAGGCTGCCATCCAGGCCGAGCAGGCCGCGATCCTGCGGCGCGCGCACTGGTCGCTCGACGGGGTTCTAGAGCGGGACGGATAGGTGTCGAGTGGTGTCTTCCTCAGCTTGTCGCCGTGCCCTTGTCGCCGCCGATGGCGTGGTCACGGTGTCGCGACCAGTCTCGTCGGTCTGAGGGGCGATCGCGCTCGCTCCCCTGAACGACCGCGCCCCCGCGCTGGATCGTGAGTTAGCTGTGATGTCTCAGGAGGATCACAACGTCAGTGTAAACCAGGCGACCCGACGCGCAGCAGCCCAGGCGCACAGGGGCGGGTCGGGCCGGTGCACCGCCTCGGCGACGGTCCCCTCCCAAGACTCAATGAGCGGGGCGACGCCGACGGGTGGCCTCATCGTCCACGATCGCCCGTGAGCGCGGCCGGCTGGCCCTCCCCTCCGCCCCGTCGCTGCGCGCGGGGCCGGCCGTGCCCGCCTCACGCCCGGCCCGCGCACGCGTCTGGCGCGGGGATGGTACTAGAGCCGTGGTGGTACTAGAGCTACGGGTGGTGACTACCCCAGGATAAAGAGTAGCTCTATCGTAGCGCCAAGGCCCCGTTTTCCTGTGTGAATCGTAGCTCCATCGTAGCGCCATGCCGTTAGCACTAGAGCTACGATTGGCGCTACGGTGTGGGAGCCAATGGCGCTATTTTAGCACCAAAATAGAGCTACGATCTGAGGACCTGGAGAGGACTGCTCATACCCTTGTAATGGGGTGCGTAGGGGGGTGCGAGCGGCGCGTCCGGGAGGGCTAGGGGCAGCCGTCGGGACGGGGCCGTACGACGCGCAGGACGGCGACGATGAGCAGGACGGCGAGGGCGACGTACGCACCGACGAGGGCGGCGGCGAGGACGGCGGCCACGACATTGAGGGTGGGCGAGGAGGCATGGGCCAGCGGGGTGAGGAGGCCGACGACGGGGCCGGTGAGAGCCGCGAGCACGAGCGCGGCGAGGCAGCGCGTCCAGACGCGGGCACGGGCTGGGTGTCGGTCATACGTCGCCTCCAGCGACTCGCCTGTCCCTCCGGCGATGCTGCTCGTTTATGTCGTGTGCCATGGCCCCTTCTGTCACTGTAGGGAACCCCTGCCCTGACGCGTCACGCCCTCCACCCCGCAACCTTTCGAGTCCTCGTACCTCTCTCGCCAGGCTAGAGCGTACTCAAAAAATGGGGTTCCACGCCCAAACCGCCGATTTTTTGACGCGCTCGCTTTGGGCCGCACATGGAACTGAACGAGAGGCGTAGGTGCCCAAACGCCAGGATGCGACGCCGCCGCAGTACATGCGGGAGAGGGTTGTAAGCCGCGCACAGCCGGGGGTGTGTCACCCGATATCCAAGCCTGCCACGAGGGCATCCAGGTCGATCAGCTTCCCGTCGCTGCGGAAGGTGTAATGTCCATTCAGCAGGATGTGGCGCCACGCTGCCGGCGAGATCTGCGTGATCAACGCACGCGCCTTGGTGTTGCCACTCGCCTCGTACCGAGTGAGCAGCCGCGACAGGATCGCCGAGTTATAGTAAATGATCGCATTGGCGATTAACCGCCCGCACTGATTGCTGATCTCGAGTTCAATATCGGTCCGTCCGGCCAGTTCCTTCTTGCCACCAACCTGGGCGATAGCCGAGCGCAACTGGTGGTACGACTCAATGCGGTTCTGCGAACGGTGCACGGTGCGCTCCAGCTGCGGGTCGCGCAGGTAGCGCAGCGTGTAGATGCTGCGGATGAGCTTGTCGAACTCGAAGATCGCACGCCGCGTTGGATTCGGCATGGTGTAGGTACACAGCTTGCGGATCAGCGTGCCTTGGGTCATCTCTTTCAGCCCCAGCGTGGCCACGATCCGGTCGATATTCGGCGTCTCATCGATGATCACTTGCAGGTCGATCTGGCCAACCGGGCAAATCAAGCACTTCTCATACGACGCCGGCGTGTCGGCACAGTAGAGTTCCTTGAGTTCGGTCTGCAGGTCGGTGAAGCGTGGCTCGAAGCGCCGACCGAACCAGTGCAGAATGGCGAAGTTGGCCCTGTTGACGCTGTGCATGTCACCCGTGATCGCCGTGGGCACGATATCAGACGTGTTGCGGTACCAGATGTCGAAGACGTAGTGCCCCTCGTACTCGTGCGCCCCGATGAGGGAGCTGTTGAGCGGGACATGGTTGCACAACAGGGAGTAGGCGGCCAGCCCTTGCCGCGGCCAAAGTACTTGCGGGAGTGGCGTGCCTTCACCGTCGGGCGCGCGACGCCGAACTTCTGGCCATCGACGGCACCGTAGAGCGCGTTGAGGTCGAACGAGTAGAACGGGAAGATCGGCAGCGCTGCGGTGGCATTGCTGATGCGGTCGTTGGCCGCCTTGAGCGAGGCCTGGCGCATGTACTGCTGGTAGGTCGCGTGCAACACATGGTACAGGATATCGCTGGTGCGCGCCATGACCTGATTGCCATGGTTCATCGCCTGGGCCATGATCACCGCCATCAGGCTGTCGGCGTCGGCGACCTTCTTCGCGTAGCGCGGCTGCAGCGGCGTCAGCTCCGAGAGGAAGCGGCAGTCGTTGTCGACGAAGCGGAAGACGTCAGCAATGTCGCACAACGGCAGCTTCTCATAGAACGTAGCTTCGCGTGCCGGATGCGTGTCGACCTTGGGTTTGTGCAAGGTCAGGGTCTGTGTGTCCTTGTCGTAGGCCAAGTGCGTCAGCTTGCCCTGCTTCAACTCGCGGTTGAAGGCCAGCCACTGTGCGTGCAGCTCGTCCGTCAGCGCCTTGAGTTGGGATTCGAACGGCTGGCGCAGGTACGGAATATCCATCTGTGCGAGGACGTCAGCCTTCTCGTCCATCGACACCAGTTCGTCCGCGAAGTGGCGGTATTGCAGGCTGTCGTCGAGGAAGAGCTCGCCCGACCGCAGCCGCTTCCTGATCTGCCGGTACAGCCAGAACTCGAAGCGGTCGGCGTGTAGCCCCGTCGGCTTGCCGTCCGCGTCGCTGGTTTGCAGGTACAGTTCCAGTTGCTTGGGAAGCTTGACGGGACACTCGGCAAGTGGTCGTTGCGACAGCCGCTGCTGTTTGGCAAACACGTTCTTGGCCCAGGCCAGCGCAGCAAGCCACGGGTTGTTGGGGGTCACGCCAGCGAAGTCGAGCACCCCGTACAGCGGTCGCACCTGGCGACGGACCCGCTTGGCCACCGTGTCCACGGCTTGCCAGTGCCGCGCCAGCTTGCTCGCCGGCCTCACGCTCATACGCTGGGCGGTATGTTGCAGCCTATCCCGGGGCATGATCGTGTACGCGCGCTGGCGCACGTCGCCGAACGGCGTGGTATCGGCCACCGCATCGTCGACGTACAGCGAGAGGAGGCGACCGACCTGTGGCGTCTCCTGCTGCCGGCGAAGCTGATCGGCGTCGGAGTCCTTTTTCGCGGTGGTGCTGCACGCATCCTCAACCTGCTTCATGTGGTAGGCGAGCGCGTCGACCAGGTTATCCGTGAGCTGCCGGTAGCGCAGCCAGACGTAGCACAGCAGGTACAGATGCGTCTGCTCGAGACGAAGGCGGCGGAGGTCGTACGCGGTGTAGAAGTTCGCTAGGCTTGCGTAGTACAGCACGTTCTGTTGTGAGATACCGAGCGTCGGCAGCACTGCCTTGCCGATCGTGTAGAGCGGACCCAGCAGGGCGCGCTTCTGCCGCTCGTGCGCCATCTGCCGCCAGCGGAAATCCTTGGCGTCCTGTCGCAGCACCGCCAGTTCAGACAATGTGTCGTCGCGTGCGATCAACTGTGCCAGCGCGGCCTTGGCATTGTCATCCAGCGCGTGCTCCAGCAGGTGGCCAAGGCGCTGGCGTTCTGCGAACAGTGCCTTGCCGATCAGTTCCTGCAGGGCGGTGTAGCCAGGACGAACAATCTTGTGGTCATGCAGCCAGACGATCAGTTCGGTCGCCACAAAACCGGGCGTCACATCGCGGCGCATAATCTGCGCCGCTTGCTGTACCAGCTGTGGCAGGAACTCTGTTGACCACAGCCGGTAGCCGAAGAGGGCGGCTATCAAGCCGCGCTGTGTGTAGTGTTCGTAATCGGTGATCTCCTTCCTTTCGAACGGCTCGCCGTGAAAGTAGCGGCTGAGCACGAAGGCACAATCGTCCTCGACCATGGTCCAGTCGAAACGAAAGAAGGCGTGCTTGGCCTTGAAGTAGCCGATCTGCAGGACGCAATAGACGTGAGCGTAGAAGCTGTGTCTGCTGGTAGCCAGTGCCAGTTCGGTCTCAGACAGCGACAGGTACTCCAGTTGCTGGCCGTCGTCGAAGTCGGGCAGCCCATACAAAGCCTCGTGCTCGGCATCGGACAGGACACTCAGGCGCTCGCCCTTCGCCGTCACTCCTCCACGGCCTCGGTGGCGACAGGCCAACCCACCCGCGCGAGTGTCTCCAGCAGTGTCGTGCGCTTCACGCCGAAGTTGCGGCACACTGCCGCCTTCGACATGCCACTATTCAGCGCAGCGAGGATGGCGTCCAGCTTCTCGCCGGCGATCGTCGGCGGGCGGCCGCCGTGCCGACCACGCCGCTTGGCGGCAGCGAGACCGGCCATGACCCGTTCATGGGTGAGCGCCCGCTCGTACTGGGCGAGTGCGCCAAACACATGGAACAGGAACTCGCCTGTTGGCGTCGTGGTGTCCAGAGCCTCCGTGAGCGAACGAAAGGCGACCTGGCGCTCCCGTAAGGTGGTGACGATGGTCAGCAGATGCGACAGCGAGCGGCCGAGCCGGTCCAGCTTCCACACCACCAGCACGTCGCCGGGCTGAACAAAATCGAGCGCCTTGGCTAAGCCAGGTCGGCTGTCTTTGGCACCGGACGCGCGGTCCTCAAATAGGTGACGCGCGTCGACACCGGCCGCCACGAGCGCGTCACGCTGCAGGTCGGTGGATTGGCGATCGTTGTCTGTCGAGACGCGCATGTAGCCGATGAGCATGTACGGAAAACCCCTGAATCACTGTTTTCGTATGATACACCATAACGACAGGGTTTGCCGTACGGATTTCCGGGGGCTGCAGCGACGAAATTGGCTGGTGCCGAAGGCCTGTCGCCAAACACTTGTTTCCCGACACCCCTCGATTAGCCAACACACGGGGGCCGCGTCGCAACCTGGCGCATGCGGGAGCCTACGCCTGCCCTTCAGTGACCTGCACAGTTCGAAGCGAGCGCGTCAAAAAAATCCTTAGCGCGCAGAAGTCCTGGGGTCAGGCGGCGAGGAGGGACGGGAACGTGCGCTGGTGCCAATAGCGATCCCAATCGCCGTTGAGGCGCAGCGTGCGCAGGCGCAGGAGGGCGACGCTGGTCTCCTCGCTCCAGTGCATGCCCTGATTCTTCTGACGGCGCGCCACGAGCAGGTCGTTAGCCTGCTCGGCCTGCCCGCTGCCGCTGTACTGACACTGACGATGCCGCTCCCGATAGCAGGGAATAGAGGTCCGGCGGGCCTCGAGATAGGTGATCCACTCGTCCAGCGGGGCGAGGCGGCGCGGGTCGGGCGGCACTTTGGCCTCCGCCCGGAACGCCTCAGCGGCGGTGATGGCCCCGTCCACGTCGCCGCGCCAGAGCAGGCGACCCATCGTCCCCAGGAAGCGCACCCGCGTGGGCTTGTCGCGGCAGACCTGCGTGGCGACCTGGTAACAGCGGTGGTGCAGGTGGTACCAATCCAAGAGCAGCGTGGCCCCGCGCGGCGCGAGCGTGGCCGCAACGAAGTCGCGCAGCCAGCGCCCGCCGTCGGCGAGGAAGACCACCGGGCGCGGCGCGACACCTGCGGGTGTGCCCTGGCAGAGCGCGCAGAGCACGGCGAGCGTCGCCAGGAAGGTGGCCCCCGTCCCGCTGACGTAGCGGAAGCCCTCCGCCGTGGCCACCCGTGCCGTGCGCACTTCCCAGAACTGTCGGCGCTGGGGCCGTCGCGTGAGCACCTCGTCCGCGCTCGCCACCACCTCGGCGGGGCCGACCTCCGGCCCCAACCGGCGCAACTCCTCCGCGCGCGCCTCGCTCCGTTCCTACCGCCGCGCGGTCAGCACGCGCTCCCAATCCGCCGCGCGCACCCCGCGCGGCGACCGTGTCTCGCCCGCCGCCAACGCCTGGTCCACTGCCGCACGCAGCGCCGCGCCATGGTCGCGCACCACCGTGCGCAACGTGCTCGCGCATAATACGGCTTTCGCCTCGGCTGCCGCCTCCGTTTCGGGTACCGCCTCCGTTTCGAGCACCGCCTGGGTCTGCCAGCCCAGGAGCCGCTCCGCCGAGACGAAGGGCAGCGTGTCCGGCAGCAGGCAGGCCAGCTCTTGCAGTCCCCGCGTGATCACGAGGCCCCCGTGCGGCGGCAGCGCCGCGTTCCCCGGCGTCACATGCGCCTCATGCGCCGTGCCCACCCCCGTCGCCAACACCTGTCGCCGCAGCGTCAGCCGCCCAAAGCGACTCGCCACCTCCAGCGTCGCCAGCCCGTCCCGCTGCCACACCACAGGGGGGGAAACGGCGCCGGTGCGCCGCCACCGCCGCCGCATCCGTCGCCTCCCACTGCGCCTGCAGCACCCCCCGCAGCACCGCCTGCCCGTGTTGATGCGTCATCTCCTCGATCACGTCGAGCCCCGTTCCCGCCTCCACGACGCTCAGATCGGTCTCTGGCAGGTCGAACCGCGCCACCTCCGTCGTCCGCTCCCCGGCTTCCTCGTCCTCCACCCGGCAGATCACCACCCGTACCCGGCTCATCGTGTCCCCCCTGTCCCTCCTGCGCGCGCCCCGTCAGGCGCGACCGTTAGGGACAGCATACCCTATCCCCCCGCGCTGTGGCACCCCCACCACTTCACCCCAGGACTTCTGCGCGCTAACAAAAAATCGGCGGTTTGGGCTTGGAACCCCATCTTGTGCGCGCCACCGACCGCCTCTTTGGTCCCGACGAGACCGCTGTCGAGCTGCTCCGGCGCTTGGACGCGGGCTACGACAGCGCCGCCAACCACGTGACGCTGGCGGGCCTGCCCGGCTACGTCCTGCTCAAAGGGGCGGACCCCGCGCTGGCCGACCGCCTGGCGCGGCGCATCCCGCTGCAGCACTGGCTGCCCCTCGCCGACGACGTGCATGGCGCGGAGGTGGCCTCCGACGTCAGCGGCCTGCGCCGCCTAGTCTACGAGTTGCACCAGACCGACGGGACCGTGGACTACGCCCTGCTCTACACTAACCTGCCCGCCGCCGCGTGGACGCTCGGCCAACTCTTCGCGCTCTACAACGAGCGCGCCACCATCGAAGCGTTCTTCTGCCACTCGCGCCACGTCTACAATATCAAGAACATGCGCTCACGCAAGTTCCACGCCATTTACGCCTTCCTGCGCTTCGTCGCGCTCACGCACAACCTGCTGGTTTGGACCAAGCAGGCCCGCCTGGCTCGGCCCGATCTGCCGGCAGTAGGCGCCGCCGAGGCCGACACGGACAGCGTGAGCGCGCCCGACCTGGCGACCGCCACGACGTACCAATTGGTGTCCTACGCCGCACGGGTCCGCGCCCACGTCCAGTGGGCGTGGGATGATGGGCGCTGGCATGTGCGCATCCTGCGTCCCCGTGCCCCGTCGTCCCGCTGGGCCGCGCTGCTTATCGCCGTCCTTGTTCCACCCCCGCAGCCCGTTCAATTAGCCCTGCCCTTTGCCCGTTTGCACAAAACTTAGGTAGCTGCGGCGCCAGATCCGAGATTACCACTCCTTGCCGAGCTACTGGTCCGGTCGTTACAGTTCGTCCGCGATCACGTGGTCCCGCCGTGGGCTCCTATATCCTGCGACTCTTGGCTCCCCGCTTGGTAGCGCCCCGGGTCAGCGGCCGCCCATACCGCTGATGCTGATTCCTTCGACGAGGTAACGCTGCAAGACAATCACCAGAAGGATGCCGGGGATCATCGCCATCGTACAGCCGGCCATCATGAAGTTCCACTTGGTGCCGTATTGCCCCTGGTAAAGCTGTAGACCAAGGGGAATCGTCTTGACATCATCACTGTAGGTGACAATGAGGGGCCACAGGAAGGAATTCCAGTAGCCGATGAATGTGAACAGGCCGAGGACTCCAAGGGCCGGCTTGGAGAGCGGGAGCGTGATGCGCCGGAAGATGCCCCATCTCGAACAGCCATCAATATAGGCCGCCTCATCCAACTCATAGGGTATCGACCTGAAAAACTGACGCATCAGGAACGTCCCGAATGCGGTAAAAGCTACTGGGAGGATGAGCGCTTGGAAACTGTTGACCCAGCCCAGATACCGCATCAAGAGGAAGGAGGGAACAACCAGGACGGCTTGCGGCACCATCAAGGTGCCTAGGTACAGGACGAACACGGCCTCACGGCCCGGGAACGCCAGGCGCGCGAAGGCGAAGGCAGCCATACTGGACGTGAGCATGACGATCACGGTGCCGACGCAGGCAACCACCAGGCTATTGAAGACGTAATGGCCGAACGGAAGAAACTGATAGGCCTGAACAAAATTGTCCAGATGTGGTTGGGTTGGTAGCAACGAGGGGGGGGATTGGAACACTTGATTGTCCGGTTTGACGGCGGTGTCGATCATCCAAAAAAGAGGGAACAGGAAGACCAGTGCGGTGAGCACGAGGAGCACGCGTGATAACACGAACCCCGCGCGGGGCATCGGCAACGGAAATTCAGGCTTCATGGCAGACTCACGCTTCATAGTAGACCCACCTCTTCTGCGCTAGAAACTGGATAGCTGTCACCGCCATGATCATGGCGAACAAGACCCATGCGATCGCGGACGCATAGCCCATATGGAAGTACTGGAAGCCGTTCTGGAAGAGATAGAGCACGAGGGTCGTGGTCGCGTTTCCAGGGCCTCCGCTCGTCAACACATAGGCCTGATCGAAGACCTGGAGCGCCGAGATGATCGTCAGGACGATGCCGAAGAACAGGGACGGCGACATCTGGGGGAGTGTGATGTGCCAGAAACGGTGCCATGCGTTGGCTCCGTCGATCGCGGCCGCCTCGTAGTACTGCTGAGGGATCCCCTGCAGTCCCGCCGAAAAGACTAACATGTTGTAGCCGAAACCTTGCCAGACGGAGAGCAAAAGGATGGCCGGCATCGCCCACTGGGTGGAACCAATCCAGCCCGGGGGCGGGATATGGACGATCGACAGCGCCCAGTTGATCACGCCGTGCTGGTCGTACATCAGCGCCCACACCAACGCGACGCCGACGAGCGGGGTCATCACCGGAATAAAGAAGAGGATGCGGAACAAGTTACGCCACCGGGTCAACGTGGAGAGCCACAGCGCGAGGCTCAGCGACACCACGATGTTGAGCGACACGTACGCGGCGACATAGATGAGGGTGTTGCCCACCACCGTATAGAAGACCGGATCTTGCGTGAGGATTTTGACGTAATTGTCGAACCCTATAAAGGCCGGCGGCGTGCTCGACACCGATAGTTGCCAGTTGAAGAAGCTGACGACGAATGATGCAACCAGAGGCCCGAGCGTGAAGATGAGGAACCCGACCATGTTCGGCAGCAGGAAAGCGTAGGCGGCGAGCGCATCCGAGCGCGCACGTCGTCGTTTCTGCACCTTGCCGGTTGCCGCAGTCGCCGTCGCCGCCCCAAAGCGTTCCGATGTGTTCATGGCTTGTTTCTTTCACCCTCGCGGGGCACTCATGGACGCGGAGGGAGGGGACCGCCCCTGGCGGCGCCGTGGTGGCGTCCGCCGCCGACCGTCCCCTCCATCCGCGCTAAGCACATGACCATAAGTCTGGCACAAATCTCGCGGTGCCATGTCGCGGGAGGTGCGGGGTATGATTCGCGTGCAGATCACAGATGACCAACGGCAGGAATTGGAGCGGGTCAGCCGCCAGGCGGTGGGACGGGTGGCGTTGCGGGCGCACATGGTGTTGCTTGCGGGGCGGGACTACAGCGTGCCGCGGATCGCGGAGGTCCACGCCTGTGGACAGGATGTGGTGCGGCTGTGGCTGCAGCGCTATAGCGAGGACGGGGTGCGCGGCGTGGAGGACGCGCCCCGTCCCGGCCGCCCGCGCACGCATCCGCTGGCGGGGCACAGCGTGGAGACGCAGGCCAGCCAGTCGCCGGAGTGCTCCGGCTATATCCAGAGCTGCTGGACAGCCGGCTTGCTCGCGGCCTACCTGGCGACGCGCTTCCGCCTGACGCTCTCCCCGTCGAGCGTCCGCCGCTATCTGCACGCCCTGGGTTGGCGCTGGGCGCGGCCGCGCTTGGCCCCCGCGCACAAGGCCGACCCGGAGGCGACGGAGAAGGAAGCCGCCCTGGCTGCCGCGCGGGCGGAGGCGGCGCGCGGCCGTGCCCACCTGCTCTTCTTTGATGAGTGCGCCCTGCACCTGCTGCCCGTAATCCGGGCCATGTGGATGAAAGGGCCGCGCGTGCGCGTGCCCACGCCGGGCACCAACCGCACGCGTGCCTTCTTCGGCGCGCTCGACGCGGCCACCGGCGCCTGGGTCGCGGTCGATCATGACCGCACGCTGGCTGTCCATGTCGTCGCCTTCCTCCAGCAGATTGCCGCCGCCTACCCCACCGGCCCGCTCTCCCTGGCGCTGGACAATGTCACGATGCACGACGCCACGGTGGTGCGCGCCTAGCTGGCGGTCAACCCGCGCGTCCGGGTGCTCTGGCTGCCTACGTATGCCGCTCACGACGCCAATCCGGTCGAGCGGATCTGGGGCTTGATGAAGGATGCGGTGGCGGCCAATCGCTTGGCCGGTAGCATCGAGGAACTGACCGCCGCGGCCCACCAGTTCTTCGCCGATCTGGCTGCCCATCCCGTCTCCTTACCCCTCGCCGCGTGATTTCTATGCCAAATTTATGGTCACCTGCTTAGTACTACAACGTTAGGTTTGGGCAGAGGTGGAGTAGACTGAGGAGAGGAGGACCGCTGATGATTGCTGCCTACGCCCCCTTGATCGCGCCGCCCTCGGCGCAAGCGCCCACGCCCAAC
>JAABUP010009669.1_pt1 | contig 11730 bp, 7 predicted proteins | sample 5559201 | NCBI WGS metagenome assembly JAABUP01 (sample SAMN10711887, study PRJNA513373) | rock metagenome | isolation source: Antarctica rocks | place: Antarctica | reverse complement strand
AAAGACATGACGACCAAATAGTATCATGTAGGGGAAGCTGTATCCACTCCGCTCGATCACAAGGGGAAGGGCGGGACTGCATCTTAAAGTGCTCCTTAAAGCGCTACCAACATGGACCAGACAGCGGTCCCTACTTCGCTGACGGCGGCTACTGTAGCAGTGTAGTACCAAACCGTAATCTACATGCCAAGCTGCGGCTGAAATCATTAATAGCCAGACCTATGCAGCTGTAGATCATAAGCACAGCGAAAAGACCACGATCTCTTTCCAAGATTGATGTATTCATTTTCGATGTAATTACAGCACACTTGTATCTTCAACTCTCGCAGGTTGAATGTACAGCAATATGGCTATGGATCGTGAAGGTGCAACGTTCAAGACTAACCTAGGATTCCCCGGATTGCGGCGAAGCTGCGACTTAAAATCCTTCGTGGCTTTCTGACACACGGGATGCGATGTGGAGAGAAGGTCCTAAATCCTAGCAGTGTATACTGAGAACTTAAAGATCGTAATAACAAATGGCTGTTCAAACAAGATGTATGAGGGGAAGGCTAATACGATGTGGAGATCCATTAGAAGTTTGGATAGCAATTCTGCAAAACCGACAAAAGCTGCACCATGTCCCGGGCTGATTTTCAAATCTGCTAGCTCAGCCTTATGAGGCTCTCAAGCTAGTTCCAATTCTATAAATAATGAGATGTGCTGCGAGTATTGATACTGGGATCTATCAGATCTTGCCCCAGCCTAGGCTGGTAATTTTGAGTCTCGCTGCTTCAAGGCGCGATGTCGACCTGATGTTCGGAAGCTTCGTCATCCTCCTCGGGAAATGTAGCCCTCCACCACCGCGAGCATCCAAAGCGGCAGAAAATCATTATGCCGTGGTATAGCAGAAAGTGTTCAAGTGAGGAGAAAGCCAGTGTTCTTGATAGAACAGCGAGCCAAGAGAGAAAGAGGTAAGAGAAAAGCTTGGGAAGGGAAGCGATGGCCCTCCACTTGGTGAGAAGAGCTGGAGAGAAGGACACTCGGGCCCGTGAGGTAGCCAATAAGAGAGGTAGGGCTCGGACATCGCCTCGTCACGAAAGGGACGAGATGCCACTGTCACGGCTCCCTAAAATGCAAGATCTTGCTTCCCGAGCCGGCGAAAATATGAAGTGCAAGAAAAACTGGAAATCATCGGGTCGAAACCAAATACAGCTGACGCGGTACATAGGGTGCTCCGAGCTTTAGCGTAAGGCTACCCGAGCTACATACCGGTGCGGAGCGCTCCTATGTATCTTGCGCCCCACGGACTTCCCGTCTCCCATCCCCCACCACACATGTGGAAGGCGGTCCGCTAAGACTTCCCCACCCACTCGAATCATTGACGGGAGCTTTCGCTAACCAACAAAAATGTACCATGCAAGCCACAAACGCGGTCCCCATACTTCACCGAGAAAAATTCATCGGGAAACGGAAATGGTAACGGCAGAGAGGCATAGAATAGTTGGATGAGCGTGCAGATCTGCACTGGATTCTATGACAAGCACGCTTTAACGTCAATTATGCATTCCCGATGAATTAAAATTCGGTGATATCATGTTGGAGCTGCTCTCCCAGCTACGAGTCAAAGCCCACCCTGTCGGATCGCACAGCAGGGAATCGTAGGGCAACCAAAGGACTCGGATCATAGACTAGTCGTCTTGTCAGGCTGAAAAGATTTGGTGACTCGTCCTCAGTGGAGCTCACACAAGTGAGAATTTGTGTGTCTTTATGCATGCAAATAGCAAGCCTCGTCATAATTGGTCCACATTCGGAGTACATTGCACCAATCAATTTGCCTTCTTGCTCGCACTAGACTTGAGACCGCATCTATTCCTATCTTGCTTTCGCATCTTTTCACCCTTGATTATCCTGACATTTTCAAAGCTAGGATAGCATGTTTCATCTCTTACTCAATAGATTTTCTTGTCTAACGTCTGATAAGAGACTTAAAGTCTGACAAGACGGCCGTACCTGGTGCTAAGCCATGGTAAATGGGGTTTGGCTCGAGGATTGTCTCTCGATTGGTATTTTGTGCTCTCATGAATCTCACCAAGACCGACAGCCATCAGTCCATCAAAAGCAGAGCATTGTCACTGGCTTTGTTAAGACACTGGGGTCTTATTTGATCAATGTAGATTCCGGCTTGAAACTTCATCCTTTGAAGACAGGATCTGAGAGGAGATGTTCAAGGCTTATGGTTATGGAGTAAAGTCTTAGACATTTTTCTAGAGCGGACTTTTGCTTCATATTCTGTTCTAAATGCCAGATAACGTCTGCGAACGAAACAGAGGAGCATTAAGGACACTAGAATAATAGAATATCCCACTTCACTACAAACATCTCCAAACGTCTTCTTTTCCCCCTTTTGTACCGAGGGTCTACTTGAATACATCCGGTAGTCAGAATGATACTATCATATGAGTGATTTACATCTAGGTCAAGAAAGTTCAATTCGAGAGTCAAGAGATTGAAGAATCTCAATAGGAATGATTGCTTGCCATCACGATAAAGATACTTGACTTGTCCGATGAGGACGAAGGTCTTTCCATAGCCTAGGGTGAGGGATTTCCTTGTATGTATCGAAGGTCATAGCCGGCCTCAAGAGAAACCAGTACTGAATTTCTAGAGCTCCAATTTGCGATCACACAAGCCTTTGGGGAGCAAGTCTGAATTAGCAAGAGAATGTAAGATCTAAGACACCATGGAGGCTAACAACAGAACAAAAAGGACGATGGTAGGTCAAAATCTCTACATATGGATACTTTCTGCTATGGAACTCTTCACTATGATTCGACAAAATATAGACTGAAAATTTATTCCAGATCTGTTCGTTCATCTACAGCGTTGGGGTCCGTGATAGATACCAGGAGACTGAAGATCCATAGGAACAACCGTGGGTACTGTGTGTACTCGACGTCTTTCCGCCATTGCAGCAAAAGAGAGGAAGACAAAGAATATAGCGAGAAGCGCTGCTTTCTAGCGAGCAAATGTGAAGTTTCAAGACTAGCATACTGGGCTCCGGAATGTCCACAAAGTCACCAGCGTGAGTTGGGTTCTACTGGTGGGTTGAGCCAGGTAGACTCAAGGTTCCCTTCAAATGCAGAGTCCAGTGAGATATGAGTGACCTCGAGTTGTTGCACCCTAAGTAGTACCCTAAAATCAGTACAAACTCACTAATCGATATTCTGTATATAATTCAGCCGTCATCATTTTCATCCCAAATCCTTCCAGACCAATGCCTTTCTCTACCTTTCAAATAGACAATGACTGCTTAGCTTACTTTCTCTCGTCGAGTCATCTAGAAAAATGCTGGTTGACTATCATTCGATGACTTTGCAGACTCCGGGCCACAAAATACAATCTTCTTGCAAAATGAGTGAAAGCTTTGGTCATAGCGCTTTGTGAATCATTTGCTCGTTCCAGCGAGGACATAGCTTGGATGGCTTGAGCTACTCCTCATGGCTAACGTTCCTTCCACATTAGTCATTGCGAGGATGAGGAAAGCGCAGGTCGACTGTTGATAGATGGCGAGCCTGAATATCAAATGCGATGCAAGAACTCAAACCTTGAGCCAAATAAGAGCCCTAGATAAGGGCTGATTGTACCGTGCAGATTTTCTCCAAACAACCTGAAAGCAAAATCAGCGGCTGCTCACACAATGAACGGAGAGTACCTGGAACCTACAAATGGCAGATATGAAACGCTATCACCCGAGGAGAATGGGCATGTCGCGAATGCTGAGTATGATTATACACCTATGAATGGCACACATGGAGTGCCAGCCCTTGAGATGAACGGGCAAGCCGTGGATGCTGATTATGGTTTCACTCCTATGAGTGGCACGCACGAAATGCCAAACCTTGAGATGAATGGGCACGATGTGAATGCTGAGTATGGGTTCACACCTATGAGTGGCACGCACAGAGTACCAGCCCTTGGGATGAATGGGCAGCCCGTGGATGCTGACTATGGTTACTCGCCTATGAATGGCTCATATGGAAAGCCAACCCTTGAGATGAATGGGCACGATGCGAATGCTGAGCAGGGCGTCATACCTATGAATGGCACGCACGGAGTACCAGCCCTTGAGGTGAATGGACAGGCCGTAAAGGTTGGGCATGGTGCTTCTGACGATGACAACTATCACCTCAACCTCACCACAGATCGGCTCGTCAGCTTGAATACTAATGACTACAACCACGTTCTGGACCGTGTTGTTATTGAGCGCCACGCTGAAATGCTCATCCGCATGGATCACACAGAGTTAGGCTGGGTTCTCCACAGCATCTTGGAGCGTCGCGGAAAGAGGCAGGAGTTAGGACAGACGAGGGCTGGGATATGTATCTGTTCCAACAGCGACCATGAAAATATGGACGCCTTAATCGAATGCCTTGTCAGCATGCACGGAGCCATTTGGGCGTTCACTCTCGACCGTCTCTATCTTGAGCGCGATGTCAAACTCCTTCTTAGCCTTGACGATGCAGAGTTACGCATAATCCTCACTGTAGCCCACAAGGAGCGCGGAACAAATGCAGCACCAGCTTATACACAACGCTGGCCAGGAAATAGAAAGCCAGACCGTTTGACCAAGGAGAAGGCGTTTGCGGACATGCACGCTCTTCGATAGGTGGTGTGATCAAGTCAAGGAGGAACATGTATCAAAGCATTGTGCGTCCTTCTCTACGGAAATCGATGGTGATTCAGCGTGATTCGAAGGGCTGACTTTCAAAAGTGCATTGCCATTCATCTTCAACGACTACTCCTGTCTCATGCCTAGAAATTCCTTACGAAACAGGGTTGAAGAGGCGCAGAGGATGATGCATGTATCGATTTCTCAACAAACACTAAATTAGACGTAGACTTTCACTCACTCATTCAATAAGGACTTAGATCTTTATCCCCATAATGAGTTTCAACCTGATGAGGCCCCATACTGAAGGTAGCTGCCTGTCTCCCTAATGCCAATGTCAAGGCTGCATCCTCGGCCGAGGGGCAATCTCAAGGGATTAGCCTAGGGTTAGGGCTGATGGATATGTCCTACTTCTATCAAGCGCGTATGCCTATGCGCGAACTGCAAACAAAAGCCGTTCAACATGCAATGACGACAACAGCCTCCCAGAATAAGTCCACTACCTCCACTACATAGCTCCTACCAAGGCTGCTCCCTGGACTCACTGCCATGCGTTCAGATCGCCATGCCCGAGCTCTCCGACTTTCAAGTGGGCCAAATAGTGGAGCTCACCGACGGCCGCACAGCAACGATTCGCTTCCTGGGCAACCCTCATTTTGCAGCTGGGGTGTGGGTTGGCATCGAGCTACATGATGCTACTGGCAAGAACGATGGCTCCGTTCAGGGGCAAAGGTACTTTGAATGCCACGCTGGTTATGGCATGTTTGTTAGGCCCAGCGCGATCAGGACCGAGGAGGATGAACCAACACCGAAGCCTGCTCCACGAATGACTGGGCGGGCTAATGGAGTGGTAACAAAGGGAAGACCATCGAGTATGATCACTACTGGGGCCGTGAAGAGGCAGAGTATCTTGGATCCAACGGCGGGAAAAAGGAGGAGTGTCAATGCTGGGAGTCCTACCCCTGCTGCAAGGCCGGCTCGTGTTTCGAGGTTGACGGTAGGTCATGCGTGGGAAATGTAGGACACAACAATTCCTGGACAAGAGGTGGCTGATGGTTCACAGTCACCTAGTAAATCCCCTACGAAACAGCTTGGTTCAACTACTTCTTCAGGCAATTCCACAAGGACAAGCACTCCGTCCGGCACAGCGAGGAAATTCATGCTACCGCCTTCAAAAGGTCCCCACACATCCATGGCTCCACCGCCCAGACCTTCACGCCCTTCCATAGGTGGTACGATCAATGGCTCGGCTAGGCCCTCCAGCAATACCTCCTCAACCTTGTCATGCCCAGGTTTGAACAAAGGAGCAGACTCCGAAAGGACTTCTATACCGCCCGAGAAAAGAGAGAAGCTTGAGTCCGCAAGTGGAGACAGCCACCATAGCGCAAGCGGAGGTCATGAGTCCAATGTGGAGGCAGATGTGCTCCCCCCCCCTGTTTCTGAGATCCCGGAAGAAAACGGTATGAAACGGTCAAGCCCATCACCCTCTCAGTCCTCAGCCTTCAATTCTACTGCCATCTTCGATAAGCCCACATCATCTAGAGGGAGATCGCCTCCCGCCCCAAACAAACGCTTCACAAGTGTGCCTACTGGGGGTAATAAGAAGATAGAAGAGTGCGAGACTAAGATTCGGATCCTTGAGAAAAAGCGTTTGGAGGATAGGGAGAAGTTCAAGGCGCTGGAAAAGGTACAAACTGAACGCGATAGATTTGAAGGAATTATTCAGAAGCTTCAAAGCAAGCTTCAGCCACAGCAGCAGGAAATTTCAGAGCTCAGGAAACAAATAAAAGACAGAGAAGCAAGATACCAGGCCCTAGAGGCACAACAGGCTGAGAACGATACTGTCAACGAAATGGCTACTTTGGACCGTGAGATGGCTGAGGAGACGGCGGAAACTTTGAAGCTCGAGCTTGATACTTTGCGCCAAAGACATGAAGAGCTCGAGTTGGAGGTGGACGTGCTGCGGGAAGAAAACCAGGAGCTTGGCAAAGAGATGAGTCCGGAAGAGACGACCAGCCAAGGCTGGCTGCAGATGGAGAGGACCAACGAGCGCTTACGAGAGGCTTTGATGCGGCTCCGAGATGTGACGCAGCAACAAGAAAAGGATCTCAAGGACCAAGTCAAGGACCTTGAGCAAGATCTAGAGGATATGAACAAGATCAAGAACGAATATCAGCAGACCAAGGAGGAGCTCCTAAAGTCCGATGCCGCCCTAGAAGACATACGTCAACAATTAGACACCGCCCTGGGGGCGGAGGAAATGATCGAGGAATTGACGGAGAGGAACATGGCGCTAAACGAGAAAATGGACGATCTGCGGCAGACCATTGACGATCTTGAAAGTCTCAAGGAATTGAACGACGAGCTTGAGATTAACCACATGGAGAACGAAAAGCAGCTGCAAGCCGAAATTGACTACAATGAAAGCTTACTTGCCGAAGAAGCGAGGAAGTCTGCCATTCAGGATGGCACTATCCAAGATCTTGAGTACACAGTGAGCCGCTTCCGTGACCTAGCCAAGAGCATGCAAAGTGACCTGGAGGATATGAGAGCCTCTCAGCAAATATCGGAAACAGAAGCCCATGAGCTGAGCAACCGGTCAAGAGCCATGATGGATCTCAACATGCGTCTGCAAGTGTCTGCATCGAAAGCGCAAGTGAAAGCTATCGATCTCGAACTCGGTAAGCTGGAGGCACAAGAGTCATCAGAACACCTCTCTATCGTACAGCTTTTCCTGCCCGAGACATTCAAAAGCGAAGGTGATTCCGTCCAAGCGCTGCTCCGATTTAGGAGGATCGCTTTCAAAGCTAGTATGATGCATACTTTCGTGAAAGAGAGGATGAACAATGCAGTTTCACCTGGCCAGGAAGATGACATCTTCGCATGTTGCGATGTGCTGGATAAGTTGACCTGGATTTCTGGCACTTGTCAACGTTTTGTCCACAACATCCAAACTTGTGACTTAGAGGCTTTTAGAAGACTTGGTGGGGCGGCTTATGAATTGGAGCCTGTTGAGCGTGCTCTAAACGCATGGGTCGATGCCCTGAAGCGGGATGAGCTGAAAGGAGAACAGTGCGCTACAGAATTACAGCGATCTATTGCACTTATGACGCATCTCGCCGAGGTTCACATCCCCGAAGACCTGGAGCATTTTGCTGATGAGGTCAATATGCGAGCTCAGATGATGCAGACTCACCTGGAGAACACAGCTACGGCTCTAGCTATCACAAAGTCGATGTCTGAAACCAAGATTCCTGCTTCAGATGCTTCAGATGAAGAGGAGAGTGCGGACTACGAAGAATTCCTAAGGAAAATAGATAACCTGACGTCGCAGACACGCAGCGCGAAGGTCATCAGCAGCAAAGCCATCCGCCAGATTGAAGATCTGAAGTCGAGGTCGCTTACCTTGGACCCGTCAACGCTCAATGCTATAGAAACGTCTCAGCAAGCCCTCTCGGACCTGGCAGCTTCTACTCGCGCCGCAGGCACATCCATACTTAAGATTATGACTGAAGAGGGTCGCACTGCCCCATTGACGTATCAAGAACTTTCAAGAGCAATCGTAGACCAGACCTCCTTCTCTGCTCTCACTGGCAAACTACACTCGGCCACCAGGCATCTACAATCGTTCTATAATTTGACAAGTAGTCTTACACAAACCGTCGAGTTTCCGTCGCCGCCTCCGCCTCCGCCATGGAGGGCCCTGGCGCAAAACATGAGAGTCGCTACAGCCGACCTGGCTGCCCGTGACATGGAGCTTGGCCGACTCAAAGATGAAATGGCGGAGAGGAACACGACACTCGCCATGAAAGATAAGATAACCCAAGAGATGAGCGTCAAAGTCGAAGTCCTCGAAAAGCGAGTGGCCGAGTCAGGCGGACGAAGAGAAAAAGTCAGAGAACTAGAAGGCGAGGTTGAAGCTGCGAGAAGCAAAGAGAGAAACCTTCTCAGCAAGCTCTCAGATCTTCAGACCGAGCTCCAAACCCTCGAGTCCGAACGCGAGAAGTGGAAGCAATCGCCTCAGATAGCGCAACCAACAGCCCAGCCCGGCCAAGCAGCAACATCCTCCATCACATCAGAAGCCTCCCTCCGCCACATCGACCTCCTCAAATCCGAAATCAAAGCCCTCCAATCCTCAATCCGCTACCTCCGCCACACCAACACCCTCTCCACCGCCTACGACTTCGCCACCCCCATCGCCCCCAAACCCCCACCGCCACCTCTCATCCAAACAGAAGCCAAAGACGTCCTCAAAGAAATGCTCGTGCTCGTCTCCCGGCCCGAAAATCAAACCGTTAGATTGCAGCCGAGAGATAGAGCTGATAGATTGAAATGGCGGCCGGTAAGGGAGACGAGCGGGTGGAAGGTGCAGAGGTTGAAGGAGGAGTGGATGGAGTGGAGGGAGTGGCGGGATGGGGTTGCGAGGAGGGGGGGGAGGGAGAGGAGGGAGGAGGAGAGGAGGAGGGAGGTGAGGATGGGTACGGGTGGATTGACAGATGGGAGACAGCCGCTGGCTGAATTGAAGATTCAGCTGCCGGGGAAGATGATGGGAGCGGGAGGGCAAGTCAAGATTGTGAGGCCGGGCGAGTGGGAGGAGATGGAGGAGGTATTGGGGGTGAGTGCGCCTTCGATTTAGGTCGTTTCGTGGGACTGGGAGTATGGCATTGCATGGTATGCGTGGCTGATGTGTGGCATACATATGATCCATGCTTTTTTGAGACATCGCAAGATACCCACATATTATATCACACATATACAGAACACGATATGTTTGCATTCAGCGCACTATCGTGGTGCTGGCTACTCAAAACAATCTCTCATGATTCCTGTCCGTGATTTGCGGTTCGCCTTCCTGCCCATCTTGTAGAATTTGGGACTTTGGACTTTGGACTTCGTGTTCGTTCCTTCATAGGACGTCAATTTTATGTATGAAATCTCCAATTCGCCATTCGCCATTCGCTGGGATTGATCCCCTGCTTTCTTCACTATGAGCTACCTGCATAGTTGCGAACGTCACAAGTCTAATCTATCAGCCTTGGAATGTAAATTTTTGAAGGTCGCTACCAGTAGACTTAGAGATGTGATACAGATATATTTGAGAGCGCAAACGAAAAGGCCTTGTTAGATTTAGGTTTGGGAATTCGAGGAGTAAGAGACATGGAGATACGGTAGACAGAGACAGGAGAAGAAAAGACACCTTCGCCATTGAACCAGCGCCATTAGCGATCGAACCTAATATTGACTTATCCCTAAACACAAGAGGTAAGGAGACATCGAGAGTTTGAGAAGCACCGATCGATCGTCTATTAGTTATGAGGATTTGTTGAGTGCGGTCAATTTAAAGTTCACGTAAATGTATAATTGCACAAATCGACAAACTGACTTATTGCCAATTAGACCCCTGCGATGCTCTGTCCTCGGAGTTCGTCAAGATTGTTGCAGATGGACTACGCCTTTTACAGCCTTTATCCAGCATGAAGCTTGCTTTTCGCTTGGAGCAAGGGGCTGGCGTCCACAGTGGGGCTGCGTTATGGCGAATTGAATGAGTATTGCGTGCTTCGGCGTGCTTTGCATAGAGAGGCGTTTGGTGGGTGGCATGAGGATCAGCTGTGGGAGCAAGGCGTGTTGTGGGTGCTTGGTGGCGTATCGTAGTCGCTATTCAACATCACGAGTCGCAGTTGCTGGAACTTTGCTTCGATTCTTCCTGGAATTGATATGGTTGAATGACAACTTACCTGAATGGCCAGCGAGGAAGTGCTTGACTAGTAGTTCTTACTACTATGGAAGAAATTCAAAATGAAAGCGAGCGTCGAGAAGGTTCTAGTACAAGCCGTGAAACGGATTGCGCGATCTCAGTTTATCTCTCCACATGATACTCCCCTGCACCGATCTGGAGAAGAATTTACTTCAGTCCAAGAAGTGTATGAGAGGCTTGTTGGGAGCTTAGTCTGATCATGAGGTAGAAGTCGCTACTTGGAGGTTCCAAGTCAATTTTCAAATATGGAGTGTGTGTGGGCGACCGTTAGCTCCCACAAACCTATTCGTGCAGAGCTTTGGGGAGGGTCCTCGAACATTTTCACTGCTCAGAATTTGGTCAGGATTCTTCTTCTTCCTAGGTCGATTCTGTTCTCTCTCCAACCACATACTTATTTGGATTTCAAGGAAATAACTTTCACAAATAAATTGAACATTTACAGTGGTGCCGTGAAGTGGACATTTCTAACATTTTCAATCAAGTCCCGCGGCAATTCGATTTTCCGTACGCCAGCTCAGAGCGGTCACAATGCCGAACTTCTTACGCTGTATTGGTTTGGGGGGGTTGAAGAAGGGTAAGTGTGAGCGCTCGGATTCGGAGAATAGCAAGGTAGACGACGTCTCCGCGTCGTTGGAGAGTAAAGTGGAAGGTCTTGCGCTGGTCCCTATCGCTGGATCATCTTCTTCAGCGGAATCTCCTAGAGGATTATCATCAGAATCAAATGCGGCTGAGGCTCTCGAGGGTACCCAGTCAACGAGACAGACTGCAAATCGCCAAATAGCCATAGCATCCATTTTTCAACAGGAGGATTGCAGGCACCGTGACAAGAAGAGGAGAGAAAGAGACTCATCGACGCAGATACCCAATACAAGTGAGGATGGAGGCAAGGAGTTAGAGGGGTTGGAAGAACTAGCAAGATTGCGAGTCATCGCACTGTCTTACCTGAATAGTCCTTTCGGGAGAGAGCCAGATCCAAGTGGTTTCGTCACGAAGCAAGTTTTCCGTCCTCGTGTGATACAAATGACCGGATACCAAAGCAAATACGTTCCTATTGTGGAGCATCGGCTGGTGAAGATCGATACTCAGCCGGACATCGGCCAAAATTGCTATTACGAAGTCGCCCTCTACCAAGCCACGCTTCAGCAAGTTCGGGAACAGTACGAACTGCATTGCCGGAGGCTTGAAAACATTCGTCGAAATGTATCTTCAATTCAAGGGGCATACAGGAAAGAGTGGAGACTGTGGAATATGGATTATGATGCATGGTGCAGCATCAGTCTCAACTTGCAATTGCGCTGGATCAAGCCAATTGTGGTAAGAGCCC
>JAABUP010009668.1_pt1 | contig 11731 bp, 9 predicted proteins | sample 5559201 | NCBI WGS metagenome assembly JAABUP01 (sample SAMN10711887, study PRJNA513373) | rock metagenome | isolation source: Antarctica rocks | place: Antarctica | reverse complement strand
CCTGCGACAACATACTACCACGACGGCCAGACTACGATAGTAGGCACCCTCCCCCGCACGGCGCAGCGCTATAAACAGTACTCCGTCTACCACGACCACGCCTACATCTGGGCCGTAGACTTGGATGCGTCCCTGGAGAAGGTAGGAGATGGTCGGGACGACTCAGCAGACCGGGTCGAAGCAGACGTGGAGAGACAAGTGGGCGAGGTCGACAACCATGACTGGGCGACTTTGACCTTTCATGAACTATCGCGGTACCGATCTTATGCCGGCTTGCATCTGGAGTCACAACACTTGCACCTCCGGAATGAAACACAAATCTGGCCGGAGCAGATCCTGCCGGATACCTACCGCGCTACTCAATCGACTCCTGTACAAGGGTATGGCGGTCTGGTCGGAGAGCTGCCACTGCTCATCGGGTTGATGGCGCTCGCTCTGCCATCAAATTTTGTCCAAACAGGCCTGCCGAGCTGTATGGCCAACCCTTGGCGAGTGTATCCTGTCTCGCAATTGCGCGAACGGCAGGCTGTATGTACTACACCACAATTGCTTTAGCTCACGCGAATACAAGTGCTGATATGGGCGTACAGGGGAGCACAGACGGGGTCTGGTAGTCTCCGTCTATTATGATACGAATACGACGACGACACCGGTAGATCTCTACCACTACGAGCGCGGCACAGACGGTAGCAGTATCCTACCGTAATCGAATAGCAGGCGTAGGAATTGCCATTGCGGTGTGTTAGTTTTGGGGCAAGTCTGCTCAACAGACAAGGCGAATATCAGGCGCATTTTCCGACCTTTACCCAACATTAGGCATTCATACTATGGCCGGGGCTACCACGGGACAATGAGAGTGACTGTACAAACCCAGGAGTATAGCACTTCCGGAGAGAGGAGCGGGCGTCTTCTTCGCTATCTGCATGTATTGTGTACCAAGCAGCTGCTTGAACATGCTATTTCGCGCATGGTCCGACCGAGATCAGATATCCTCCGTTCTACACCACAACGTTGACTGTGATATTGTGACCACAACAGCTATGAGTGAATGCGTCGTCGATGTCGTCGGACAGCCTCGGACTCCATCCGGTCTTCATCCCATGTATTTGGCTGAGCCGCTTGACCTCACACTAAGGTACCTTATGCTGCTGATGCGATACCGCAGACACAGCATCACACTATCATAGCAGAGCCGTGCTCCGCACCATGAATCTGGCGCCGCGTATTCAGCGGATTCCTACGATGCCTTTCCCCACACACCGCAGACCTCGAAGACCTGAGGTGTACATTCAGGCAGTATCTGGAGACGCTGTGAACGGATACGTCTTATTGAACATCGCCATGTACATCTTTCGACGCCGCACAGCGACAACAGCCGAGCGGTAGGACTACTCAAGCATAATCTCCATCATCCACGCCCCTGATCCTCTTCTTCTCCCTCTTATTCGCTTTGAAGTGCTTCTTTCCCACCCTCAAATCCGCCGGATCAACGTCCTTCTCCAACGCCGTCATAGCCTTCAGCTTCCTGCCTGAAAACTCCTTGCCTTGCTCGCTGTACTTGTAGTGGAACGGCTGCGCTACTCTGCCCTCGCCTTGCCCGGGCGCGAAGAAGGCTTTGTCCAGACGGTGACCCTTCGCGCCTAGTGGTGCTGGGGCCAGGATGACAGAGTCAAGGTCAGAAGCTAGACTCACGTCGTCCGGCTGCATAGGCCCGTTGAGCGAGAGTTCTGCGGATGCAGCGAGATGCGCACGTCGCTTTTGCGGGAGGTGCGCGATATCGTATAACTCGCGGTTGAAGTAGCGGCCATCAATTTGCGCTTCACCTTCCTTGGCTGGTGGTGGGGGGTGGCAGAACAGCAGCTTGCCTTTGACGTAGTCTTTCAGTACACTTCGGCTCGCACGACTCTCGTCGGGCTGCCCGAGCCCTTGCGTCATGAACCCTCTCGCTCTCGCATACGCTCTCATGACTTCTTCTCCCGTCGGGATTCCGGTTCCGCCTTCCTCGATCGGTCTCGTGACGATCTTCATGCCGTATACGGCTTCCAGGAACGCTTGCGGGATTCGCTGGGCAACCAGGCCGGCAGGACCGGAATACTCGCGCAACTGATCGATGGGTAGTACGCCGTTGCAGACCAATTCTGCCTTCGTGGTGGCGAAATTGGGGAAGACGAGACCCGGACAATCGCACAAGATAACGCGGTCGGAGAGGTGGATTGTTTGGAAGTGCTTGGTTTTGCCGGGAGTCGCAGATACACTCACTTTCTTCGCGCCAAGGAGGGCGTTGATGGTGGAGGACTTGCCGACGTTGGGATAGCCGACCAGGCCGATCTGAGTTTTGCGTTGCGCGGGTTCGCCAGAAGCGGTGGTGTGTTCGGATGGTACGGTAGGGGCATGTTGGAGGAAGAGCTCTTCGAGATCCTCGGTCGTTAGGATGCGGGTCTGTTCGTCTGCGGACAAAGCGACGGCTTCAGGTTCCGGGACCGAACCATCCACGCTTTCTTCATCTTCCCACTGCTCGTCATCCTCCTCTCCGTCCTGCAAGTCGACATCGTTCACCTTCTTCGCAATCTCGCCGTCCGGCGCGTCTATCTCCTCCTCCACATCTTCTTCGTCTAACGCACCATCGCTCGCGTCCTCCATACCGTCACCCTCGTCCTCGAGCCCATCAAACGCATTCTCTCTCGCCTCGTTTATTTCTCTCGCCAACTCGGCAGAGAAGAAGCGAAAGCTGATATCCTTCTTAACAAACCACTCCGCCCACGCCTTCCGCTGCTCCAGTGTCATCATATCCGCCTTATTCACCAATAGCAAATTCCGCTTCCTCTTGTCGACCTCCTTGACGTATCTCTCTAAGTCGTCACACCGAAACAGTAGAGGATTCCGAGCATCCACGATCTGCACCACCAGATCCGAACGCTCAATGACTCGCCACAATTGCCTCCAGACTTCGACATTCCGCTCAAACGGTGTCATGAGCAGATCATCAATCTCCTGTAGCTCGGCTAGACCACGCCGCCAGTCAAGAAGGCTCTCCCTCTCCCGCACATCCAACTCCCGCGCCGTGGTCTCCTTGGTCCACTTTGGCCGTCTCGGCACCGTCAACCGCGCTCTTTTCGCGTTCTGCTTCCTCACCACGCCTCTTTCCTCGTCTTTACTCAGCAGGTACGGGTTCTTCTGATCTGTGTGGATGATCCGCACATTGTTCAATTTCTCGGCCGTGAAGTCCGTTCCTGCCAGTTCTGCCGTGCTCAAGAACTCGTCCAGCGCGCCTTGCTCCGTGACGGAGCGCATCTTGACCCAGTCGGCTTCTTTCTTGCCCGGAGTCACGTACTCATTGCCCTCTTGGTCGCGCCGGACGATGGACCCATCGGCGGCTTTTTGGGCAGTGGCACGATGCATGTTGCTCGATTTCGACTTGAATCTGTCGTTCTAGTTGAGGGTATAGATGTTAGCCTACTGTATCTCGTGCTGTATATGGGCTTCAGACTCACCATGAGGGCGTTGCCGAGCCCAACGGCGTTCTTGCTCTTGGCGAGAACCATAATGGCAGCAGTTGCAAGGTGTCCTCTGGTATGTATGGAGTACTGGGACAGGTCGTCTTGAGGGTTGATCGCAAGGTGTATGTCGTGGTGACCGCTCTGAAAGTGAATCTTCCATGCCTTTGTAATTGCGTCATACCAAGATTTCGACTTCCGAATTCGAATTGCCTCGTCCACTCGTGAAGAATTAACACCAGATTCAACTCACCCACGACACCACCGCCACCATGCCTCGCCGCAAGTTCATCGACAGGAAAAACGCCACCACCTTCTCCCTCGTCCACCGCGCGCAAAATGACCCGCTCATCCACGACGAAAATGCGCCGTCCATGGTCTTTGCCGAGAAGCAGACCTCCACCGCAAGGCCTCAGGAAGACGACTATCCATATTCGGACACTGGATCAGCGTTCTCGGGCACATCCAGCTACCGATCCAACAAGGTGCGGCAACGAGGTGATCTGGAGGAAGAATTCGGCGGTGGTTTCAAGCCGAATGAGGGCCAGGCAGCACAGCATGGTGTCTTCTACGATGACACCGAGTACGATTACATGCAGCATATGCGAGACCTGGGCGGAGTGGAGGGTGGGGTGACCTGGGTAGACTCTTCGGCGACACCGGCGAAGGGAAAAGGCAAGCAGAAGTTGGAGGATGCGCTGAGGGACATGGGGTTGGATGGTCGCAGTTCTGTGGCTGGCGAGAGTGTAGCGAGCAGTTCGGCGCGAAGTCTCCTGCCGGAGGAAGTGCTACCCAGTGAGTTTGTGACGAGGAGGACTTATCAGGATCAGCAGGATGTGCCGGACGAGATTGCGGGATTTCAGCCGGACATGGATCCTAGATTACGGCAGGTGCTGGAGGCGCTGGACGATGAGGAGTATGTGGACGATGAGGAGGACGTGTTTGGTGAGCTCACCAGGGATGGGTATGAGATTGACAGGGATGAGTGGGAGAGGTTGGGCGAGCAGCAGGTGTTCGACGACGATGAGGGCTGGGAGAGCGATCATACCGTCCGTGCTGCGAGTCCGCGCCCTGCTGGTGAACCTATAGCGCTTCAACTCGATAATGGGGAGGCTGGAGTACCACCAGCAGACACTCAAGCGCAACCTCCAGCCGACCCCACATCCGGCGCCTGGCTTGACGAGTTCAAGAAGTTCAAGCAGTCCACCAAACCCTCCGACAGACCGATCCCAGCACATCCTACTCCCTCCGCCCTTGATGCCTCCGTCCTATCCTCGCTGGCTTCTGGTCGCCACAAGAAACGGAAGGGGGCCAAGACCAGTACGACCAACTACTCCATGACCTCCTCCGCACTGTTCCGGACGGACCAGCAGACCCTACTCGACTCCCGCTTTGACAAGATCCTCGAGAGAGAAGACATGATGGATGAGCTAGCCGATGATGAAGGCAGCCAGATGCCTGATACAGCCTCGCTTGCTTCCGGAATGACAGGCCTCTCCAAGTCCTCGCGCATAAGTCGGTACAGCAATACTTCGGGTCTCAGCGGCGTCTCGGGCATTTCCTCGTACAGCCGTATGACTGACAGTGAAGCGCCACAGCTCGAAAGGGCGGATTTTAGCGGCATCATGGATGAGTTCCTTGGCGGACACTCCAAGGCCGGGAAGGGTGGGAAGTATATCAAGCGATTTGGACCGCAGACTGGGATGGAGCAGTTGGATGAAGTACGGAAGGGGTTGGGCCCCGCGAGAGTCAAGAGTGCCAGTCTGCAGACGGCGTCGTAGGGCACCTGCTTCCTCCTCACCTCCTTGTTTGCCTCTTAGCGATTATATACCCATCACGGCTTCTCGCGCGTCGGCTAGATAGTGTGGAAACACTCAAGTTCCCATGGGCGTTCCTTCAGGATGCTCCGTCATCAATGGTGGCCAAGTTCCAGAGTCTACGGTCTGGGTCAAGAGTTGAAGATCCGCGAGTAAAGCAGCTCGTGCCTTCCCATCCAAAGATCCATGACCGGCACCGTAACGCCCGTTTCATCCACCTTTCGCTCTCCCTCGCGCTCAATGCAGCTTCTGATACATCGCTGCAAACTTTCGCTTGCGAGCACGGCTTGCGATTGATAAGGACCCAGTACACTCGCGCGCACGCCCGCGGAGAGCAGGGCTTTGGCGTGGTTCAAGAGAAACAAGTACGCGGTTTCTGCTGCAGAGAGACCCAGAGCCAGTGCTGTAAGGCCGAAAAGAGGTGGAAAGTGGGAGTTAAGTTGCAAGCCGTAGACGTCTGGTTTGGAGCTTTTGCTCGCCGCGGCGAAGGCCGTGAGTGCTTTCGCCGCAGCCTGGCTTGCCAAGGATGGAGAAGTGGAAGAAGATAAGGCTCGCTCCCAGATGGCGAGGAGAGCGCGTCCTTGGGTTGTGCTTGCGCGACGGGCGACGGTGCACGGTGTACTGGCGTCGAAGTCGTTGTCGAGCTCCTCCAGGCGTTCGAGGGTGGGACCTTCGTGGTAGGCGACTAGGACGTACGGGAGAGCTGTGCTGGCTACGTTTGCTAGGGAGTGCTCTAGGAAGGTCTCGAAAGCTTTTGTCTTGGAGACGGAGGTCGAGAGGCGGGATTTGTTGTGTGCGAGAAAGGACTCCAGGCCGCTGCTGAAGGCGAAGGAGCCGAGGGGGAGAGCAGAGTCGGAGAGTAGGAGGAGGGCGTGGAGGGTGGGGTTAGTCATGGCGGCATCGTTGCTTGACGGTCGTGAACGGAGATTGGAGGATGTGTTGAGGTGAAGACGAGGAAAACTGCTCGGTAGGTTCTGTCATGACATGAGAACTTTCTATCACGGCTACCAAATGCTTCCTCGCGTTGCTACCTCCAACCATTCCACCAACATACGCCGTTTTCCGTCGTAGAAGGTGCCGCACGCATACAACAGCAATGAAGCTACGCCATGCACTGAGACGAGATTCCGACCACGCTGCGTATGAACTGCCACAGCCCTGCTGGTATCGCCATCAAAGATCCTTTCTCAGGCCACCATCTCGAAAACTTGCTTGATCGACAATGTATACGGTGTCACCCATTCTCTCGGCCTTGGGTCATCGTTGACGTCGGCCCCTGTGCTTCGTATACTACTGAGGGTGAAGGAGGCGAGCGATGGAACGCTTTGAGGTGCACCCTCGTATAATTCAGGAACTCCTCAGCGCCTGCCGACGGGAGCAATACAACGCGATTTGAAGCAGCGTGCAGTCTCTCAGCCTGCTACACAAATGCACGCACTTTTTTCCCATCAGGCTAATAACGTGGGGGGCAGAACGATCAGTCCGCACGGTAGTTCGCATGGTAAAGGTAGGCAGCTTGCGATATCGCGATGCGGGGGCATCTCCCAGGTGGACTCCCAGCTCGCATGGCCAGACGGGTACCCGAGGTGTGATTCTACTATCTCACTCACACCACTCTCGTACGCGACAAAGGCAATCTGACGCAAACTACTGAGGCGACACCGTTGTTCGCTCACAGTCAATCATTAGGCTTATTGCGGACGGTGTGCGGCGAGGAACAAGCGCCGAGACGACAGGCCGGGTCTTACCAATTGCAGCGTAGGATCAACCAACGGGAGACTCGCTGTCGAGATGGTTGCTTCAGTAGACAAGCTGAAGGGGAAGAAGATCGTGGTTGTGGGAGGGACCTCAGGTGAGCCGCCCAGTGTACCACCTCGGGAGCAGTGCTGAAAAGTAGTCAAGGCATTGGTCACGGCGCTGCCTTGGCTCTACTCGAGCACGGAGCTCATGTTACAATCGTGTCGTCGTCCGAGCAGCGGGTGAAGTCTGTTGTCGAAGACATCGGGAACCCGAATTTGCACGGCAAAGTGGGCAATGTTCGAGAAGAGGAGAGCTTCATTGAGCTTTTGCGATCGCTCGCTCCCATTGATCATCTTGTGTTCTCCGGCGTAGACAAGTAGGTGGAATTTGGAGTGTGTTAATTTGGACGACGAGCTGATGGTTTAACAGGGTACGGGACTTTGATATGTTCCACCACCAGCATTCTCTACAACTGGCTTCGCGGTCTCGTCAAACTTGTCGATCCAGATACCTTTCAAGTACGAAGACACTGACTCTCGACGTAACAGATCATTAGAGGTGAAATAGCAGAAGCCAACTTCGACGAATGCAAACACCTCTTCGGCGTCAAATTCTGGGGCGCCGCCATCTGCGGCAAAGCAGCCGCAAAATACGACATCATCAGCAGCGGTGGCTCTCTAACCCTCACCTCCGGAACCGGTGCCATGATGCCCGGCAAAACAGCCTCGATCGGTGGCGCGCTGAACGCTGGCCTCTTCACTATGACGCAGGGTCTCGCGCTCGAGCTGGCAGATAAGCGGATTCGCGTCAACTGCGTGGTGCCGGGGATTGTCTCGACGGAGCTGTGGGATAAGATGGGAACGATCGGTAAGGGGGACGAGCAGGCACAGAAACTCGAGGCCATGGGTAAGAAGCTTCCGGTGGGTTTCTGTGCGACGGGCGAGCATATTGCGGAGGCGTATCTGTATGCTGTGCGGGCGGATTACGCCACTGGCAGTCTGATCACCATTGGTGAGTTAGAACCGCACATATCGAGTAGAAGTCGGCGATCACTGACGGATTGCAGATGGAGGCGGCGTCCTGAAGTGACGATGTACTAGAGCAGGGTCACCACGTAGCGAAGATCATGAAGTCTACGCTTCGAGCCTATGTTGCCTCTAGTGACCTCGATCCTGCGTGAACACACGAGTCGACCGATCCAACTCCTCCATTGTTCTCTCGAGCAATGCTTCTGGATGTCCCGCTTGTTGAAGCCGCGGTATCAGACCGCTATGGTGTGAGGAGTCGTCAACAACTGGTTTCCATCGTGTCATCTAAGGTCTTTCCCTGGCGGCATGATAGAAGAGGAAGAAAGCAAAGTCGGTCTTTCAATACTAATGCCATCTGAAAGATGTCTCGGCGGTCTGCGTCCAGTCTGGACTCTCTTCCGATGACGGCGTGGCTTGGCGCATGTGACCCCTCAGCTCTCAGTAATGCACCCTCTCCATCTGCATCGATGCCAATGCCATTTTCAGACGATCACATACGCACTCAGTGATCGCCAGATCAGCAACCGAAGCGGAAGCACACACCATGGCCACAGCAATGTTCCAAAAACTCCGCCTAACCAAGCAAACGTCGCAACCGACCCGCAAAGACAGCATCCTCCCCTCCTCGCCCGTCGGCCCACCAAGTGCCGCCTCTCTCCTCGGACTCCCCCCGGAACTACGCAATGCCATCTACGAGGGCCTCGCGCGCGACACCGCCCTCACCCTGGCCCTGAAGCCGCGCCGCTCCAAGCGACCCCATCCGATCTGCGGCCTCCTCCTCGCCAGCAAGCAGATCTACGGCGAGTTCCGGCCCCTGCTCCTGGCGAGCGCGAGGATCTCCATACCAATCGCGGACTTCGATTTCGGCACCGTCATACGCGCTGTGGAAGCCATATCGCAGGATGACTTGCGCGCTCTCGCGGCAAATCGGCGGTTCTACCTCACTCTCTTCATGGCCCATGCGCCGAAGCAGACCGATCTCGAGGGCCTCGCTGCATGGCTAGGCTACAGAGCAGAAGCAGAGCAGGATAAGGACGCTCCGCCGACGGATCAAGTGCCGCTGCATACTCTGCGCTTCCGCTACGACGCGAAAATCGACCCGGCGCGCTCGATGGTCAGTCGACGGAACATGCGAGTCGCGTTGCTGACTGCGCTGATCCGGAAGATCGCGGCGCTGGGCGGGCATAAGAACCATACGGTGGAGAAGCGGCGGATGATGCGGGATTTGTACCGGTGCAAGGATGAGCTGATGGGGGTGGAGAGGCGGGCGGACGGGGAGTTGGAGAAGGATATTGCGTTGACGGCGTCTACGATTGACTCGCCGTTCTTTGGCTTTCAGTACGTACCTCAGTATCGCTAGCGACCGTATGGCAAGAGGCGGTGACGAAACGCAGCCTGACTCTTTTCCAGAGGCAGTTCGGGAGTGCCGGTGGGAGGTTACTGAAATGTGGGTGCGTATCCGTGAATAGCAAGCCTGGAGCTGATCTTGGGGCTCACTCACCGCGCTGCCGGGTATGTAGAGCATGCATGGCTGCAAGAATGTGCCTTCGGTGTGTTCGGAAGAGGACATAAACGAAGCGACACGCATCTTGAGCTCTTTGACACCATGTGCGTTGGTACATCGTGTCTGTTCACGTGGAATCGAGCTGAGGCAATAGTGAACCTCTGTTCTGATCTTGTATACATTGTGCACCGATCTGGCCCTCGTCTGTTTAGAACCGGAATCAATCAACTGCCGGCGCAGGAGGCGCCGCAGCTGGTGCCGCAGCCCCCGCACTCTTCTGCTCCTTCTTCTTCGCCGCAAACGGATTATTCCCACCCATCAACATAGAGCTCATCATATCAAACATCGGGTTACTCTGACTCGGTATCTTGATCCCAAAGTACATCTCGCCGATCTGCGCCAAAGGTTCCTCCCAACCGACCTCTTTCAGGTGCGAAGCGTAGTGCGTCTTCACTTGTTTGTACAGGTCCGAGGAGCCGCGTTGGATGGCGAGGAGGAGGAGGCCGAGGAAGTTGAGGAGAGGTAGGGAGGGGTATATGCGGATGTCTGAGCTGGGCGAGGATATCGATTGCACGCCCAGACCCGGATGAGAGGAGGAGAGTTTGCTGGTGAATAGGAGGAGGGCTTTGTTCGCTGCCCGGGTGTTGCCGATGAGGAGGTAAGGGAAGACTGCTCGTGCGGCGTATTGGGAGGCCGTGGAGGGCTCGTCGGAGGAGTACCATTCATATTCCATATCGCTCAGGACTTGTGCCGAGTCGGACGTTCCCAGGGTCAGGTGCCGTTCTGCGTCGTAGACTTCGCCCTCTTCTGCGAACAGCGTGCCGATGACATGGTGTAGCTCCGGGTCGCCGGCGGGGAACTCGCCGTATTTGCTTGACCATTCGGTGATGCCGCCTACGAACTTCTTCTTCGCGGGCTCGTTGGGCGGGAAAGCTCGGAGGAGACTGAGGAGGCGCGCTTTGTTCGCGATGTCGGATGGCAGCTCAGCCTTCTGGTATACCTCGATCAGGTAGTTACACAGATCCGCGCCGGACCCGCCCTGGCCAGCTTTGAGCAGTAGTGCGGCGCCGGAGGAGAGGAGGTCGACGGCGGATGTGTAATCGTTGGCCTTGATGTAGCGATTTACCAGCGTTCGTATCTGCTGATGTGCTTCGTAGTAGTCGCCTTCTTCAATCCTGTCGCGTGTCAGTACATATGTTCGCTTCGCCTGGCGCTGAGATGGACTTACTTGGCCTTCTGCCTTGCCAAGACTTTTTGCACTTTGGCGGACATGTTGGCGGGCTTTGGTCTGGTCGATACGGTACAGAAAGGGAGTAGAACGCGGTGCGATGAATATATCTACGTAGAAGCCTTCCGAAGCTCAAACTTGCCCGACGAGAACGACGGGAGCAGAGTGCAGTGGCTGTTCCGCCTACGTCACCAGCGTGAGGCAGCGAGGCAAAAATTGAGTTCCACCTCTACATCACCCTGTCGTCTACTTTCACCGACGTCCCAGAAAACCGATGTGACTCCAGTATCCTGCAACGCGCTTTGCATGACACTCAAGAGCCACGCCGGCGTGACTTGAAAATCTCGACTGACTACATTCGATGTCCAGCGAGTCAAGGGCCCGCCACGAACGTGTCCTCCCACGGAAGGCACTTACTGTGCGGCTCACTTCAACATCGTAGACCAGCTCTGCCAGTCCATGTAACCCCCCGATGGCCACCATGGTTGCATCGCCAGCGAGTCTGTGACAGTGGCGATTTGTGGCCTGTGGCCCGTGGACCAACGTTCAGAGCTTCAGTCTTATACGCGACTACCTAGGCGGGCAAACTCTCCCGGCTTCGTCCCATATCGAAGTACAGCCCATCAATCTCTTTAATAGACCTTTTGCTTTGGCAGGCCTGCGACATTCTACTCGCACAGATTCGAGCTTCGTCTATGACTCAAAACAACTTACGTGGGCATGCCCTCGATAGCTACGATTGATGTACTTGCCGGATGTACGGTCAATCCACATCATGGTATCTGCTCTCGGTCATCCGATGTTCAGGGCTACTAAGGTCCGCTCCAGACAGACCCATGCCTGAGTACTCTTCGGCTGCAAACTCAACAATACCTTCAAATCAGACGACCTTGCCTCTTCCAAGGGTTCTCTCAAGCTCT
>JAABUP010009667.1_pt1 | contig 11732 bp, 16 predicted proteins | sample 5559201 | NCBI WGS metagenome assembly JAABUP01 (sample SAMN10711887, study PRJNA513373) | rock metagenome | isolation source: Antarctica rocks | place: Antarctica | reverse complement strand
GGGATATCATACGTCAAGTGATACTACACTTCCATGAATGCATCCACGCTTCTAAACGCCGTCGCTATGGTCGTTATGCATGCATCCCTGTCATAAGCAAACAGCCTCTCACCAAATCGCTCCACTCCGCGTTCCTCCCCTCCCTTGGCTTTCGCCCCCAATCAAGTCTCCGCCTCCATTACTGCCACTAACACTGCCTTGATTCCGAGCATCCTTGGGGCTTTTGACTTCCAGCCCAGAGTTCATCATCGCCATCCTCAGGATACGTAATTGCGCTGTGCGCTCGTACTCCTTCGCAGCGGCTAACGCTTCAGCGTGCACCTGACTCCGTGCATCAACCTTCTTAGCTAGGAGAACACGATCAACGAGGTCAATACGTGCGTTGAGATCTCCGTTCTTGATCAGGCTTGTCAGCTCGGACTCAATGGTTGGCTCGTCGGTATTGAATGCCTCTGCTAAGGCAGCTAGTGTGACGGAAGAGAACGGGATGAAGTATTGGCGGATGGCTTTGCTGCGGATGTCGTAGTAGAGTCGTGGTAGATGAGGCTGGAGGTAAATATCTAGGAGGTAGTCTGCTTTGTAGCTGTTAAGAATGGACAGGCATTGAGAGTACTTGGCGGAGACAAAATGTGATATGGCGCGGCGGATGTGCGGTTCGAGTTCAAGATAGTTACGGAAGTCGTTATTGTCAAGGACTCTCGTCTGAAGTTCTTCACGGGTCATGGAAGCCAGGGCGCAGAGACCACCATAGACTGCTACGTCATTGGGAGTAAGGACTTCATTATATGATTCTTCATCTGTGGGGTCGTCGAGCTTGGCAGTCGACATGCGAGGATTCGTAGCAAGAAATTCCACAGCAGCGTCTCTGTAGTTGGTTTGAGCCATAGAGGCCAGGCCATGAGCGGCTGAGAGCTTGGCGAAGGTCTTTTCGGCTTCTGGAAATTTCTGCCCATTGATCGTCGTTCGAATGCGCTGGACGTGGTTTTGTACAGCGAACCAGCTGTGCTGATCAATTGAAACATTGATAGAACGCATGTTCATTATCACAACGTGTGAGTTGGTAGTACAGTAGTCTCGCATTGTCGAGAAAGCTTTGTTTGACTTGGAGAGGTCACCAATATGGTGGTAGTGTTGACCAAGATCATCATAGCCCATCTGTACCAAAGCCAATTAACGTCTTAATCCTAACACTTCGCGGACCGTAGCCTACTCTGATGCTCTCCTTGATCAAATTGTTCTTGTATCCCTTCAACTCCAGCTCCATCCTATCCGTCTCTGATTTTACCTGTTTCTTAGTCTTATCCATCCAAAGGTGATCTGGTGAGGCGTCTGGATCCTGAGGGGCAACCTCCTGAAGAACAGACAAAGCTTCTTCATACCGCTGAACATCTTTGCCTTGCTTAGCTTCGACAACAGCTGCTTTAAGCGCTTCCAGATATATTTGTGTTGATGAGACTCCGATGGCGAAGAGACGATTAAAGCGAGTACGCCCTGTAAGATCACTTAGTAGAAAGTCTTTGAAGAAGCACGCTACTATAGTCACCTTTGTAGTTCGCAATATAGGCTTCGAGATCAAGCTTCGGAGGCTCTATATACATGTCAGCCCCTATAAACTAAAGCTCCTCCTTTGAGCTCCTAGTCTGACCAACCATCAACGACAATTCGGCCAGCTCGCCGAGCGTGAGCGAAGTATTGAGACTCCTGGCCCGCCATTGTAGCTGGGAGAAGAATTCGCAAGTCTACCCCAAACTCGAAGGGAATCGGTTGACATCTGAACCTTGCTTGCCAAAGCTATCACTTGTTTCGTTGTCATTGAACGCAAGATCCTAGGCAGCACTACCTTGAGAAGTCTATTTAGTTTAGCCGGAGATATACCGAGGCCCTGACTCCCAAGGGTCGGAGAAAAAATTGAGTATTAATAGGCTTCTCGACTATGGTTTTTGAAAGTTTGAAGCAATATCGAGACGGTTTAGTTGATTTGTCACACTTGTGAAAGTTGGGAGTTCTTTCGCGCTATCGGCTACGACTTTTGCAACCGACCCTCATCCCTGGTGAAAAACGTCTAAAAAACCTGACAAAAATACCAAGTTACTCGCGGTTTGCGTCGTATTCTGATTTGCAACATGCTTCTCTCTTAATCACTCTTTCCTTTGCTCTGTCATAATAAGAGTCTTCAGGAGGACCGTCAATAGATCTGCACCCAGAAGAGGATTAATTTTCAGGCCTCTCAGGAATACTTCTACCTTAAGCGACGACACTATTAGAGGTAGGGTGAATTTTTGTCACCCTTCTAGTCGATGAAATAACTTCTATAGCAGCTGGAGATCGAATCCTGCTTGGGACGCGAGGGGAAGATCCGTTCCTTACAAAGGGAGTTCGCCATGACGACTGGACAACTTTACAATTGTAAGGAACTTATGCCATAAGTCCAGTAATCCCAGTTCCCAGACTAGTGAAAGCATACATCTCTCTCGACCTCTGATTCTTTCACTCAGCGACATCCACATGCTTGATATTTACTGGTTGAAAAGGTTTTTGACATCACTTACTAGCGGCAACGTCATGCACAATGAACTTATTGGCAAGGAAACGCGAGATACCGTAGAAAGCACCAGGGGCGCAGGTGTCCGAGCCGACCTTCCAACTAAGGCAGACTATGTCACGATGACTCCTCGCTTGGTCACACCTGAAGGTCACCTCTTAACGCCTTGTATCCTGCCTTGAATTCATTCGATGCACTAGTAGAAATATCCTGCAGACGCAAACCTCATAGTATCGGTGCTCGATATTCACGTTAATCCTTCGGGGTCTGCCATTCTTTGAGATTCTTGTGGCTTGGTGAGCATCATTCCGGTCTTTTCCTATCGCCTGTGCTGCACTTTGCAGAATTCAAAAAATGTTTCAGGAGTCGGAAAGCCTTTTCGGACGTACTAAAGCTCCTACACATCACACAACCCCAGAGTGTCCCAATAGCCGCAATTCGGACTCAAGAATCGAGACAGAACAGGGCACGGAGCTTTAATACTGTATCTGGCAAGAGCTATTCATGCCGCAAATTCAAGATCGCCAGACCTAAGCAATCCCCAAGATGAAGAAGGCATTAACGGAGCAGACGAGGTCTCCTGTATTAGTGAGCCTCGAGAGCGTGGAGTTATGTGTCCCCGCAATACCGAGAATGACGAACAAGCGAGAGCAGGTCCCTGTTACGAACATAGTAGAGACCGCAGGGAAGCAGTCATTCACACCATTGATATTTCACGGAAATACTCCAAAAATGCAAGATAGATGGTTTAAGGCTTTCGCCAAGGTATGTGCAGAGGTGACATCGAGTTTCACGTTGGGGATGTATCCGATTGGATTGAGCAGCAGCTTCCTGTCGCACATCATCTTCAATATGCCATCTAGCAGTCGGCACATTGAGAATGCAGCATGTGCTCTGCATATGAATGGCAGTCTTGTTGCCTTCAATCCGAGTATCACACAGATGATGTCAATCGTAGAGATCATCAAGCGAAAGAATCTTCCCCTACATTTGGATCAAATTGTCGAGCTTGGTCACACAATGACGGTACGTACCAACCAGGCTTCCTATCCTGAGGTTTCACTCTGTCCGGGTGGGGCTATCTCGCCTCGAATTATTCCCAGTCGTTGTGGCGCTAGATATGGCAGTATTGGTGTTGTAGTTATCAGGCTGCGTGATGGAACTGCTCTGCATCAGAAGACCCTTCGTAAACGAGCGAATCTTTGATCATTGACATGCTTCTTATCGGTCTTGCTTACTCTACGAGTGCCGTTTATTACTTTGGAAGGGAGTCGCAAATGAAGATGCTGACCGAGAGTATTGCACAGGGAGGTCGAGAGTGGGATGTCCGGATGGTGAAACCGAGAGGATTGACAGGGACAGACGGCGACAAAAAGACAACGAATTCTGATGCCGACGATGAAGAAAGTCCAAAGCAAAGATTTGGTGAGGGCGATGATGTTGAATATGCCTTGACTGAGACAGCGTACTGCGACGAAACACAACACCTGCTACTAAAGACGGTGGCTGGCAAATGGTTTGTAGGTCTAAAGTCGGAGAACGCATTGTGGGCGGAGGCTTTTTGCGTGTATGGAAAAAGATGAAGAAATGATCTGGCCGAATCCGCAGCCAGTTCCAACAACTCATCAAAGCTTGCTCTTGGACTCTAGCGAACCCTGACTCACTTCTGGACCTGCCCTGGCGAGAATCCAGTCAGCAACGTCGTTTGCAAAAATGATCTTGTCGTCTCCAGGCTCTGCGTGAACTGTACAACCAGTCAGAACACTCTTTGATCAGTCCCACAAGTACTGTGGGAGATTTACGCTTGTGGTACCACCCGTCATATGTCTTAAACATCTTGTCTTTGACGCCAAGTCGCTGGAACCATCTCATGCTTGTTTCAAAGCTGGTGACCCGATCTTCACTCCCATGCCCCACAAAGACTCTGGTTACCCCTCCTTCCCCCTCCCCTTCCCTCACTACAATCAGGCCTTTGTCCAACTCATCACCTCTCTCCAACATTCCGCCCAGTCCCTCGAGAGTCCCGGTGTCATGGCATAACTCATCTTCGGCCCATTCCTTATTCACAATCGGGTCTCTCGACAGCCATTTGGACTCGAGTCTTTGCACCATTTGCCTTTTGGGCACGATTCGCGCTGCTAGTCTGCCCGCAGCGACTGTGAAACGTGAAGGCTGTGAGGATGGATGTAATGCCAGATATGGACTCTCTGCTAAATAACCCCTAATCTGTGCACGAATCTCTGGGGGGCCACGGGCAGCGTATTGGAGAATTTCAGCGCCGCCCATAGAGTGTCCAAAAATGAAAACGGGTACTCCTTTTTGTTTTGCTAGCGGTATGAGAACTCTGAGGACTGATGTGATATCATCTAGCACTACTGATGTGTTACCGGTCAGACCACGCTGTGAGGGTACTCTCACTGATCGGCCCCATCCCCGTTGATCGAAGGCGTATACATGGATTCTCCGGGAAGTTAGGGTAGGGAACAAAGTATAGTAGCTGTTGATGTGATCGGAAAAGCCATGGATGAAGAGGAGAAGAGCTGCAGGCTCGGCTGCAGGCTAGGTATCAAGATTGAATTAGTCGGAGAACTGATGACTATTTTTGGGGGAAGGAAGGACATGCAAGCCAAGCTTTGGTATATACTTTGTGGCCATCTGGGAGTGTATGCCAACCCTCTTCTGTTGTGAATGTTGCCATACCTATCGATGGATGAGGCTGAGCCGAAAATGGGAGATCGTCAGAGCTGGGGCCAAGGCCGAGGTCCAGCGGGCCTTCATTCTTTCTGCTCGTCTCTTGCATTTGACAATTCGCTATTTCGTTGTAACCCCACAATTCCCGATAACATGCCGAAGACTGTTCTTCGCTACAAAGTCCTCAATGTGTACAAAGGTAGATCGCCTTGCATGTGCATTGTTAAGACAGGCGGGCTAAGTTGCTTGATCTACAGAGCTCCTCAATCTTGGGAAACAATATCCAATGGGCTACCAATTTTTCCGGACCCGCTTGCATAATGCTTTTGCCAGCCAAGCTGGGCTTCGGAACGAAGTAGAAATCGAGAAGGGGATTGAGAGGGCGGAGCATGTCAAGAAAGAAGTTGAGACACTGTGCGTCCAAACCGACACAGCTCCGAGGAATGGATGTTTTGCTCCTGACAAGCTTCCAGATATTATCTGAAGAGGTATAGAAACCTGCGCCAGCGTTACGGCGCCTGAAGCCAATTCCTGGCACGAGTCCTCCTTGCCTCTGGTGTGTCGATATTGAATCATCCACCCCTTATCTGTGGTTGACTACCTATAGTTCAATTGGGTTCAATTCGTAATGGAGCTAGCCAAACAGTGGAGTTGTCCTTTTCTTCCCCCTTGGAGCTACTACCGCATCCATGGAGGGTTGTGTCATATGAGACTACTGTTTGTTTTACATTGGACACATCCGCTAAGCGCCGCTGTGCGGTGATCAGCTATGGTCCGCGTTGGTGCGAAATGCCTCGAAGAATAAGAAGTCGATCTGGCAGTCTTACAGCTTCAAGACCGACCAGGGGATCTGGTCGACCGCTACCGTGCTTTTCTTTCGACACATTCTCCAAAACCCAATAGTCTTTTGTTGGCTTCACTTGTGCTTACGATGTTCACCTGACACGTCTCGCTGTATCCACTCCACATGAAGATCTCCCGCTTCTTCGCTCTTGGGAGAGTCTTGTCTAAAGCTGGCGCGCTATCCCAATCCCGAAAGTTCCTGGTGCGCCTGTCCGGCGGGTGCGGCCTCTGTAACCAATGTCTGGGCTTCGTGTGATGTTTTCTTGACTGCTCCTTCGATTGCACCGTTGTCCATGATCGCTAAAGATTCTGGTATCACGCGTCCGACCCATATAATGAATTATGCGACCAAGGCCCTTCACTTTGGTTGAATACCATCTTGAAGGAAGTTCCGTCGCAGCCGTCGCAGAAGGCCTTCTTGACGCTCCTTACAAGAATTTCCTCGTACAATTCCTGCTATCTTTCTAAACGATCCCGGGCACACACGCCTCATGGCAAGGCTTGCCTAGAGATGGGATGGCAAAGCAGTAAATTGTCAAGATTCACAACGAAGGGAAGTGATAGGGGATTCAATCATCCTGTCGAACGCGCATGGGGAGCAATTGTAATAGAACTCAAGCAAAACGTGGCAAAGCTATCAAGAAGCTTTAAATTCCTTTGGTTGCTTGTGGATTTGATGAGTATTGCACATCGGTATCGAGTAATTTGTGACAAGAAGTGGATCGACGCAGGCCGTGAGGCCAGTTAGCATTCATTGAGGTTAATCAATATTTCGAAGCTCTGGAAGCAGTCTGCCAGCAAGACTCCAAGAGATTTCTCATATGAAGCTTTATGATGATACCATGACATACCGGGCAAGACGCTGCGCGTTGGAGGCTTTCGCCCCACTCCCCAAAATGGATCTGCCTCAACGGTCTGTGAGGGGACATACCTTAGTAACTCTTAGGATAGGTAAAGCTATTGCAAATTTTCATATCAGGATCCATGTAGCCTCAACTACAGCATTAATTCGCGAGAGGCCGTACAACCATAGTGCTAAAGTCCCAGTTTTGGTGTCTTTTGGCAATTGAGTCTTTAAGGAGTAAACATTTGAAAGCATCAAAGACCGCTCAGCTATAACGCTAGCGGCTTGGCAAGTCTGGGGCTCTGTAGACTACATTCGTTTCCGATATTCGAGACTCAGGCACAACAGCATTTAAAGCAGAAAATCAATACCAACCACCAACGCTGACTAAAAGGCTCGTTTACTGCGCGCTCTCCTCAAACTACGGCCACGCGCATAGAGAAGGAATCCACGACGTGGCAGGTGTTGGTGGTACCTTACCCTCAAGTCATATTTAATCCGCATTAACACCTAGACTTCAGGTGGCCCTTTCGATCATTGCTTTACGATACAGCACTTGAAGTAAGAACACTGTTTCAAAGAATCCAGCTGGCCGAATTATCCACTCTCAACCCTAATACTTTGCCTGGGCGAACTTCCACGCCGGCGTGCTTCTGATCTCCCACAAACCTTCTACGCTGGGAGCTGGCAACCAGAGCCCGTTCAACTTCTGAAAGTGTGCCGCTCTATACCAGAAGTCCTCCTATGATCGAACGAAGAGAGACAGCAAAAACCGCCCCCCCGCCTGGATTGAATCTATCATCAGCTACATCAAATCCTTCAAGTTGGCACAAGGGAACTAGGCAACCCACTCTGTCGGTCCTAGTGTCCGAGTTGTTAGATGGCAGATGGTCTTCAGCGATACCAGCACCCTGGGGCTGGGGCTGGACAATTTTATCCCAACCAACACACATATCAATACCAGCAACGCCATAACGCTCGGAGTGGTTCCCCAATTAACCATGGTAGAGGCAATTACTCCAACGATACTCCATCACCCTCGAGGTCGCCTGTATCCCAGGCTTCCTCCCACAATCATTATTCAATGTATTCTACCGGCAATCAACAAGGACACCATGTCCTGATGAATGGCGGCCATCACCAGAGATACATGCAGCAGGGATTAGGCAACAAATATCAACAACAGTCATACCAGCAGCATCATGGTCAGCAAAACAATCACCATCAACAAAATCACGCTACTGGTCAGGGTATTGGTCATCAACATACATTCTCTTCGGGGACCTTGTCCAGTGCCACCCCACATTCCGCCTTCAACAATCTCCACAACGGCCACTCCAATAATGGACAAGCGGTGATGAGCGAGAATTTCACCCAAAGCCCACTCTGGCAACGTCAGTTGCAGCTTGCCGCAGAGTCTAGACAGGCACAATCACAACCAAATCATCACGCCAAGAAAGATGGTGTGGTATCTCTTAAGAGCAGGGTGAACGATCAAGCTGCGGTAGAGGAGGTGCTAGATGATGGCGAAGATGACCGGAATAGAGCTATCTCGAACATCGAGAACTCAAGACAGGATTGGAATGCCTTAGATTTAAGCGGCCAGGGATTGCGAGCATTGTCGCGGTCCCTTTTCATGTACGAGTTCCTCACGAAACTGTTCTTGGACGACAATCGGTTGCCGGTTCTTGACCCTATTATCGGTCAATTGAGGAGGTTGACCCATCTGGATGTATCCCACAACGACATTAGGGATTTACCCGAAGAAATTGGAATGCTTGTAAATTTGAAGGAGCTTCTGGCTTTCGACAATAGGCTTGAGACCCTTCCTAGGGAAATCGGGAATCTGTTCAAATTAGAAACGTTAGGTATCGAAGGGAACCCCAAACTAGACGATGAGCTCAAAGAGCGCATAATGCAAGACGGAACAAAGGGTTTGATTACTTATATAAGGGAAAATGCTGAGCGTAAGAAAAATTTCTTTCCACCTTATCTTGATACAATATATATATATGCGTTCTCACAAGCTGACCTGCTTATAGCTGGACCACCCCCGGACGATCGCTACAGAGTTCAAATTGATAATTCCCCTGCAGCTGAGGTATTGAGCGTCGTGTCATACAACATATTATGCGACAAGTATGCTACAACAGCTCAATACGGCTATACGGCTCTTCACGATCTCTCGTGGGAAAACAGAAAATTTCGCATTCTTGATGAGATTCGGAGCCACGACGCAGATATCGTCTGCCTCCAGGAGATCGACAGAGAGAGTTTTGACGATTTCTTCCGCCGAGAGCTTGCAGTCAACGATTACCGAGGAGTCTTCTGGCCCAAATCAAGAGCCAAGACGATGGCCGAAAAAGATGCTAAGCTTGTTGATGGATGTGCTACATTTTACAAAGGAAGCAAATACCTACTCCTAGACAAAGCACTCGTCGATTTCGCAAACATAGCAATCAACAGACTAGACATGAAAGGCGAACACGATACTTTCAACAGAGTCATGCCTCGCGATCATATCGCGGTTATCACCTTTCTTGAAAATAGGATCACTGGTTCACGAATGATCATCGGTAATGCCCATCTACTTTGGGATCCGGAATTTGCAGACGTCAAGCTTGTACAAGTAGCAATTCTCATGGAGCAGGTCACAAAGCATTCTGAAAAGTGGGCGAACCATCCTCCATGTACCGACAAAGCCGCATTCCGTCATTCAGAAGCTGATGGGGAGGCGAGTCTGGAGTCACAAGATGAGTTGCCATTGGAGCCTGGTCCATCTCTCGAATACGCCAGTGGACCCCAGATACCACTCATTATATGCGGTGATTTCAATTGCGCCGCTGACAGTGGGGTCTACGAGCTTATCACAAACGGCAGCGTGCCAGGCAATCATGCTGACATGGGGAATCGGGGGTATGGCAGTTTCACTCGAGATGGCATGGCACACCCATTCAAGCTGAAATCTGCATACAACACACCAGATGAGCTTGCGTTCACGAATTACACACCAAACTTCACCGGAACTCTTGACTATATCTGGTATTCGACAAACGCGCTACAAGTCCGTGAGCTGCTTGGGAACGTCGACGAAGCGTATCTCCAGAAGGTGCCTGGTTTCCCCAATCACTGGTTCCCCAGTGATCACTTGGCACTCAAAGCGGATTTCTCCGTGAAGCACAGGAAGGAGACGAAAGCGATTGAGGCGAGCAACGGCGCCCATAGGGAATGGGAACGGAGTAGCTGATGGTTCGACGACATGTCTACGGCTGACTGTGGCTTCTTGTATCATGAAGGGGATTAGGTTGGAAAACATCTATATACTTATGGCGCCGAGCGTGGCCTCGGCGACTGGCGTTATCACAAGGCAGGGCGGTTTCCCTCAGCGCATCACAGATGTTCAAATTCGGGGTTCCTTCCATTTCGCATGCAATGTTGGCGTGTTTCTTATGAAGGATTTGAGGCAGCTGCATTGGCCTAAACATCCTTTCTGTAGGCGTTCGGCGGAATGCAGCATTCTTCATTGCGGTACAGACAGGGTAGTGAGAGTAGACCCTAGGCATGGGGCTTTGCTCCAAAACTGAACACTTTTCCCCTTTCTATGCTTGATTGCCCACGGCTGAACCACCACAGCCTCTGCCACTGACGCGTTCCGTGTTCAATTATCAATCACATTATCAGATGTAGAGTAACGTTGACGGCGATAGGCGAAAGGGAAGCCGGCCCCCCCGAGCGACGGCAAAGCTTGTAGCGACCCAGCAAGAAGAGCGCGGCTATCAGAAGAGTCGATGCGCCCAGCTGGCCGGGAGCTACTCTCAAACAGGTCTGTGGGGGTTGAGGATTGAGGATGAAAGAAGCGACTCGAAACACGCGGACATTGAGGGTGAAAGTCAGGCAACGATGCAGTGCAAAGTGGATGAAGAAGGGATACTTCTACCTCTGGCAGCGAACTGGAGGAGGAAAGAAGAGACGTCAAAGGGATCGACACGGTGCTCATGGGGGATTGCGCTTAAGGCGCAGGCAGGTCGACGCGGAGGCCATCGCAGGTTGAAGAATGCGAGCGTTGGTTGCATGGAGGCTGGTTGGCGCCAACGAGGGGACAGTCGAGAAACAGGGCCGGATTGGGAGAGGAGGAGGATGGTGGATGGGAGTTTGATTGCTTCCCCAGTCGGGCGGGCATGTCGCATGAACGATTGCGCATCAGGCCGTGGTTTCGGAGGCACAGATGCAGGTGCAGGGAAGGTGAAGCAGGGGCCAGGAATGACTGGCAGGAGAATTGGAGGAGGGGGAGGGGGGGGGGAAGGGGGAAGCTGACACACTCGATGTGATAATGATGCGATGCTGCTCTCTGGGAGGGAAAACGACAACTCAGACGAAAGTCATGTTTCTCTCGTATGTAAAGTATGTGCTGTATGTGCTCTCCTCCATTTGTGCTCCCATCGAGGTTTGAAACAACGCCGCGCTGCCTTTGGACATCGGGGGGGGGGAGGCGCCGAAGCACCAATCACAGGGCGCTTCCAGAAGGACTGAAGGAAGAAGGCAAGCCTGCTTTCTTACTTTGCTCTCCACATTTTCCCACCGTTGAATCAATTTTCCTAGGGCAGCCGCACCAATGTCAATTTATATGTATGTCTTCAACCGGCCACCAACTGGCCTGCAAGCGCGACGACTCGAGACTCGAGGCTCGAGGCTCTAGACTCTAGCCACTGTAGACCTGCACTTGCACTTGCACCGAGACTCTAGCTCTAGCTCTGCCAAAGGTAGATAACCCCCGTCTGCGAGATCTCCCCATTCTCCTCGTACAAGTACCTC
>JAABUP010009666.1_pt1 | contig 11732 bp, 8 predicted proteins | sample 5559201 | NCBI WGS metagenome assembly JAABUP01 (sample SAMN10711887, study PRJNA513373) | rock metagenome | isolation source: Antarctica rocks | place: Antarctica | reverse complement strand
TAGAAAACAATGAGCCTATTCTTGTCACAGCTGAGCCTAGGGAAACACGAGAACAGAGATGCGAGATGCCTCATATTCAGAGTTATATAGACGATCGCAAATTCCTGTTCCTAACCCATTTACATGACGATAGAGATGAACAATCCGAGAAGATCACGTCCTTCTTCCGACTAAGATCTGTGTATCTAAACTTCTATGGTATGCCAAGCCACGCTCTCAGAACAATAGATCATTCAAGTTCACAACAGCATCTTACTTTCGTGACAGAAGAAGCAGTATATCAGGCTTCTCATATCTCTTCATCAGCTTATTCGTCAACACAAAGTCAGATACGAGAGTCTGAGCACATGAATGTTGACGTGAAAGAAGATGAATGCAAACAAACAGAGAACACAGTAATGCATGAAGAGAAGAGAGAGAAACAAAGATTTTCATTGCAAGTACAAGATGTTCTTGCGCAAGAAATTATTATACAAGAACAGCAACGACAAAAACTCTTGTTCGACGCAAGTACGCTTAAACAGCAAATACAAGAACAGAAAGATTATCGACAGAATCTTCTACGAGACGCAAGCGCACTCAGAGAACAAGAGCAAAAGCAAGAACAGCAACGACAAAAGCTCTTATTCGATACAAGTACACTTGAAAAACAAGAGCAAGAACAAGAACAGTATCGACAGAAGCTTGCAAGGAACGCAAACGCATTTAAAGAGCAAGAGCAAGAACAAGAACAGCAACGACAGAAGCTTTTGTTCGACGTTAGCACGCTTGAAAAGCAAGAGCAAGAGTGCCGGCAGAAGCTTGCATGATACGCAGGCACACTCAGAAAACAAGAGCAAGAACAAGAACAACGAAGTCAAAAGCTCTTGTTCGATGTAAGCACGCTTGAGAAGCAAGAGCAAGAGCAAGAACAAGAACAACAAAGTCAAAAGCTCTTGTGCAATGTAAGCACGCTTGAGAAGCAAGAGCAAGAGCAAGAGCAAGAACAGTATCGGCAGAAGCTTGCAGAGATCGCAAGCGCACTCAGAGAACAGAAGCAAGAACAAGAGTGTCGAAGACAAAAGCTTATCTTCGACGCAAGCACGCTAAAAGAGCAGAAGCAACAGCAGAAACAGATGTATCAAAAGCTTACGATGAAGATCAATGTTCTCAGAGAACAAGAGCAAGAGCGAGAGAAACAACGTCAAAATCTTGCAACGAAAGAAAGCAAGCTAATAAATTGAAAACAAAAGCAGAAGAAACAACGACAAACACTCGCGACGCACGCAAGCGAGCTGAACAGACAAGAACAAAAGCAGAAGAAACGACGACAAGCACTCGCGACGATCGCGAACGAGCTCGTAAATCAAGAGCAAAGGCAAGAAGAACAGCGAAAAAGCCTTGTGAAGTACGCAAGCGATCTAAAAAATCAAACACTAAGGCACAACGAACAACGACAGAAGCTTACGACGAACATAAGCGAGCTAAACAAACAAGAGAAACGTCAAAAGAAGTTGAGAAGGAATAAATTAAAACAGAAAAGAGAGCTAAAGAGCGTGAAGCAAAAGGTGTTAGAGAGTAAGCAGAATAAGCCAGAGGCGATTCAGAAGCGAGAGAAGTCAGATATAGATGAGCTACAAAGACAGAATCAAGACGAGCTGACAGATCTTAAATCGTCATCTTCTCTAGAGCTCGAGCATGAAGAAGTATATGCAGATCAACTTACATATGAAGTACGAGCGGAGAACTATTCAATAGACGCGATTCAGAAAGGTGGTACTCAAGTAGGCGTTTCAGCGTTCAAAGGTGAAAATAGCTCAGCACAAGATCATGAATCACAACAGAATGAAGCGCAAGAACAGGTCCAAGAGAATAGACAAAACGAGAAAGTCAAAGAGAATAGATTATATAAGGCTGAGGCTCAAGAGAATAAAGCTAATGAAATTAGAGCAGAAGAGAGGAAGCAAGAGCATCGAGTGCAAGAGAACGGTCAAGCGAATGAAGCACATGAGGCTGAGGCACGCAATGATATGGCTCAAGGCGGTAGTCAAGCGGACGAAGCTCAAGAGGGTGGGCAGAAGGATAAAGCACATAAGAATAGGCAAGATGGTGAAGTATATGAGTATCGAGCATCAAAGCGTCGAGTCGTGACTGAAGAGAGCGAAGACGATGAAGCACTTCGAGCGCAACAGGTACGGGAAGGGCGAAAACCCGTGGAAAAAGGCAAGTATCAACGGCTCAACAGATTTAGGTCATTAAGTCATGATATGAACTGGGAAGGTGACACGTCAACGGATGGCACTGAAGAGGGAGATACCACTCCTATGCCAAGGAAAAAGTCACAGACGCTGCGCCGGCAACAAAGACAGGATCAGCAGACACAGCAGAGGGCTCAAAACGCAACGGCAGCAGCAGCGACGGGAAACACAAACGGTTCAACGAGGCTTACTTCTGATTTTACTTTTGAAGCTCAACAAGCATCATCTTGAGATACATAATCTGCAATATCAAAATGAGTGCGAACACGATTATCAAGGCACAAGCCCGTCAGGCCTTATATAATATATATCGCAAGATACCTCGCGATCACGCTTTCGACCACTATCATACATGTTTTAGAAGCAAAGTATCAAATGCGCTTGACTACATGAGACTCGCTTCCCATTTTCTCTGCCTTCATCATGCTTCTTCCCTGTATGTGTCATCACTCTATTATCGGCAATAAGTCGTGACAACAAGAATTATTCAAATATACTTATGGTTAGAGGGAACTTGTTGCTTTTGATGGTTGCTTATTATCTCCTTGAATCTGCATAGATATCTCGACTGATTTAGGTGAACAGTCGCGGCTGTGGATGAAGCAAACTGCTATGCTCAGTCAACTCGTCAGCTATTTCGAAAAGAAAAAGTTGAACATGCTCAGCTCGCCAAGATCTTGTTATCAACCATGTGAGTTTTTCTAAGCTCACCACCACTTAACATTATGAACACGGCCTACGTTGACGTCGTCGACTAGCTGCTCGAAGAGCTTCATAGAAAGATCGATGCTGATACTCATTTGCTGCAGAAATTCAGCTTCACATCTCTTTGATAGTTGACGTTGATGTCAGAAAATTCAATCACTTACACAATTCATACACTTGTTCACAATCATCCCTCGTGCCGTTTTTCCGTTAGCTGGATTCTCGATTTGAACGTAGCGGTCACACAACGGGTTTTTCTCGATTTCGCTGCTCAAAGTTCCCATCATCTCGTATGCAATAGCAATTACACTGTCTGTTGGTTGATACATCGGGTCTCCGCATGCGTTATTACCTGCGAAGGGATCGTAGTTCGTGATATCGTCGCTGCATGAAAAGGACTGAGAGCAGCCATCAGAGGTTGTCGCGTCAGGCAACGTAGTAGGAAAGTCTGATGTGCTGGTTTTTGTTGTGGTAGTGGCGATGCCATCGTGCCTAGACGTCGTGGTTGAACCGTCAAGGGAATCGAGGGGCGTCGATGTAATATCTGATTCTTTCTGACTGGCAGTAAAATACGTCGTCTGGGTTAAAATCATTGTCTTGGTCACATGACTTACTAACTCGTCTGAGGCTCGGTCACGTCTAGAAGGATGCTTCGCATAGTCTTTACTATGCAATGATGAAGTCATCACATAAGTGAAGAGGGAAGAGAAAAACAGGACGTTCACTGACTTCATACCTCTTTCTGCTTTGAATATACTAACTCAGTCAAAGATTCACTATTCAGCTCTGTGAGCTTTCGTGATAGACCTGCGATCTTCTGCAGATCAATGACGAGGATGAACAAGTTATCGGATTCTGCCGGTTCTGTCAGCAGCCACGTACAATATCTGATTGCCAGTTGAAGGAAAGAAAGGAAAACACGCCTCAGAAAATGATTGTTGAAGTCAGGTGAGAATAAAAATTGGTGTGAGCTTGAGTTTTACGAACGAGAACAGATCAATGAATGCGAAGGTGAAAGAAGACTCTTCGAGGTGAAGTATACAGAGTATATCTGAAGAGATTTGAGAGGAAGTCATATGTGAATGCTCGATTGAGAGCATCCAAAAGAGACACGAACTCAAAAGATTTCTTACTGAATGATCATCAGAAATGTCTGAGAGGTCACTAGGAACGAGGTAAGGCACATGAATATTCAATATCTATGTATGGTACAGAAAGTCGCTGCATGCCAGGGAAATAGAACAAAGCAACTGGTCAATAATGACATCGAACAAAATGCTAAGGTCGGCCTGACGTGATATCTGAAATGCAGATCTTTACTCTTCATCGGATATCAACGATTGGTCTTCTGATTTATCAAGTTCATTCAATTTCAGCACTCTTCGTATAATGTCTCTTTGCTGATGTCTCTTTCGGGTATTGATTCTCATAAGAACCTCAAATCTCTGAGAAAGTCATTTCTAAAGCTCTCTTGGAATCATTTCTGAAGCATCTCTAGAAGAGCCCTTTTTGAAGCACTGCTGAGAATCGTGTGTATATCGTTGATCTTGAGTTTGCATCGACAGATGTTTTAATGAAAAAGTCAGAATTGAATGCTCTATGCTGGTGCTATCGTTTTATATGTACGACATGGTAGTTTTCTCTCACTTTCTTTTTCTCGTCTTTGAACACATTGTGATGAATTGCTACTTTCATCTTCTCTCATGCATCTTCTTTGTCTCATGTATCTATAACTTTCACGAAGCGCGCTCAGGTATACTATAGGGGTATCTCAGAACAAATAATAGGACATGAACTGCTATAGACGTGTGCGTAGACAAAGAATGATCTCTAATTCTACAACGCTAATTCTCATTCGTCAACATATCTCAATTCAAATCTCTATGCTCATATCGTGACAATCAAACGATCGATCAGAATGTCAGAGTAGTTGAATGCTAATTTGACTTATGAAAAGATCTCTTTGAAGTATATGAAGAAGCGCTTTCGTTTGTTTCGAGAGCCACGATGAAAATTGCTTTCTCACTGTTCCGAGTAGACACATTCGTAGAAGCGACATCGAGTGACGATGGTTGAGAAGACTTATCGAAAAGCATGTCGTAATCGTCAAAGAGGCGTGAGAACTTGCGGCGCAGCCATCTGCTCAATGAATCTTCGAAAGGCTGGTGAAGCCGTTCGTTGTATGATCTGTGTCGAAAAACGATAAAAAGACACATGTTTCTTGAGTCAGCTTTGCTATAATTCTTCAATCGATAGCTCTAGCACTATTGCTATAGTGAGTGAGACTTGCTAACATGTATATGAAAGCTTTCAGTCCTGAGATACTAATCATGTGTGCCGTCATTCCTGAATGCCGTCAATTGTGAATGTTGTCAGTTGTGAATGTCATCAATTGTGAATGCTGCCATTTCTGAATGTCGTCTGATTCGTCTTTTATTAATGCAGTCGAATTCGAATTTCATGACACAAGTCTCTTGATTATTTCATATGAAACCATCTTAGAGACGCAGCACAAGATCGACAATATCAAGAATATCAAATTTCTCATCAGAAAGCGCAGTAGTGTCAAATCAGAATGACGATAGTGAAAAGTGAACGACTTCTTCGAGAAAAGCTTCGCAAGCGAAGAACAAATTTATTCAAGAAAGCAAACGAGCTGACGCGAATAATCGACTCGAAGATATATATAGTTGTCCAACATGACGACAAATATCATACATATAAATCAACAGAGCAGTTGAACTGGCCTTCTTCTGAAAGAGAAATTGTGAGTTACATCTGATTCACAGTCAGATCGTTACTGAAGATGACAGAGGAAATACGAACATCAGTGTCACAGACGTTCTGCAGATTTTCACAGTTCTAAATCAAGGGGAACTCAGAGAATGTGCAAAGCGAATCAGCCTGAGAAAGATCAAGTCGAGTTTAAGTTTCTCACGAAGGCGAAGCATGATGCAGATCGCGTTCTCGCTGGTTAACGTGTCTTGACTGCAGCTCAGAACAAGTCATTACTGCGAGAAGGGTTGAAAGACATGAAATTTTCAATGATGATGTGGCTAGACTATATAGTAGGCTCGCAATGAAGAAGTTGAAAGAAGTCGAGGCTTGAATAACAAATTTTCGACTTGTACTAAGTCTCATGCAAAGGCATGAAGCTATTCTCAAGTTTGAATTTTGTAGGCGACTTTGGGCACTTCATTGAATATCATGAGTTTCAGCGCTGCTGCTTCGCAGCTCGCTAATTCCGTGGCTTCTTCGATGCTCGCTCGATTGTTTGAGTAAAGAAGATGGTCGGGGTAACTTCTTGCGAGCTCATGGCGCCTGACTGACTCTCGTCTTCGTTCAGCGTATATGTAGACTCGATATTTGATTGCTGCAAACTCTGAGTTTCAGACTGAGAGAAAGAAGCAGACTGAGAGGGGTCGAAATCGATATCAGTCGGCAAATCATCAATAGCTGAACAGGTTCTTTTATGCAGAATCAGCGAGTAATCATCGAACACGTTCTTCGTAAACTGGTACGCTGTTCACTTCTCTTTGTCGTCTAGAGTCGTGAAGCTGAACTTGTGAATGAGGTGGCGATAGAAGATCGTCTTGTCTCTGTCGATTATGACGTAATGATCGTATATTCTTACCGACCTGTGATCATGCGAGATTGAAAAGGCAAAGATCTCCCGATGAAGCTCTTTCTCGCGCTTCATCGCTTTGTAGAGCTCAACGATACCTCTCACGGCAACAGTCATACTGTGAGCGTTCTGTCGGTCGGCAACATCGAGAGCCGCGGCGTCGCACTTCACCTCGCATGTGAGGAAAGAGAAGTACATCCGCGTCGTAGTCATGAAGTAGGTAGTAAATTTGGACCCAATCTCACCCACGAACGATTCGAGCTTTTTTAGTTGTTTCTCTGTGAACGCAGAGCGCTTGAACCCTACAGAGTAGTCGAGTTGCGAGCGAGTATCATGAAAAGAAATTGCACTGTTCCAGCCTTCGTTGACGCATTTATACAGATGAGTGAGATGCGTGACGTCGTATGTGGCTAATGTTTGGGCGGAAGGAACAATTAGCGAACCAATGTCTCGAATGATCATAGCCTCGTTCCTGTTTCGAATCTTTTCACAAGTTTTCTTAAACAGATCATCGCGAAATAAAGAGTTCTGAGAAAGCGTCTGAGCCGTTTTCAGTAAGGTCTTGCAGAGAGTCTTGATATTCTCTGGAATATCATCATCATTGAATTCGCGCATGTAGCTACCCTTTTTCTTCAGACCAATTTCATACTCTACAGTTCTGTATTGAGCACTTTTGACTTTTCGTGACAATTGATCGCTGAGTGTCTGAAGGCTGAATTCCGAATTCTTGCGACGAAGAAAAGATGAGAACTTCTTCCTTGCAAACAGATGTTGTAAATGGTGAAAATCGTGCATTGGTCTGAATGACTCCTTTAGGCAATGCTCTTGTAATCAATCCCTTTGTTCGAACTCGTCTGAAGATTTACCCCTTTCGAAATCTTTCCTGACTCGACTGTCTTGTTCGAAGTACTCTTTACGTCACCTTCCGTTCTGAATTCAATACTGAAGTGAGTCAGAGCTGTTCTCGCTAGTGTCACTCGTCGCTCCCTGATGTAGTTCTTTCTCAGCAATGCAGCTAGAGGACGAGATTCGAAGTCTTTTCGAAGGAACTCGGCCTTGAGTTGAAGAAGAAGAATGTTCAACTTCTTGCCCTCGTTTCCGTTTTCGGAAAGGCTCAGAGGGTTTATCGAGAACGTGTAGATGCTGTAATATCTTGGTCTGGTCAGCGTTTACGACATAGCAGGAGGGGTAGTGAAGGAACTTGCGTTTCTGCTCACGCAGATCTTGCTTGTTGAAGGGGAGAGAAATGTCTGCGTTTCTCGAATATGATTACTTTTAGATATGAGTTGCTTGCGAGATTGTTGTATTGCTTGCAGGCGTGCGCTTCTGCGAGCAGGTGGTTGTCTTTCGATATCTTGAGGCCGCTTCTCTAAGAATGGTCAGCTCAAGCACAGAGTTCTAATTGCGAGCACACTACCTTCGTTCTTTAGCAGTGAAGATTGCCGTTCATTATACTTGCCCGCTGACTTAGTTTGACGGCGTGGCATGTCAATTCGAACGAGAGGGCAGAGACTTCTTAATGTAGTCGCTGGGTTGAGTTTGACAGAAGATGGTGTGGTGAGAGGCGCTAGAGTAGCTTAGCTTCGGCGAAATCTCTCGCGCGCGGCCTCGCGACCTATGAAAACTTCCGTCTGTTCTCTGCCGCATCTCAACATTGAGTAGTCGTTAGGAATGCCGAAGCTCAATTAGAACCTCATATTGCAGCTCACAATGATTCACTATCTTCACCAGATGAAGATGGCGACACCTCGCCTTTCGGACATGGCAGAATATGAGCGTATCCTTTCAAGGGTTTCACTTGTTCCTACTACGGTAAAACATGAACACTGCAAAGCAATTTTCTCAACCATCTCAAAGAATTTCAAAATACAACGAGAAAAGAAGGCAATGAAGGATCACGCTGAGTGAAGAGAATGTGCGAGGTGGTAGAATTTTAGAGTCATGGTTCCCTTCACTTTCCTTGCTTAGCTATCTATCATGAAGCTCTTCAGCTGCTTTCTAACAATATACTTCGTACATGAGCTCTTATCTAGCCTTCATTAGTTTGTTTCAAGATGCAATCTAGCAGTGCATGAGCTAATTCTGAAAGGAGGATGATGACTGACGTCATTCAAGCTTATTACTCTTCTTAAGAGCAATTGACCTTTGTCTAGCTTTCTGATTCGACAGCTTCAACATAGTCTGCCGATTAAGACTGAACTTGACATCATCAAGCAGAGAAGGGAATCTGCATATGCAGAGTCGACATTGACAGATCAATGAAGCCTCATAGTGCTACAAGAACCACAGGCCGAAGAAATGATTCAAGGCTGGCAAGAGTGCGTTCAAATGTTCATCATGCATAAGAGACTTCTAATCACTGAGCTAAGTCAATCTTTTATAAAGTCAATTTTTCATATTCAATAGCTGATAATCAGTTTCAAGGATCAAATCTTTACCTATCAGCAGAATCATCTCTGAATCTTCCCACGGACATTTTGCGCCAGATTGATATAATGCCCAAAAAAAGAGCTCAACCGTCAACCTCTTCCGATTTGCCTGCAGTTCCTTCAGATTCGAGAAAGAAAGCGTACTATCCCGTCGGGAATAAAGTATACTATTGTCGAACGAGCAGTAAGAATTCTCAGATGATTCTTGTGATTGGTTTGCGATTTAATTTTCGCAAGGCAGCGTATGACGAACGAGAATCGTGAGCAATGCAACTTTCAGCACTCAACTTCACGTTGTATGCCATGTCACTCTCTCAACTTTTCATGTACAATTTCACGTCAGTTGTCTAATGTCAATCGTAATTCAGATTCGAGACAATGCTTCTGAACAGAATGAGAACGTCAATGTCGAATACATTCGGGAAAAGACGTAATCCTTATTGAAGATGAAAGCCGCTGAGCATTGGTCGACGCTTGAGGTTCAAAATGTCTTTTGTTTTATTAAGCTCTTAGCGACATTACTGTCACTACACATACTGAAAGCTCAACCTCGTACTCAGAATTCACTTGTCTCAACAGACACAGAGTGGGTGTGATTAGAATTTTAGACAGTTATCAATTCATGCTCACAATTTCTTGTTCGCAACGAAGACATTGTCATTGCTTCTGATCTCATAAGTGCATGATTCATGGTATCGCGAAGATCACTCGGAAACCAACGTCAATTTTCTTGAAATCGTCAGTCTTCATACATCTTTGCCAAAATATTCTCGCTTCAACTCAGTCACTTGCAGCGTTGTTTGATCATCTCTCTCCAGCTCGATATGTAACGATGAATACTTTTTCGACGACTGCATTGAACGAAAGAATTCTGTCATTTCTTGATCATAATTTTCAATTGATTCTCAAAGAGCTTTGAAAAGATAATAGTCTGTGATTGAATCACATGTTAAAATACGAGAGAATAATCACATCGAACGACTACGACTCAACATTCAACAAAGTCTACTCTCAGCATTGATGTCTTCGCGCTGTACATTCTCTTCTAGTGCGTGCCGAAATTCTTTTTCGAACATTGATAAAAGTGATTCATCAAGTTCATGTCGTGATTGTGATAGATCAGACGCTGTAAGAAGAATGAACAAGAGCACAGTAGAACAAAATGCTCAATCAATTATGCACGTGATATTGAACTCTTCGTCAACGAAGATGTTGTTGACGCTGAGATCTGAGTGATGAATCACAAAGCGACGTTGATCATTTCTCAAAAGATCGTCTGATAGATCATGAGCTCACTTCGTAATCATTACTGAAAGAGTCTCGTCAGCAATGACAAAATCGATTCTATTGTGTGAGCTATCGATTTTCGATTCTACAGTGACGAAGTCATTTCATCAATCTGATGCTGCTCGAAATTCAGCGTCATCGTCGTATTCGCTTCGTGCGAGAATAGACGCAAAGAAGCAGTGATGATCTAAAGCAAGATATTTGACGTGTTCAAGAAATGTCGAAATTTGTGTCTCGTAATAATCGTTTTCAAACTTGAAAGATTCACGAGGTATATCTTCGAGAGTGTATCGTTGATTCAGTAGCAGATCACGAGATAGACATGTCTTGATATGAAATTTCTCATTTTTCTCAAAGAGTGACTCAGCTTGATTGAAACGAAGTCTAGATAGTTGTCACGTAATAATTTCAAGCTGAAAAACAATCTTTGCTTTTTGTTCTTGAGATATGTTGAATTCATGCGTCTTCAAGGTCTTTCATGTATGCTGTAGAGACGAGCCTTGAGCTCTACTCATGAGAATATAGAAAATATCGACATCGTTGTTCCTAGAACAGCTATATGGTCGTTAGCTTATTCACAACGAGAATCGATGAAATGACTTGTCTATATGCAAAGATCTCGGGAACAGAAATTGTACTGTTGGCCTTGATATACTTAAGAGTCGCGGCTTCACTAGCCAGTAGTATGAGGTTCGTTTCGTCGGATTTGATTCCATCGTCATTTCGTGGGGACCGAAGCATCCACTTCACCCCGTCAATGAACGAAATTAGGATTGTCCAGTTGAAGCTATCACTTGCTGGGGTCTGAGAAGTGTCACAGAAGCAGCTTTGCCCTCCGCGCAGCTTGCTCACCAAACGGCAAAGAGCGAGTTTGTTGAATTCTGCATATTTGAAGATGCTTGCGCGTTCATACATCAATGGCACGATGCGTAGCGGAGGCTTTGTGCGCGCCTGGGAGGTGAGCGATACTGAGGACAGAAGTCACCAGTAGACTGTTCGAGGTAGTAGTTATGCGAGGCAGTTGGTTTGGCTCTGCCAAGGCGGGTTTATCCGTCACCGAAGCCTCTCCTAGCATGGTAGGGTAGGCAGCAGTCTACATAGGCAGCAACCGGGCGCTCACTCTAAGTCTGGCAGCAGGAGGCTGAGCCAGGCAACAGTGTTGATCCATGTTGTTATTAATAACGCGGGCAGCTATAGCCGGTTACGAGGCAGCCAATTCAGGCTCCCCTGCGCTGCGCCCCTTGTGCTGCGCCCCCGTGCTCCCTTCGTGCTCCCCTGCTCCCTTCGTGCTCCCTTGCTCCCTTCGTGCTCCCCCGTGCTCCCTTCGCGCTCCCTCCGTGCTCCCCTTGCTCCCTTCGTGCTCCCCCCTGCTCCCCCTTGCTCCCCCTTGCTCCCCCTTGCTCCCTCCCTGCTCCCTCTAAAGCGGCCTTGCTCCCTCCCGAGAACGAA
>JAABUP010009664.1_pt1 | contig 11733 bp, 16 predicted proteins | sample 5559201 | NCBI WGS metagenome assembly JAABUP01 (sample SAMN10711887, study PRJNA513373) | rock metagenome | isolation source: Antarctica rocks | place: Antarctica | reverse complement strand
GTGCCAGAAGCCTGATTGTACCATCGTGGTGGTGTTGGCGGTTGTCTTCTTTTTTTTGAGTGAAGGAGGGTTGGGTGGGATGTGGGTGCTGGGTCTTGGGGGAGTGAGGAAATGGGGTGGTGGTATGGGGATGAGGGGGATTGAAGAGCAGTGGTCGGGGTTTATGTATTATGGAGGTGAGGTGGTACGAGAGTTGTGGGTTTTAGATTTGGGTGGAGTTTCGACTCGGAAGGATGGGGACACGGGTTATTTATATCGAGTTCGCATTCTTTGGTGGAGAGCCTTTTTCGTTCTTGCGGAGATGTTTGGAAGCGTCTTGCTTCGGAGTCGTTTGCTCTGATTTATTTGATGCGCTGGTTAGGACGTTGTCTTATACATTAAGGCAGAGGAACTTGGTACGGGTTTTACGAGAATAGGGTTGCTGGCCATTGAGTGGTGGTGTCGAGGATGGTTATGGTCTTGCCGACGGGGGGTGGTGGTTTCAGGATTTGATGGTGATGAGACGAGGGGAGGTTTTGTACTTGTGTTCGCGGAGTGGATCCTTGGTTTGTGGTTGATGTTGGGGAATTTGAGGGGAATGGGAGGATGGAATTGGATGCGTGGAGATGCTTCGCGGTTGGATGATCGGCATATATTTGAGCTGTTCGGCTGCTGGTTGAGGTGTTGTTTAGCTGGAAATGGGGGCTGCGGGATGATGATTGATAGGTTCCATCATGCTTCAATAGTTCTGTTATTAGCTCTCGAGTAAATGCTGCTCTTGGAATTTGCCGTTCTAATTTCCTGGTTCCTATGGGCGTGTATGATTTCTTAGAGACTTATATTATATTACTACCCTCGATCTGAATATTGATATCATTGTCACAGCTACTCGTTTGGACTGGTAATACGTGAGTGCTCCGGATCGAGGGAAATGATGTTTGAAACTTATAGAAACTGTGTGATCGAGTTGCAGGATTTGATCGGTTTCCCCTGTCTCTATACTTTCTCTTATGTTGCATATGCCTTACTGATAAGAAGTCTTCGCTTACTTAATTCGATCATCATGCGCGATAGTATGCTTGCTACATGGGAAATATGCGGAATGATGAATAAGCAATTCTTGCTGTATACTAAACACTCGCGCAGTGTCTCTACTAAAATTCTAAGGGTTAGTGACAAGAGTGTATATATCAGATTCGAAGACCTGACATCTAATATATGACCAGCAAGAAACTTTTGAAAGTTGGAGCTTTTGCGTCCCTCGGTTTGGCGTAGCCATGGTCCATTTTACCCACTATTGATATCTGCAATTATCACTTTGCTTATCTAAATAAGATGGCGCTTGCATTCTTTCCGTCGGGAGCGTATAAGTTATACACTCGGCCTCAACGTCGCTACTAGTTCCGGACGGGATGGAGGGGAGAGGTCTCACGTTCTATTCCCTCTGATGATGTCCGCAGCCTGCTAAAGAAATAATACGTTAGTCATCCCACAGCTTTCCAAAATCTTCTTCGAGATCGGCCGTCGATATAATACTCACTTTCTCAGCGACCGCATAGACAGACCGGCGATGATATATGCGTGGCCGGAATCAACGGAAATATCGACGCATCAACCACGCGCAAGTTGTCGACCCCATAGACCTTGAGATCCGGGCCCACAACACCTCCATACTCTTTCTTCATCATCGATAGCGAGCAACTCGGATGACTCCACGTACTCTACGCCAGATTCCTGATCGCCTCCGCAATGTCGTCGTCCTCCGTGATCTACGCTCCTGGTTTCACTTCTTCGGCGCCAACTTCCTACATCGCCGCGGCTTAGAAGAACTTGCGGTTGATTTTCAGCGCCTCGACCGCGATGGCGAGATCAGTGGGGTGGGAGAAGGTGCCGTAGTCGAAGACTGGGGCTGCGAGAGGGTCGGTAGTATTGAGGGAAACAGTTCCGCGGCTTAAGGGTTTGAGGATCGCGACGGGGACGACGGGGGAACCGCTGAATGCGGTTTCCTATACGGAGACGTTTTCGTTGGTGTAAAGATCCAAGAGGATATCAGACTAAGCTTTATAACCCGCAAGTACGGTGGGGTCGGCGCCAGTGGGGATAACTGTTGACAAATTCACGGATTTCCCGTCATTAATGATCTTCTAGTATTTCTCGGAGATGCTTCCGAGAGAGAGGAAGGTGACACTAGTGCCACCAAGATAAGGAAGGGTGAAAGCCCCTTGACGAAGTGAATTAGAGGAAAGAGTATGTAAAAGGATAGTCGTTCCTTACCGGTGCGATTTTTGTAGTAGAGAGCGAGCTGCTCTTCTGCGTAAGTTTAATTATTCATGAGAGAATCCGCAATTTTACCGCCGTATTTTGTGACTACGACATGTTCATTAATTAGAAATTACCGTGTAATAGTACCCAAAATGCTGCCAGACTTACAGTTGAAGACCAGGAACATCGATGGCTGGTCCTGGAAGCTGAAACCAACTCCTGGAAGATCAAGCACTCGCTTGATACCTAGATCAGACAGTAGCTTTGTAGGACCTACCCCAGATAGTTGTAGAATTTGAGGACTGTGTACGGCGCCGGCAGCCAAAAAGACCTCGCTCTGGGCTCCAACAAAATAGCTTTGATTGGTGTCTCGAGAGATGAACTGATACCTCGTGAGTCTGCAATCTTACATTTCATTCGGCTTTCAGGATTGCTCACTTTAACTCGCTTGGCTGCCAAATCCTGTCCATGCTTTGCAAACTCGATCTGGGTGACTGAATGCCGTGCGAGAAGATGGAAATTTGGTCTGTGGCCATTGATCGGTTCGTAATAGCCGGTGAAAGCACTTGAGCGAGACTGGTTCTTGGCGTCTAGGGAATCCGTACTGTAAAATGCGCCATTGGTCAAGCCATCATTGGGTTGAGGGTTGGAAGGGATTCCAATCTGATTCCATGCTTTGTAAAAATTCTCTGTTAAAAAATCCCATCATCAGCAGAAATGCGCAGAGTGCAACCATCAGGCATGCTTACTGGCAATCGGAAATTGGAAGTTGGGAAAGCTGGCGCCAATGGGACCTTGTGTTCCGTGGGGCGACAGGTCACTAGAGATTGGATAATCATCCGCAATTTCCAGAGTAGGCGGGGTGAAGGTCGTCGCCTTTGCCCCGATGGCTGTCAGTGGTCGAGCAATACCTACAAATCGAGAGGCAAACCTTCTTAAAGTAGGGAAGAAGACCCTCCCAATTCCAGCCTGGATTGCCCAAATGCTCCCATGAATCCCGTGCGCCTTGGACCCGCGGTTGAAGAACATGGCGTTGACCACCGTCCCACCTCCCACCACAGCGGCAGAGTATACGATACTTGTGCGCCCATTCAGACCATTCTGGGGAATGCTTTGGTAATTCCGTAGGTACTTGTCTGGCACGGGAAGCCCGGGCACTGCTGTTCCTCCGTCCAATTCGTCACTGCGATCTATTCAGCCCGCCTTCCTTCTTTTCTTGCAGGGCCGCCGTACACGTCGCCATATTCGATTACGAGCACCTTTGCTATTCAAACATGAGGGCTTTGAGAAGAATTGAGAGTGCATGCTCAACCTACTTTCTGGGTCCTCTGTGAGTCGGTTGGCGACGACACTTCCACTCGTCCCTCCCCCAATGATAATATAGTCATAGCTCTTGTGTATTTCTATATTATTTATGATGGACGAACGCTGCGAAGCCGCCATTGGAGAATACTGCGCTGCCAGAAGGGAAAACAGCAACAGTGACGTCTTCATATGGACCAATATTATCTTGTCAATATGCAATGTAGTGGCAAAGAAGAAAAGCTCATGCGGGAAGGCTATGCGCAGGCAGCATCTGAAGCAATTGGACACCAACCGGGACTCGGGCGATAGGCGCCATAGCCGGACACCATGTCCGGCTTTGAGGGGCCGAGTGTATGCATGCAAAGCGAGCCAGCGTCATCAACCGACCCTGCTACCTGATGATTGGCAGTCGCCTTTATCCCTGCATCGAGCCGAAATCCTCATATCTAGGAAGTGTGAAACCAATGAAATGACGGTCCCGGAAGCCGAAGTCCAAGCCTGATACTGATGGTCGTAGATTGAAGAAGTCAAGACCATGAGTACATATTGGCGTCGAAAGTTCGGCTGACATCCCCTGCGGCCGTTCAATACAGGCATCCGCCTCATGAATTCCGGTCCAGTCTGGGCGTCATAGCTCCCAAATTCGTGGTGAAGCGTATGCATGAATCCATAGATATCCACGCTCTTACTGTTGCCATATTAGAGGGGTTTCATTGACGAAGACGTCGATCTTACATATGTAGTGGAAAATCCTCTGAACCAATCATCACCTGAGATGTCGCTTACTCAGCCAGCCTGGTCCCTCACCACCCAAATTGCCTCAGTACCTCAGACGTGTGGGGCTTAGTCATCATGTGCTGCGTACCAGCTTTTATGTAAGCAGAAAGCCAATTGTGGCTTGGCGCGTCTAAGGTCCTGAGGCAACACCCAAATAATTTATCATTTCCATCATCCTTGATCTTTCAATCAAGGTAGAATGGAAGGGACCCTGCTCTTTCCGCTTCTGTTGCCGAACCTGCATGTGATGTTCCTCTCTTGGCTAAAATTCACAATCATGTGTATGCTTGTACTCATCCATCCAAGAGAAATACGACCGTCGTTACGCAAGACTCCATGGTTATTGACCAATGCATCTGGCGATGCAGAGTACTGGGTCCGGAATCTTGTGTGCGTTCTTGAGAATCATAGTCTTTGGTGACTGTTCAGTGCTGGGTAAATGTATTTCGGGATATCTCATGGTGCGGTGGGTTGCAGAGTTCAGTGTGAGCGCCGAGGAAGTTTACAACTAGCGCACCGCATCATAGAATAACATGACCTTCACCAGGAGCGCCAATCCGGTAATCTTCTTTTCTTGTCCTATTATAATGGCCCATCTATTTGAAAATACGCGGACCGAGATGTGGAATGCACTTTCGGGTTACTTAAGAGTTGTGAATACCTTCGGCCTATAACAGAGGAGAACATGTTACACATCTGGGTGGAGATCAGCACATGGCTCACATATCAAAAGATACATGAACTGATTGGAAGAAAAGCTCGTTGGGGCTACTACTGCTGTTGTCGATTCTCGATAGCAAAGATTGTGGCAACAACAAAGAAAGAGCCCACCCGACGCTGAGAGCAATTTACCTTTTATACGTATCCAAATTCGAGGCTGGTTCATCAATATGCTTGAATTGGTAATTTCGATACTTTGTTTCAGCTGATTGTCCCTGTTGAAGTCGTCTAATGCGATTAAAAATGGCTTGGTCTGTCCACGAGACCCTGTGAGATTGCCGACGATCTTTTACAAAGGTTCGGTTGTTCTGTTTCTTACTTCTTTATCTTTACTCCCGGTCTTGCAATGCAGATGACCGATAGCTTGTCTTTGGATTATTTCTGGATTATTTCTAAAAATGGATGTATTATGGCGACCGGGATGTTCATCAGGACCAAAAGAGATATGTCCTGCAGTATTTCCCTCTATGCCAGTCAGTACCTCAAGTCTCCATAGCCTCCATCTTAATTACGACCAGACATTGTGCCTCCTTCTTATACAATAATTTTACCAGTAACAACTCGATACGCCACCCGTAGCCTCAATGGCCCAGAACTCCTCTTCAAATATTTTGAGTTTGACTAATAGCGGCAGTCAATCGATGCTCGAAGGACTCTTCAACAGGGCAGCTAATTTTGATGATGTCCGTCGCAGTATTCTAGGACACCTCGACAATGATGACTTTGATTCCCTACGGATGTCTGCTCCAGCTTTATTTGCATGCCTGAGGACCAGAGCAGCGATTCAGGGCCCTCATGGCAGTCCTCCGATCCTTAGGTATCAAGCTGATCTCATTGACAGGTGTGATGAATTCGGTCTGGCGGTGCCACCGGCTATTGCGCCTGCAGGTACGGTGAGTAATTTTTTGGGTATCCCTGTTCGAACCAACTCCGTTGCTTGCACAACTTTTTTCTCCCGAAGCTATAGCTTTTTTCCTTTCGAGTTTCTACAGCTATGATGCTGACTTTCGAATCTCTCAGTGTCCGAACCCCAACAACAGCCATTCCGAGATCAGAAAATGTCGATGGCCCCAATATCCACAAGTCCTCCCACCCACAAGCCACGGTAACAGGCTTGTCTGTCAGCGCTGCAGAGACGTCCATCACCTCAGCCCGCTCGTCGGCCCAGTAGGCAACTCCAACTACAAAGGCTGGCGCGTGATCATCGCCCGCGCCAAAGTCTTCGTCTGCCGGCTCTGCGACCGCGAACAGCGCGCCCAAGCCGGCGACGATGGCCATGATGGCTGCACGTGCTATGACAACTTCTACCAGAGTCGCTGGCTGTGTCATGAATGCGAAAATTCCACGTACCATAACACACGACGGCGCTCCAACAATATCCTGCTCCATTTCCACTCCTTGCAGATCGTCGCTAACGTCATGACCATAGCCCCAAACCCGCTCTCAACGCCTACCGAAAAGCCATGGTGTCCCTGTGGAAGGGGCAGAGCGCTCGCCGACACCATGGTCTTTCCCCACGCCATCTTCGAAAACGCTCATATCCGCCCATTTCCTGGTCACCACCGGCTGCGATACAAGGATCCGACGAACGTAAATCTTCCGGCGAGAACGCTGCCGCATACGAAACAGTGTGTGCTTTGTCAGGGATATGTTGTGCCTGCTAGCCGGAGGTCGGCGAGGGTGAGGAATGGCAGGTTCGGGGAGCACGGCTTGCAGTTGCATTATATGCTCAATGATCGTGGTAGGCCTGCACGAGTGGGTCCGAGGCAATCTGGGCCACGGCGACGAGCATGAGGATGGTGATGTATTAGTACGACAATAAGCCTCATGCGGCATTGTCAGAGAAAACTTGGTGGACGCACTGCTGTTTGGGAGATTGGTGAGCTAGGAAGTCGTCTGTGCAGAGCTGGTACTTTGCATGTACATCTGGGTAATCTGTTAGAATCAGCGTCGTTTCTCGAGTGGCAAGAGAACGAATGTTTTACTCGGGATTAATGTTCAAATAGGAAAGTCTGTTTTCTTTATTCATTGGAATGCATCTCCGCGCTCTGAATCCTGCAAGGGGAATGCTCCCTAGCCACCCATTCCTCTCGCCCTTGCACGGCTGGTCCTCCACCCATAAACCAACTGCATTTTCTTTGTCGTTGCACATCCCACTGCCGCTGCCACAAACATCCCGTCTACATTGATCTCAAGGACGAGCATCGATAGCGCGCTGTCAATTTCGCTGTTTCATCTCCAGACTCTGGCCACGACTCCCTCTATCGCGACTCACAATCCACCCCAATAAAAACGTCTCTCATCCATCAACAATGCTCCTCCCCTTTCCCTCTCTCATCCTCCTCACCCTCTCCATCCCCCTCCCCCTCCTCCTCACCACCGCCTCAACCCTCAACGAAATCCCCGACGGCCAAATCCAAAACCCCACCACCCTTCCCACCCCATCTCCTCCACCCGTCGCGCCGAAAATCGCCCCCGTACCACCAATAGCCTCAGCTCCAGCCCCTCCAACAATCGAAAGCGCCCTCCCGGCCCCCAAAACAAACCACAGCCTCCCTGCCGCACACGCACCGATTCCGATTCCTCTCGTTCATCCAACTGCTTCTGCTGCTGGAAAGGCACCTGTGGGTATGGGAACTATGTCGTTCCCTAGCGGTATACCTATCTCAGCGTCTGGTGCAATCGCCGCGGCTGGCATTAGCGGAAATGCGACGGCGCTGACTGTGCCGGCTGCGCCGAGTGTTGCTGGTGGAGGCGGAGGTGCAGGGACAACTGGGGTTGAGGGGCCGAGGGAGGCGGGGACGAGCGCGCCGGCGGTGGTTGGGACGAGTGGGGGTGGGAGGGTAAAAATGGGGATGGGGGTTTTGGCGGGAGTGGTTGCGGTTGGGGTTATGGGGAGGGTATGGTGAGGTGGGATTGTGGGGGGGTTGTGGTGAGGGGAGAAAGAAGGGGGTGGGAGAGGTGATGGGTGGAAAATGGTGGAGGTAGAGTGTGGAATAGATTTGAAGGCGATGAAGAGGTGTGGCCGAGCAGATCTGGCATGGTGATGAAGGCGCTTCTTTCAATAAGAAAGGAAATCATGCCGGATGGGAGTTGGAGTATACTTGTCTCAAAGGATGATAAACATCCATTGGAATGGTATATTCATACACGCTGTCTCATTTCTATAGAATACGCTTGCCCATCACGAGCCTCCACACGGATTCGAGTTGGCCACGTCGTCCAGATTCTTCGAGATCACACCCGCTGCAACAGCATCTGTCAAACCATCAGCCTTGAGTCCAGATCAGTCAAGGGGAAAAATGAAGCGGAAATATACCCTTATATGACCACCGCCAATCATTCAAATCCGCCCTCCAACTCCAAAATACCCACCCCTCCTGCTTCTCGTACGCCTGCACCTGCGCTTCGAACCATTGCGTGTACCACGCTTTGTTCGCATCATTAGCCGCGAAATCACTGTTATCTTGCAATTCGGTCTTAGGACTCAGGCTGAATTCGCCGACGATCGTGGGGCTATCACCGCTGCGGTCGTCGGAACAGGAAGCTTGTAGGTAGTCGGCTGGGCTGTCGCCAACGGAGCTGTCGTATTTGAGGTAGCGGTGGTCGTCGAAGGCTCTGAGGGTGTCGTTTTCGGAGAGGTATTGCGTTGGGTCGCCGGAACCCCATTTTTGGTTCATCATTTGGATGTGGAGTGCTTTGTCGGTGGAGACGCTGAGGTTTGCTTCGGCGGCTCGGATGCGCTCGAAGGCGGTGGGGTAGTAAACGTCGCGCATGGAGTCGGTGTCACTGTTTGATGATTGTTCGGGTTCGTTAACGATTTCGAGCATGCCGACGCTGTTGTATTTGGTGTTTGTGTGGATGATGTTGGTGATCCATTCGAGGAATTTGTAGGCGCGTTCGTATTGGTAGGAGACGTAGAAGCCGGGTGTTGGCGCTTCCTAGACGGTGGGTTTTAGATATGATATTGCTGATAGCATAGATTGATGAAGGAACACTCTATCTGACGTACCTGTCCCGTATCTGGGTTGCTTGCAACCTGAGCCCCTGGGGCCCCGTGTAGGTCGATAATGATGTACATTCCGGCATCACTAGCCCATCCGCAGATCTGTTCCAAATATTGGAGTCCACCTTGGGGGAAATGCTCGCTGTCACTGTAGACGATGTCTTCACGGATCCAGTAGCCTACAGGTATACGAATGGTGTTCAGGCCATAAGACTTCATCTCGGTAATGTCGGCCTGTGTGGTCCAAGAGCTCCAGTGCTTCGCCCAGGCCGAGTTGGCTTGAGATTGTCCAAGCTGACTGACGCAATCGAATTCCGATTTCGAATTGCTGTCACAGCCCATGGCACTCCATTCATCGCTTGCCATCCAGGGTTCCACGACGAATTGGGAACCGAGATTGACACCTCGGATCTTGCCAGATGGGGGCAGCCATGCAGAAGACAGGCTAGAGTATCCGAGAAACGTGATCACAGTGAACAGCATCAAGAGTGTGAACATATTGAAATCTGAAGTTTAAAGGAATGTGGTGCTGGGAGAGCTCAAAGAGTGGCACGTGTGGTTAGCACACAGCGAGAGAACTGATGAAGAAAACAAGGGACCATCGTCCTTAAATACTTTTGCAATGTTTGATGAGACGAAGGAAGAGTCAGCTGGGAAAAGCGCATGACGAGCTAGACACCTCGAAGGGCAGTGACATGGCTCCTTTCGTTTTCGGTGAGATGAGTATTTGCGCATCGAGAGGGTGGGCTGCTCGAGGGCATTCTTGAAGAGGTGTTTCATCCTGCGAGGATTGCAAATACTGGAGGGAAGCGTGGTGCGCACAATTCGCTTGGCCGGGATACCGGTATTTCGAGCCATAGAGAGCCTGCCATTCCTGATATTCGGAACAGCCTTGAAGTCCTGAAATGATAGGGACCGCATGGGGGCCCATCATAATACCTATTTTGTGTAGTCTAATATGAGTGGTTGGGAGGGTGGGAGTTTTATCATTTCATGTAAGGAGAGGGCGGCGCAGGGAAGGGAAGGCGAACCTTGGCATCACCTCCTTAATCGGTGCATGAGCCCCCCATTAGGCTTGTAATTCCGCACGATTGTGTCCGATCAAGCTACACTCGTTTCAGACTGCACTTCTGGGTCTGTTGGAGCGACCGATAAAGGCTGCTTGACCTTGGGAGAAACATTGAAGAAACCTCCATTTGCTTTCATAAGCCTGAATTTCCTACCTTGCAATGAGAGTGGCCACGGATTCGAGCGGTGTTCAAAGTACCTCTGTAGCGCGCATAATGATGATTATCAGGCTTACGTTCTCATCTGAGAATCAAGGGGCCTCGACCGCTGACCAGCCTAAGGACATGTTGAAGCGCTGCAAGTGTAAAGGGTCACTGAGCGCCCCCCATTTCCGCCCCATGCACGGTAATGTATCCTGATTCAGTCAAGAGATGGACATCGGTGATGGTGCACAACGGCGATTGTAATAGCTCGCGCCGATGTCTGCTCTCTGCAGAGAGCTTTGGTGCTCGTCAATCATGTGTGATTGATTTCAAGAATGATGACCCTCGAAAGTGAGGCTCTGAGGCTCTTAGGGCTATTCTAGGTCTTGGCGAACGCGGAATCTGCCGATTGGGTCCCGCAAACGCTGGTCTGCATCTGTTCTAGGTCCTGGCTGACGTTCACACAGAACTTCCTTGTGTGGGGATGGGGACGATTGAGCTTCTTCAACATTTCGGGCGGCTGCTCTCGTTTCTCCTTTGCTATTGCTGTACTATTGACCATGGCTTGCTGCCTTCGCTGCCTTCTCTACCTTGCGTCACCCCGGCTTTCCCATCGTCATGGCTCTCGATGCCGCTACTGCACACGAGCTGATCAAGAAGCTCGAGGAGGATAGAGCAACATATCTCGACACCATCAGCAAGACTCATGATCTCCTGGCGAAGATACTGGACGTACAAGCAATCGAGAAACCTCCAACCCCCCTCACGACCGAAACGTTGCGTCGAAATACCGGGACGACGCTAGCTACAATTACCACAGATGATGTTGTGACAGTGCCAAAGGACGCCAACTTTTCCATTGACGAGGATTTAGACACGGATGACGACGAGTCTTTGTTTGTGCAGCATACGCTGCCAGCTAAGTCATATGACGAGGAGGGTCTCCGCAAGCATATCCGAGATTATGCCTGGACAGAGGCAGGAAGGAGTATGTTGAGGGACATACTGGGTAATGACGAGGTATTGACAAGAAGACATCTCTTTCCTACCCAGGCGGGTCCGGTAGAAGATCGTTCTCATCTGTCTCATTACAGCATATTCGACGGTACGATGTTTCCCCGTGAGGTTATGGTTGATCCTAATGAAGATCGATAGTTGGCAACGATGGCGCTCCCCTGCCAATACTGATAGCTTCCGAGAGGTCTCCGCTATCAAGAGCGGCAGAGATATGGAAACGTATCAGCAGCATCAATGCGCGCCCAGAGAGGCAAAAACAAGCGGTGGGCAGGATTACAGTGGTCCGGGAGCCTTCTCCATTACTCTTTGCTGCGCTTCATTACACTATGAAAGATCACTTCGATATGGATAAGATTTTCGGGATGTTGGAGGCAAATAGCAAAACGAAAGCCTTTCCCCATAGTCCATGGGCAGACAATCCCAAACATCGAAACACATTCGTCTTTAATTTCGAAT
>JAABUP010009663.1_pt1 | contig 11733 bp, 12 predicted proteins | sample 5559201 | NCBI WGS metagenome assembly JAABUP01 (sample SAMN10711887, study PRJNA513373) | rock metagenome | isolation source: Antarctica rocks | place: Antarctica | reverse complement strand
GCGCGGCCGCAGGGCGCTGGCGCGGCCGGCTGGTGGCGATCAAGGTGCTGCGGCCGGCGTTCCCGGGCGACGCGGCCGCCGAGCTGGCCAGCTTCCGGCGCGAGGTGCGCGTGCTGAGCCGCCTGCAGCACGCGCGCATCGTCAGCCTGCTGGGTGCGGCCGCCTGCCCTCACCCTGCGCCAAAGCCCTGCCCTCTGACATGTCCCGGCTGCATGAACGGGTGCCTGCGCAGCGCCGGCGGCCTCAGCGCTGCTGGTGTCATGCAGCAGCAGTGCCGGCTTTACTCGGCGTGTTGCAGTGTGGCCAGGCTGGCAGCTTGAGCCAGCTTGCTGTCTCACAACCCAAGGTAGCTTGAACTTGGAATGTCAGCACGAAGGTGGGGGCATGCGCTGTCAAGCCGCAGCCGTCTGAGCCTCTGGGCCGGGCTCATGCTCTGCGAGCGGGGGCCGAGCGGGCGCTGCCGGAGCAGGCGCATGCATGGTGCCGCCGCACATCTGCCTGGTGGAGGAGCTGATCGGCGGCGGGTCGCTGTTCGACGCGCTGCACCGCCGGAGCGGCCGCCGCCACGGCGCCAGCCCCCTGGCCTACCCCCGCGTGCGCGGGCCCGCGCCCAGGGCGCAGAGCTCGCTGAGCCGCATCGCCTGCGCTGCTCGGGCCTTAACGCACCGGAAAAAGCAGTGTTGCTGCGCCTGTCGAGCCAGCTGCGCCGGCAAGGTATCTCAGCTTGGTATATGCAACCAAGGGGCTCTTTCGCGTCAGCAGCACGGTTGCGGCCATGCGGCACCCAGGCAGGCGGTGGCAGCTATGCGCGCATGCCCTCCCAAGTCCTTGCCGCGTCGGATGCAGAGATCCGGTCTACCAGTGCAATGCAGTGCATCGCAAACGTGGCGGACTGCATAGATCCGACGCGCGACCTGGGCGCGCGCGCGGGGCCAGCTGCTGGAGGTGGCCGCGGACGTGGCCGAGGCCATGGCCTTCCTGCACCAGCACCAGCCAGCCATCGTGCACCGCGACCTCAAGTCCAGCAACGTGCTGCTGGATGCCGCCGGCCGCGCGGTCGTCTGCGGTGCGCGCCCGCCGCCGCCCGGCCGCGGCTCTGCCAGGACCGGGCCGCGCGCGGCGCGCGAAGGGCAGCCGGCGCGATACGGCGCCGTGCCGCGCGTCTCGGCGCCGCCGCCGCTCGCTGCAATGCATGGGAGCGCCCGCCGTGCCCAGTGCGCCGCCCTGCAGCCTACAGTGCACCGCCCGGCGCGCGCGCAGACTTTGGCATCTCCAAGATGAAGGACCGGACGTTCCTGTCCACGGTGATGAACAGCGCGGCGGGTACGCCGGCCTATATGGTGCGCCGCTGGGCCCCGCTTCGCATACAAATGGCATGCAGCATGCTTGCCACCATGCGGCTGCCTGACAGTCTGTTTGCCTGCACTTCCGCGCATGCCTCTGTGTCTGTGCCCCTGTGCTGCAGCGCCGTGCAGGCGGCGAGCGCGGCGGGCGCGCAGGCGCCGGAGGCCTTCGAGGGCCAGCAGGTCACCGAGAAGGTGGACATGTGCGCCCTGCATTATAGTGTGGGGTTAGGGTAGGGTGCAATGGGGTTCTCTATACCCGGTAATAGAGAAGGTGGACATGTGCGCCCCATGTGTCGCACCCGTTGACCGCACTGGGCGTCTGCCCGCGGCCCGCCCAGGCTCAGGCGACCCGCGCGCGCCTGCCTGACGCCGGGCGCGTGGGCTGCGCAGGTACGCGTTCGGGATGCTGCTGTGGGTGCGCCCAAGCGGCCCGCGCGCCCGCGCCTTCCCACACGCAGCCGCCGCCTGTCTGTCTGGACTGAGAGCGCCCTGCTGCTTCGTGTGAGCCCTGGTGGGCTGGCCATGGCAGAGCCGGTGCGAGTACGCTGGGGCCGGCAGGAGTGCCTGACGGGCGACCTGCCGTGGGCCGAGCTGACCACGCCCATGCAGGCGCGCCGCCCGGAGGCCTGCTGCCGGCCTGCATGCGGCGTCAGGGTCTGCGGTCCCGCCCCTGAGGCAGGAGCGCTGCATGCAAGGCCGGCCCGGTCGCAGCGCCTGCCGGCCTGAGAGCGATGCCAGCAAGATCACCAAAGCAGGCCTGTTCATGCTGCCCGCGCTTGTGCTGGCCCATGCGCCGGCCGCCGGCGCGCGCGCGCAGGTCATCTACGTGGTGGGCGTGCTGGGCCGCCGGCCGCGCATTCCTGCCGGATGCGCGGGGCCGCTGCGCGCGCTGATCTGCGAGTGCTGGCAGCGTGACGCACGCGCGCGGCCGCCTTTCGCCGCCATCCTGCTGCGCTTGCGAGCCATGCAGGCGCGCCCAAACCCCAGCTTGAGCACGCACCTTTGCGCCTGCCATCACACAGTCCTGATTGAGCGCTCTGCAGTGGGTAAGCGACCGCTTACCTGCATCCTGTGCTGCATAACCTGTATGGACAGGTAAGAACTTGCATGCCACTTGACATGGCAGCGACCCTGTCTAACGTATACCCACACGGCGGGCAGGAGGAGCAGCGTAAATTGGAAGCATGAGCAAAGCATGGGACGGAGTCTGCTGCGCGCGGTGGTGCATGCATGTAGTGTAGGCCTGGCACATCACCTGGACGGCGGGCGTGGGCTCGCTGAAGCGGCTAGGCATAAAGCTGGCGCTGCTCTCAGCACCGAGGTTGTGCACGCTGCCTGTTGCCAAATTCATGACGCAATGCGGACTGCACTGAAAAGAAAACTGCGCTTACAGCAGTCCCACAACCTGAGCAACTAAAACATGACCAGCAAACACTGGCCGGCACCACAGCAGCCTGAACAGCACGGCCCAGCACCGATTCTCCCACCTGCCCCTCCTGCCAACTCTTATTCTACATGTATTGCACACGAGCTCTCGCCACCCGCCGCCAATGCGCAGGCAGCGCGTCACAGTGCATCACAGGTCGTCCTCGGAGCGCAGGTACTCGCCGACGTCGCTCTGGTGGAACACGACCACGCCGCTGGGGTCCATCTTGCGGCACTCGCTGGTGGACTTTGCGGTCACGCCAAAGCCTGCCGGCGGCCGGCCAGCGCACTGACACGCTTGCACGTGCATGCGGGAGCTCTTGTGTTGCAGGTACAAGTTCTATAGGAACACCGCCACCGCCTTGCACAGGCCATGCCCAGATTTGCACAGGCCCATGCACATGCCCAGGCAACGCCACGCGCGTCAGGAGCGGCAGGCCGGCGAGCGCGCGGCCGCAGGGCCGCACCAAGCGGCACATCGGTCATGGAGTAGACGACGACGCCGGTGTATGCGGGCGTGGCCTCCGTGATGCGCCCCAGGCCGCTCTTCAGCACGTGGTTGCCGTACAGGTACTGCATCTCCGCCGTCGGCTTCACCCACACCTGCGCGCGTGCGCGCGCGCGCGTGGCGCGTTCGCGCGCGGCTGGGAGGCACGGTATGCTCCAGGGCGGCGCCGCGCGTCCAGGCGATCTGGTGGGGCCGGCCGGCCGCCCTCAGCTGGAGAAAAGGGTTGTCAGCACGCATACGCTCGAGATTGAAGACTGAGTTTTGAGGTCATCACGGGGCGGGCTCGCCTGGCGAGCTGTGGGCCGGGTTGCTACTGGCGCACTTCCAGCCTTGCAGCCTGGGACGTAGTGGTGCGCCTTGGATGTTCTCACGGTGACTGTCCATGCACGGTAACAGTCCATGCACCAGGTGTGCAACTCCCCTGTCCTCTCACTCCCTGCTGCGCCCTTTGCCGCGCGCGGAGCCCCACCTTGTAGCGCGCGTGCTGCGCCAGGATGTCCAGCGCGCCCACCGTCAGCCGGAACTTGCCGCTGTGCGTGAGCTTGCCTATGCACGCTCCCAGGTGCACCAGCTTGTCCCGGGCTACCTGCGGCAGGCAGCGCAGCCGTGAGGGCGCCTGCAAGGCCCTCGTCGTGCACGGACAGCTGCGCTCTGGCAAGCCCGTTTCCTGCCCACCCTCAGCCTGTCGGCCAGTTTGGCAGGGTCCAGACCTTGCCTGCTCTTATCGCCAGCGTGGCTTGCAGATACCACCGACTAGCTCAGCCTGGGAACGCCGCGGGCTGCAACCGGTATGCCTGAGCCCCAGCGGCCCAGGAAATGGGCCGCACGTTTGTGGCGCGACGCATGAGGCTCTCCCGTACATAGTATACGCGGTTGCGGTTCAACCGCAGCACATAGTCCTCGTCGCTGCGCTCCACCAGGTGCCTGATGCTCTTGCCCAGGAACTTGTGCAGCTTCTCGAACACGGCCTTTGTCTCCTTGCGCACCCCGCAGCAAGCACTGTCAGCGTGGGTGCCTCAGGAGGTGCAGGGGACACTCATAGCGCAAGTGCGTGCCTCCTCTGTCAGCGGCCGCATTGAGCCGTCACGGCCGCCGCTGGCGCAGCAGGATGTGCCAAGCTGCGCAGTCCAGACCCCCTGCCTCCTGTGGTGACTTGTGCCTGCACCTAACACTGCTTGCAAAGGTTACTTGACCGCCAGTGCTCGACTCAACACAGAGATGCGGGTGCTCTTATTTGGTTTTTTTGGGGAAGAAAGGTAGGGAGGATGCACAGTCCTACCGCACAGGTACAATGGAACCAATAGCGCGGGACGTCCTGACTGCAGTCTCTGAGCTCGACAGTTGTATCAGTGCTCACTCCGCAGCTGGGGCTCTCCCCTTGCTAGATTGCCCCAATTTGGGGCTTTACCCGAGGGCCCTGGGCTGCTGGCCGGTCCTCACTTCACCCCTGAGCACGAGAGTGTGTACGACCTTGGCCTGTACGTATAGCTGACAAGCACAACAGCAGAGGGTGCACTTGTTCTCCTGATGACCGCCCCGCAGCTTGCCCTGCGCATCACGCTCGCCGCCCTGTGCTCGCCGACAGCCACGTCAGTGCGTGGCGCGGCGCGGCCGCACGCCCGCATTGCGGCGCGGCAGGCGTATCGCGGGACCGGGCCGCGCTTCTTCACGCCGGCCGCGCCATGCATTGGTGCGCGCCGAGCTCCAAGCGCGTGCTATGATGTTGCTTGGCATCAGATGTGTTAGGGGAAGCGCTATGTGTAGCTGTGCTCTGCGGGCGTCAGTGGTCGTGCGCCGCTCCCCGCGTGTGCCTGCTCACGCCTCGGTGTTCCACCCGCCGCCCAGCCTGCATGCAGGCACACGCCCCTCTGCAGCCCCGGGGCTAACCACTCGGGGGGCGGGCGGGCCCAGCGGCAGTGCTGGCGCTGCTTGCGCTGCCGCTGCTGGCAGCGGGCGATCCCGCCACGTTCGCTGAGGCTGCAGACCCGAGTAGCGCCCCACTGCCGGCCTGCAGCAGTGCTTTGGCAGCCCTGGGGCCGCACGGCGCGCCTGCTGAACGGGGGTGTGCCCGTGCGCCAGGCTCGGCCAAGACGTGCACGACGCAGGCCAGCAGCCTCGCCGACACAGTGCGCGGCCAGAACGCCAAGCACAAAGTAGTAGTCTACTCCAAGAGCTACTGTCCCTACTGCGCCCAGGTGACCCTGACGAGTATGCACTTGCATGGCTGATCATGCCGTGCACCTCGGCCTACAGTTTCCTTTCTCCTTTCCTAGGCCCTCCCTGGTGACAGTGTGAGGCGCACGCAGGTGAAGGGCCTCTTCAACAAGCTGAATGTCGACTACAAGCTCTTCGAGCTGGACCAAATTGGTGCGTAACCCAGGCTCAGTACCCGCGGCCGCGGAAGCGCTCTTGCCCGCTCACTGGCCCTGTGGCCGGGCGTCCGTGCTCTGGTCGCAGAGCTCTTGCTAACATCATGGCTTCAGGCGACTGACTGTGCCAGTGCGATGCGCTCGCAGCGGACGGCGCCGACGTGCAGATGGCCCTGTTTGACGTCACCAGCCGGCGCACCGTGCCGCAGGTCTTCGTGGACGGCAACTTCATTGGCGGCGCTGACGGTGCGCGCGCCCCTGAGAGCCTTACATGAACAGGTTCTGTCTAGGACTCAAAACACAAGTGTGCAGCAGCGCGCACGCTTACAGACAGCGTGGCGCCTGACTGCAAGCGGGTGCCCGCCGCGCCAGATACAATCGGCATGTACCAGTCGGGCGAGCTGAAGCCGCTGTTTAAGTCGGCCGGGGTGTCCGCCGACATGTGAGGCGCATGTGCTGGGCGCATGCTCACCCATTGAATTAGCGTATGTGGAGGCGCTGTCCAGGTGCATAGCGGTGTTGCCTGCGCTCTAACCAGGGCCTAGCGGGTGCGAAGGACACAGGTCTGCCTGTGGCACCCGCCTCTACTTGGAGCATGTGAGAGCTCTGCCTGCCTGCACGGTGGGAACAGCGAGCTCCGTTTGTTGCAGCAGAGCAGAGTCTTGAGAGCGCGCGCGCGCGAGCGTTGTAAGAACACCTTACAACACAAGCCCGAGGCTCTGCAGGTCCCAGCCTGCTATATTCAGCTTTGCGTAAACGTCCTGCCCCACAACGCTGGGCCCGCCTGCATACCAGATCCAGTCACCTCCGAAACTCGGGGATTGCCGTGCTGTGCAGCCGCCCGGCGGCAGGCGCTGTGGGCAGGCGCACCGATTGAAAAGGTCAGCAGCCAGGTCATGAAGACTGCAGACACCGCTGCAAAGCAGGCCGCTGAGCGCCGCGTGACTGCGCGACGCGTACGTGTCAGGACGCTTGAGGGGTTGGTGCCACAGGCGTGCAGGCTGACCGTGCTAGGCTGGGCCCGCACATCTGGCAACCACTACGTCGTCCCCATGCCGAAAGTCTGGCCAGAACAGCCAGACATTCATGAACCACATCCATGGCAGCAGCGCAAAGCCGGAGTAGAACAGTGCTGCGCGGTGCACAGGAGGAGTCAGCTCCTGGGGTCGACAGAGTCCCAACAGTGCGACACAGGCTTGGCACGGGCGGTGCGCGGGGCGTATTTCTTTGGCAGACGCGTCGCGCCTCTGCCAGGGGGAGCTCGTCGCCGTCAATCGTCTCTACAGCCTGGTGCGCATCGGTCACCGGCACAATCGCTTCCGCAGGGGCCTCGCTGCCTGAAGGCCTGCCGTCTGCAGCATCCTGCGACCTGTCCGCCATCTCTACTGCCTCTCGTCCCTCCAGGACTGGCCCCTTGTGCTCTCAGGTCCCAAGCGCTGACCTGAGTGTCGGCACTTGCCCCGGCTCCCAAGAGCACAACAAGAAAGCACAGAGGGGGTGTGATAAGCGTCCCAAGTGGGGACTCCCAAGCGCCTGACAACAGCCTGGCCTGCAAAAAGCCAAGAGAGGGTCTGCAGTTTTTCTCGGCAGCAAGTTGTATCTCTGTGTGAGAGTTCCTGATCGAGCTGCGTATGGCCCTGCTCTTAATCTTCGTACACCACTGCCACACTTCCAGCGCGCCTGTGCCCGGCCATCAGCCGCGGGCTCGGGATGATTTCTGCGCTGTGCTGGCTGCCGCGGGGCGCCGCGAACGAGGTACCGCAGACAACCGAGCTGACGGAGGAGGACCTGCTTGCGCTGCGGGAGGCCGCCGGCGAGGCAGACGGTGCCGTGCTGCCGCCCCCCGGCAACCTGCCAAGTTAGTAGGCGCAGGATCCAACTCAGCGGTGCCTGTGCCAGGTGAAGGCATTGAGGACGAGGAGGAGGACAGCTTGGACAGCGACCTGGACGAAGAGGATGAGGCGCAAGCCGTCGCCAAGGCGCGAGCTGTGGCGCAGGCGCTCGCCAGCGGTGCGCCGGCAGTCACCTGCCTCCTCCACACATGTGTGTGCACACATTCTCTGCTTCCACCGAGCGCGCCGGTGTGCACTCGCGAGCGTGCTGGCGCCCGCGCCAGGCGGCGCCGGCGCGTCGACGAGCGGCGCCGGCGCCGGCGCCGGCGACCTGGACGCCGCCATGGCCGAGCTGGACCTCGAGCACTACGACAGCGACGAGGCCGGTGCGGCCGGGCCGCGCGTGAACCTGTTCGGCAGCGGCAAGGCGTTCTACAAGGGCGCGCGCGAGGACCCCTACCTGAAGGGCGGCGCGGGCGCGGCCGCCGACGCGGACTCGGACGCCGACGACAGCGAGCGCGACGAGCTGCACCTGCGCCCCAGCGACCTGCTCATCCTGGCCGCGCGCAACGAGGACGACGTCAGCCACCTGGAGGCGCGCCCCCCTCCCCCCGCAGCGCGCCTGGTAGCCGCCAGGCGCGCGCCAGCTGCGGCACAGCGTCCGCTGTGGCGGCAGCTTCTGCGCGCCGGGCGCAGCAGGTTAGCCAGCGCCTGTGCGGCTGCCCCGCTTGTCCACCCTGGCACGAGGACCCTGCCGCACTCGCCGCCAGGCAAGCCCGCGCCCTCGACCTCAGGGCGCGCTTGCGGAGGCGCTCACGCCTGCAGCGCGTGGGAGTCAGGGCCAGGCCGCCGGCGGGGCCGCAGGTGTGGGTGTATGAGGAGGCGGACGAGGCGAGCGCGTCCAACTTGTACGTGCACCACGACATCATGCTGCCGGCCTTCCCGCTCGCGCTGGCGTGGCTGGACTGCCACCCCGGCCGCGCCGGGGAGGCCGGCAACCTGGCCGCGGTGCGGCCCGCAAGAGTTGACGGCTCCCCTGTGAGGCTGCGCAGCCAGGCACGCGCGGAACGGACGCAGCGAGCACCGGTGCTCGACAGGGCGCTCACCAGGGTGCTGCCGAGCTTGCCGCGTACCTCGGCTTGGTGTGCTTGACCCACGAGAAAGCGTTTGGCAGCCGCATGTGTGCGACTGCGTTGCTCCACAGCGTTTAGAACGGACACAACATTAGAGACAGGCGCTGAGCGCATGCTGGGCGTTGCGTGCTCCCCACCTACGCGGCCCTACAGGGCTGAGGCAGGTCTGCGGCGGGTGCAGGAGGGCTGCACAAGCCCCGGCTTCGAGGTCTGGTGTCGCGAGGCCTGAGGCAGGCCTGTGGGCGGGCGGCAGGTGGGCAGCATGAGCCCCGGCATCGAGATCTGGGACCTGGACGTGCTGGACGCAGTGGAGCCTGTGGCGGTGCTGGGCGGCGAGGCGGCGCCGGCGGGCGCGCGCCAGGCGGACCCGGCGCCCGACGCGGCGGACGGCCCGCGCAGCAAGGCGAAGGCCAAGAAGGTGCGCGGGCGGGCAGAGGGCGCCTCGTGCGTTTAGGGTAGGGCGCTCTTGCGTGATTCCCTGCGTGTGCTCAGTGGCATGGCGGGGACTGCGGCATGCAGGGGCCCGGGCGGATAATCTTAAGTCAACGTCGCAGATTGCACTAGTGCCTGCATGTGGCGCTGCTTGTCATCACTGACCAGCGCAGCGGGGCACTCAGCAGCCGAATAAAGGTGCTACTGGCACCGAGCGGTGTGGGTCGTGACGCCCACGGACCCATGGTGTCTGTTATTGTTAAAAATAAACGTGCAAGGGAGCTTCCGGATGTGCTAGCTTGCTGACCGATGCACACCGCTTCGGCGTGCACAAAGTAGCCTGCACTGGGCAAGCATCTGTGTTGCAGGGCGCGCTCGGGACACCCAGGAACAGCGTGCCCGCCGAGTGCGCGCATGTACGCATCCGGTGCTGGCCGCCAGAGCGTCAGCCAGAGCTTTGCGTGCGGCGCGCAGAAGCGGCGCGCCGCGGCCGGGGCGCTGCGGGAGGGCAGCCACGGTGAGGCGGTGCTGGGCCTGGCGTGGAACCGCGAGTTCCGCAACGCGCTGGCGAGCGCGAGCGCGGACCGCACCGTCAAGGCGCGCCTGAGCGCATGCCCGCCCGCGCGCACACTCTCCCCTACCCTACCCTGCACAGGGCCTTGTCGCCGCGCCCGCCGCGCCACGCAGCGCCGCGCCCATGCCGACCCTCGGCCCGCCGCCGCGCGCGTTGGTGGGGCGCGCACCTGCGCGGCGGCGGGTCGCTGCTGCTGGCAGGACGCCGCCACATCACCGCCGCGCAGCGCACGCGCGCCCCTGTGTGGGCATGCGCGGCGCGTGATGGCAGGGCGTGCCCCCGGCCCGCGCAGCGGAGGCGGGCATGCTAGAACACGGTCAGCAGCTGCGCTGGCATCGGGCAAAGGCGGACTAGAAACAGCCTGGCGCACTCTGCCGCGGCGCAGGTGTGGGACCTGGCCACGCAGCGCTGCGAGCGGACGCTCAGCCACCACAGCGGCAAGGTGCAGGCGGTAGCGTGGAACCCCGCAGAGGCGTCCGCGCTGCTCAGCGGCGGCTTCGACAAGCGCGCCTGCCTGGCGCGCCGGACCCTACCCTACCTTAATCTGCCGGAACAAAGCGGGCTAGGGCGGCCCGCCCGTAGCCTGTGTTTGGTATTGGAGCTGAGCATGGCATGGTCGTGTGAAGCGTGCGTCGCTGCTCTGTGCGCATGCCCGCTCCCAGCGGTCAAGCGCACCACCTTGCACCACTGCGCTTGAGCTGCAGATGAGCTGCAAATGCTGACACTCCGAAGCGGGTTTGGCTCATTGATATATCCTACATATCAAGCCACCTCGGTCAGCAAGTCATGCGGGGCACGCGCCCGCGCAGGCGGACCTGCGCGCGCCCGACGGCGACGCGCCGGCCTGGCCGTTGAGCGCGGACTGCGAGGCGCTCGCCTGGGCGCCGCACGCGCCCGCGCAGTTCCTGGTCGCGTCCGAGGATGGCCTGGTCGCGGGCTACGACGCACGCGCGGGCGCCGGCGCGCCGCCGCTGTTCCGCCTGGCCGCGCACGACAAGCCGGCCTGCGCGCTGGCGTTCTGCGCCGCCGCGCCCGGCCTGCTGGCCACTGCGTCGACTGACAAGAAGGCGCGCCGCGTGCCCCTGGCCCTGCGCTGGGGCCGCGCGGGAGGGGGGGGACCCCCGGGGGCACCCCCCCACAGACACTAGCTGGGAGGCCAGGTCCCTTCGGACTCTGATCCCGGCGCTGCATGGATCGCGGCAGGGTGTGGCGAACTTGCTCTTCCCTGTCTAACGCTTCAGGCTGACGGCTGGGGGATGTCGACGCGGGCGCGCCTGTGCTGCTGGTGGGGCGGGACCTGCCCCATGGGCGCGGTGTCCGCGGCCGCGCCATGCGCTGGGCTGGGGAGCAGGGCGCGCTTGTTCTGGTGCTTGCGCATGTCAGGCTAGGGTTTCTAAGGCTTCTCGCCGTTCAGGGGAGCATGAGGGTCTTGCGCTCGAGCGGGCGCGCCGCGCGCGCAGGTCAAGCTGTGGGACGTCGGCGCGGGCGCGCCGGCGCTGCTGGCGGCGCAGGACCTGCACGTGGGCGCCGTGTTTGCGGCGGCGTTCTGCGCGGACGCGCCCGCGCTGCTAGCGGCGGGCGGCGCGCGCGGCACGGTGGTCGTGTGGGACGTCACGACCGCCGCGCCGGTCGCCGCGCGGTTCGGCAAGCAGCTGGCCGGCGGCGGCGGGGTGCGGCCGCTGGCCGAAGAATGAGGCGACGCGGAGCTTGCGTGTGCTGCCGCGCTGGTTCAGCGGCCCTTCCTCGACGTCCTGCTCCGTCAGCCGGCAGCGCGTGCGCAGCTTGGTGGCCCTCTGGCCTCCCTAGGGCATCGCACCAGGCGCTGCGTGCTGACCACAAGAGCTGGGCAGCGGCAGCGCGCAGCCGCTGGCCGACACGTGCCCGGCTGTGCATATGCGCCAAGTTGACGCGCCTGCGCCTAGGGCTGTTCGGCGGGCCAGCGTTGGTCCGGGGTTGCTAGGGCTACCGTTGCCAGCAGCGCTCGTCAGCGCTGGATGCATTGCATGCCCAACATGCTAAACGGAAACCATAGCATGCGCGCATGCAGCAACTGTCACGCGCTTTAACACGCTTGCAGTGTGTGGCGCCCGTGCTAGGAGACCAGGGGCTCAAAC
>JAABUP010009662.1_pt1 | contig 11734 bp, 7 predicted proteins | sample 5559201 | NCBI WGS metagenome assembly JAABUP01 (sample SAMN10711887, study PRJNA513373) | rock metagenome | isolation source: Antarctica rocks | place: Antarctica | reverse complement strand
GCAGGGCAAGGGAGGAGGTTAGGGCGGTTAGGGCGGGGGCGGTGGTGGTGAGAGGACCGCGGCGGAGGATGGTGGAGGTTCGGTGGAGGATGAAGGCGAGGGCGGTTTTGGGTATTGGGATAGGAGTATCTATAGCGTCGTTTCCTTCTTCCGAAAGGTTCTCATCGACATTGGCGAACGTGGAGGGCTTGGGATCGGAGTCGGAGCCGGAGATGCCGTCCCATTCGTCGTCGGCGGCTGCGTCTGAACTCTGCTGCTGAGTTCGGGATGGCCAGGATGCGTTTGCGGCGCCAAGGTTTTTGCCGAGGAAGACAAGATTCCGTACGCTCTGGGTTGCGAGCTCTGAGCTGACGTTGAGAACTTTGAGAGAGTTTAGAGAGGTGAGGGTTATGGAAGTCATTTCCTGCTCTGTAAGCCAAAGGCCGCCGGAGCCCTTAATTGGGAGCTGGATCTCGTGGGTATCTGCGTTCGTGCGGGCGAAGTCAGCAAAGTATGTCCCGAGTAGTCTCGCGGCGGATAGCTTGACCCAGGCGTGGGGGAAGGAAAGGCTCTGACGAATGCTGGCCCATATGGGAGCGGCGTTTGTGGCGAAAGCTGATGAGGGAAATAATTGGCATATCTTGGCAAAGGCTTGGAGAGCAAAGTACAACAGCTCCCAATCAGCACCATCGGTATCCGCAAGATTGGCCATGAGAGTCTGACCAATATTTTGCTGGAGCAATGGTATTTCCTTTCCGCCTTTCGACCCGTTCGTGTCCAAGAATAAACAGTAAGACTGAAGGGCAACCCTGCCGAGTAAAGGCTGATCGGCTTGACCAAGCCAAGATCGAAGCAAGCCTAGCATTGATTGCGTTTTATCGACATCTGCGCGCTCAAATATAGTCTTCAGTAAAGCACCGGCCATTTCTCGGCATTGTGAGGACTCGTCATTGACAATGACCATGACTAAAGGAACGAAGAAGGTTCCGATAATATCCTGGACCAGATCCCCTTTTACTTTAAGAAACAACAGGTGAATGGCTTCCATCACGGATTGGCGACCCTCTTGATGCTTGTAGTCGAGGTTCTTAACGAGAAAGCCCAGTTGCTTGGAGAAGCGCCCTTTTCCTTGGGGATAGTCCATGATGAACTGGAAATATACGCCCCTAGCTAGGTCACGAGCACCACGGGTCTGATTGGTTACCATGATTGTAGCAATAGTATCAAGAACCTCATAAATTTCTGTAATGACGATCTTGCGCGCCATGACTGCCTTGAGAAAATTGAATGCCACCCCTTGACGGTCAGGTTCCTCCAGGTCAGGGATGAGGCGTCTAAGAAGGTAGGCCAAGTCGTTCTCCCTGACCTCAACATTTCTTCGCTCTCGAAGAATAGCGGACACCAGTTTCAGAGCAGCTTGGGCAATCTCCGTATTCGTTGAAATTGTAGACTTGAAGATTTTCACGCACTCGGCGACGTAGATAGGTGCGTTGTCGTCAATTGCCTTGAGAGGAACCTTAATGATGGCGGTAAGTAAGCGGAGCGCAGACATTTGAACCTCTTCGTTCGATCGAACAATAGCATCACCAATAATTGGTAAGAAGCCAGATATGTTTGCTGGTGTCTGTAGTGCGTCAAATTTATGTAAGATAGAGCGGAGTACGTCGAGAGAAAACCGGGCAAGCTTGTAATTGTAGGACGTAGTGGTTCCCCGTTGCCCATACCTATTGGCCCCTTTCGCGTTGACTAAAAACTTTTTCATACGTTGATCTTCCCTAGAGCTCCTCTCCTCGGAGGCCCCGCCGGCTTCGTAAACCTCCCTGATAATCTCATAACAAAAAACCAGGACCTGGCGATCTTTGATAGCTTCATTACGAAGTAAGCCTACACCAATCCGCCGAAGCAGCTCGTCGATTTTTTTTACCGTTCTTAAATCCAGCTTCTCTTGCAACAAGGCCTGCAATGGTCTGATGAGATGGGCAAAATGGCTGACAGTGGCAGTTTTTGCTACAAGCTCCATAGAGTCATAGCTTTTACTGCTCTTGACCTCTTTCATCTTGCTAATGTATTCCTCTGCATCTTTCTCTTGCCCGGTAGCACCAAAGATATCATCCATTACGATTGCGACTATTTGAGGAAGGCAATAGTCTAGGTCACCTGGTATAAATATGGGAGCTGTCGCTACTAATATCGAATGTACCGTAAATGACAGAACGTGTAGCTGATAGCCTCTTGCCAGAGAGCTTCGTAACTCCTTTAAGACAAATCCAAAGCAAGCAGGCCCTATCAATGTTGATATGTCGACCAGAGTCTTTCTTGTCAAATCTCTCGATTCCTGCGCTCGACTACGTAGGATGTGACACACGTCCGTGAGAACTGGCGGCAAGCGGTCTTTCCATTGATCGGCAGGTAGCAGCTTGAGCAATTTGACAACCGAAACTGCAACAGGTACACGGAGGCTGACAGTGGATTCATCCTTTTCGTGGAGATACTTTACCAATGATGGAAGTAAATTATTCGAAAGGTCTTCACTCAATTTCTCCTGCCTGGGCATCGTGACCGAGAGCGTGCTTCGCACGGACGGTTTTTCTATTTCTGTAATAGTGGCGACGTCTTGGGTCTCTTGCTGAGACTCGATCTCCCTTACTTCAGCTGCGTGGGTCAAAGCGTCAATGATCACACCGAGTAGCTTGATTACTGTTTTCTCAAGGTCTGGCTTACTCTGAATATAGCCACTGTATCTCCTGAAGAGAGCTCTGAATTGAGGCCACTCTAAAGAGGAACTGAGCGCCCCAATAGTCAAGACAGTTTCAGCACTGAGGTTGTGCGCACTCTCGTCCTCGGCCTTATCGAAGACAAAATGCTCAATGAGAGGCATGAAGAAATGGGCAACATTAGCACTGCGCAGATGTCCACTACGCGCCTCAGCACCTAAACGACGCAAAGCGCGGAGGCGACGGTGCTGCTGAATGTGTAGGATGTTCCCAAAGAATGAAGCTTCCTCATCGTCCTTTACAAGAAGAACAAACATGTCACTTATTTCATCCCAATCAGGATTATGACGCACGAGGTGAGCCATAATGCCTAAGTATTCTGTACGCACTAGTTCCGAAGGTTCAGAGGCACCGTTACGTAGAGCCGGTAACAGGATGCGCTGAACAAGGTCGGAATCCAAGTTTTGTGTCTTTCTAGGGTCGACCCTGTTGGTCTCCACAAAACGACGCAGCGCAAATGATGCATTTGATCTTATGGCCAACTCTTCGTTGTCTCTCACGTAGTAAATCATATTGTATACCAGTGGACGCCACTCCTTAGGACTGAAACTCTGGAATTGATCCTCATTGATGATATTGAAGGCTCTCAATCTCTCATCGAAGTCTGGCTCATCAACCTTCTGTGAAGAGAAAGAATTCAGGCTAACGCATAGACTTGCAACTTTTCGAAGCCCCTCGTCTCCTTCTGCCAGGACAGATAGAACCCGTGACAGAAATTCTCTATTAGCTCGGTCTTTGAAATATCCAAAAAGTGAAGATACGGTACGAAAGATCCGTTCCTGCAGAGCACCACCTGGAGCGAGATCATACAACGGCACAAAGTGTTGCAGAATTCGTAATAGATCGCCTTTAGAAATAGGGCTTACCCGGTGGGAGGGTTGATCCAGAAGAAATGCCGAGACCTCGATGAGGTTCTCCACCTGGTTTGAGCCTTCAACTAGAGGCGCCAGCATTGACACAAGCTGTATTGCGGATCGCAAAATCTCCTTGCTAGGGCTTCCTCGAAGCAGACAGCCCACACTCTCCAGGATGTAGTCCATGTTGGGGTGCAATAATTTCCTCTTGATCGTCCCATCATCAACTTCATCAAGAGTTTTTGTCAGGACATTTGTAGGCTGGAAGAGATTGATAACTCTTTTCAGTATATCATCCAAGACAAACAACTTGACTTCGTCCTTTGCTGAAGGGACATCTAGGCATTTGACAATCGAGTTGACTACTGTAGGATCATAGTCCGCCAAGAATATTGCTGTGTCCTGAGACGACGCCCATGTCGAGAATAAGCGCAGCATTCCTGATACCGACTGTGCTGTGTCAATGGCAAGTCTTTCCAGTCGAGGACTAACTAGTTCGGTGAACATGGTTGGTAGGTATGGCTTGAGCTCTTCGGCTGAGCAGTGACTGAATATCAATGTAAGGCATTGAAAGCCAGTCTGCCGTAGAATTTTGAGTAATGAGATCTGAGCGCTGTCACCAACATCCTGGGCTGACGCCTCTGAACTTGTGGCTAGGCCTCGCACAGCTCTGATCATACAATACAAGAGCGAATCAGCCAAATTAGGTGTGAAAGGGCTGAGTTGACTGCCAAGGGTTTCAAGCATGTCTTTGATCATGTTGATTAAGCCTACCTGCTTTCGGGTACTTAAAAGATCCTGGGTTAAGATTTTTTCAATCAGGCATGACTTGTCGACAATCTTTAGGCTGTCGAGCGGTCCGAGAGCAATATTGACAAACTCACGGAGATCTCCTTCGCCAAATCGAGATAGAGCTTCTAGAACTGCCCTCCGTTTCGTTGTCTGCCCTCTTTTGCCACTTGCCGTACCTGTTCTTGCGATCATCTTACCATAGAGAATCCTGAGCAGTACGGGCATGAGTTCGTGCCGGTGATCGTCCTGTATCGTGCTGATGCGATCATCGATGTGCATAAAGCTCGAGATCTCCTCTCTGAATCGGGCATCATCGAGAAGATTAATCAGGTTCTCCTGGTATGGTTGTATACCTTGAAGCTTCCAGGTGAAGATCGCCTTCAAGGCAGACTTCTGCACTTCAATATCCCCGTTGGCAAGTAAATTCCTCAGTGCCTCGAAAACCTCGGATGATCGATATAAGACTCTAGGATTGTTGAAACAGCCGACAAGATTGAGCATGGCTTTCTGATCTTTCCGAGCCAATTTTGGGTGACTCGGATCCCCAGTTAGGACTAAATTCTCCGTGTCCTCTGGATCATCGAAGAAGTCTTCTTCCATCTTGTCAGTAGCCCATCGTAGGAATATCGGGACGAGCTGCCGAGATCGCTTTTCAGCCACGTGAGGAACACCCAATAGAACCTTCAGAGCTAGAGACGGGGCTCCGGCTACACTTTGTGGGGCGAATCTATGAGCCGTTTCAAAGTTTGTCGTTATCAGCTCAGGAGCCATCTTCATAGCCTTGAGATCTGACTCCGTTACGCTATCTATATGCATGAGATTCGAACATTGGAAGGGAGTCAAAGGCTTTCGCTGTAGTTCCTTGGTACAACTATTTTCATCGGTCGAAACTGCTGACTCAGGTTGCCCTAGCCATCGAAAAACCTGTTGAGACACAACATCCTCGCCAATCCTAGTCTCGCAGATCTCTTTGAGAGCATCAATGGCGTCACTCCAAAGTTGAGAAAGCTTAAATGTTAGCAGACCGAAGCAGAAATGCGGGATAGCCCTCTGGAGCCAGAAATCCGACGAAGCCGACTTGTACTGCGAGGCAAGCTTGCGGACATGCATCGATAAAGAACGAGCTGATTGTAGATCTAGTGGACTAGATTCGATCGCCAATGCAGTGGTAATGATATCTGCCTGTTGAAGGTGGACTTTCTGATAGAGAGCCCCAATAATCTGCAAGGAAAGTTGTCGAAGCGGATGACAAGAAGAATGTAGATTTTCTATTAAGACACCGATGAGCGGGTCGAGATTCTGATTGCCGAGATCAAGGTGGGTCGATTTCACCAGAGTAAGCACAGCCTCGAGGTAAGGGGCCAGACCCCCGAATTGGCTAGCAACACTGAAGATCGAGGCCCACATTCGGGGCACACCAGCGTCAAACGTCGGGAAATGCTGCACATAACTCTTTATGCCTAAGCCAAGGCTGAAGGTGGTTCGAACCTCGTTTTCAAACGGCAAATCCAAGCTTTGGTCAATCATATCGCCTAATGCTTGCATGACCCGATCCGTGGTTGAAGAAGAGACAGATATGAGATTCATCAGCTCAAGGTATGCACTACAAGGGTGGATTAGGTCTTCATGGAGTTTGGCATCTTCGAAAGTCTTGACTATGTGGTTCTGCCAGGCTTCGGAGCATGTTAACCTATTTTGTCCACTCTCCTCAACGATTTTAGGAAGTAGAAGACACAGCTCGAGCTCATTACTTTCCCATTTAGAAATGATGAACCTGTTACAAAGTTAGCGAATCAATAGAGGACAGCAGTAGTCATGACAAACTTTGAATAATACGGAAGAAGCAAATTCCGAAAACGCTCTTGGCCTAGATCATAAAAATAACTGCAAAATTGAAGGAATTCATGTGCGTTGTAATCATCTGCAAGTATATCTAGGATCTGACGATATCTGGGGATCACTGTCTCCAATGGTGCCGATTGAAGGATCACTGCTGCGGCTTCGTGGATTGTCAGGAAATTTGTGGTAGCGGACTTTCCGTGGATTTCTAGTAATGATATCAATGCATCAAATATTGGAGCCCAATTTTGTATTCTTGAGCCTTTCCTCACCGCGGTAACTATCAAAAGCAAGCGTTCATGAACCATAACGTGGCTGGTAGTTGATCTTGCACGCAGGTTTTTGATACTTTCGAGAATAATGTCCAAGATCGATTGGAAGGTCGTAGCATCAGTGAGGTGGATCAAGCCAATGGTAATTCCATTGAGCACTGTCAGAAGGTCCAAAGACTGGCCACTGTCTTTTTCTAGAGTACGTTCAAGGAGGCAACGGTATATGCAGTCGCCACAAGAGTGTAATTTCCTGTCGACACCTTTGATAGAATCAACAAATAACGTCATCAAGCCATATTGATAGAGCTCAAGATGCTCGTTGCGCTCTGCCATAGAGTCGAGATCTGCCAAGATGCAGTCCACTACTATTGTCAAGGGCTTACGGTTCTTATGATATGCGAGCGCTGCTTTTCTGACGAGAAAAGACATCGCTTCTGCTGCAAATCTAGTAGTATACGTTTTCTGTGTTTCTCTTCCCAAGAGCGGCGCCATAATGCGAAATAGAGGTGCCAAATCCGGAACCAGAAGACGTGATAGATATTTGAAAAGCCATGCCAAACATGTAAAGCTCCATTCGATGACCTGCACATCGGAATGCTTAGCAGCCAGAGAAGCAACCAGCGTGACAGCCCTGGAGAAGTGCTTTTCAAATTTGAATCCTAGATCATGGGCAAAACTTCCCAAAAGGCTGAGCAATGGTTCCAAGGACTGTGGGTCCCGCTTCTCGATGTAGATGTATAGTAAATCCATTATGCCCTGGTTGTAGTGTAGGATCTGGGGTAAGCTGTCGCACAGTGGCTCTACCTCTCGAACGAAATTTGTAAAAATTTCAGAAAGATTTAGATCCTTCCATCTATTCAAGCCCGCCTTTAAGAATGAGGTAGTGGTACTGAGTTCTTGTTGCTCCACATCAGCACGATGGACCCGACGAACCGGATCGATGTTGAGCTTTGCAATGCGCTGAGTAAAAGACTCGAAGCGATGTTTCCTTGTCGAAGAAGTACCACCTTTTACTTTCTTGGTAGGTCTTTCTTTTCTTCGTGAAGACTCTACTGCCATCTTCGACCAAGGCCCCGGATTTCGAGACATAATGTCTGCCTCGATATTAGTCCTGGCTCACGCAAAGATCTACAGGAATTTTGATATGCCGCTAAATCAAGCGCTATTGCCGCGGTTCGGATTAACCACATGGCCGATACCCTAAAACCCGAAAGGGCCTTCAGCTTGGCAACAAACAGTTGATACTTAGGATGACCTTCAAAATGTAAGTGCTACTTCGTCTAGCCATGCTTCCGCATTCCTGATCTCATTCGTTATATGTTCAAGATAATCCTCCCTTACTTCTCAAGATACGCATCCTTTCTCAGAAACGTTTGATACATCCAGAAACCTTCCATCCCTGCTTCCCCTAACTCTTTACTTTACGCTACAATGGGAGACATTTTATGCTGACTCATGCTCAGAGTCGTGACCGGAGCTATTAAAGGACGGTTTACCTCGGTTTTTGGAAAATTATCCAAGTTGCACTCAAAGAACTTGTTCTCGCTGGGGATAGTCTTGGGAGATTTATTTGCGAATCCTGCGGAATCATCTTCAGAAGATGATGAGGCTGTATCAGCACTGTTGAATGGAGACATCACAATCCCGTTACCAATCTATTTCACGCTTGGAAACTACCCTTTACCTCAGAAAATTATTGAAAAGCTCGAGAGGTTAGACGGTGAAGTATGTCCAAACTTGTATTTCCTAGGCAAACGGTCCACAATCAAGACGTCAGAAGGACTACGTATAGTAGCACTAGGAGGTTCCCTTGATCCGGGCATCACTGCAGGCCTATCAAAGGACAAGTATCTCCCGTTCCATACTGAAGACGATGCCAAGGCTCTGCGTGGCGCCAATACAGCAGACGTGTTAATCACAAGTCAATGGCCTCTGTTAGTCCGTACCGGTTCCAAAGTGAATATACCTGATGGTGCAGAAGAGCCAACCGCAGAGCAATGTATTGCCGATCTTTGTTCAACCCTCCGGCCTCGTTATCACTTTAGTACGTCAGATCAAATATTCTATGAGCGTGAGCCTTTCTTCCACGCCCCCAAGGAAGAGCAGCCGGACGCAAAGCAGGTCACGCGCTTCATCAGCCTTGCTGCTTTTGATAATCCATTGAAACAAAAGTGGCTCTATGCCTTTTCCATAGATCCCGAAGCTGCGATTCCTTCTACTATACCCACTGGTGCTACAGCCTCGCCCCTCACCGATTACTCCAAAAAACGCCAGCGACTCCCTCCACAAGAGCAGTCTTATTCACGCTTCTCAAACCACGATCATCATCACCGACCTTCGAAACGCGCGAGACAGGCTCCACCAACACCCCAGGAATGCTTCTTCTGTCTCTCAAACCCGAATCTAGCAACTCACTTGATTACCTCCATTGCGGATAACACTTACCTCACAACTGCTAAAGGGCCACTCAGTGATGCATCGACGTTCCCAGCACTTGGGTTCCCCACTCACATCCTTATTCTACCTCTGTCGCACTCTCCTACAATCGCAAGTATCTCTGATACCGAAGTACGATCCGCGACTTACAATGAGGTACACCGATATCGCCGAGCCTTACATAGCCTTTTGATAGCGAAGTCGAAAGATAGTCTTGGGGCTGTGACATGGGAAGTCAGCAGAGCTCAAGGCATTCACATTCACTGGCAATTTCTGCCAGTACCAACAGATCTCATCACCAAAGGCCTAGTAGAAGCTGCATTCAAGGTTGAAGCAGAGAACGAGAGATACCCTACATTCAAAAATGAAGAAATCGGGGACGGCACGACAGAAAAGGGAGACTACTTCCGAGTCTGGATCTGGCGGCCGGGAGAAGGAGAAAAGGGTGGTGGAGAGTTGACATCAAACGTGGGGGATCATTTGGGGCGAGACGGAGAAGCCGAACTAGGCAAGGAAATCTCCCTGGTGCTTCCACTGTCACCAGACTTTCGTTTCGACCTGCAGTTTGGGCGAAGGGTGATGGCCAAGCTACTGCAGCTCGAAGCGCGAATGAACTGGAGGGACTGTCAGCAAAGTGAGGCGGAGGAGACGCAAGACGCAGAGGCTTTTAAGAAGGCATTCAGGGGATTTGATTTCTCTGTAGAATAATAGTCTAAGAAGTTATGATAGTACCCTTGAGGTTCCTATTCTCCGGACAGTGATAAGGGATTAATTCTTCCTGTATTTCTCAATGTTCGACGCATTATCGAGAACAGTGAGAATTGCTCTCGACAGGGTCTGTAGAATAACGGCAGGAAGTGCTTGCTCTTTGTCGTCGCAATGGCCAAGCTGGATAGTGGAGACAGAGTTCGCATTTTGGGTTGAAAATAAGGTCTCAGCGAGCCACAAGCCGCGTACCCCTGTCTTCATCAATGGCTGACCCTCGTACCACCAACTTGAAACAAAGAACTCCAATGCCCCAAGCATGACATTGTCGTAGGCCTTTCGCATCTTCACTCGTTGCCGTGAAGGTAGATTGAGCGCTGCAGGAACTGAAGGACAGTAATAACAGTGTTGGATACTGCTCTTCGCATCAACTCCCGTTTCTACATCTTCACAACATACCAATGCCCTTTCCCGCCGCCGTATAACCTTCCGAGCCTCACTCCTGGACACCCCCAGAACCTATCGCTGTTCCCTCTTTGAACCAGTCACAAATCACCCAAATGCCTCTCATAGTCATCCGCGCCGGTATCCCCGGTGTCAACATCAACAGCTGGAACACCTGCATGGCAAAAGCCTACTGCAAGTCCGTCTCCCTTCCCATCCACCCCCTGCTCCACCACTGACATCTCCCCCTTAGATGGCCCGTCATCATCGGCATAATCGTCGCCTCCGTATTCATCCTCTCCATCCTCTGGTGCTGCGCCCGCTGCCTCTGCTGCGGCCTAAACTGCTGCTGCGACTGCTTCTCTTGCTGTAGAACGGGCGGCGGTCGCAACCGCAACCGTGGGGACAAATACGCCGATCCGCCCCAGAACTTCCAGCCAGCGCCGTATCAGGGGTATCAACAACCTCCGAATCAAGGTTATCAGCAGCCACCCAACCAAGGGTACCAGCAACCTCCGAGTCAAGGCTACGGGCCCGGACCCGTCAATCAAGGCTACAACCCAGCGCACCAACAACCCGTCTACGAGCATCCTCAATTCGCACAATTTGACGTCAGTAAGAAGCCGGTAAACGAGGACGCCCTACCCGCAATGCCAAGCTGGGAGAATGCAACTTCAAGAAAAGTGCTCGAGGAGCATGACGGAGACATGGAGATGGGAACCCTGGGACCTACACAGGCGCAAAGAGTTCCCATGTTGACCACCCAGGCGCCTTCGCCACCAGTTGGCTATGCCGAGGCGAGCTCACATACCTTAGACAATCCATACCAACAACCCAACGCCTACAACGGAGCGGATCTCCGATCTCCCCAAACACAAGGCCAGGCATACGGCGCGCCGAGCCAACCGCAATGGGGCTCCTCACCGCACGCTTACAGCGATCAACCAGCCCAACCCGCATACTCTGCCTATTCCCCTTCCCCATCGGCCAGCACCCGATATGCACCGTCATCAGCATACGAGCAACAAGAGATTGGCACGGTATACAATTCGAGATCGCCACCGCCACCGCAGCAGCAGCATGCACCGAGTACCCTGCTGGCAGGACGGAAGCCGGTGCCGAATACGTGGCGAGATGTATGAAAGTGCTATATGTCCTGTGTATTTCATAGTTTTCATGCCTTGCAGCGCGGATTTGCGAGAATCTTTTATATCCTATGTTGTTATTTTGTTTCCAATTCTCGTTCTATTTTCGGTTTTATGATACCCTATGGTCCAGAAAATTTGGTTATTGATGTCTACCTGATTCAGTCCCAGCCGTTATCAGATCGCACGTCCCTTACCGAAAGACAGATGTATTGGCGTTGGAGCGTGGGCCTTTTGATTTCATCTCGCTATGGTTCCTCGACCCCGCTGTTACTGACTTTCTCCTCTTCGCATCATACACTCTTTGTCTTGAAAACCTCGCCACCACTTCAGCCAACTGAACCGTTCAGCCTTGGAGAACATCAATCCTCACAGTACCGCCCAGTAGCGCTGCATGCGTCATCACCCTCTGCTCCGCCCCCCCAAACCAGCTAGAAAAAGCCAACCTACGCTCTCAATACACATACCCATACATCCATCCTAGAAATTCCTAA
>JAABUP010009661.1_pt1 | contig 11736 bp, 15 predicted proteins | sample 5559201 | NCBI WGS metagenome assembly JAABUP01 (sample SAMN10711887, study PRJNA513373) | rock metagenome | isolation source: Antarctica rocks | place: Antarctica | reverse complement strand
ACGCCGCTGAACAGCTCCATGGCAGCCGCGGGGTTGTGCTCGGGCACAAAGCCGTACATGGTCAAGAAGGCCGCATTGCCCTGGCTCGCGTAGGGTATCAGCGCCTCGGAGCCCTCCTCCACCGCACAGGTCGCCGAAAGCACCTGCCGGCGCGCCGGCCGCCCGCGTGCGCGCGTGCAGGCCGCTGCCGAGGGTCCGGCGCGCATGTACTATGGGCAGCAGCCTCTCCTACTCACTGCTTGATCACCTACATCCCTGCTGTACCACTCTGGGGCGCCGTGTCGCGTCCACAGAAGGGCGCCTGCACGCTCGTGTGAGGGGCCAGCGCACCATCTCCCACTGGCCGCACGCGGCCCGCTCGGGCGGCACGATGTCCCACCTGCGCGCAAAATATCTGTCGGGCGCCGCCCGCGCGCCCCAAGCCCGCGCGAGGCGTAGCGGCGTCAGGGCATGTTCCGCCGCCTTATTGCCCAAGAGCGCACGCACAGCTTGTGTGGGCGCAGGGCGCGTGCGCTGCGCGCATTGCGGCGCCGCGCAGCACGCGTCACGCGCGTGGCACGACCAGGCCGAGCAGGACATGCTCGACCCGCGCGCCCCAAGGAGCTCCCTCGGAGGCCACCGTCATGAGATGGATTCCATGCTATGGGGAGGGGGACGGCAAAGCCGGCCAGCCGCACTCCAGGGCACAGGCTCGCGCCGACGCTCGCGGGCATCACCTGACGTTGCTGCCGTCGGCGGCATACTGCAGCGCCGGCACAGACTCCGGCCCCGCGTGGTTCAGCAAGTCGAGCAGCGGCACGAGCATGCGCACGCCGACGCCGCCGCCCGGCGCCGCCGACCCGAACGTGCGCGACAGCACCACCTGCGTAGGGCCATGATAAGGTTGAGCTTAGGGACAGCACCACCCTGCGCAGGGCCTTGAGCGGGGTCGCGAGCGCCACAAGCAGGCAGGGCCGCCTGCAGCAGGGCAAGCTACCAGCAGGAGCAGCGACCCGGCGGCTTGCTGCACTGCAAGGCAGGCGCCTACAGCACCCAGCCCCATGGTTCCGGCCGCACAAAGCGGACGGCGGCGCGCACCGAACAGCGGAGTGGGAGGACGCCCGCGGCTTCCGCCCCATGCAGCTGCCAGCAAGGCGCGCTGTAGCAGGCTCAGAGCAGGACCGACACCGGTGCGCGCGCCATGCAGCAGCCAGTGAGGCGTGCTAGTGTCCTGGAGCCGTGGGCCCGCGCCGAGCGCACCGAGAGCGCCCACGCGAAGCGCGCGCCGTCCGCGCCGCCCAGCGCGTGCGCCGGGTCGGCCACGCCGGCGAACTGCTCCGCCGCGTAACGCCGCACGCGCGCGACGTCGCCGGCCGGCGGCGCGCCCTCCAGCGCCGCCAGCGCCTCGGGCCCCAGCGCGCCGTACACGCTGGGAACGGCCTCCGGCAGGATCTGCGTCATATTGTAGGGTTGGGACAGGGTATAATCAGGCGAGCCGCCCTGTCGTCGAGTCGGCCGCGCGCGCCCTGTCGTCGGGTCGGCCGCGCGCGCCGCTGCCGCGTGGCGCCGAACACCACTGCGAGAGCTCTGTAGCGGCGCGGAGGTAGGCGGCTTGCCCCCGCACTGGGTGCCCGGGGGCGAGCCGGCACTCGCGCTCATGACCAGTCATGCCCAGTCATGCCCTGATCCACACACAAAGCGCACGCATCAGATTCACTAACCGCGCCCGAACGAGGTGCGGACACCGCTTGCTTGGCTTGGCATGCATGGGCGCCGCGCGCGCCCGCAGGTAGGCCGCCCAGGGCGAGGCGGCGCCGGCCGCGCGCTGGCGCAGCAGCCGCGCGGCCAGGCGCGTGGCCCAGTGGCCGCCGCGGCCCAGCAGCGCGTCGGACTCCTCGTCGCCCGCGTGGTCGGTCAGCGCCAGGCGCAGCGGCACGCGCGCCAGCGCCTCGCCCTCCGCCGCATCCTGCGCGCGTGACGCGGTCTTTCCTCGCTTGTGCCCGTTGCGTGCATGCGGACTCTGCAACCCGCCTTGTCGCTTACACATATCAATATATGTGGTAACATCAACATGGAAAGGCCCGCCAGCAGGGCAGGGCCATGCATGCAACGAGACGTTCTGCCCGGCGCTGTGAGCACAGGGCACGTCCCCATGCAAGGCGCGGTCAGGGTTGCAAGCTGGCTTGCAGTCGGCCCTGTCGTGGCTGGACACAACCACATCGTGGCTAGCAAGCGGCGCAGGCCGCTCCGGTGCTGGCAGCCCGCAAGCAGGCTCGGCAGCAGCAGGCCCGCAAGCGCGCCTGCACGAAGAGCAGGCCCCGCTCGCCGCTGTAGCCCTCGTACACGGCGAGCTTGCTGTCCGCAGCGCCCACGCCCGTGCCGCCTGCCCCGCCCCGGGGCCGCACACTGTTCAGGGGACCTGCGCTGCACTGCAGCACACTCCTAGACTGTGTTTCTGCTCTCCGCTTGCGGCGCCAGACCTGCAACGTCGTTTTGCAACAAGCCTTCACTTCGCTGACTTCCTGCAGCGTGGCTCTGGCTTGCAGTGCGGCTCTATGCCTGGTGACAGGACTGGCGGAGGGACGGCCCACCGTTAGCCAGGAGCCACACTAGGAAGTCCTGGAGCGGGCTCAATGCCTGCTCAGAGCGCTCTGCCTGGGCAGCACGCAGCGCCCAGCGCTTGACGGCACGCCCGTGCGCGCGAGCTTGGTGCGTATGTTGACATGCTTGTCTCGGCTGCAACGCATAAAGTTTGCACTGGCACTGCAACCACGCTTTCTGCGGTGTGCAGCGCAACTGGTTGCGCCCGAGCGGTCCCCGCTGCCCCACGAGGCCAGGCATTCTCCAAGGTGCTTTGAGTGCTCCTACAGACAGTCTTTGTTCAGTGCATCATTGAAAGCATGTTAATGATGCTCGTCATGCCATCCAACTCGAGCTGCTGAGGCTTTCTGGCCCCACACAAGGACTATGCAAGCCACAGCCTTCCCCATGAGCTTCTGTGCACGCCACGAGCATGCGGCTGTGCTCAGCTGCTCCCAGCTGGCCCTATCTGTGAGGGCTTCAGACTGAACAGCCCAGTCAGTTGTGGGAAAAGCTTGGCCTGATTGCCGCAGCCACTCCAGAAGGCCCAACGCAAGACCATGCAGGGCGGCGGAGGACGGCGCGCGTTTAGAAAGGCGAGCACGCATCAACATTACGCGCACTCTGTTGCCTGTTGTTGCATAGCTGTCTTGCTGCATGTAGCTGCCGTGTACACAACTGCTTGCTGCAGTAGGCTACCTCCATCATCAAACAGCGTTTGCCAGCGCTCCCTCTCAAACTCCGAGGCCGTGAGCGTGCAGGACTACTCGCTGCTGCGAGACGGCACCGCCTCACGAGACGTCTTCCACGATGTGGAGGGTGGGAAGAAGAGGTCGGCGAGCGCGCTGCGCCTGCTGGGCCTGGCCAAGGCGGAGGCGCTGGTGCGGCCCGCTCGTTGTCCTCTGCGTGAGGCTCACGCTGGACGCCTGCCAATACGCTCTGCTGACGCGGGTGCTCTGAGTTTGTGCCCTTTGAAGGTACTCAGAGCCTTCACGCGCACCCTGTGCTGTTGTAGTGCTGGTGCGGCATGCGCCCGTGGTGAGCTGCGCAAAAGTGGCATGGCAGCCGCAAAACACTGGCACGACTTCAGTGCTATTGTGCCCAACAGGCACGGCGACGCAAAGCAACCTGACGGAGTCAAATATGCGCATGCTGCTTGTCAGCGGTGTAGCTGTTGCGGCGCTGCCGAATCTTAGCGAACAGCTTGAAATCAACGCTGATGCGTGCATAAGCACTGCCTCTTTGTTATGTTTCGCGCTGGTGGGGGCAACATGGAGGCTACATCTTGCTGACGGCAGCCTGGAACCAAGCCTGGGGCCAAACGATTCAGGGCAGATTTTCCATGGAGAGTTGCTAGCCGTCAGGTGTTGCTGAGATGCTGTGTCGCAAGGGCACGCAGTGCCTGCCATGACAGTGGTCATGGCTGGCACTGCTCGTGAGAGGCCGGCGTCCGCGACAGCGCCCAAGCGCACCAACCAGAGACCCTCCGCACGCCCGTGCTAGCGAACAGCCCGGCGCCTGCACAGCAGGGATGGCACTGGCGCAGCCTGGACAGCCGCGCTGAGGAGCGCTGCTGCGCGCGCGCGCGCAGTGCCTGACTGTGGCCACGCTGGCGCTGCTGGTCAGCAGCCTGGCGACGGTCGCGGTGCCCAAGCTGGCGGGCAGCCTGATCGACGTGTGCATCCAGTTCGGGCAGGAGGGCGGCCGCGCGCAGGCCAAGCGCCACCTGGACACGATGCTGTTCCAGATCCTGGGCATCTTGGCGGTCGGCGGCGTCGCGACTGGCGTGCGCAGCTGGCGCGCGCCCCGCCGGCCCTGCGGCTGCGGGGCTGTGCGCGCGCCCCGCCGGCCCTGCGGCTGCGGGGCTGCGCGCGCGCGGCTTGTGTGCTGCGCGCTGCTCCTGCAGAGGAATTTTTGTGCAGTGTTGCGACTCGCGTGTGGAGCTGCTGCGGGATAGCGTGAGTGCGCAGCGCGCCAGCCGCGTCTATGCAGCCTGCCTTCCAGCGTTGCCGCTCGCCAAGGCAAGCTGAAATCCATCGGCTGCCGCGCCGCAGGCTGTTCAACTCGGCGGCCGAGCGCGTGATGTGGCGCCTGCGCAACAGCCTCTTCCGCCGGCTGGTGGACCAGGAGATCGGTGCGCCTGCTGCTCTCCGTCTGCGGACAGCAGGGGGGCCAGATCTGCCTGGGGCGGCTGGCCGTGGTCCCCCGTTTGGGTACTGGCGCGCTTCGCGCCACGCTGCGCGGTCAGCCGTGGTCGGCACTGCCAGGGGCGCGAGTCCGCTGTGCTACATGAAGGTTGGTGCGCTTGCCGCCGCAAGGGCTTGCCGCCGCAAGGGGTCATGGTAGGGGCGCCATCCCGGGCAGGGGCCGGCTGCCTGGGGCGGCAGACGCGCCGGCATGTCCGCCCGGTGCTGAAGACGCCCGCCGCCACCTGGCCAGGCCTGCTGTCACATCGCTGTCGCTGAGCCGCTGCAGCTTGCACGTACGCGCGTGCGACGCCAGGCGCGCAAGCGAGCAGGCATGGATTGCATGCCGTGCCGCGCAAAATCTAGGCCAGCGTAAGAAAGTCCGCCGTGCGCTGACTACCCGCGGTCTCTGCTGGGGCGCGCAGGCTTTTTCGACCGCGTGCGCACCGGCGAGCTCATGAACCGACTGTCAGAGGCGCGGGCCACTGCGCAGGCGATTGCAGGCTGGTGCCGGTGACTGTTTCGGATGACTCTGTCCAGCTTGAGGAGGGGCGCGTCCCGCATGAGAAAGTGCTGGGGAGAGGTCGACAGGAGGCAGCCCAAAGCACTCTCGCCAATATGGTAGGATGAGCAGCGGCGCGCTGCCGTGCAAGCATCCGCGCCTGCGCCTCTGCCGCCGCCGCCGCCGCGCACAGGCTGGCTGAGCGCGCCGGCGCCCCTGTCCCTCGCCCTAATTCTGCATCAACCCTAAACTTCAACCTGCACGCGCTCGGCGCAGGACACGCGGCTGATGAAGAGCGCGGGCACGATTTCGATCTCCATCGCGCTGCGCAGCATCGTGGTGTCCATCTTCGGCGTCGTGCTCATGTTCATGACCAGCCCGCTGCTGTCCGCGCTCACGCTCGCCTGCCTGCCGGCGCGCGCCCGCGCCGGGCGGCCCCGTGGCGGGCGGCGCCGCCATGCGGGGGACGAGACCCGGGCAGGGCTTGCGGGCTGTGCATGTGCACAGTCGCCTGCCTGGTTTTACGGACGGCGTCAGTGAGCGCGTGCCTGGCGACGCTGCCCACTGCGCCTGGCCTGCGCTCTGCTGGCCCCCGGCAGCCCCCCATGCGGGCTCGGCCACAGATAGCAAACACACCGGCAAGCAGCTCGCCTCCGGCGTCGTCGTGCGGGGCTCACCGGCATGTGCTGCGCAGGTGCTGCTGGCGTCGTTCCGGGTCTACTCGGGCCTCAATCGCAAGTACATCAGCGAGCAGCTCACCTCCAGCGCGGAGGCGTCGACTGTGGCGGAGGAGACGTTCGGGTCGATACGCACGGTGACCCGCATGCCGCTCTGCCGGGCTGCCGACGCGTCCCCGCCAGGGCCAGCCAGCCTGCCGTTGACCTTGCTGTGGCGGGGGAGCTTGGCAGGTGTCGCATCTCACGCCGCAGAAGCCAGGGGCCAGGTTACCTGTTGGCGCTCCCTGCGCTTGGGGACGGCGCTGCCCTGACCAGCGGCGTCCTGCATGCAGGTGCGCTCGTTTGCGAAGGAGAACGCATCGTGCGACCGGTACGGCGTGTCGCAGATGCAGGTGCTGCGCTGGGGCCTGAAGTCCGCGCACGCCTCCGGTGCGCGGCCCCGCCCGGCGCGCGCGCTCTAGCTCACTAGAAGCACAGGCTGGCTTGCTTCGGAGTGTGCGTGAACGGAGGCGTGCCGCCATGACATTGCCCGTCGCCTTGGCGTGCCCCAGCTGGTGCCCAGCGCTCAGCGGCGCCTGTTGTAAATGCATGCCGCTGCATGTTTTGCGCCGCGCCGTGATGGCGCTAAGTATGACTCCCAGGCTCCCGGCGCATGGCGCTGTGATAGGCTCCAAGCTTGCATGCACTCGCTTTGGTCACACTGCTGCCCCGGCCACATGAGAACGCCAGCACGCCTAGCCAGCATGATGGCTGGCGAGCAAATCTGGGTGCACGTAGCGCTTTCAACGCTTTTGAACAGCCGTGATGCTGGTCCGCTCATGGCTGAACCCCGGCGCCGAGCTGTGCGCCGCGCGCGCCAGGCTTCTTCTTCGGCTTCAACTCCCTGGTGGCCATGGGCTCCATCGTCACCGTGCTCTGGTTCGGCGCACGGCAGGCGCGCGCCCGCCGGCCGACCCCCCGGCGCTCGCCGTCGCTATGACAGGCCGCGCGCACGACACGTCCTCCGGCCCCGCGCAGACTGCCTGCTCCTCGTCTCTGTCAGCGCCGATGCTGGTTGCAGTGTCATCGGCGCGGCGCGCTCAGGGTCCTGGCCGTTCGTCGCCACGCAGCGGGAACCCCATGCACTGCCAGGCACCCGGGAGGATGCGGCGCCCCTTCCGGGGTGCCTTGCTGCACAGCATGGGGCTCCCGCTGCGCCATGGGGGTCCATGGCGCAGACCACCTGTACGACTTGTAACATTGAGGGCGGCGATGGCACAGCACCAGGCGTCGGTGACGACACAGACGCGGAGCAGGCAGGCTGCGCCGGGCCGCGGGACATGTTGTGCTCCATGCCCTGCGTCGTGCCTGCCCTGGCACCGTGGCGCCGCCTTGCCAGCCCTGCGCGGTCCTCACCTAGGTAACTGCGCAGGCGTCTCTGGCCAGCACCACATCTGTCAGCCATGGTCTCCTGCACCCCCCCCCCCACCCCTGCACGGCATGCATGGGAAGGCCCGGCGAAGCGCCGCAATGCAGAAGGCTATGCCTCCTTACCTCTCCCCGGCATAATCTGGTCCCAAGGGGGAAAACGCGTGTAAGATAGAAGGTACGATTCGCGCTGCGGTGGGCGGCGGTCGCGTGCCACAACCCTCGCGTCCCCCAACACGACCAGCGTTCAGCACGTCTGCATCTGATGCGCGGGGCGCGCGCGTGCAGGTGGTGGACGCGTACCTGAGCGCGGGCGACCTGAGCACGTTCATCATTTACGCGCTATACGTGGGCGCCAACGTGGGCGCGCTGGCCGGCGTCATCTCCAACCTCATCCAGGCGCGCGCGCGCCGCGCGGGCTCGCTCGCCCGCCACCACCGAGCACAGCACCTACATATAACAGATAAAAGATACTTGATACTATGGGTGCTGCTGCTACCACCAAATGTGTGTGTTGCTGCCGACAGGTATGTGCAGTTCAATGCAGTGTGCTGCCTGAGAGGCACAGGTGCTATTAGTTTGCGAGGGCGGGTTATGCTGCCTAGCTGGTGCGCCTACAAAGGAGCATGGCTCCTGGCTGAATAGAGCGTGAGAGGGCTGCAATGGCACGTCTGCCGAGCCCATCCATCAACGGCCGTCACGGTGGTGACGGGCTGTCACATGATCGATCGGCCTGCGCCCGGCGCTGCCCCCCATCACGCGCAACGCCTCTCAAGAGCATGCTGCGTGCAAAGGGCTTGCGTGATCACACACGGCGTGCAGTGCCGTCTGGAAATGGGCGCTCCGCCTGATGCCCGGAGGACCGCGCGCGCGGCCGCAGGCGGTGGGCGCGAGCGAGCGCGTGTTCGAGCTGCTGGACCGCACGCCGCAGCTGGCGGAGCCGGGCACCATGGAGCCGATGGGCGCGCCCGAGGGCGGCGACATCGACCTACAAAACGTCACGTGCGCGCGCGCTTATGTTTATCGTTGAGTCAATACGTATGCATGCGTTACAAGAGGGGCGTGCATACCTCGCTGGAGGGCCGTTCGCGGCCACGCAGATGTTTACAAAATCAGGGAGCGTGTGTCTGGGGCGAGCGAGTAGCTCTCGTCCATCTTGTGCATCTTGTGCACAGACCATTGGTAGTGTGTCTGGCAGCCTCTGCTAGCCCGCCGGCTCGCTCTGCTGAGCGTCTGCTGAGCTTCAGGGTCGCGTCTACTACATCTGTGACCGGCCTCAGGCGAGCCCCGAGGGGGCGCAGATCCGCGCTCATCGCGCCGCGAATGCGACCGCGCTGGCACCCACCCTAGCTGGGCGTGACCCCCGCCTCGCATGCAGGCCTCAGGCGGGACCCTGTGGCGCAGGTTCGCGTACCCGTCGCGCCCGGACGTCACCGTGCTGCGCGGCCTCAACCTGCACGTGCCGCCCGGGCGCAAGGTGGCGCTGGTGGGGCCGTCCGGCGGCGGCAAGTCCACCATCGTCAACCTCATCCAGCGCTTTTACGACCCGCAGGTTGGGCCTCAGTTCAAGGGGCTCCGTTTGCTTTACCGAGCGCTGGCTAGCCCTGTTATCTGCAGCAACGCCAGCCGCTCATACGCCGGGGCTTTCAAGCAGACGTGTGAGGCATGTGTTTGGCTGGCACAACAGCAGTGCACCTTGCTGCTTGCAGGCAGAGCGGCTGCATGTCCTCAAGCGGGAGCCAGCTGAAATGCTCAAAAGGGCGCAGCGTGGCGTGCGCCCTGGCAGCATGACTTTATATATGCACACTTGCCCTGCGGGCGCCGAGAGCGGCGGCGTGTTCTGGTCATCAGCCTGCTGGGTACCCCACACGGCGCAGCACCAGTGCGCCGCGACGACGGGCGCGCGCGCGCGCAGAGCGGCGGCGTGTTCCTGGACGGCTGCCCGCTGCCGGCCGTGCAGCATGAGTTCCTGCACAAGCAGGTCTCCATCGTCAGCCAGGAGCCCATCCTGTTCGCGGAGAGCATCCTGTACAACATCGCGTTCGGGGCACGCGCCCCCCCCACACCATCCTTTCAAGGCGCATGGAGCTGTTTGCGGTGCAGTCACGCGGAGCTCGTGCAGCTGGAGGTCTCGCAACAGGCGGCGGTCTGTGCTGCGACTGCCAGCGGGAGGCGCGCCGGGGGCGGCGTGGGGCGCCGGACGCCGGGCGGCGGCCCGCAGAGCCTGGCGAGCGCGGCGCCGGCGCACGCCGTGCGCAGGCGCAGCGCTCTGCAAGCCGCTGCTCTGTGGACGAGCTGGGCGGCGCCCGCGCTGAGCGGCGCGCGCGCCGGGCCGCAGGTGAGCAAGCCGCACTCGATACCGCTGGCGCGCGTGGAGGAGGCCGCCAAGCTGGCCAACGCGCACGACTTCATCCAGTCCTTCCCGCAGGGCTACCACACGCAGGTGCGCCGCGCGCGCCCTGCCCCGCGCGCGCCCGCCGGTCGGCCCATCGCGTGGCTTGCCCAGAGGTGCTGGATGTCGTGCTGGCTGACCATGGTACATGACACATGACCATGTTTGAACGGACAAAACTGGTACACCATGCGCAAGGGAACAGACAGGTGAGGAAACGCTAAGCTATGGCTGCATAGCGCCCGCTGGCCGGGTCGCACGCGCGCACGGCATGCTGGTGCGCGCTGTGCGCGCTGAGGACACGCTGTGCTGCGGCAGGTGGGGGAGCGGGGGGTCCGGCTGTCGGGCGGGCAGGTGCGGCGGCCCTTCTCGTCTGCTCTACACCACAACACCCTGTTTGATCCCAGTCTCTGGCAGTGGTGGTGCCTGCAGCCACCGACGCATTTGCCTGTCGTCTGCAAGCAGCACTGCAGGCTGCAGCCCCCTGTGCCTGTGCATGTCGTCGCCTGGTCGTGAGCGTGCCGCGCCAGAGCGCCCTGGCCAGCAGTGCCTTGCGTGCGCGGTGAGCGCCCCGGCTGGCATGCCCGGGCGGCGGGCGGCGTGCGCGGAGCCTGAGCAGGGCCGGCGGTGACTGCCTCGATGCAGTGGTGAGCGTGTCGGGCCGCCGCGCGCGCAGAAGCAGCGCGTGGCCATCGCGCGCGCGATCCTGACAAAGCCGCGCGTGCTGCTGCTGGATGAGGCACGCCCCCGCTTCTACTCGTCGCGTTTTTTACGCAAGCGCCGACGTGCCCCTGCGTGTCTCACTAGCATGCCGGGTGCTGAGCGAGCATACTCTGTCACGATGAACGGGGCTGTGTGTGCTGCTGGGCACAGAGTAAAGAGATGAGCACGGTTTCAAGAATTTGAGGCTGGCGGCCTGCTGAGCGTTAGTTGATGAAAAGATAGCTGTCAAGTAGCTTGCCAGAGCTGGTGTGTGTAGTGGTCGGCTGGCTGCCAACGCCGCTGCAAGCGAAGAACGAGCTGCTGGGCATCCGGAGGCGCCGCGCCGCTGTGGGCGCTGGCGCTCTGAGATCGCCCACCGCTTTGAGGGCGCCCGGCCGCTTGGAGGTCTGGCGGGCAGCGGCGTGCCGACAGGGCGGCGCGCGCCCCGGGCCGGCAGGCCACGAGTGCGCTGGATGCGGAGAGCGAGTCGCTGGTGCAGGAGGCGCTGGACCGCGTGGCGGTCGGCCGCACGGTCATCGTCATCGCGCACCGCCTGTCCACCGTGCAGTCGGCCGCCGAGGTGGCCGTTGTGGACGGCGGCGCCATCGCCGAGCGCGGCACGCACGACGAGCTGCTCGCGGCCGGTGCGCGCGCGCCGCCGGCCAGGTTTAGGGTAGGATGTGATAGGGTATATCTAGTATATTCTAACCCTATACCCCTGCGCGCCGGGGCTGGCGCCGCTCTGCCGCGGCGTGCGCGCATGGCGCGCGCGGTTGCCCCACGGCCCGCGTTGCGCCGCAGGCGGCGTGTACGCGCAGCTGGTGCGGCGTCAGCTGCAGCCGGGCGGCGCGGCGCCGGGCGGCGGCGAGCCGGCGGTGCCGCCGGGGCCGTTTGCGGCAGCGGCGCTCGACCCTTCGAGCCCCGCGAGCCCCGAGGACCAGCTGCTCGCCAGCTTTGGCGACGCGGCGGCCGCGGCCGGCGAGGACGGCAGCGCGGTGGTCGCCGACGCGCAGGCGCGCGCCCTGATAATCTGTGTAAAAGATAGAGCAGGGTTGCAACCCCTTTGCTGGTGGTATGGTGCATGGGCCCTGCAAGTGCTTGTGAAGGCTGGTACGATCAGACGTTGCGAGGGCAGTACATGCAAAGCCGCAAAGCTCCCTTCCATGAGCTACCGAGGACTGGATCTGCGCAGCAGGTGCTGCGGGGAAGCTGAGAGCGGCATGTGCGCGCGCGCAGGCGCTCATGCGGCTGCTGCGGCGGCAGTCCACGCGCGGCCTGGTGGACGACCTGCTCGGCGACACGGTCGGCCTG
>JAABUP010009660.1_pt1 | contig 11736 bp, 3 predicted proteins | sample 5559201 | NCBI WGS metagenome assembly JAABUP01 (sample SAMN10711887, study PRJNA513373) | rock metagenome | isolation source: Antarctica rocks | place: Antarctica | reverse complement strand
ACACTTGTGGAGGAGCAGCTCCGAAAAGCAGCTGAAAAGCAAGCTTTGCAAGAGCTCAAATCAGCAGCTGCGCAAATGTCGCAAGCGCCCCGCAACACGCAAAGAGAATTATCAGTACCTAAGATTGCTAAAAAGCGCAAGCTTGCTGCAGTCTTACCTATTGATAATATAGTATCTGCTAAAAAGCAGAAAGTGATGGTTTCGACAAATACCAGAGGTAAGGCAATTCTGCGCCCACAATGCTTTGAATTATAATGCAGTATTTTCGTACTTGTCCCTAGACTTCAAGTCGCACTAATAGCGCCGAAGGACCTCTACCGTTATCTTATGTCCACCCGGAGCTGCCCACTCTAGTGCTGTACTTCCTATCTAATCCTTCTCATTAACGTTGGCTCCGTCATCTAGTAGCATTTGCACCGTTTCTTTATGCCCTTCTCCAGCAGCTAGATAGAGTGCCTTGTACCTCCCGTCGCTTTCGACATCGAAGCCTTCTGATAACAGCAATCTCACAACATCATTTCTCTCTAATGACTACCTAATCGAGCGTAGTCCATCCTTTATTATCTTTCGTCATGACTGGCTCCTTCCGCGACGAGCAGCTGTATAGTACTCTTGTGCCAGCTTCGGGCTGCCCAGTATAAAGCTGTTTCTCTATTACCATTTTCTATATTAATGGTGACATTATTTTAAAGGAGTAGCCGTACTATTAATTATTAGGGTTAAGTTTATTAGACCTTTTATCTACCTCTACCTCCTTAATTTTCTTTAGCTCTCCTTTAACCATCTTACGCTCTTACCTCTCTAAGGTAGAGACTTCTTTATTATACTATATAAATAAGCTAGAGCCTTATTAACCTTCTTTTTCTTCTCTTCCTTCTATTCACGAATCTTAGCCTAGCGAGTAGGAGAAAATAGCGTAAGATTATAACTACGGCCCTTACGGGCGCATTTAATATAATAATTAGATAAACCACCGACCTTATACTTCTTAAGACTATATATATTCTTATAGCTCTAATATACGCGTATTAGGTTAATAATTAAAGGATTAAACTAACTAATAAAAGTAGAGTTTAGATAATAGATAATATCTATTAGCAGGTATTATTAAAAAGATTTTCGGGATAAAAACTATTAAAGGGGGACTTAATATTAGGACTAAGGCTAACGGGCCTTATACTACGCCTATTTAAGATATTCCCTATTATAGTCTAAGTAGCTTACTAGATCGCGGTAATAATTAGTTAAACTACTTAATTAACTAGATCGCGGTAATAATTAGTTAAAATATAGTTTACTAGATTAATAGAGTAATTAGTTAAACTATACCTCTTAGTAGGATTTCCTATATCTATATAGATAGTAATATTTCCCGCCTAGATAGAAGCTTTATACTTAACTTATATTACCTTCTAGATATATCTCTTAGATACTAAATATAAATATATTATACTAGACTAGTTTAGTACGAAGCCTACTTATCCTATCCTTAATACTCCTCTCTATAAGATCCCTAGACCTATCGACCTAAGAGACGACTAGGTTGTAATATTCTACTTCTTAATCTCCTTTTTACTAGTAATAGCGGTAGTAATACTATTATCCTATTTATTAGTAAAGGTAATATAGTAAGAGGTATTAATAGTAGGGGCTACTTAGTAAGTATTTTAGGGTATTAGAAATACTAATAATTAAGTATATAAGCTATATAAGAGCCTTAAGTAATAGTAAGAGTTTTAGGTAATATTATAATAAAAATAATATAAGAATTACTTAGATTTAGTAGGGTTTTACTAATAAAATTAAGTAGGTTTAGCGTAGAGTCGTAGTTAGGGTCTTATAGTAGGCTAATAACATTAAAATTACACACGCTAAATTACTTATTCAGGTAAAGCGGCTAGCCTTGACTATACCGCCCTCCGCTTTCTGCTAACCTCCCCTCCCCTCGATTTCTAGCTGCCGTCGCAACTCTTGGATGCTTTCACCCCGTCGGTGTAAATACGCCTCTATATCCTACTCTTCTTGTAATATAGCTAATGTTTCCATGCTTAGTAAAACTAGAGTCTAATCCTACTATTTATCTTCCATTACTATCTTATCTTCGGTATACTTTCTAGTAGCGTTAAAATCTCTATTTTCAGAGATAATCGAGTTAAATCCCGCTTTTCTTATTAATACAGATTAAAGAATAACGTTTTAAGCAGACTACTTTTCTTCTTTATAGACATTATTAACACTTTTCTTCGTTATATTAGAGTTACTAGTCTAATTCTCGATCGATTATAAAGAAAAGATTTATTATTCAGATTTATGATTATAAAATAATAGGGTAGCCTATAAAAAACTGCTTGCTCTTTCGGTCGGGTTAGTACGCTCCCGCTGCTCGCTTAATTTATCAGCCTTATACTCGATTTCTATAGCTTCATTCTCATGAATCGAGATATACGAGTTTTTAGTCGAAAGTTCGATTTACGTGACTCGGGCTTAACTTCGGCTCAATTATTACTTATGCCGATAGGCGTACCAAAATCATGCGTCTTAGTATTCATGTTATTTTAAAGCAACATCTAAAGCTTCGAGCTTTAGAGTATAATAATGCATTAACTGTAACGAGGACGGAAACTAATTACGGTTCCGATTATAAGCTCATTTAGCGTGTGCGATTTCAATGTCATTAGCGTACTACAAGATCCTAACTACAACCCTACGAATTACAGCAAAATTACTGATTTTATTACGCCTATATAACTATACTACTTAATATTTAACGCTTCTAATATATAATTAAGTAGGCTGAAAGATACGCATATATCTACGGTATCTAATACCTTAAAAAATTATAGAAATCCGTCAGCGTACGTGGAAGATATAACTAGTCTAATAAGTTTACCTACTAAATCTATATGTCTTAGTACCGCTTTGCCCGCTGTGCCTATGCCTATACCTATGCCTAGCTGTGCCGACGTACCCTACCAGCAATAATAACTTATTATAAATACCTAAGTAGGCTTAAAGATACGTATTTATCTACGGTATCTAATACTTTAAAAATAATAGAAATCCGTTAACGTACGTGGAAGATATGACTAATTTAATAAGTACGTCGACCTAAAATTTTACTGCAATTATCGGGGTCGTGGTCGGGGTCTTATAGTACGCCAATGATATTAGAACTGCACACGCTAAATATATCTGGGCTCCGAATACTAGCGACACATATATATTCGCCCTTTCAAAATTTACTACAGCCTACTCGTTGTTATCCGTTTAAAGATCTAAGATAACCCTCTCGAATGCCCGCTACCTTTCGAGACCTAGGACCTTGTAATAAGATTTATGATGAACTCATTGAGATATCCTAGCTAGAGGACAAGAAATAGCGAGCTTCAGCGGAACGCTAGTGAGTTGGCCGGTAAAGAGTAGAGAAGATTTAAATATATCGGGTCGAAGAGCGCCTACTTCGCTTCCCGCGTAGACGCCTCGAACCTCCGAATCTAGCTATGGCAGCCCCCTTTGCCCGTGAGGCCCTGGAGAAGTTGCCGGAGCCTAGGTCAGGACAGGGTTACAAGCGTGGTAAATTGGCACGTTTATAGAAGGCCTTCTAGGGGAGTTAATAGTTACTAGGCCAGCGAATAGTAAAGATATATGGTAAATGACACCCGTATACGTAACGAAAACTCCACTAGAAATAGCTGACTATCCTATTAGAGCTCCGTATTACAAGTGGCGTTGGGAGTTATAGACCAGGATAAAAGATTAAGAATTCCGGAATATAGTACACGAGAAGCCTTACTTCGGGTTTCAGATATATTCCCGGCTCGGCTAGCTGATCCATTCCCTACGCTTCTCTAAACCTGCAGAAGATAAGCGTAAGATCCAAGAGATCATAGAAGCATTATAGCCACTACTAGAATACAGGCGCCGCTGCTTTAATATTAACTGGAAGAAAGGGAGGATAAGGTACAAGTCTGAAAAGCTAGAAGCCTAGATAGAAGTAGAGGAGAAGAAGTACCTTCCTATGGCGGCCAAACGTCTTAATTAGAAGTTCGAAGAATTAAAAAAGAGCGTCAAGAAACTATATAATATGTGCGCTTGTAAACGATTCGCAGAGAAGGCCTTGATTATCTACTATCTACGCTAATTAATTTACGTACCATTACTCATCTTATCCTCGTTTACCCCTCCCGTCTTTAAACTACTTCTTTATTCTTCCGGTCCTCTACTACATCCCCTTTTCTCCGAATAAGCCATATAGCAACGGCTCCGAACCTACTACTCCATAGACCCAGCAGCGTGAAATACCAGCCTCGCCCAGCGGCATCGAGTAGCGGCTGTAAGACCGTAACGCCTGCAGCCGCTATCGCATATCGAGTAATACTAGCTGCTACTGCAGCTGTACTCGGGCTCTCGGGGAAGACATTAACTAGGAGGGTATTATAGGTAGTATAAAAGCAAGTACTCCAGAAACCTTAAATAAATTACAGTATTAGAGCTACGGAGACATGCGCATGCTTGCTTACCGCCTATCCGTAACCGACTAAAGTTATAGTGGATATTATTAGAAGCCACGAGCTCCCCCTTGATCTTGCCCGCTCGATCGGGAAATTAATTAAATCGTCGCTAGAGACCTTATTAACTATCCAGCCTATCTTCTTAGCCGTGACTTTATAGTTGTGGTCCATGACTTTCCTAACGCAGTAGCCGCCGATAACTATACCTACTCTACGGGGTAGATATCCCAGGCCGATCTAGAGCTCGTTAAAATAGTAAATGGACTTGTAAATATCGGGAACCGCAGCAACAGAAGAGTAGTCGACGGTGTAGAAGGAACTATGTATCTATAGAACGAGGAAGGTGTTAAAGTGAAAAATCATGCGGAGATATACTAATGGGTTTCGAATACGGAATCTTTTAAGGAAGCTGCGATTGAGGTTCTTATCCTTATCCTCAGCGTGTTTCTCGTTCTCGCTCTTACTCGTACTTTCCTTATACCCTCGGAGCTAATATTTATAAAGTTTGTACCAACTCTCTTCCTACCAGCTCTGTCTCTTTCCCTCTCTGCCGTTGCCTACTACGCTCCTCGCCGTCTCGGGTAGCAGAGCGCTAATACCGAGTAATAAAATCGCTCCTATAATAACTAGCACCTAGAAGACCTACTTATAACTTCCACTCGTGTAGGTAACCTAGCCACCAACGACGGGCCTAACGCAAGCCCCTAGATTCAACGCCATGCTCACCGGGCCAATTATTCTGCCCTTTTCGCTGGGCACGCAGACGTCGGCTATAACACCATAACTGACCGTAAATGCTGTACTAGCTCCTGGACTTTGAAGCGCACGGAGACTAATCAGGACGCTATAGCTTTATTTATTAACTGCTAGGCCTAGGTTAATAATCACGTAAAGAGAGACCGTAAGGAGGTAGACTAGTCTACGGCCTAGAGAGTCTGATAGAGGACCGAATATGGCGGGAGATAGGGCTTGAAAGATAATATAGATTATCAAGGTGATATTAATAGATTAGGCGGATGTATAAAAATAGTTTCTTAGTAAGGGGAGAAGAGGGAAGTAGATAGTTGCTGTTAATGGGGAGATTGTCGTTACTAGGCCTAGGAGGAGAGTAAGAAGACGCTTTTTATTGCGAGTGAATATTATATATAGTATAGATGAAGTGCTTGACTGCGACGGTGTAGTGCCCGAAATGTGCTTAGTTACCGACTCTTAGACCTGTTTAATCCTGAGAACTGAGATTAGAGACACCTCGTGTAGAGGCGGGAGGCCCGGTATATCTACTATAAGTGATGTCGTACGTAATTATTATAGGTACTTAGTAAATAGAGTTATAGGATAGTAGTAAAAGAATAAACGAGGTAGCATTAGCGATAAAGGTTCAAGCATTAAGAAGAGTTGAAAAGTAAGTAGTAAAATCAATTGCCGATGCCGCTCTTCCGCGAGATGTCATATAATAGGCGCCCGTACCAACGCATTATAGTTCTTAAGCCATGTAAGAATTTCCTTATCCAGGTCATCTATCCGTACCCTGGGACATGTATAGGTGTGGGCTGTCTTGAGGCTATATAGCTGTAGTAATTAATATCTATACGGCACCGAAGTTTCAGATATACGAGTTACCCGTTTAATGGGGCCTGTTACGTGTATAGAATCTCTAAGATACGTGTAATACATTCGTCTGGGATTTTAAAGCGATCTCGATGAAGACTAGCCTTTACCTACCCCTACAGGCTATAAGGTGAAGGCTTTAACTGGTTTTATAAGACTTTTTACTATATAAATCCGTATTATAGGACTCCTATAAGTCTTTCCTTCTCTTAAGACTATAACTTGGACTTCTTAGATTATATCTTAGTATAGTCTCGTTCTATCGAAAGTAAGGCTCTATCAGATTTATTAAACCTTGGAGGACCCTCGCCTTTAGAGAACGGGGCGTATTTGTCGATTAGATAGTATATATTATTATAAACACTATTACGTTAGTTAATAAGCTAGTCAAGCTATTAAGGATTCGCTTATTCTAATTACTAGCTTGGAATATTATATTAAGTACTTACGTCTATCGAACCGCCTTTCCTTAAGCCATGTGGTTAATAGAATATATGACGTTATAGTATATTAAATACATACGATTCCTGTTATCCTATTCTTCTTTAGGTTTACTAGGCCCGTAATATCGCAGATATATCCTTGTATAAATCTTGTTACGGATCTTATTATAATGGCACCTCTAATCGCCGATCTCCATTTTATTATAGGTATAGTAGGCTCCCGAGTTAAAGACGTAGATGTCTCCTATCTTATAAGAAGTCCTGGTGGTTCCCTCCTAGAGATCAGCGTGGATTAAACAGGGTTTAATGCTACGCCTATCTCTTTTAAGGACGCCGATTAATCTTAGAATGACGCTTGAGAATATCCTCTTCTCGAGCAGGTCAAGCTCCTCCTAGTACCCGTTAACCTTGAAATCGAGATACGGCCGATTATAGATCCTTTTCGCGCCGGATCGATAGTTACTTAAAGTTAAACCTCTTATTAAGTTTATTTTTTATATAAGTAATTAAGTCCTAATTATATCCTATAAATAATAAGATATTTATATACGCCGTAATAATAACTTTTATTAGAGGGTTAATAAATATATAATAATTATACTTAAGACGATTAAATCCTAGCGACTTAAGTACCTTATAAATGGTCTTATACTATTTATAAGATACTAATTTAAGGCTATATAAAGCCTTCTTAAGATAATAGGCGTGTCCTTATTAGCTATTAGTAAAATAATATAGTTATTCTACCTAGATTTCTTCTTAAATAAGTAATTCTAGGAACGCCTGAATAATATCTAAATACTTAATAACTAGCTTATACTTAGTAATTAGGGTAAGAAGGAGGTACTATAATAATACCTTTAAGGTTAGTAAGAAGGTCTTATTAAGATTAATCCCCTTAATTTAATAGAAGCCTTTAACTACCTACTAGGCCTTATATCTATTTATTTCGCCTATCAGCTTATATTTATAGAATAGGACCTATCTTTCTAGTAAGATATATACCTTATAAGGTACCTTATATAGTATTTTCTATATCTTCTATTTAGTATAATTAGCTAATTCTTCTTTAGTAGTAGCGAGCTATTTATTATTATTAGGCCTTTAAAGGGCTTATCTATTAACGTTATATAGGGACGCTCTTTACTAATAATAATTACGCGGGTAAGTATAGCCTTAAACCTATTAGGGTTATTAGAAGAATTTAGGCCTCGCTCGTTAGTCTAGCTATAACTAATCTATAGTTTATTACAACTAGAATAATATAATAAATTAGGAATAATTTTCTAGGATTTGTTAAATGGTATTAGGGGTATAATGGATGATTTGGCTATGCTAGATATCTGGAAAGGTGTCTAGGAACAAGATAATAAGATAACAAGACTTTATAGACGTGGCCACTCGCTTATTATCTTAGTAGAAGGGCTTATTTCTAATAGGATTTACTATTCCTAGCTAATATCTTATTAATAATAGCTTGTAGTACTCTAGTAGTAATTTAGCGTATCTAACTATCTTAACTATTCTAATTTTAAATAGTTAATATTCTTGACTCCGCTTAGCTATTTCTAGTAGTCTAATCATTTAACTTATATTAATTTAACTTAGGTAAATTATTCTAATTACATCTATCTAGACTAGTTAGCCTACTTATATTATTAGTTAGGCCTAATACTAATTAGCTATTAGAACTAGTTATACCTAATCATTACTAGTATTATCTAATACTTCCTTAATACCCTATTAATTAGGAGGAGGTACTCCCTCTAAGACCTTACTATTATAATCTAATTAGTCTAACTAGAGCTAGCTTAGGAGGTTTATAACATAGTTATTACTATCTTCTCTATCTATTAGAAGTTCATTATCTTCTATTAATATTATAATAGCTTTTTTATTAAATACGATATATATTAATTCAATAATATATTATCTCTTAATATCTTAGACGCGGTAGATACTCTTACTAATATAATTAAGGAAGTAGTATTTAATAGCCTTATTATCTAGTTTCTTCTTATCTAGTAATATATTAAATAAATAGTACTAATATCTAAAAGGTTCTAGGTATATTAATAGGGGTTTAAAGTTATACTATTTCTTAAAGGGAGACTTCCTATTCTTACTAGGTATAAGGTTTTTAATGTAATTAATATAATAGATAGCTTTACTCTAGAACTCCTAAGGTAGTCTAGTATTAATAAGGACTATTTTAACATTACTAAATAGTATCTAGTTCTTTCTCTCTATAATCCTATTCTAAGATAAGTTTTATAGTATTAATACGATTAATTATATCCTATTCTCTTTATAGATCTACTTATATTTATAGCTCTAGGTAAGTTTATTATTACTCTAGATAAAGGCTAGTTTATACCCCTAATTCTTCTAGTATTTCATTTAGAAGGCGAGTTTTTATAGTAATTCTCCCCTGCTAGATATATAATTTATAAGAGAAAATCCTAATACCTTATATATAGAGACTATTATATTAGTATATCTCTTAAGGGTAGTTATATAGCTAGCTAATACTAGGTTAATATACTAATATTAGCTAGGGATAGTAACTTTATATATTAGTATTTATACGGGTATTTAGGTAGTTTTCCCTAATATATAACTTTTATATAATTCTTATAACTTATATTTTTATAAGTAATTAGCAGCCTTATAATTAATATTAGTAGTATATACTATTACTTTAATAGCTTCTATACTAATATAATTATATTACTTATACTATTAAGTCTAGGATACGTTATTCTTAGCTAGTATAAAAGACTTAAGATAGAAGGCTCTTATTTTTTATATTTATATAATTTTTAGCTGGTATATCCTATCTTATAAGAAGGCTTATAATACCTCCTACTCTTAATTATTATAAAATATCTCTTTTTAATTACTATTAATATACTTATAACCTTATAAGTCTAGCTAGGTAGTTAATAAGAGATTGAATTCTATATTAGAGATATAGTAAATATTAGTTAATAGAGAATTATTAACCTTATTATTAATAATTACTAGGATTAATATTATCTTAATACCTTTAACCTTTATTAGTCTACCCTTAGTAAGTCTTAATACTATATAATCCTAGACTAGTAAATAGTTAGTAAACTTAGAGTAGTCCTAGAAGGTATACTCCTAGTCTCCTAAAATAATAATAATTTAATAGGACTTATTTTATTATAAGTTATACTTAAAGTAAGTAGTATAAGATTTATCTTATTTTTTTTATTTAAAAGATTCTATTTACTCTATTAATAACTAGGACCTTTCTTATTTTATTAATAATTATTTTATACTTCTAGCTCTTCCTTTATTTTAGAGGTAAATCCCGCTAGTATAAGGTCTAGGTAAGTATTAAAATAGGTATTAATATTATAATTATTATTATAAAAGGTATACTTCTATTATAGATTATTCGGACGTGTTATTACAAATCAGGTAATTGCTTACCGGGTGGAGACGGAAGCCTTTAGCAGGCCTAATATTAGCCTATCAAGAGACTTATTCTCTACCAACCAATTAACAATTACATACAAATCCATAAGACTATTAGTTAGAGTACCGTTCCTTAATACCTAAGCTAACCTTCCGTATACAAGACCGCCTAATATAATATATCACGAGGTCTCTTATCGGGCCTAGCGTAGTTAGGGTCCTTTCAAGATATTTCCCCTCCCTACGGCGTATATATCCTAGTAAGTATATACTTTCCCTTATACGGGTTATATATTTAGATAAGTGCTTACTTTTCTATATCCGGCCTTATAGCTTAATAGTAGAGCGCTTGACAAGTATAACACACCCATGCGATACGCAGGTTGACACTTAGAAAGGTAATCAGGGTTTGATTCCTTAGGAGGCTAAATTTATTTATTTTATTATATATTTTTTATTTCTTTATCTTTATTATCCTTTTTTAAATTTTTATTTATTTTATTTATTTCATTTTTATTTCATTTATGTTTTCCTGCCCTCTCCTCCCCTTTAAGGGTAGCGTGAATTAACCTTCCGGGTATAAGACCTCCTAATATAAAATGTCACGAGGTCCTTAATCGGGCCTAGCGCGGTCAGGGTCTTCCTAAGATCTTTTTCCTTAGATTATAATGGTGAGGATAATGACTTGGCTCGAGACGTCAACTTCGGTTACGAGGAGGAGGAGGAGAGGTTGTTAGGTAGTGGCTGTCGAGGGGCACGCGAGCATGGTGGTCAGTAGGCGCTAATAAGAAGAGGGTGGCTCGTCGGTTTCTAGAAGGGTCGTACACCATGGTGCTCTCCTTAAAGGGAAAGATAATTGGACCGCGCTGTCGAGATATCCTCGTCAGAGGTTGGAGACGCCCTGTCTGCGGAGTTCAACTCGAGTACTGCGGTAAAGAGGGTAAGGAGTAGGGAAGATAAGTTGATATCGTGTATTATATGATGATTTTGCCTATGCCTACCAATTCCCTCTTGTTCCCCGCAGCCCGAGGAGTGACTGGGGTGAGAACGCCTATAGCAGCCTTTATCAATCAAGGTGATTGCCGACACCTGTATAATATGAACAGCACAAGTGTAAAGAGTGGAGATAGTATCCTAAGCCTAGAACCCTCCGAGGAATTTTATATAGTCAGCAATTGTCCTTACGGTCGGAGATAGCAGACTCGGTCCTAGCAGGCAGTCATATTCTTCAGCTCGTTGACCTCTAGGAGTGAAGAGGAGCTATTACTCAACGCAACTCTCATTATATAGCCTACCTAGCACCTGGATTAGTCTTTCGCCCCTATACCCAAATTTGACGATCGATTTGCACTTCAGAACCGCTGCGAGCCTCCACCAGAGTTTCCTCTGGCTTCACCCTATTCAGGTATAGTTCACCATCTTTCGGGTCCCAACAGCTATGCTCGTACTCAAATCCATCCGAAGACATCTGGATCGGTCGATGATGCGCCCTTGAGGGTTCTCACCTCCGTTTACATTCATTGCGCGTATGGGCTTGACACCCAAACACTCGCATAGATGTTAGACTCCTTGGTCCGTGTTTTAAGACGGGTCGTTTACGACCATTATGCCAGCATCCTAGCCGAAGCGCGGTCCTCGGTCCGGGCTGGCCGCATTGCACCGAGGGCTATAACACTCCCCGAGAGGAGCCACGTTCCCAGGGCCTTTATCCGGCCGCCCGAACCGAT
>JAABUP010009659.1_pt1 | contig 11737 bp, 10 predicted proteins | sample 5559201 | NCBI WGS metagenome assembly JAABUP01 (sample SAMN10711887, study PRJNA513373) | rock metagenome | isolation source: Antarctica rocks | place: Antarctica | reverse complement strand
AGGATCAGGCGAGGGAAGCTCGCAGGGTTGAGTTGGGCCTGGTATCTCCAAGTACAAAGGGTATGATGAAGCCAGGTGCTGGCTTTGAGGGCCCTAACATCTACGTTCGAACGCTCCAAGGTCTACGTTCCCAGGTCCCTGAGGAGCAAGATTACGCATTGCATCATCTCGTAAAGATATCTCATGAGCGAGGTGACAAGTACAAGTTTGATGCTTTCCCAAACCTAGCTGAAGGACTGATCGAGTACGTCCTCGGCGTGAGCTCTCTATTCTACGATGTTAAGTGGGAGATCAGCTACGCAGATGATGCACATGGTATCAACGTACTTGACGGTATACAGGGGACGCCAGATATCCTTCAGAGGATACAATGCCTGAAACGACTCGATACACCCGACGAGATGGAGTCGGAGGAGTTTGCTCGAAAGCTGAACAAGATCCTCGAAGCCGGCCTTACCATCCGGAATCTTGCCCTTCTAGAGGACAATGCCATCTACTTGGCGGAAATGCCCCAGCTCAGAGATTTCCTGTCCATAGCCTTGAATCTGCCATCATCCTCAATGATCATAGAGCTCAGACATTACGCCCTCGAAATCGCCGAGCAGGTAACGAGGTATTGGCGCATGAACGAGTCGGATCCATTGTACCAGTCACTACTCGTGGAAATCAACGATGGACGTGACCGCGGTGCTGTTCTCACTGCTTTACGTGCTATCAGCCGTATATCCATGGTTCTCGACGATCCCAATCTCCTAAAAGGCATACCTCTTTCAATCATGAGACGAGTTTGCGAATGGATCCTTCTCGAAGACGAAGACCTCATAAGCTCATGCCTAGATTTTCTCTATCAATATACTGCTGTTGCCGACAACGTCGGCTGGCTTTTATCCAACTCCAACGACCTACCCATTATTTGCCTCCTTGGTCAACTCGCCAGACTACTCCAATACCATGCGACAACCACATATTCTAAAGTCCTCGTCTCGCCTGCCATCCCTGCATCCTCAGCGACAGAAATACCCAGTGTCCCACGCGAGCTCATGGAGCAATTCCTGAAATACGACGAACCAGATCGCTCGAATCATTGGCTTCGGGCCGTGTTCGAAGAGCATCCCGAAAGCCACATTACTCAGATCCAGCTTTGGCAAGCTTACCAACTACGCTTTAACGAGAATACCAATGCGCAGGTCGGGCTACTGCCAGCTGCAGAGTTCATCAAGAATGTCAGTCAAATTTTCGCGGGAGCCAATGCTCAAGTGGTCACTGGCGCAACCCAAAAGTTCATCATCAAAGGCATCCGACCACGCCATGCCCCTATGGACTCGAAGGGCAGGGTCTACAGTCGCTGTTTATGGAAAGTGTCGGGGCAAGAGCCTTGTGAAGATTTTCACCTCAAACCAAAGCACATGTTCGATCATATCGTTTACTCTCATCTTGGCGTTGACAGAAAACCCGATGGCTTATGGGATTTTGAGTCCAGCAAGCGGACTATGCCGCTTCCACCAGATTGCGTCTGGTCGAATTGTCGACACTTTACTCGGAGTGAGAGCTTAGCTCCATCAGCATACGAGTTAGGCATGCATGTCAAGACACATCTTCCAGACCAGTCGAACAAAGCGTCATTGAGGCATAAGAATAACCGCACGCCCGCCAACCAGCAATCCTTGCCTTCAAATGAGATGAACGGCCATTTTAATTCTCATGGTGCTCTTGGCATTGATCCGGCGCAAGGACGAGAAGCCATATACAATTACCAAAAGCACGAGATGACGGCTCAAGATGACATGGGCAATGCAGCAGGTTTGCCGCTGGCGAGCGTGCTAGTGCTACGGAATTTGGCCAGGAACATACCAAAAGCAGCTATATTGCTGCAACCAGAAAACTCTGTACCTCTGCGCAAGGAAGCGATGGAAAGGCTGTTTGAACCGCTAACAGATCGGCTGCTGTTCGTGATGGCTTACAACAAGGCATTGGCTGGGTACGTTGCTGATGTGATTGGCTATCTTGAGAAGGGAATGGCGGCATGAGCGCGGCGTTTGTTCGAATATGGAATTCACGAGTTGATAACGACGATGAAAAGCTTGTAAGCGTCTACAAAGGCGCTCGGATGGAAAATACCATAGACATTTGAGCTGGAAGATACCCGTACTAAAGAATGCAAATTATCCGCACAGGTCATGGCAATCTACGGTTTGAGCATAGTTTTAATTCTTTTGCGGTTCGATCACAGTACCAGCATGCTTCATGGTACTTGTGACTGGCACATTTCGGAGTCAGCAGTACTTTACCAAGGCAAAAAGTTGACATATCTCGGGAGTAGTTTGTGGGCAAGCACCCACGAATCTGCTCCAGAAACATGTCTTGAGGCTCCTGAAATGGTATCTAAAAGTGAGAAAGACGCCGGAAAGTGGCTTACTTGCTGACTGTTTAGCACATTCAACATTCATTTGATTTGAGTAAGGTCCCAGATAATTTGTCCTTCACCAAAGAATTTCCATTCAAAATAGTTCCTCGGCGGCTCGTGATTAGCAAACTCATACCTCCACAGTGGTGGGGAGCATCAACCTGTGTCTCGCTTTCGCGATACAAAGCAGAGATGACTCCATCATCAGTCTCAACCGTATCGTCTGCTACCCATGGCCCCGTCTCGTTGCCATTATTGAAGCTGTCCCATTGCACCACTTCAACTCCAGGCGCAAATATGCTGTGGACTCACCTCCCTAACCGAGACGACATGTTTGCCGTCTTCGATCAGGTGAGGCGGAAAGGTCTTGATGGTACGGTATCAGACAAGAAGGTCTTGAAGCTAGTGAGGGCTGGAGAGCTTCTTGTCAGTGCACCTTTCACAATCTACAGAAGCCAGCTAAGGAAATTGCAGGAGCAGATCGAGCTTGACACCCTGCTGCATCAAGTACGAATGGATGAGGAGCGAGCCCGATCTCAAGCCATCCACCAGGACAATCTCTATATTCTTATTATTGTCAAAAAGCCGCTGCTTGCTCTACGCTATCAGCTACCAGATGGTCAAGTATGTACGTCTTATGCATATGGCATGTTACCCTAATAGGCTCTCAGATCCGGAGGATTCAGATGAACTTTCAGCCCGCTTCTGGTTTTGATATCGCCTTCAACACCTTTGAATCAATTGGCCTACCCGTGAGATACAAGGACCAGTCCGCAAAGCACCAAATACATCCGTCGTCGCAAGGCGCGCTCCACAGCTCACTGCCACGATCGCAAGAGATGGCTAGGCCTTTTGTCACTGCATATGGTAACTTACCTGCGTCTAGTATACCGTCTCAGGGTCAACTACTAGCGTCCCCTGCTCGACTTACCTCGACGGAATCTCATTCCCTCCAACCGATGGGTGCCTTACCCAACCCGGGTTACGATACGATACGATCCTCAGCGCAGCCATCTCAAGGACTGTCAAGGCCAACCTCTCGGACTGCCCTTGCGATAGATGAGATGGCTGCAGACGAATTCAGCAAACCCATGTCTTACATTCAAGACCCTAGGACTCGACTTGGCATAGTTCAGGGCAACTACCATGCTCGTAACAATTCTGGCCGACCCAGCTCCTCGTCTGCTGTCTTTGATGCTAGATCCCAAACGGCTGCGATGACGGCTGCGGCACCGTCTATACCTCCGAGGTTGCTACCTAGTGCGAGTTTTGACAGCCAACTCTCAGCATCGGATAGGTATAGTACCCGACCAATGAGTGCTCCAGAGATTGAATCTGCTCATTACCTTACGGACTCCCTTCCAATCAGCCAGATGCTTCCACCAAGACGAGAGCTACCATTCCCAGAAAGATCAGAGAAGCCAGCGAGTCAGGACACGCCAATATCTAGTGCCCCAAAAAAAGGCAAAGCAACTAGCAAGTCAAAGTCCAAATTGGCTGATTCGAAGGCTCCTTATCTTGAGTCGAAGGCCGTAGAAGAATCGCTCATGGCTGCACGCCCATCTGATGGCAAAATGGCAAAGCTTGTCTGTCCAGACTGCGGTCGCAGCGACTTCAAGAGTGCCATAGGCTTGTTGTTACACTGCAACAGCCAGCACGGTCGTGGTTTCACGAGTACCGATGCCGCTGTTGAAGCCAGTATCCAAGGTCGCTGTGCGGACACGGAAGAACTTGTCAGCTCAGATCACCCGAAGGCATCGAAAGTTTGGAAGCAAGACCAAGCACCGAGCTCATCAGCTCCAAAGCTGCGGGCCAAGAAAGCTGCATCCAAGAAGCAAACATTGGACACGCCTCCTCCTTCAAGCGCTCCCCAATGTATCGATACCACTCGTGAGCGCTCTGACAGACGTTGCTCTCCGATAGATGACTCTTTGGCCTTTGCCCCCAAGCTGGCTGCTCCAAAGAAAAGACCCACTAAGCGGTCTAAAACCGTTCAAGGAATCGAGTACAACAAACAACCTGGCCAAGCAGCGAATGAAGATAATCAACCTGTCGTAGGTGGGCAACTGACGCAAGCGGCTCCCTCGCTTTCCAACATCGCTCCTACCGAATTCCTCGATTCTTTGGATGGCTGGATCCGAAAGTACGAGAACTTGCCAGCGCCAAAACCGCCGCAGACAGCCAAGGAGCAGCTTGCTAAATACGCGAAGCATAGCGACGAGGACAGGGCTAAGGCCATTGACAACATGATCTGCGAGTGCCTTGAAGATGAGAACTTCATAAAGCTGGTGGAAGACGTAGAGGGTGCTTGGAGGAGGATCGGGCTCGATTTCTGATGCTTTAAAGGGAACAGAGGGACCAGGCATATGAAGAGGTTGACATTGCAATATAGAAGGTCGGTTTTGCTCATCTGGGAACGAGCTCATCTGCTTTTGTATAGCCTGAACTTGTTTGATTTGCTTCATATCTAACAGCGCTGCGCACATATCCTGCTTGTATACAACGCATTTGTAGATAGATTTTGCACATTCAATGGCATCTATTCCTCCACTGTAGCGAACCTAAACGCCTTCGCTATGCACACAAAAAGTTCTCCCCTACCAAACCGGTTTCACACCCTTATGAACAGCAGCAATCCCCCCCGTCAAATCCTCCCACCCCCTTCCCCCAGGTAACATGAGCCCCGCCTTCTCAATCATTCCCGCAAACTCCTCCTGACTCGGAAACCGCTCAATACTCTCCACCAAATACTGATAGCTCTCCCGATCCCCCGCCACCAGTTGCCCAATCAGCGGTATAGCGCCGAAACTCCACCTTTTGTAGATCCCGTTCAAGAACGGACTGTTGACTTTACTAAATTCCAGGCACGCAAATACACCACCAGGTTTGAGAACGCGGAAGGCTTCGTGGAGAGCGGCTTGTTTATCGGTGAAGTTTCGGATGCCGAAGGCGACGGTGTAAAGGTCTATTGAATTGGATTCGATGGTGGTTAGTCTTTCGGCGTTGGCTTCTAACCAGCTTAGCCGCTCGCTCTTACCCCAGGGTGTATCGAGACTTCTTTTTCGGCCTTCAGCGAGCATCTGCGGGTTGATGTCTGAGACTATTACTCGAGATGAATTGTCGTTATTTATAGCGGTGGCGTGCTGGAGCATGCGGAATGCTATATCGCCCGTTCCGCCTGCTATATCGAGGATGGTCTGTGGTTCCGGCGTAATGTCCGAAGGCTTGGAGGAGCGACTGACTCCAGGGTTCAAGGAGCGGACGAAGTGGTCTTTCCATAGGCGGTGGATGTAGAGGGACATTAGATCGTTCATAGTATCGTAGGAGGAGGCAACGGAGGAGAATACTGCGCCAACTGTAGGCCCCAAATCAATGAATGCTCACTGCGAAGAGCAAATCAGAGGTGCGGTACCTCTACCCTCCTTCTCCGACTCGGGGACATTTTCGAAACCGAAGTGGGTGGTTTTGGCATCTTGTCTTGCTTGCTCTTGGGCTAGGCGGCGAGAGCAGGAGAAGCATTTATAGGGTTGTCTTGCGGCGAGGATGCGTCTTGAGAGCCTGGGGGATGTACGCCATAGTTTCGGTGTCGACATCTTGATACGTAATTGAATTTGTAAGGTTATGCAAGGAAGAAGAGAGTCGGGATATGTTGACCGATGAAGTTTAGCGTAGCGGGATCAAATGCCGATGGAAACCGCTCTCCGCAAATGTTTCGCAGCATCCTTCACAGGAGTAACTGTTCGAGTAATTGTGATCCACTCGGTATGATTGATCGATAGCAAGATGTCTCTTCGTTGCTTGCGAGTCACAGTGATTTTACGCAATGGAGTCCGAATACCAGCAACGCGGCGGAACCTCCTTAGGCAAACAAGATGGAGCTCAGTGTCCCAACGTCCCGGCTCAGACCAGTAGGATTCGCGCTTCAGCTTCTAGGACAATTGCTGACAGCTTTCTAGTGTGCACTTCCCAGGCGCCGTGAACAGCAAATTCACCACCAAGCTATCTTTCGAGCATCCGTCTACACATCCCGCAATGCCTACGTACAGAGTGATGGATTCGGACGGAGCCATTGTAGACAAGGATTGGAAGCCTTTGAATATCAGCAACGATGAGATTCTAACGTGGTATAAAAACATGTTGACGGGTACGAAGTCCTAAGGAAGGCCAATTGGGCAGAAACAAGGGCTAAAGAGTTCTTGGTAGGATAATAGTCAGCATTATGGATCTCATCATGTTTGATGCGCAGAGACAAGGCCGGCTGAGTTTCTATATGGTATCTGCAATCCCTGGCCTACATAATAATAATAATAATTTAAGAACGTCATAGGTTTCAGCCGGCGAGGAAGGCATTGCACTTGGATCAGCATCTGCGCTCGTCCCCGAAGACGTGATATTTTGTCAGTACAGGGAGACAGGCGTGTTCCAGCAACGAGGTTTTGCTCTCGTCGAATTTATGAACCAGCTCTTCGCCAATGGTAAAGATTATGGCAAGGGCCGCAACATGCCAGTCCACTACGGCAGCAGCAGGCTCAACATCGTCTGGTTCCCTGGTTCCTGTAAAAAGAACACGAAAGCTAACCGTTTCCCAGCACACCATATCATCCCCATTGGCAACCCAGATCCCCCAGGCGGCCGGCGCAGCGTACGCTCTCAAGATCCAAGCGCTGCAGAACCCACAAGTTGACCCAAGAATCGTAGCCTGCTATTTTGGCGAAGGTGCAGCTAGCGAAGGTGACTTCCATGCTGCTCTGAACATAGCAGCTACCCGCTCCTGCCCTGTAGTCTTCATTTGCCGGAACAATGGCTACGCTATCTCTACTCCAACTTTGGAGCAGTATCGAGGCGACGGCATCGCCAGCCGTGGTATTGGCTATGGCATCGACACCATCCGCGTTGATGGAAACGATATATTTGCCGTGCGAGAAGTCACAAAAGAAGCACGACGCATGGCATTGGAGAATGGTGGTAAGCCAGTGTTGATAGAGGCAATGAGCTACCGCGTCTCACACCACAGTACCAGTGACGACAGCTTCGCCTACCGTGCGAGAATCGAAGTCGAAGACTGGAAGCGGCGGGATAATCCTATCACGCGTCTGCGGAAATGGATGGAGCACCAGGGGCTCTGGGATGAGGAGAAAGAAAAGGAGGCGAGAAGTCAAATCAGGAAAGATATACTGACAGCGTTTGCGGATGCGGAGAAGGAGAAGAAGTCCCCATTGAGAGACATGTTTACGGATGTATATGAGGACTTGAGTGAGGAGAGTCAGGGCCAGATGAAGGAGCTAGGGAGGCTTCTAGATGAGTATCCGGGGGAGTATGACCTTAGCGAGTTCGAAGGGGGTAGAAAAGGTCTAAAGGAATCCAAAGAGTGACGATACATTATCTCCAACTATTTTCCCCACATCAAGAGCAAGTGAAGCGAATGCGAAGCTCAATCTGGCTAGCCCGTGACACCAATACTTCCTGTAAGCTCCCTCAGCTCGCCTATGCGTACTTCCAACCGTTTATCTCACCAACGAAACGGAGTTCCCTAGACCATTAATACATCATCCATGGACAACCTACGTTCATCCCAGCCACAAGGCCCAAGACACCTCTTAGACATCCTGAACAACGAATCCGAGTCAGAACTTGCGCCACTGGTGGCACAGCTCAAGAAAGAAACTGACGACCTTCCGAAAGAGTCCACTGTCGCAAAGGGCCCCGCTATCCTCACTCTAGCTGAGGAGGATGCGCTGCCAACACACTGCAGCTTCGTGACGTTCCGCCTCAACAAGAATGGGTATGATGACTTGATGGCTTTCCTAACTAATCATGCGGAAATTATGATACTCTTGAAGCAGTACGTATATCGAGCCTGATGTTATGAAGCCCACACCCAACCCTGTTTGATCGTTTAGGTATCTAGCCTTCCTCTACAAGACAGCAAGATTGGACCAGCAAGTGAACCCGACGACCCCTCGCTCGCCTTCCTAACTTCGCACTCAATCATCGCGACCCTCTTTTCGGACCCGCTTTCCGACTGTACCGTGAGCGAGATGGGCAGACTCCTGAAGGGCAATGGATGCTTGATGAGACTGATCGATTTCTGGATTATCTTGACCACAAGTATGGTACGTTGGTATAGATACGTCCTCTATCAATAGATGAACGTTCGTAGCTGACACACAAGCTAGGATATCAGGCGCCGAGACTGATAGATTCTTTTGATGGCATCGATATCAAAGCGACATAGAAAGTCTCTAGACCGGTGAGGTCTTGACAACCATTCTCAAGGACAACTTAAACCTCCTGCTCAAGCTCATACGCAAGCCACATGTTAGCCTAAAAGCCCCCATGCCCAGCGGTTCGACTAGGGCGAAAGCCCCTCCAGGGCTCTTCCCTAGGTCCCTGCTGAAGCCATCTTTCCATCATCGGAGGCAGTTCCTCATTGGATGGCTCTCGGTACTCTGCTTGGATCCCATGAAGATTGGCTAGGTTGGAGATTATGACTTGGCTCGTGCTACGGATTCGGGTCGCGTCAGCATCTATCAGGGTAGGATGATCGACGTTAGAATGCTCACGGGTCGCCTTTGCCTGCTTCCTCCTTTAGTTGTTCGGTGTGGCTGTGTGCATTTTGTTTCAATGGTGATGTTTGCTCTGCTGCTGTTCTGTTGTTTAGTTTATTACCACACCTAAAGAGGGTGGTCATCCATTCCAATGGAGAACTTCGGTCTTGCAGGTTTGGTCTACAAAGTCTCGTTTGGTTGTAAAGAAAACGCAAGGAATCATCTTTTGGCGAGGATTTCTGATGCATTGGGGGCTTGGGTGTGGGACTGACACCTCATATACGTGTCCATGAAGAACAAGGCAACTAGAGATCAGCATGGACTGCATCGATATCAAGAGCCCACCTTTCATATTGACCCGCCATTTTAACCCCAAAACGACCGAGGGGTAGTTGTTTTTGATGCTGACAGGAGGACAAGGTGACATATTACCGCCAATTAAACCGTAGAAAGGCTTGCTGAGTTGCTATCATTGGTCTTGAAATTTGTTCCCGACTTCCCGAGAAAGAAAGATGATTTTATGCGAGGACCATGTCTCAGTTGGCCAATCGAATCGCACGGAGACTTCACTTAATCAATTTTAGCGGATGTTTGAGCCTTGTGTGATCATGCAAGCCACCGAAGGAGCGCCAATCAGAAAGCGCAAGGATAAATGTTCAACACTGCAAGCTATGACTACCTCAACAATCAGGGAGCATAATCATGTGGAGACAGGGCACTCTTTATTCGGGTCATGCTGAGCCGAGGCTGGTGCCAAGGCTGGCGCATTTCTTTCATCAGCCTCATCGCCCCACAACAATTTCTGTGCATTTAGTGCGATGGTGAATCCCTAGTTAGATTGTGCAATCAACTATGGAAATGATACCAGCGCGGAATTAATGCCCATCTAATACCTCTCATGGGCGCTCGCACGGCTCCGGGAAAGAGCCAGACCGGATGACAATGATTGTTGCCTCGAGCATGTTTATTCTTGTGGAATGAACGACGAGTGAAGCCCCAGGAGAGAACTGCAGTCCCCCTGGCAAATTGATCGCATTATGCTCAATGAGATTTCGAAAGTTGATCGAGATGTGGATTCTTATGGAACGTTTGATGCGGATCTCGGCCAAACTTAAGGTTGACCTATCGCCATACTTGGGTTGCAAGTGTAGAGGATGCATATAGTTGTTCGCAAAGAAGCATGTCTGGGCTAGATTCTTGCACTAGAATTGGTAGCAGCCCTTAGCCAAAATCTCAGAGGAGAAGACCACACCCATCGGAACAACCTATAGACTAATAAATCGTTCTGATGACAACGTTAAGTAATGAGAATTCTTCCGTTAACTCGAATATTGACGTTGGCTTCCTATGAAGCTCTTGACCGTAGATATCGTGTTCTAGGTCAGTAGTCGTGAATACGATATACGAGCCTAATTGCTGGACTAATGTCCAACTAATGCAGGTAAAACATCCCCGAACAGCACTTTTCCTCGAGACAGAGAGTGAGCAAGCAAATGGACTGTCTGGCTTCGATTCTAGAAAATAGCAAGGATCGGTACATGCTCAAATCGTTCGCGATTTTCCACAATCTTTCGTCTTTGCACGGATAGACTTGCTCTTCTGCGCAGTACCGCTGTAACATTCAAATGTGAAACGCATTCAAAATGTCACATGCCTTCCTGTCATACTCTTTGTTACTGAGAGAAAAAAACAAGAACCGGCCAGGTGAGGCAAGACATGCCAACGGCTGTGTCATAGGTATAGCAAAAAGGGCCGTTATCCAAACTGACGGCCTGCCGCCTTGTAATGAGCAACAGGACGAAAGGATTCGCCGCCACCGATCAATACTGCTGCAATGCGAGCTCGAATTAGACACTCAATTTACGAACACGGCTTTCGTACTCGCCCACATCCTCACCGCCGATCGACATCGTAGCAACGCGGCTGTGATGTACAATGTCGATAACGCTTCCTCCTACCGCAAGTGGCAAGGCTCTTATAATACCATCACATTGCTGCAGACAAAATGGCTCGTTCTGCTGAACGTCTGCATATAATCGAAGAATAACTATGTAAAAGGCTGGAGGAATTTTATCTGGACGCCTTCCATGGACTTCAACAAAGGCACTGATTCGTGCGGCATGCGCGATTTATTTTGCCGCCCAAAACAGAGCTGGTACAGCCCCGCCAATGCCCCACGGAAAGCCATCATTTGGAGGGCTGTTTCACTGCCTGGTTGATTAGATCCTTATTTTCCTCCTGGTCTTCTTCGTCTTGACTGTAGATCTTACCTTTGGGCTCCTGGTCCCTCCACGTTTCGGGTCTTTACCTCCAATTATTTTCGTTCTCAGGTATCAAGACATCGAAGGCAGACTTCAATTTTTTTCATCATCCGGATCGCGCATGCGACGCACGCGATCGCAAAGGCGCGATGGAGTAAGATTTGCATTCGATAGAACACGTACTCGTAGGGCACACCTCCCCTCCGACCTTCTTCGTGGAATTGCGCCACGCCCTGCATCGGCTCTAGCCGCACTCAATATATAACAATCCCACCATAGACTCGATTCCTCCAAAGCTCCATACACGAAACAATTGCATGGGAGAGAGTCTTGTCACTCGTCGCGACCGCCATCACCATTAGGTGTAAGGCTTAACCAAGCTGTGTTATCTCGCCTCACGTTACTTCTTTGATGACCAGATTCAGTCGTGTTCTAGTACTAATGACAGTAACCCAACGCGTTGGACAACAGATAATAAAAATATATTCCGTCAGCGTCGCTTCCACTCCACCTTTCGTTTCTCT
>JAABUP010009658.1_pt1 | contig 11738 bp, 10 predicted proteins | sample 5559201 | NCBI WGS metagenome assembly JAABUP01 (sample SAMN10711887, study PRJNA513373) | rock metagenome | isolation source: Antarctica rocks | place: Antarctica | reverse complement strand
CAAGACTCAAGAAGCGTAAAACAAAAGATGCAAACGAGTATCAGAACTTCTGCTTGGCATGGCTGACATTTTATCGCATCGGGTTTCGCCGAGCTGTCTTAAGATAGGGCACAAGAGCAGTAAACAGGTTGCCAGGATTATATTGAGTTGGTAAGGCAGAGAAGGAGAGCTCGAAGCTTCGATGGGTTAGGACGCGGAGAGTGGCGAACACAGCAACCCACTCACGGTCAAGGATATCATCGCGATCAGAGGACCGCAAGGCAGAAAGCCGACAATACAGACATCGCGGGTACAAGAACATCGGGTATGACAGCGTGCAACCGAACGCCTTATACGATAAACAATACACCAAACTCTTGCAGCTAGGCGGATATGAAGTACGCTTTCGAGCGTGAGACTCCACCCCAACGCAAGTCCCCGGGGGCACCTGCTCCTTCGGCATCGGCGTCATGCAGTATTCATAACACATGTACGTTGCACGCATCGGCACCACAAAGCCTGAGCATTTTCGATGAGAGCGTTCGAAGGCAGGTTTCTGCTATACATGTAGTCTGACAGGAGTATGGAGAATATGATGCAAAGATTATTACAGAGTAGGTCGCTTGTGATTCTGTTTTGTTACCTAAGGCGAGTGCTCACCAGGTCTGTGTAAGCTACCGTACTCCAAGCGCATTAGCGGCCAGCCCTATAATCCCGTGAACTTTGCTTTCCTGTGACTTGCAACCTGAGTACCCCCACAGCTTCTCCACACAATTTCGCTATGGCAACGTGGGTATGCTCCCTCACTCTTCCACTTCGCGTGTGAAGGTTTACGGAATCTCCTCAAGGCTAATTCTAGGTCCAACCTTAGTAATATCACATGGCATCCGTCATTGTCTCGGCAGGAAAGGAACACCTTCCGCAAACAGTGCGGGTTCACGATATGGTTCACCGGGCTCTCTGCATCGGGCAAATCTACTATCGCGAATGCGCTCGAACAGCACCTTCTACATCTTGGCTTTTCCGCATATCGACTGGATGGTGATAATGTACGCTTTGGCTTGAATAAGGATTTAGGCTTCTCGGAGAAGGATCGCAATGAGAACATCAGGAGGATAGCTGAGGTATGGGATCGATGCACCGGCCACAAGCGTGGCCAGTCCTGCTGAATTGGCCCGCCAGGTTGCAAAGCTGTTTTCGGACTCATCGACTATTGCGCTCACATCATTTATCTCCCCATACCGTGCGGATCGCAAGGTCGCTAGGGATCTGCACGCGGCGGCAGGCCAGCCAGGCGGGGATGCCTCAATACCTTTCGTCGAAGTCTTCGTCGATATCCCGGTTGAGATTGCCGAGAAGCGCGACCCCAAGGGCTTATACAAGAAGGCGAGAGCTGGTGAGATCAAAGATTTCACAGGAATATCAGCCCCGTACGAAGAGCCAGAGTGGCCTGAGATAAGAATTCGTTCGGACCAGCTCAGCGTTGAAGAGGCTGTCGTTGAGATCGTCGGCTACCTGCAGGCCCAAGGCTTGTTGAAGCTGAATACACGAGCCATAGCATCATAGCTTAGAGTCAATCCGAATTCCTCTCAACAGCTACCGCTCGCTCCTGCTCCTTCCGATCGGCGTCATGCCTGAGTATTATGCTGGGTTGCGGTGCTTCTAGTAGCGAAAGTGCTTGAAACTTGTTGCGCCAAAAAGAATGCCAAGACACTTGGGTTCAAATTATCTCAAAATCATAGCAAACGTATGCGGTGTATTCACCGCCGTCTCCCGCATGACCTGCTGCTTGCAGGTCTGATGTAGTTGCCGAGTCGTCCTTGGTTACCCTTCCTTTCTTGTCCCTGCCGAAGGCGTTGCCGGCTAGATACGAGTACGACGAGTCCAGAGAGTATCTCACCTTCTTTGCAAGCTTTTGGGTTGTCTGTGTACGAGCAGACGATCAGCAAAGGTGACCTTCGGGATCTATCTACAAGGCGGAGGCGGAAGATCGGCTCACTCTGACAAGCCCACAAACGAATTGAAGGGGTAATCCGTATCGCAAAACAGTCTCGACGAAGACTCTGAGGGCCAGCACATGTACCCAGACCATTACACTCTCCCCCCAGCCAGTCCTTGACAGGCGTAGTGCTTCACCCCATAGCCGTTTCTCGTCTTTTGCAACCCGTTCTATCTCTTTCTGCTCAGCCTCCTTACCACCTTCCTTGTACTGGAAATCTCTTGGTATCCACTTCTTCTCCCTGCATTTGTGGATGAATTCTTGGCTGTGCTTCTTGAAAGTCGTTACAGCGTAGAGTGTGAACTCTCCATCCGAGTCTATCCGGACCGACGACCTTGGTACTACCATGGGAGCTATTGTCTCATAGGTTTTTATGAAGTCCTTTGTTATTTGGTTTGGTACTGCGATCAAATGTGTCTCGAGGTATTCAGAGTCTTGAATCAAGAGAGACGGGTCGACAAGTGCTGTTAGTGACTTCGTTGAGAGGTTGCCACTGGATCCTAGGTCAATGACTTCGTAAGAAATCAGGTCGAGATGTTGCGCTCACATACGTCTGTTTTCGTTGCAAAGCTGTCAAATTTGTCTTGACCTGATTGTATTGGTTGTACTTGCTTTTAACATCATTGTCGATGCTAGCGATTTCCTATAGGCAACAGCGTCAGCTAGGCCACGAAGGCTCCATAACCAAAGATCAATCCATGCTGGCGTTGGAACCTTTTGCAGAGAATCCATCAGGTCACCTAGAGACTTGTCGGCACGGTACTTGACTTTGTTCCACGAAAATGTGCGCAAATACTGGTCAACAGGCTCTGCATACTAGCATATCAGCACTTGAGCAGGTTACGTAATTCAAGGATGACTGACTGTCATTGACGGTCTTCTGCTCTATAATTTTATCCTCGTCTCCCTCGAGTATTGTCCTTAGAGAATCCCCTACTTTCACGACGACTCCTTCGCATACCCCTTCCAACCTTGCCAACTCATCCGCTTGTTGTACAAGAGCATCCAGAGTCCCAATCTTGAACTCTGGAATCGGGAAAGGATAAACGGTGCCGTAATCAGTCGACACAGCTGATCTTAGAGCCGTAAGAGCTTCGTCATGATCGTTTGATGGGGATATCGAAGTTGGCAGCGACACCAAGAGATATCTAGTCACCTTCGACATCGTGCTTGCCGGCTGAAAACGGATCTTTCACACGCTCGCAAATAGCCCGCGGAGAGATTGATCTGCCGCGAGGGTGTTTTTATTTTACGTAGACGGTACTCATAGCATATATTCAAGTAGATTCGGGAGAGCTTCATCCATGCTCCTCTGCAACGGGACGCGATAGTAGCGCGTTTGACTTGCCGGCATCGGTCCTAGCGTCAGGAGACTTTCAAACTTCACCTCCCAAACATGATCAATTTTCTGCACCCAGAGCATTCAACTTGGGCTGATAGATTAGGCCTTCAGTCGAAAAATTGGCCAATCATTGCTGATAGCGCACTATGGCCAGTCACGGAAGCCTCCCTCTTGGACACTACGCTCTTTTGACTCAGTGAATGCTTAAAACGCGGATATCTTGGATCGTATCTAAACAGCCCTTTTCTCTAAACGACAAGTATAAGACTTGCACGCTATGGTATCAAAAGTAGCAGGCACACTGCTTATTCATTTCTCTAAACCCGCTCCAGTTAGATCCCGATCACGGTTGTCTCATGGTCGTCCAAATTATTCATGTCACTGGGTAAACTCTGGCCATGGTCTGTCCTCAGGCATCAGACCATGCCTCTCTAAGTTTAAAAAATCCAACTGGGCGAAGATAGACATCACTCACCGCTGCTTGCCTTGGCTCAATGAACAGAGCGGTGGCTTCGACAAGGACAACAGGTTCTTCTCCTTTCTGAACAAGCGTCTCGATGCGCCCTTCCACCCAGGCTTTGCGCCCTTCCACCTTTACCGTCTTAGCTCGCAGTACCACGAATGCTCCGGCGTGGGCAGGCTTCCGATAGTTGATATTCAGGTTGGCCGTCATGCCAACCTTGTTGGGTAATGCGGGAAAACAGCATCTAGCCAGGCCTTCGTCGAGGATAGTAGCAAGAAGACCTCCATGTATAATGCCGGGGTGTCCGCAGAGATCCGTGCCAAGGTAAGATATAGAGACGAGGCTCTTCCCACCTTTTTCACTCCATGCGAACGGAGGCACCAAGATTCTGCCAGGACCAGTCAATGTACCGCCAGTGAGGGTATGGCTTCGCAGCGCTTCGGGTATCTTCATGTGAGGTCTTGATTCTGCGAAATCGGGATTGTCTCGTAGAGCCCGGGCTAGGGGATGGTTCCTGATGACATTATCGACCTCCAGGGACATATCGTCGGACGGCTTGAACATGATCAAGGTTTCAGCATCTGATGGAGGTGCGATTAGACCGTTGATTGCAGGTATTGCAGGAGCTGTGGCCATGATGAAGCCCGCACTGGTGAAGAAGACAGACAACGCGCCAAAGGTCAGGACTCGCGTGATAATTGGACGGCGGTTCAACGGCTGAAGAACAACGTCTATGCTTCCATTACTTAGTTCGGTGTCTCATCCGGAGTCGGAAATGATAGCTTTGGGGTTCAGACCTGGCGAAGAACTGTAAAGCCTTGGCCTGAAGACTGATGGGGTTGATGACTGCTGCACTGAGGCTCTCGCACAATATTTCAAGGGCTGCGACGAAGACCCAAGATAGGAACTAGCGCAATGCAAACACTTTGAGCGTATGAGGACATATTTGAACATGGACATTGGGGCCACCGATGCCGAAGCATCGGTCAGCATTAAATGATGCGGCTCCTGTGGCCAAATATAATGACCTCGGCAAGTCGGTTACGGTGAAAAGTTACGATACAGAGAATTTTTGATGTCTGTCCGAAGTTGCCAGATGTACTCAGCGCCAACACTCGATGAACTGTGTTGAGTTGCTGTATGTTGTAACTCTCAAAATAGAAATGTCCAAGGAGCACTATACGCTTCGGGCTGCCTGGGCAAACCGTCATGTCCGGTTACACTACTTTACTACCCTAACCGCTACTAGAGACTGCAGCGACTGTTTCGATCAAACTCCTGCAGCTTTGAAAGATTCAACTATCGTTACACATGACTAAGGCTTTACCCATCGCCATCGTCGCCATTGAGCATTGCGGCGTACTCATCCGCCGAAGCAAAGGTCGGCAAATGCTTAAGCTTCCGACGCTTCTTAATTGGGTGCTTTCCGCGTGAAGCCGTCTCTCGGAATCGTTCGCTGGACACGGATCCATCTCCCAATATGCGACCGATATCTGACGGTATATCGTCGTCGCTCGCAAAGAATGCTTCGTCCTCGCTCGCAAGGTCTAATTCTGGACCGGTGTCCTCGCCGTCCGGGCTATCTTCGTCGTCTTGCAGACCTAGGGGTTGCGTACTGTTCAGGGCAAGAGAATTATCTTCGGAGTCGGATTCCAGATCTTCCATCTCCAGGTCACTATCGTTCTGCTCATCACCTTCAAGCTCTGGTCTTGAATTCACTAGAGCCTTCCAGATCTCGTTCTCATCGTCTTCATCCTGAGGCCCTTTGCTTTCATTGTCTCCTCTCGCAACGCTCTGCACAGCGGATTTCGTTTTACCAACGCGGTTGAAGTAGTTGTGGAAGAAGGCTTCGTCAGCAGCGACATCGTCGCTTTTGAGCCTCAAAAATGCTTCCGAATTCACTGGAGCTTGGCCTCTGCTAGTATACCGCGCCGACACTAACAAATGACTAGCATCGCCTCCTGCCAATGGTTGCATGATGGACATGCCCCTCGGGCCCGCAGCAGTTGACTTTGCATTCCGATAGACAAATCGATCGAGGAAGTGGATAAGCGTATGTAAGGAGAGGTCTGGTTTGTTGGGTAGAGAGTCATGACCTATGAGACTTGAAGCATACAGTGATACCGACGGATGGAAGTGTGCTAAGTACGGCGTCTTCACTACCATCAGCAAGGTCAAATCGCAGGGTTTGGAGAGGATGCAACACACCAACTCCCAGAGACAGCTTTTCTCGGCATGACTGTGCTCTGGATCTCTCTTACGTCCGTCGTAGACTGGGGGCTTGGTCTGTCGATTGCGATACTGCAGATCATTCGCCTGTTCTGCGCCGCCCCGCGCGCCTTTTGTTTCATCAACCTTATCTGGCGCATCATGAAAGACTTCTTCGTCCTCAGTCTCCTGCTCTTCGGGTTGATCTAGTAGCGCTTTTAGATTTGCAGAGCCTGTCTTCAGTTCGTGTACTAGATATAGTACTCCGCAAACAAAAGGCGGCTGGTGTAGGCCGACAACCTGCAACAGGCGCTTGATGAACGCCGTTACTCTCTTCCTGCTGATGTCCGATTTCAGGGCTTTGAAGAGAAGATTCAGAAACATAGTCTGTTTAGACGATGTCAACAGCCGGGGGTCTAGAAGCGACTCGTATAGGGTGCGATAGAACCGATCAATCGACTTTTGGTGCAAGAAAGACAGCTGTTGTATAAGCATAAGCGCCTGAACGCTCGTGTTGAAGTTGGAACAGTGAGTAATCCTAAACAGCGTATCTAAATGCTGCTCGAACCTGGAGCAATGGGGAATTAGTAAGGTCGCACCATTCGTTATGGGCGTACTCACGTCGTGGTGTCAATAGTCGCAAAGGGGATGGCACGGTTGACTCCTGTCAATACTGCAGAGATCATCTTCTCACGCAGTTCATCGTCAAGTCCATTGCCCCTGCGCCTAGAGGCAATCTTCCGTCTCGAGTGTTTGCCTGCAAGTCCGCCACCTCCTTGGACCTGACCCTTCTTGTTCACTTTAGTAGCATTGGAGCTAGTCGGTACGGTTTTCGTCTCCTCAGGCCGCTTTAGAAGGCTAACGAAAAGGCTGAAATAAATGTCCAGTAAGTTCCTTGCCACGGGTCCTTCTTTCGCACTCAGCACTGTCTGGTTAAGCGTGATTATGGCATAGTATTTCGCGTGAGAACTCTGTCCGGGCCGAAATAGGAGCTCTGACTCGACCGCAGATATGATCGTGGACTTCATCAGGGGATGTATACTCTCCAACTGTAGAAGGAGAAACGAGACCTTCGAGGCTATCTTTTTCTCGGGATCACCGATCTTGTTGACAAGCAGTCGCAGCAGATTCGATTCCTGTTCCGGTTTCTCTTTGAGGAGTTCCCAGACATAACTGATGGCTCTGCCCCGAGCAAATTCGACCTCGTCGTTGCACCACCGCTCAAGAACTTTCAACAGCTCGAAATAGATGTTCTTGAGCCAGTCCTCGTAAGCCCAAGACACAAGGTGGGCATCTTGAAGCGAGCTAGGCAGCGAATGCCCTGGCTTCCAGTCCCTGCTCGACGATTGGAAAGCTGCTGCCAAGCCGGGTTGGTGCATGAAGGACCGTAATTTGCGATTAGCAGGTAGAACTGCGCCTTGCGCGAGCAGATCTTTGAGTGCTTTTAGGACATCAACTGCCTGCCCCCTGCTCCGCTTCCGAGCCAAATTGAGCAGGCTTTCCAACGCTTTCATATTATGTACTGGGGACTCCTGTACAACGAGTGTCAACGCAGAAACCTTGTCTGACAGTGTACCTGAAGACATGATGGTTGAGTAGAATCGAGAAGATGATGACGAGGCATGATGGCTTGAGGAGTAATGCTTATTGTCTGCTTCCAGGAGAGACATGGCATGCTGGCGGACACGATCCAGGACATGAGGCTGTACTGGTGGGGTTGTGTCCGCGGGTTGCGGTAATGCTGGCAACGGCGCCGCATGCCACTCAGATTGGGGCTGGAAGACCTAACCGGCAACATCAGTAACTGCGTTGTAAAGTAATCTGCCATGTCACCAACCAACAGCGCAGAATCCGTTGACACCGTATCATTTTTTGACGGATTATGAGATTCGGTTATAGAGCGTCGCTCTGTTCTCTCATTTGCAAACTGCCGCTGTTCGCTTTTGATGTCGCCATTGCGATCCCGCTTCTTGGTTTCGGCTTGCTGTAACTGAGTCCTACCCATGGCTGCAAACATGCATAGCTTCAAGCTTACATTCGTCACGGGTAACGTCTCAATTTCAGAGGTGCCAAAGCTGGGCTGAAATAACAATACCAGTCCATGATGTTCTCAACTTATCGTTTAGAGATCACAAACGGAAGAACGTTGTGCCGACTCCTTGCTACAACCGTGAAGCCCAAACAATGATACTCAGCGAAGTCATAATTCACAATAGTTCGTACCGCATTTCACTGAATAGCCGAAGGTAGGCGTGATCGGCGAGGATTCAGGTGCTAGGATGGTGCTGAGATATCGATACAGTTGAACATACAGGTTCAGGCCCGAGTTCCTGTGCTCTCTCGTTTCATGCAGATTCGAGCGCTCCTGCCGGCTGTGCATAGGAGACGTATCTGTCGGCAAAAGGTTTACAAGCAAAACAGCAGTGTCTGCTGTTACTACTCACAGTCAAGACCTTTACAAGTAAGGTGCCTCTCTACGGCACACCACGGCCTTGCTGGCTTCCGCCAAGTCGGCCCCACCTTTGACCCCTGAACTCTAGGATGATGGCAGAACACGATTATCACGTTTTTGGGTGCCAACAGGCGGCATTACACCGGCAGCTGATAAAGAAGGTAACCTCTGAGCAGCCAAACGGTAAATGTAAACCCTACTTATGAATCTAGTGCAAGACTCCCATTCGCTGTTGATTCGGGCAGGATTTCTGCGTCAGGTCTGACGTATTCCTCGTACTTTATTCGATGGAGCTGATGGATGTTTTAGGCATATTCGGGAGTATTCCATCTTCTGCCTCTTGGCCTGCGAGTTCAGGAAAAGATTGAGCGTCTCATTGACAAGTATATGAGCAGAGTTGGTCAGTAGCCCGATTCTTGCTTCTCAATTGGTGTTGCTTGAACGGCCTTTAAACGCGTTTGTGAAGGCGCTTCGAAACTTTCACTGTCTTCAATCTCATCGGAAGATCTGTGGAGAAGATCGGGAAGATTTGAAAGCAGTAATTCTGAGGTGAATAACTCCTAAGAGTGCAGCTTGCTGGCACTGGATCCCTGATATATATTTGTGCCAGCTTTTCCATTTCCGTGATCGAAGGGACACAAGATACTTACTCTCTCCTACACACGAAGAAGAAATCACGTCGCTTGTCGGCAGTATCGTCAAATCATATAAGGAGTTACCTCTTCGACTTTATCAGATCTGTGGGTCAATTGCTTTGCATTGTACATCTCTGTCTCTCGTCCTAACGATGACCCAAGCTCGCAAGTACAGAGATGAGCCACGGCCGCGGCAAGGCCTCTTACGGACACGAGAATTCCTCATGAAAGATCTATACACCTTTGATCTTACGCGAGCCCAAGCTCTCGAAACTTATAATGAAGTCCGAGATGCATACGCCAGCTTCTTCGACGCATTCGGGATCCCTTATCTGGTTGCTGAAGCGGATTCAGGGAGCATGGGTGGCAATCTCAGCCATGAATACCACTTCCCAACAGCTAAAGGTGAAGATAGTGTCATCAGCTGCAATAATTGTCAATACGTCGTCAACGAAGAACTCGCCCAGAGCAGAGAGATTTGCCCTCATTTGGACCCGACCGGTATGATCCCTATCCGTGAAGGGTTATGGCACGATGGAAACGAGCGCGAAGCCAGCGTGAAATCTAAATCTAGAGGAATTGAGGACCCTACCGTCGCTGCTATACCCGTGGATGTTGCAACTTGGACTGGCATCACGCGGGACCGCCTCACTCTGGTGATTGCCCACTATCCTCGTACCTCTGCTCCAAGAGAGCTTGCGGGATTAATATCAGGGTCCGAAAACGAGATCAATCCCTATGCTATGAAGGCAGTAGTAGACCAAATAGATGCCGGTGTGGAAAGGCCAGTAGAGGTCTGGGCGAAGGCTTTCGTGCCCTACGGAAGCGATGGTAACATAGCCGGAAAACATTCTCAGATTGTTCGATTGTTCGATTACCGTGTGCATAGGGCCGCCCTCGAGGCTCCCACCGGGCTAGGTTCCCTTCACCTGAAAATCATTGAGCGAATAAACGCGCTTTCTCCGGGAGAATCGCCCATACTTGATGTCAGCACGGATCCTGTAACGCATAGACCTCTGGACTTGCTGAAGATCCGGAGCGACGACCCTTGCCCAAAATGCTCCGCGGGGCGCTTGAAGGTACAGAAAGCGGTCGAATTGGGTCACACATTCTTCCTCGGGACTCGGTATAGCAGAGCTCTACAGGTATCTGTTGCTGCTGACCCGAAGATGAAAATTGAAGTGGACCCCACTGGAATAGGGGCTACAGCGTTGCGACTTGAGAACTCTTATCTGGGAGAGTCGGCAGAAGAGAAAGGGCAAGCAATTTTACAGATGGGATGCCATGGGATAGGTATCTCACGTATGATTGCGGCCGTGGCGGGCTCGCTGGCAGATTCCAAAGGGTTGAACTGGCCTAGAGTAATAGCGCCTTTCGAAGTTATTGTGGTTCCTTCGCGAGGCCTAGAAGATGCGGCTGCAGAAGTCTACGACAGAATTGTCGCATCTAGTCCTGAAAGTCGGTCTTCTGCACGTCCGCACCATACAGCGACTGATGAGGGTGCGATTGATGTTATCATCGACGATAGGAAGAGGGATCTGGCATGGAAACTCGGCGATGCTGATTTGATAGGCTACCCAGTCATAGTAGTTGTGGGACGGAGTTGGAGAACAGAGCGGAAATGCGAGGTGCAGTGCCGAAGGCTTAAAGGTCTCCGCGCTGAGGTCACTATAGATAACCTGATAGACTTTGTGTTCTCCTTACTAAAGCAGCTATAAATGTTTAGAAAAAAAAATGTTATACAAAGCTATGTTAAAAGTGACTTTATTACTAAAGAACAGCAATTATAAAGTATATTGTTCTCATTACAAACTTATTTAAAAACTGATAACTATTTTGTGCAGACTGCTTTCGCAAGCTCTCTACGCATCACGAGACGATTGATTCAATGCGTGAGCGCCGAAGGCGAGCGTTGAGAATGCCATGTCTACTATAAGAGCCAGAACTGGCATCACATTGGCTGAACCCTACTTCCCTCCCGGCAGAGTGATGCTTTTCAACGCGATGCGATGATCCGCCAGCACTTTCTGCACAGTAGCTCGTTGAAGCATCCGCTTATACCAGGCATCGAGGTAGGGAAATTCCACCTCCACGTCGGGCTTGTCGTCCCTCATAATGAAATCGAGTCTAGAGTGGAAGGGGACAAACCTCAAGTCGGCAGCACTGCACTTGTCACCAACGAGCCATTGTCTCTCGGCGAGTTCGTCATTTAGAACCTGCAAAACCCGACGAAAATCGTTGATATAACTAGAACGGGCGGCAGGGTTCGACTCCAAGAAGGCCCAATGAAAGATGCGTTGTAGAGTCGGCCCTTGCGTGGTCGTCTGGAACTGCAGCCACTGCTTCATGTGGTATTGCTCTTGCATAGTCGTGAAAGAGAGGCGCTTCTCCATGTCGTATTGCTTGAGCAGATAGTCCATAATAGCACCGGACTGTGAGGTTAGCCGCTGCCTGTATATAGCCTATCAAGCACTTACCTCGGCGAGCACGAGACGAGTATTGGGATCCTCAATGACGGGCGACATAGCATTGCTGTTCAGGGTGAGGAAGGCCGGCTGCTTCAGCTCGGGAGTCGTGTAGATCTTGGTCGTGTAGGGCACGTTGAGCTCCTCGAGGATGAGGGCCACCTTCCACGGGTTCGGTCCGGCTAGAGTGGGTCA
>JAABUP010009657.1_pt1 | contig 11739 bp, 15 predicted proteins | sample 5559201 | NCBI WGS metagenome assembly JAABUP01 (sample SAMN10711887, study PRJNA513373) | rock metagenome | isolation source: Antarctica rocks | place: Antarctica | reverse complement strand
CCCCCCTCAACATAGAGACACACAGTCTGTTGTTGCTGACTTTGACCGCCATGTGCATAGGTGGTAAGGACAAGGAGAACGAGCGCAAGCAGCGCTTGCTGAACATCTTTGGTGACTGGACAGACATGGTAACTGACCTGATCAGGTATGCCACAGCCTGAAGTGACTGCCTGCATGCATCTTGCCTGTGCACATGGTTTTGGCTTGTAGTTCACATGCGCCAGCAGCCACAACAAGAAATGATCAAGAGCACCAGCGCCACAAAGAGTCTACACCAATTGAGCAAGTATGGATGCGTTCTGGCTAATCCTGCTGTAGCCAAAAACAAATAGTATGAGTGCAGGCAGCAACAGTACTGATTGGCACAACATCACTGGTATCATTGTGAGCTGGTGTGGGCACAGTTGTACAGTCATGTTTTCAGCAAAGCATCAGACTGCAGCATAAGTCTGCACACAGTTTGAGTCCTGCCATGCGCATTCTATTGCAGTTGCACTTCATTGCATCCGACCAGAACTTATACCAAACCTAAACAACATTAACAGTGTCTGAAACCTTTGTTGGAGCCGGCTGTGTAAGCTGTACATATCACTGAAAGCTCCAGGCTCCACAGTCATCACAGCACAACAACATATGATGCCCCCCTTTGCAGGGCAACACCAGAGTCTGATGTGCTGCGCCGTGACATCTTTGACCGCCCCCCAGTCTTCAAGTGGACCAAGAACAATGTGATCCTGTTGGGAGACAGCGCCCATGCCATGCAGCCCAACCTGGGCCAGGGCGGTTGCATGGCCATTGAAGATGCCTATCAGCTGGCTAAGGATCTCAGCAAAGCCAAGGACTCTTTCAAGCAGCCCTGGTTCAACATGGAGAAGGTGCTGGTGGTAAGTCAATTTCCAACCCCATCTTGGATTGTCATGTTGCATTTGTTTGCAGGAGCAGCTTGGCAAGCTTCTACTTCAAGGGTCTGCTTCAGTTCATTGGAAGAAGCACGTGCATATCTTTTGATGAAAGGATACTCCAGTAAATGAGCCTGCAGCTGTTTGAGCATACTTTGTTGGCGCCTGGAGTTCTGGCCTTGTCAGGTTTAGTGCTGTTTTGCATTTGGCTTCACAGCGCTCAAATTGTACAAACTTTTCTACTCTCCAGCACAAATGCATGTTGCAAAATAACAAAGTCTGCAGTGAAAAAGGGTTATGCACTCACAAGCACCTGCTTTAGCCAGCTCAACTGATGTAGTGACTCCTAAATGTCAACGGCTGTCTGAGCAGTGTGCACAGGAGATAGTGCTGTCCACACCCTCCTCATGTGGGCTGAACTGCTCAACTTGCACATGCAGGCCTTTCAGTGGAAGCGATTCTTGAGGTCCAGCACCATCCATGGTCTGGCAGGTTCAGCTGCTATCATGGCTTCAACCTACAAGGCCTATCTGGGCGAGGGCATGGGACCCCTCAAGCCCCACCTTACCAAATTCAAGATCCCCCACCCTGGCCGGGTGGGCGGGTACTTTGCCATGAACCTGACCATGCCCACAGTGCTGGCATGGGTTTTGGGGGGGAATGTGAGCAACCTAGCAGATGCTAGGGCTTCCTTCTGCCGCATGGCAGATCAGCCCAAAGGTTTCCATGAGAAGGACTTCAGGACGTTTTTAAAGGATGATGATGCGCTGATCAGAGCATCCAAGGCTAGCTGGCTGTTGCTCCCAGCAACTGCCACCAACCATATCAATGCAGGCAAGTCCTATACTTGTCCCTTTTTTGAGTTGATACAATCATGCTGACTGGACTCCTTTTTGGTACCCAGCAGTACTTGCATTGCTTACAGCAACTGCGTATACCTCCGTTGAAACATCCGGGTGCACATTGACACTGAACACAGCATTGCCAAAGTCAGGCAACACTGTACACATGAGGTCCACTGGTCAGCTTGAGATTGTTTGAATGCCATAGCATGGGCAACAACAGCATGGGTGTAAACCACTGTTGATACAGCAACTTGAAGGATTGCATTTTTGGCGTACTGCAGACGACCAGGATGAGTTCATTGGAGCCTTGAGTCTGGGTACAGCCCAAGAGGAGGACTCAGATGTACGTGCAGTGGACAGATTCCATGGGTTGAGGGTGGCCCACCCCTTAGAGGCTCACAAGATGGGCCAGGGCATCACCGTCGGGCGAGATGCCTCCTGCAGCCTTGTTGTAGATCAGCCCTCGGTAAGCTGCAGTTGGTGCATCATCCTTCCAGTTACGTTTTTTGGCACAGTCACCATATGCGGCTATGTTGTGCGTTATGCTAGGCAGAGTGGCAAGCAATAAGCTGAAAGACTTGCTTGCTTGTTGTAGTTGCATGCTCCGGTTGCTGGACCGTCAATTTACAAGCACAATGCAACAATGCATGCGACAAAGCATATACTGTCTTGCATAGGTGCTGCATCTGGTGGCTGACATGCGTGCAATGTCTCTTGCAGGTGTCATCTCAGCATGCACAGATCAAGCGTGTGGAGAATGGTGAGTACTTTGTGTCAGATGCTGGCTCTGAGAATGGCACCTGGGTGAATGACAAGCAGCTGAAGGCAGGCCAGCAGGTGAAACTTCACCCAGAGGACAAGCTGTTCTTTGGAGGCAAGAGCCCAGAGTGCTCTTTCAAGGTCAAGCTTGCCCATGAGTCAGTTGAGAGTCAGCTCAAGAAGTACATCAAACAGGCTGAGCAGTCAAATGCAAGCAAGAGCAAGCACTCTGGGTCTCAGCAGATGGCTGGAGCGGCGCATTAAATGTATCATTCCTGTACAATGTCTCACCAATTGCAGCTGCAAGCATTTTGATCCATCAGCTGTTTTGGCAGCATCCTATTCTTTGGCCTTTTGCACTGTGGCCAATGGTTTCAGCTTTGTTGTGCATCGTACACAAACAGATTTTGCTAGGTTGTAGTCTAGTTATGGGAAGACCACTACGCAGAGAGCATTGACTATTCAGTGACAGTGAGGTGTCCTGACAATGAGCTTGCATATGTGTGCGTACCAAAGTGGGGTACAGATCTGTGTTTTTGAGAAGAGGAACGAGAAGAGGAACACTTGTGTACTGTGACTCTGTTGTCATGTCTGCTGACAAGCAACTCCTGCAGAGTACGTATTATTTATTTCGTCACGTGTACGCTATGTTTAGCATCAATTTTGTTGCTGGCCTGCATTTCATGTAACCTGGTTAGAACCGTGAAAGCATGCGCTGGCTTACCCAGGCAGACTGATGTGTTATGGTTATCGATCATATGCAGATGTGGTGAGCCTGCAAACAGGGCTAGCTGTGATCCAGTAAGTCAAGTTTGAGTCGCCATCACACACATTGCAGTTGTGGCAGACTCAATCAAAACTTGCATTACGCTTTGTGTACACGCATATACATGCCTGGCACTGTGGTCTGCACACGTTGACAAGGACAGATGTATATGTCTTTTGTCGGAATCTGTAGCCAGAAACAAATTCAACTGAAGCCCAAGCCCCTTGTATACAGCTCAACCATATCTAAGATGCAAGCATCTCATAAAGCTGTGCAGAATGGTGCAGGCCAGAGGATGTGTGACTACCCTATATCTTCCGAGCAGCATCCATTGATGCATCACAATCTTGCTTGTGTGAGTTTTGAATGGTGCAGCTACAGGGAGCGCATGTGAGCAAGGGCAGCACCATCCACTAAGACAGCCTGATCACTGCTGCGCCGACAGACTGTCTCAAACATGATGCGCCTGCCACTGATCTTCTTGACTGTCACTTCAGCCTCCAGGGCCTCATGCAACTGCATGCACTCACACGCAACTTGTCTTTATCAACCAGGCATTATGTTTGCAATTATGTGTCCAAATTGTCAGCACAGCAAACCGGACGTGCAGACAGAGCTCATGCAACTGCACGCTCTCACACGCAAATTGCCTCTTAAAATCAGGCATTGTGTTTGCAGTCAAGTGTCCAAAATATCAGCACAGCAAGCTGGACATGCAAACAGAGCAATAGTCAAGGCGTCGCATGTACAGGATGCATGCTTGGATATTGCCACGCGACAGTTTCACCATGGCCTGCATGTTTATTGCACTGCGTTCTGCTAGAAGTTGCTTACCAAGGCCACTTGTCGAAAGTTCAGAGTTTGGGTCAAATACAAAGCGCCAGGAAACTGACTGCCAATAATCGCAGGGAACAGCGATGCACACAGCATGCCTGGAAGCACTGGAGCGCTAAACCCTGTTGTCACATTCAGTACAGAACCTGGTCGATACAACAAGAGCAGGGGTTTCCAGCTTTCTGTCTTTAAGCTTTCTTACTTTACGCTCAACACATTTCAAGAGTAGACATAAAAGACATATGCTTTATGCTGTCAGGAAATGAGGGAAGCAACACCATTCAAAAGATGCTGCACAGGACTGGCAGTCATGCGTAACACCTGCATCTGCAGCTGCATTGGTGGAAGTATGTATTGGGTTTGCATCCCCTGTCAAGTTTGCCCACGCCTCTACTTCTGCAGCCTGAAATCCGGGATGCTTGCGTACAAACCTAAGGGAGGAACCAACCTGTTTGAAGAGCAGTCAAGAGTGCCTTGGTGTCAAGGAAAAGACTGCTGATCTGCCAGGGCTGTTTCCAGCAGCCCCTGCCCTTCCCAGCGTTCCTTTTTCTCTTCACCCCTGAGGTTGACGCTGGTTGGTCAGCAATCAGCTCTGCAGAAACAAGCAATCACTCTGAACAGCTGGGGTCGCACCATGCAGCACAGCACGGCCCGGCACGGCACAGCACAGCACAGCATAGCACAGTGCGGCATGGCATGGCAAGACATCAGGAAAGCAAGGTTTAGAGTCTGTACAGCTGTGCTGTGACAGCACAACAAGAATGATTGACAAGAACTGCCATATAGAAGCAGCAGGATCTGCATAGTGCTTCGTATGCTTTCACCATACAGAACTGTACCCCGTGCACACCTGTAGCTTTGGAACTCTTCTTCTTCAAAGGCTTTGGCAGTTCGCCCCATACCAGACCCATCTCCTTGAGAAAGGCTTCCCACCCAGGAGTCTTGCGGTGCACAGACGGCACTGACACACCATCGTGTATGGCCTGTACAGGCAACACTATAAACATATAGACCACACTGACATACCACTCTATGTTGCCTGAACAGGCTTCCTGTCCTGGGGTCACACGCTGCACACACAACACAAACAGACACTTGTGCACAGCCTGAACAGGCAGCACAGATCCACAAAGACATCAGGAAGATGACCTGTATGCTCTGCTCGTACAGGGGTCAAGCCAGGCAACAATTTTCTTTAGTTGACGCTTTAGTGTATGGTTTGCAATCACTGGTGTAGGCATGCATTTGTGCATGGCAGAACACTGACTTGTTGAGTCTGCTGGACAAGCCACCTCTTAACAGAGGCTTGAAAACGCATGAGTTGGGCAATGCAAAACCATGATTCTTCCCAATCAATGCAGGCCAAAACACCAACATGTGTTGTGTCTACTGCGTGACCAGCCATTTCACAATGAATTTTCTGCCGCTGGCACTGCATACGTCTGTATACTTGGGGAAAGGTTATGATGCGCTCGTTGTATATCAGCATATTAAACCACCCTGACCTGTTTGGACTGCCTGACAAGCCACCATGCAACAGAGGTTCTGTCCTTGGCCATATTCCCATGGTTCTGCAGCATTTGCCGGAAATGCGCAATGTTCTTGTCGCTACCATGCGGCTCCTGCTGCTGTACATATCCAGGGCTATCTGCACACTCACATTCTGCTCTGAAGCCATGCCAAGTTGTGTGCATGTGACAGGCTGCAGTCGCTGCCAAGCTGATGCTGTCATGCGCAACTTCTGTACTGCTCTTGAGTTCACTGGACGCTCATAGTAAGACATACAAATCAAAGGGGACAATGGGCGGTTACAGCACAAGGTTGAGGGGCACACTTGGCAGATGCGTTCACAAAGTTCACAGGCTCAATGTGCAAAAGTCTATCAGAGGATTGATAGGCAAGATGGGCAAATGCACTCACAGCCTTGACAGAGGAGAAGTGAGCAGATGTAGTCATGAGGCTGAAGAATGCAATGAGTTGTTAAGGTGACAAGGTTGATCGGCGCACCGAGCAGAATTGGACGTATGGTTAGATAGATGTAATGGCAGATGCAGTCGAAGGTTGATAGGCACAATGGGCAGATGCAGTCAGAAGGTTGAAAGGCACAATGGGCAGGAGTGCACCTGCAAGATGAGAGGTGCAATGAGCATTTGCCCATGCAAGCTGAAAGGCACTGAGCAAAAATGCTAACAGGATTGATAGGCATGCTGGACAGGCGTGCAGCTGGCAAGCTGCACGCTTTAATGAGGCAAACGCAGATACAAGCCGAATGACACACTAGGTAAGTGAAGCAAATGCATTCACAAGCTGAAAGCCACACAAGGTAAGTGAGGCAAATGCAGTCACAAGCTGAATGACACACTAGGTAAGTGAGGCAAATGCAGCCACAATGGTTGGCTGGCAGAACAGGCATACTTGTACCTGCAAAGGCATTCACAATGGTGGTGTCCTCCGGCTGGGCACAGGAACGCATGCCTGAAAATGGATGCATGCTGCAAACCCAGGAAGCATCCTCAGCTACCTGCATGTCATCATTCATTCACTCATGCACTACATGTTCTTCCATAGAGTCAGGTACATACAGTCCCCACTAGCTTCCTGCACGATTTTGATTTAGGGTTTACCTGTGTAAACCCTAAACCCTCAATGATCTGTCAGCGACCAGTCACCGGTCTGCCTACATGCTGACTCATGTTGTCTTCAGTTGGCAGCTGAGCAAACGCCATTTGTCAAGGAACACTGACATAGGTTGCAGCAATGAACTGCACTGCAATGTTGATGCTTTGTAGATCTCAATGCCGTTTGTAACAGCACAAAACATTTGGCGTTTTGGCAAAATGCACATCTTATTTGCTGATGATTGCCCCATGTGCAACCCATAACTAAGCCATCATGTCTCCAAATCAAACCTATGTCATGTGCTGATCATTGCCCCATGTGTACACCATGTGCCCCATGTGCTTTGGTCCAGTCTCACCTGCTGACCCTTGGGCAATTCCCTCCATTTGTCGCACAAGTCACATTGTACCCAAACATAATTAGTACCAGCAAGCCCCTGTGCACCTGCATACCAGCAGTTTCACATCATGGATCGACAAAGCTGTTGATTTGTCCAGCTCATGCACCATAGCACCTGCTGCTGACTCTCAGGTGAAGGCTGACGACCCTGACGACCGGCCACGAGCGCAAGCACAACGCATGTACAGGTAATAGCAAAGCCATCTTCCTTACCAGCAGACGCTAAATCATCTTCCTGAGCCTTGGCTACAAGATCTTGCCCATTGCCCTCCATGACAGAGGCCTCAGACTGCGCCTGCTTCCCATCTGCAGTTCTTGCAGCTGTGTCTTCCGTGTGACCCACTCCAGGAAGTTGCCTGTTGCCTTCTTGGACACTGCCTTTCAAAGCCTGCCTTTCCTGCCCTTCATTGCTATGGCTGCTGCCACTTGGCTTGCCCACTGAAGCTGCTGTCTTGTGCCTCTTGGCAAGTGCCTGTGAGGGCTGCAGTCCCTCTGTATTGCTTAGCAAAGGCGTAATCGGCGTTGACTGTGGCGTAAGCTGCTGTGACTGAGGTGTAAGATGAACAGCAGAAGAAGAGGAAGTGCGCCGGCTAGCCCTGGTGGCTCCTGTGGGCTTAGTGGAGCTTGCAGCTGTGGCAGATGGCACTACACATAAAGTGTGTAAATTTAGCAGATATACAATACATGGTATATATAACATGTATTCAGTCAACGTATGTCTGGCTGGCATGTGCAGCTTGCATGCCAGACATGCAGCAACCATGGAATCAAATGAGGGAGGTTTGTTGCATCAGAAAGGCACAAGGACAGACGCCTACACAGTCAGGTTTATGCTGGTCATAAGATGTCATGACAGGTTGGCATTGCAAGCACTGAACACCAGCAGACACACCTCAGCACACAAATGCAGCACAACCTTGCATATCTTACACCACTGGTTGGCCCACATATCAGCCTGCTTTGACCATGTGCGGCACAATATGTGGTACTAGACAGATTGTCAAACAACATTGGCTTTATGAGGCTTGCTCAAAGCGCTTGCATGAGCAAGGACAAGGCGAAAGACTACAGAGGAAATGACAGCACCTGTGTAGAAGGCTGCAGGTCTGCCGGTGGGGTCCTTCACCCATGTGCATTTGAAGGGGGTGCCGTCAGGGTCAAGGGGGGTCGTGGGTATGGTGCCCCTGGTCTTACAGATAAGTGCCAACCCTGTGATGGTCTTACCCAAACCCTGCACAGCAACCCCAGTACACTGACTTAAGCGTGGACCCTGCATGATTACAGTCATGGGACGCCATTGTCAGACAGTGAAATGAACTAATCATCGTAGCCAAGTCAGGTGAGTGTGGGAAATGCCTGGTGAGGTTCAACTATGCAAGCCTGCAGACAGGGGCCATAATTTGCCAGGCTTGCATAGTTGGACCTGACCAGGGAAACTGGGAGTCTGCCGCAGGCAGGCAGGGGCACGGGAGGGGTCGAGTTGGGAGGCTGGGTGTGGGGGCTGAGTGCGGAAGTTTATGGAGAATATGCAAAGCATTATGAGTGACTCTCACCCTCTCTCACTACACAAACATGTGAGGTGGCGCCATGTGACATGCGTGATGTTTAGGAGCAGCATCTTACTGGTTCATCACAGAAGAGGCCCCCCCTGCAGTCTGTTAGGGTGGGGGGAGGGTCTAAAGCAAATTGGCCCGTGGCAGTGCACACCCAACAGGGCAGTCCACCAGAGCTCACTAAACCCTTCCAGCAAGGGTCGTCAATTTTGCCGCAAACCCTCTCTCTTTCAAGCATCCACTGCAGCGCTCGCCTCTGCAAGCAGAAAACTCACGTTCTGAGTTTACGCACTCAGCAGGGCGTCCTAATGCAGTTGCCCAAAACCTTTCAGTTAAGGTCTTGAAGTGCCAATGTTGCTCATAATAATGCACTGTAGCGCTCGCCTCTGTAGGTTAGAAATCTAGGAGACAGTGAATCTGGCTATAAAAGGCATGACCCGGCACAGCCACAGCAAAAAAATCTGGCTTTTGTTGCGTAAACAGCATTGCCATGCAAACTGCTACAGCGTTGATTGCTTAGTGAGGATAGACGTGCAGCTTCAGTCCTGATCCTGAAACAAACTGCATGGATTCTGTCGCAAACATTATGCACATGCTGAGGTTTTTGGGTGCACACAGCTATGTAATACTACACACTCATGTCATGCTCCACAGTCTAGAACTTGATGAGGACACAGTCTGCTCCAGGCTTCTGCTCTCGAAGGAAATGCGCTTTGTCTTGTATCAGCGAACGGCATTCAAATGGGAATTTGTAGCAGCCTCTGTTGCCTATTGTGTTTACAGGTGCAGGTGCACTCCTACAATAGTCTGCATGGCCTGTGCTTTCAAAAGAGCAAATGCGCCGCTCTTTCCCAGTATGGCACTGGACAGCAAAAATCTACAAGTGCGTTCACCTGGTGTGGGTACAGGTGCAGATTGAGTCCTGGAACAGTGTGCTGGGCCTGATCTCTCAACGCTGTGCAGACGCTGCTGGCACAAGCCAGGACGCGATGACTCAGCTGAGACAGCACCTGAGCCATGATGTAATCTGGAAGACCCTCCAGGCTGCATCAGCAGGACAACTGGTGAAGGTGATGAGGACAAGATGAAGAGCACAGGGATTTACATACAGACCGATGTGCCCGGCAGCAGTAACGTCTTTTTACAAGCCAGCCCCTCAAACCTGTGCCAAACAGATGAACGCAGACAAAGAAGAAGAAGAAGAAGAGCCAAAGCACAAGAGGAGAACAACAGGACACACAACAGGTAATCAGTAGTCTGGAACACCCTTGATCTTGTGCAAAGAGCTGTGAAGCAAGGAAGCAGACGAAGCATAGTTGACGTGCGAACATCATGGCATACAGACCACACATCACATGGCCATAACATGTGGCTCTGACTAAGTTTCATATTTCAAAATGCCTTCAGCCTGTGGTCAGTGCCAAAGCTCCAGGGAAGCAAAGGGCAAGCAAGAGAGCATATGCTGTGGCATCACCTGCTGCTTGGCTTTGTTTCTGCCTGCTGGAGAGGAGAAGGGGATGGCGGAAGAAGAACAGGACTGGCCATGTAGGATGGCAACTCTAGGAAGCAGCTTGAGAGACTGCATATAGTGACAGCACAAGGGGCTATAACAAGTGCTATCAGCTGGTGGTGATCAGGATCAGACAGCAGGAGTCGCTTGATCAGCCTTGGTCTTGGTGAAGACAGAGAAACAGCGTGTTTCTGCAATGCATTGCTCAAATGGTTTGCAACATAAATGAGCCACAGTGCTTTCTGTATGTTGCATATGCAGCCCTGAAAATACCTGAACTCGTCTGCTTTTGAGCTGGTTGCCAACTGTGGTGGGTATGTTGGTGTATGGCCCAACTCAGCAAACACTAAGGCTGCAGCAGCGCTACGCTTCCAGTGTGCTGTCCCTTCCCAAAGCCTGTGTGCATGTACAAGAGAATGCTGCTTCTGTGTCAGAGATACGCAATGAAGTTTTGGCAGCATGCATCTGCAAGCAACGGATGCTGAACCTCACCTGCACAGCAGAGCTGCATGCAAAAATTGATTCAAGCCAGACACTGAAGCAGTCTCAGTTGTCTTTGCAACAAGCACAGCCTGTTGCATTGGCCTTTGTCATGTACGATGCTGCATCACCTGAGAGGCAAGTGCACGTCTAGACGTACGCTGGCCTGTAATGTCACACCGGTGACAAGTGCACCGTCCCGAGACACCTGCGATTCCGACACGGTCTCGGGAATATACCTTGTCCATTCGTCTAGCGCTGACACGCTAGATAGGGTTGGCCTTTCAATCAACACACGGACTCTTGCGAGCAGCCTCGCAAGGCTACTTGACTTTGCAAACTCTAGACTTACCAAACGGGCCAAAGCATGCAACAAATACAAGCTGCCATCTGTCTGGCTCGTCTGGGCTTCAAACAAACAACTCCTGCCACGCGCAATCAAAGGCTGTTGTGCGTCAAATACACTAGAAGTGCGTCTTTTTTCAGGCCACTGCGCTCTCGATAGACAGTGAGCAAGACTTGCGTGCAGACCTTACCCATCAACATTTTGCAGCTGTGTCTTGAGTTTAGCTGGCACAACTGTAATATATTCTGGCCCGATTAGAGTGCTGCCAGCAGGCAAGTTCATTGTCACACACCCGATGCACTGTTCTTGACTGCATGGAGCGCGAGACATTTGCAAGTCCGTCCGACAACGGCTTGATGCAGATCTGCGTCGCGATGACAGGATATCAAATCTCGCATTAGAACTAGCGCGGCATCGTGTGAAGCATGTCGCATGTCGGAGAAGCACGCTGATGCTTGCTGCACATCACATCCCAGGGCACATGTGATCCATGTGAATCTCAGATGGCTCACACGCACAGACTTGACAGATCGTCTGTCAATCCCCAGTGTTCGGGCAGAAAGGGGTACCTGGCCCAGCCGAATGGCGAAAGGGTGAAAGCCGAAAGCCGGCGAAAGGTTCAAACACTAACCATTTTTGTCGGGAGTTGTGGCGATTGCAGTCGAATGTGGTAACTATGCCAACTGAGTGCATTACGAGCGTCAGTCAAAATAACATTGTGTACAACCT
>JAABUP010009656.1_pt1 | contig 11740 bp, 13 predicted proteins | sample 5559201 | NCBI WGS metagenome assembly JAABUP01 (sample SAMN10711887, study PRJNA513373) | rock metagenome | isolation source: Antarctica rocks | place: Antarctica | reverse complement strand
CGGTGAAAAGCGCAGCACTTCACTTCCTTTGGTGTGACTGTCTTTACCCCAGATATTGACATATCTCAGAAGCCTTGACTGCTGTCATGTGACTCAACCCCACCTCTGTGACAATGCAATTCTCAATCCTTCGTATCAGCGAATATGTGTTCGGTACCTGTTCTCCGAAGCTGCACCCGGAATTGGACCAGGTACCTATCCTTTAAAAGTTTTTGAGACGTGCTCAAATCCTAATACGGCTCGATTGTACGGCGTTTTCTGGAAGACTCCTGGGATTGTTCTCCACCGTCCGTCCCTTCTCGTCGTGCTAGCTGGAACATTCATGCTGCTCCCTTACTTTCTGAGTCGCTATCTTCAATCATTCCCTACACCACACACACAGATGTCTTGAGTTCCCTCCAAGAGACTTCCAAGATACCTTCCTGCTTCGTCTAAATTCTCGGCCTTGCTTGTCCTGTTGGTCAATGCGCAGAATTATGAGCCACTAATCAGGGCTAGCATCTGTCGTACTGGTGGTGACACCGTGACAATTCTTCGATATTACGTCCGCCTCAAAGCATTTGCGCATCTGCACATGTTAATGGGGAAAGAGGTAACCACCCCTTGTTGGGGCGTGGAATAATACACCGTCCACCCGATTTTGGGCACAGCACTGCAAGGACTTTCAATCATGCACTTGGCCTTGTATGCATGTGAACAAGTGTCCACTCTGCAGAATGAGATCTGTCTGACTGTTGAAAGTATTCTGCCGGCTTAGGCTCGATTTGTGCTGACAAGATTGCTTCGCCACTCCCCAAGCCTCCACCCCGCCTGTCGAATCCTGTTCTCCCGGCATTGATGTTTGCAGCAAGGCTTAAGGCGGAGCTTGCTGAGCTGGAGAGCGGAACCTCTCTCGGCTTAGGGAAATTGAACTACTCCTACCGATGCTGCAGCTAGTACAGGTATGGTGAGGTGGAGATAACTCCAAGGATCAATGTCTCGATTGCGGCAATGGTCATCAGGTTGGTCTCGCAATCGCTACCTGGGTTGCAACCTGCCGCCTAATTGATTAAGTTCGTCCAAGTTGTTCCCAGGGGCGACGCTGTGGTCAATTTGAAATAAATATCTGGGCTTGGCCTAGGTGCAGGTCATGTGATTTCCGAGTTCTCTGACATTAGACTGATGACATCGCAGCGGAATAGAATGTCAACCGTTCTTATTATAGGTACGGGGACTGGTCTCGTCGCTCTCTTACATTGATCCTTACCGAAAGGAGACATAGGCTTCATTCGTGGTTGAAGATGTATTACTGTGGGGTTCTTTCTATACTGTCCTGAATCCCATCTGTGAGGCCATGTTGGGCTTTCCAAATCGCCATCTTATTTATCAGATAAAGAAGTCTACCTTTGATGGATATAGTCACACATTCACTCTTGGTTACGAGGACGGGTGTTCACAAGATCTGTGACCTAGACATGCGTGCTACTGCAGCTTCTCACCTTTTCAATACTTTTCACCTCAGTCAAACCACAGCAAACATTTCCAACTTCCATCATGTCAAAATCGGATCGCCTCATCTCTCACTCATGTGACCAACCAATCTTTACCTCACTGACCCTCGCTCAAAGATAGATTATGCACCCTCGGCTAAAAATGGCAAATGAAACCGTCAAGTATGCTCTCTTTTCTTGCTACCTTAGTCACCACTGACATCAAAGTTTTAGTCTTTTCGCTAGCAAGATCATTGAAGTCGTGGCTGGCGAGGACAAGAAAACATTTCACGCCCACGCTGCCATTCTGTGCAAATCGAAAAAGCTCAAGGCTCTGATCGAGGGAGAATGGGCGGACAAAGAGAAGATCGTTTTGTCAGATTGGGATGAAGAAACTGTGGCGAGGCTACTGGAGTGGCTCTACTCTGGAAGCTATACATTCCCCTTTCCAGAAGTTCCCACCAAAGCGGACGACAATCCTCCCAAAACATCTCATCCACCCAAAACCTCATCCCGCGAATCCATCAACCCTTCAGCTTCAGACACCAGACCCACCACCACCACCACACACACCTCTCCAACCGCAAGTAAGGCCCCAGCAGTCACCGGATTCAAATCCCTCGAAACGACCTACCAAACCCTCCTAACCACCACCCGCCCCCCAACCCTCGACCCCCTCACCGCCCTAAAAACCCACCTCGCCACCACCCCCCCCCTCCCAACCCAAACCCTCACCTACCACCCCACCCTAACCGCCCACTCCAAACTCTACGTCCTCTCCTCCTACATGATCCTCCCCCCCCTAACCCACCTCACCCACCTGCACCTCCAATCCACCCTCCTCACCATCTCGCGCCTGACCCCCCGCACCACCCCCTCCCTCGTCTCCCTAACCCGCTACGTCTACGCCAACACCGACCCCCTCACGCACTCCACCGAGCCCCTCCGCTGCTTCCTAATCTCCTACATCGCGCTCAACTTCGCGGCGTGGAAGGGAGAGGAGGTCGATGCGCTGATGGAGACGGGGGGGGATTTCGTGACGGACATTGCGCGGAAGGTTAGTGGGTATGTGGGGGATATTGAGGGGCGGTTGGAGGAGAGTTTGGGGAGGGAGGGGCCGAAGAAGAAGCGGAAGACGGGGGGGTGAGGGGCGAGCGATGGATTCGGTTGTGGCTACTGAGAGGGCTTGATTTTGATGGGGGGTTCTGCATCTGCACTCTACATATCTTGGGATTCTCCAGCTCCTGAGGCGTGGGGCAGATCGTTGGACTTTTGCCGCTCATACACCCCGGAGGATAATCATTGCTTGCGAGCACGCAAAGACTCATCAGCTTTTATCAAATCAGACGAGCTCAGCAATTATTCTGTACAACGTGAACGTTATCGCGGACAGCTTTCGACCGTATCTCTTTCTCAATTTCGAATCTGCTTTTTTGGTCCTGTCTCTCTCTCTCTCCTTCTCTCCTTCTGAAGTGGAATCAACTATTGACGACAAGTCAGTGCTTGATGGAAACTAGGCCTGGAAGTTTTGGTTGCGTTTGTTCTGGGGGTGTGTGGGCTGTGGGGGAGGGTATTAGTAGGGCGGGGTGAGGGGAATGGGGGCTCTTGTGTAGGGTTTTCTGTTGGCGTTGCGGTAGCTTGAGTTGTGGAGAGTCGTAGCGATGACGGACGTTGACGAGGTCGATGATTCTGGCCATGGGATTCCTCCAGCTGATGGAGAGGATGAAGGCGAGAATAATGAAGAGGGGGCATGGATGTGTGGAAGGAGGGAGAAGAATTGAGAGGCGCTGGGAACGTTGCGAGGAGAGCTTAGGTGCAGCATGTGGAGAGTGATGGGGCGGGCTTGAGGATTGTCCATGTGCTGTAAAGAGTGTATGGTTGACTTTGACAAAGGGAAAACTACCTGTCATCACCGAAGCCTGTCCCCACCATCAACGAATCGCACGCAACCCCCCATCAACGAGACCAGCTCAGTAATCCGCAAACCACAACCCAAACGCCCTCAATCACCTCCCCAACGCCAAAGCCCTTGGTTCAAAAATCACCAAACTTACCACACCTATGAACTCCCCATCCGATCATCTGATTACCTTCCGATCCTGCCGCTTGATGATAGCCCCCAATAATGTCTTCATCACCAGCTCCTCATTGAAAACACCGCCCCTAGCTCGCGCAGTGTAGGGCACCGTATCGATGAAATCCTGGCACTTGTATTCTTTATGGAGTTCGTCGTCGAGTTTGGCTAGCGAGGCCGCGGCGCCCTGAAGAGCCCGCATCAGTCACGAAGAAGACAGAGAAAGTAAATAAACAATCTTACCGAATCATCCCCAACCTGGACGAACTGCACACCCAACTGTCCATCATCAGCGTCGATTTTCTTGAGCCGTTCGCCGATGCGGCCGAGGATGGGTGCTGGATCGTCTGTAGCTATGCCGTCGGTGATGACGATCAGGACGAGTTTTTTGGGGGGGTCAATTTTGCGCGCGTGGTTGTTTTCGCAGGCTGTGATGTAGGGGCTTAGGATGTTGTTGAGGCGGCGGCCGGTGGGCGTGAGACCGGATGGGGAGAAGCTGTTGAAGATTTGGGTGACGGTTTCGGGTCTGGGGGGTTGTGATGGTTAGTATCTCTTCTCTCACAATGAAAGTGGGCAGTGGCTGGTGACAGTTGGAATGGCATCGTCCTTGAAGGGCAAAACGAATGGGGTAGGAATTACTCTTTGACGTTTTTGAAGCGCCGTTCATCCCTCTGGTTGAGGAAGTAGATATCAATCCCATCGTCATCTTGCTTCGTGCAGATCTCTGCGATGTCACCCAGTGTGCCAGACACTTGGGTCCAGCGTGAGGGGTAATCACCACGCATAGAGCCGGAGTCGTCGATGAGAAATACGATGTCGTAGTCTTTGAGGCCGGCGTATGCATCATCAGGCTCATTACTAGGCAGCACTTCTGGTAAAGGATTCGTAGGCGCATTTGAAATGTCTTTCTTCATGTCATCACCGGGCGGTTGTACTTTCTCGGAGGCACCTGTGGGTGCAGCCGATCCGTATTGGCTTGAGTCGTAAGCAGGTAGTGCTCCCTGTGATGACTCTTCCTGCGGGGACTGCGTTGGGGATTTGTCTTTCTTTGAACGAAGTGACATTTTCCCCATCAGGCCTGAGAACCCGCCGCTTGAACGCTTTTGGTCTGACATCTTGATCGAATTCGTGGAGACTGCTTGTAAGAGAGAGCTTTTGGTAAGAGAGACGCTGTGTAGTGTCCGATGAGTAGCACGACCGAGTTGAGGGTGTCAAGCAGTGTAGAGGATGGAGATGTAATACATCTGACACGAGGGTACTCAGCAGGCGCCTGGGGTGAGAGGGTGCAAAGTGGGGTGTCATACGGGCGTACCAGAGAGCTGGGATTTGTTGTGAGCCTGTTGTAGGGTTTGCTGTCTTCGAGGATGAGACTGACATGTGATTGATCAGGGGATGCTCGGAGCGAGGACAAAGAAAGCGGGAGAAGCAGTAAGCCGCGACGATAGTCTCAGTAGTGGAGAATTGTGCGAAATAACAGAAAAGGTTATTGTTTGAGAGGTCAAAATTCGATGATTGAGGGAATGTATTGAGTAGGTTTAAGTAGAGTCCTGAGACCGAATCTCTGAACCGAGAATTGACGTAGGAGAAATTGAAATCTAATGTCTGAGCACACCAAGCCCTTGGTATCCCTACAGCCCGTCAGAGAATTGAAAAGTTTCATTTCGAACGTCTCATTGCCTTTCACAAACTAGTCCGTAACTCCGCATGCTCGCCCTAAGAACCACCAAAGCGGTCCTGAAAATTCCTCCCTAGCAGATTGATGCTCTTGCGATCTGAAATCCCGTTGTCAGAGCCAAACATGTCCTTGAATCTCTGTCTAGACACCTCGACGCCCGTTGAGAGCCCAGACAAACTCCAGAATGTCCCTTGAATGTCGTCAGAAGTGTCCTGGCATGGGTCCTAGCGTAGGTCGCCCATCGAGGCTAACTTTCTTGCGGTCCAACCTTTTGTTGACCGATCCGAGGACGACCTTGAGGATGCCATCTGCATTGAGCCCGGTACTGTTAGAACCCTTCCAAGGAACGGTGTCGACGATGTCCCTGCAGCCACCAACGACCATGTCTTTGATACAATCATCGAGTTCTTGCAAAGCCTCAGCAGCACCCCTCTCCTCCCCGACCTGAAAGAATTGGATACCGATCTGCCACGGTGGTGCCTCGAGTTTGTCAAGTTTCGTTGCTGCTTGGAGAATGACACTCTCAGGGTCATCGGTGGCGACGCCATCAGTGATGACGATGATGTTCAAGGGCTTGACGTTGTCCACGTTGCCTATTCCCTTCGACTCGCATTCTGCGAGGTAGGGTTTAAGGATTTTGTTGAGCTTGGTACCAGTGGGTGTGCCTCCACCAGGCTTTACTGACTCGAAAACCTGATTCACTTGAGCTGCGTCCTTGATGTTCTTGTAGCTTGCGTTATCTTTAGCATTCAAGAAATAGATGTCAATACCATCTTTGTCATGGGTTGTACAGATTTTTGCTATCGATGACAGTGCAGCGCTCGTCTCTCTCCAGGATCGGCCAGCCATAGAGCCAGAGTCATCGATCAGGAAAATGGTGTCAAACGTGGTCAGGAAATCGTAACGGCTGTCAGTGTCCGGGGCGACCTCTGGAGCTGGGGCTTGATAAATTGGTGGGTTGCCTGAGTATGCTGGTGGTGCATCTGAACCCATAGATGAGCCGGCAAAGGGATTTGCTACGGTAGGTGGATTTCCGGGGCGACGGGTCGGTGGTGAGCTGAAGTTTCCAAGTACTGGTTTGTGTGAGTCTGTGGGTGAGGAAGATTTCGACATTTTGGATGAAGAACGGCTGAATCGTGAACTGTGGCTAGACTTGCGTCGGAAGAGGTTGAAAGCAGACGGCATTGATCTGGGCGAGTTGGTGCTCCCTGATGAATCCGAGCAGAAGGACGAAGTGGTTGTAGCCGCGTCGAGGATGAAAGGCATGTTAATTTTAGCTTTCCGGCTGGCTGGTAACGAATAATATGGCAAAGGCAGGTGATCAGAAGTGGAATCTGAAATCACTGTACCAGCGGATCACCGTGTCAGAGGTGATTGCTCAAGTGGGTCTCGTAGGAACGGAGCGGTAGGAGGTTTGCTTGGTACGGCCGTAGGACTAGGTGTTTGCCTCTGACTCTGTATGATGCCAGAAGGAGGACTGGGCAAGAGAGTCTCTCTTATACATTCCAGCCATGGCCACTGGCCTTTGTCGTGTCACATTCCCCTCATCTCCTGCCCCTTCCCACGTTGGAACCACGCCTTCCACTTTGACGCCCACGGAGCTGCCTTGGGGGGCAGATATCGAACATCAGAAACCAAGGGGATTTAGTCAAGGCTGTGTCATGGCACATTCATCCATCCAAGTCACACCTCACCCGCCCATTTCTCATCAGAGGATGCCATCTCCGTTTACTGTAGACTGCAACCTCTGCAAGTGGGTGTTTGCTGCGCGCGACACACAGCCCAAAAGTGGCGGGGCTGAGTCAGGCTAGCCAGTTTATCTAAATCGCGGGCTGCCGAGGCTCCCCGCTTGGCCTCCCATGCGGTCGCCTTCGCCATGCCCCCTCCTAATGTACATGCCCCTATCGACTTCTGCTGCATTGGACATTGGAGACGTCGCATCAGGCAATGTCAGCGCTTGTGCAGAACTTTGGCGCGCGCCATGCCAGTCGATATACTCTAATCTTCAAGGGTGCGATCATGGTCAGGAGAGATTCGCCGAGTGGGTGTGAACCTCATTTCCGTAGGGCAGAGGTATCTCTGGCGGTGCAGCTGTGCAGAATGCCCCGGATTACGGATGAGCAGACTTTCAGATGCTTTCTTCGGGCCACCAACGCTTGAAGCAAACCCACCGCATGTCATCTACCTCGTGGCGATAAGGCCGAGGCAGAAGAATGGTCCGTGACAAAGGCAGCTGGAAGTCATTCAAAACGGTCATCAATACGCTGATCATACTGCTCCCACCGGCCAGGCCGTGCTAGTTGGGAGTCCATTCTCTTCTCGACGCTGTATACATTGCCTTAGCATCCCGATGAGCTTGACAGCCACCCGTGCTCCATGTCTTCTTCTTGGCCCAATACCATTTTCCAGCATTCGGGTTCTCCAACCAGCTCTCCTTGCACGTGTCCGTTCTCCAGCAGTCCAAACAGATCCAGACCTGATTGAGGGGCCAAAGCGAATCCAGGATGGGCATCAATCTTGTGCGCAGCCCGCAGTGCTGGTGGTAGACGTCGATCTGATAGGAAGTGCATTCCCTTAGCCGGGCGATGATGTCCTCAATGCTTCCGGTGTAAGGTTCGGGCACTTCTTCCGATGTAGCGGTGTAGGCGCTTTCAACGCGCAGTAGTCCTTTGCGGGAGAAAAACCGTACACTCTCCCCTAGTTGAAATGAATCACAGTTTGGTGAAGAGCCATAGCCCAATCTGCATTGAGGCTGTCGGGAGGCGTAGAGGGCGATGAAGTGCTTCTGGATGGAGCTTAGGGTCTCTAGTACATATTCACGTCGGCAGAATATCTCGTCTGCTGCATAGTAAGCACTGCCAAACTTCTATAGTCCACAAAGACACCAGAGCCTATACCTTCTAAGCCACCGGGGAGCCTCCACCAGAGGGCATCATTATCATTTTTGCTGTCTTCGTCACTCGAATGTAGTTTTTGATGCGTCCGATCACTTGGCCCATCGATGATGAGCGCAGCACTGCATTGGAGAACCCATTGTGGAAATCCGAAAACCATGCCGGCCAGTAACCTTTGGCGATTTGCAAGCTCATGTTTGTATGGCCCAGACATTTTCCTGTCCTTGAGAAGCGTGACATCTAACTCATGTCGTCTCAGGTATACTGCGATGAGTGCATGAGCACCAAATCTGTCGGCGACAATTGCGAGCAAGGCGACCCGATTGATCGATTGTGAGCGCTTGACAGGCCACGGTGTAGTGGGTTCGTGGAGGATCTTCAAGAATAGTGTAACAACAGTCTTCGTAGAGGCGCCGGCCTTCGGAAGCTCTCCAACATCGCTAATGGTGACTCGAGGAAGTTTCGAGGATGGGATGGACCCATCGTATTGCGTATAGAGCTCTTGTAGTTTGGCTTCTATTGCCTTGCCTTCACTGAATTTTTCTGGATCGAAGAGCACAGCAAAGTATTCAGAGGAATTACGAAGAACGGCCCTCGAGCACCGGTAGTGTTGCTCTGTCCCTGTCTCTTGATCCTTGACGTCAAGTACAGTATCCCCATGTTTGACGATGATGACTTCAGAAGACTGCTCATCTGGTAGCTCAAGAAAGGTATCGGGGCCCTTTTTGGATCTACGAGGCATAGCCTGTGGTTGGTTCAGAGGAGTCTTGAAGCCAGAGGAATTTTGGGTTGTCGCCGTCGTTATGAGTCCGTCGGTAACGGTTATGTTGTGAGTTAAGGTGCCGAGTCCTCAGCCACTTGAATGGTGATAGCTGAGCAACTCTCAGATCTCTTCAAGGGTACGGCCAAGCCATTTTGACGACTGTACAGCAAACAGAATACAAGGACTGGTAACGGGCTCGAGGTGTGTACAGTGAGCATACATGGAGCTCAAAAGCTAGCAGGCAGGACTTGATAAGGCTGGCGAGCTAGATAAAAATAGAAGAGCCAATTAGAATGATCGCAATTCGTGCTATGCTGACCATTTTTTCTGGCCCTTCCTACGAACACCCATCGCACAGGAACATTTCAATGGAACTTTACCCTGATATGAGCCCCTCTCACCTGCTATAGTATTATCAAGTCGATTGCATGAAGTCTCTATGTGACATGGATTATGCTTTGTGCTGCTGCTGCTAAAATGGCATCAACCAGAGGAAGTACCGTCGATGCTCTATATAGCATGTGTGCTCAAGCTTCGTGGAGACTTCGTGGCCAATACACTTCTAAACTTCAGCAGCCCGAGGTCATGATATCAAGGAGACAACAGCTCATTATCATAGCGCCAACATTCTCGAAACCAATCCCGGGTCCCATTAGAAGGACACCTATTGCTCATGAGGGGGTACCAGATCCCACACTACGGACCTTGGTCATAACATTACCAGCCTCAGCTCCTTTTTCTTTATTACCGATTTCAGTCTCCTCATCACTGCTGCTATCGTTTACTTTGTCAGATGAGGTGGCCTTTGACTTCATCAATGGCCAGCGTCCGTTGCGCTCATTGTACCTCATGGCGAAGAAAGCGATAATCACAACTACCCAATAGAGATTGTATGCGATGACGGAGCCGTATGTTGCGGAGTTCTGCCAGCCGAAGAGGGCATTGAAGATACCCCATCCACCGCCACCACCAATCTTAGGGCTGCAGCACTGTTCATTGTCAGCTTCTCGGTCGTCGCAGCGCATTGCCATCTAGAGGTATGGCTTACATTGACATGCCAGACGCTTTGACGGATATCGTATGTGCCAGGTCCTGTTCCGTTTTCAGAGGCGTCTCCACCAGTAAGCTGGCTCCACTGTCATGACGTTAGCAATTAGGACCATTCACACGACCCGCTCTACTGACATTGTAGTTCTGGAAGTACCATACGGACTTTGAGAACAGTCCAGCGGCGACAAGGTAGAGGAAACAGGTCGACACGATCAAAAAGATCTGGATTCCAGCCATGCTACCTCCTCTACATTGGATCAGGACCCCGCAATTTGGTTGAATTCTCTGGCTTGGACTTACTTATAGATCATGTACCCTATGATGCATCCGCAGGCAACCCCACAGATCACTGCAAGTGGGAACGCCGATGCGGGAGATCCAACGCTCACGCCTCCAACGAATATGACAGCTTCGAGACCCTCACGAAGAACAGTGATGAATGGTAAGATGAACATTGCATACTTCTCGCACCATGTTTGGAAACGGGACTTGAGGCTTCCTCTCTTCGTGGTACTGTCTTTGGCCTCCAGGGCCCTTGCAAGCTTGACGCGCCATTTGTCTTGCAGCTTGGAGACGCGGAGTAGGGCGGCACCCATGATGGTAATGACTATGGATGCAACAAGGGCGAAGGCGCCCTCCCAGACGTCTTCGGTGGTGGCCCAGTGATCCTTACCAACGGTGTAAAATGCACCGATAAAACCGGCACCAATGCAGATGCAGACAAACAGGCCAGCGCCAGTACCCAGCCATACCTGGCAGTCAGCGTGTCAGTGGGAAAGCTCTGACTACCACAATTCGGAAGCCTCACCTGTCGCCGGAGTCTGTTGTACGTCGGACGATCCTTGTCGGGCCCAAGGGTCTGCTTGAGCCAGGACAAGAGAACGGAAACGATAATGGCCGTCTCGAGAGTCTCTCGAAATAGTACGAAGAAGACTGTCATTTGCAATCATCGTCAGTTTTGATTAAATCAAACAGAGAACATCGGAGTGAAAACGTACTGGGAACGGCGAAGACGTTAGGTGCCATGGTGATTGACACACGTCGTCGGGAATGACGCCCAAAATCTCAGGTGAGCAAGTAATTAAGTAAGTCGGTCTCTTATATTCAGTATTTTCGCTCGCAAAAGCCCTGTTAGAAATATCGGACTGCAAAGGAGACTTGGAAGGATGCGGATTATCAGATCAGATTGATAAGAGCAGGGAGAGGAAATTTTATCAGATCCGCTGGTTAGCGGCTGGTGGGAACTCACCCCCACAAAAATGATGCGGTGATTGGGTCGCTGATTCACGGCAAGTTGTTTCGCATTTCTTTTCGAACTCCGCTTCTTCGTCTAGTGCGATGTCAATAATTATATTGCTTCGTTTCTTGCATCTTGCATGATCCGTTAGTCCACACTCGCTGCTCCTTCCGATGTCGGTGTAGCAAACGAAGGCGAATTGGGTTGCACAACCCCTGCAAGTGGTGGAGCGGGAAGAGACGGACCCTCTCCTTGGCAATACCAGCCCACATGGCGGAGAAGCTACAGGAATTGTCGTAATTGTCGTAATTGTCGTAATTGCTACTTCACCGAAATGGTGTGCTTTTCATGTCCATGGTCTTGCCAGTCGCTGTCGCTGTCCGTCTGTGCTTTGCACACTGTCCTTCCATTGTCTTGCGGAGAACTCGTGGAGACTTTCTTCCTGTGACAGAAGTGCTCCCGGTACTCTCTATGCAATCAGCTTACTCGAGGGCGCCTTCGGTTCATACAAGGCTAGGATACGGCCTGCACGTCGTTGAATGAGAAGTCGCTGGACTGCCGCTTCTTGATCCACCTGG
>JAABUP010009655.1_pt1 | contig 11740 bp, 17 predicted proteins | sample 5559201 | NCBI WGS metagenome assembly JAABUP01 (sample SAMN10711887, study PRJNA513373) | rock metagenome | isolation source: Antarctica rocks | place: Antarctica | reverse complement strand
GCTGGATATTCCTTCGCTGCATCTGCCCCATCCCGTGATCTGTGCCAGGTCAGTCATGAAGTTGCCGCGTTGCGTACCCAGGCGGAGGAGAAATGCTGCGCCCCGGGCGAATGGGGCGAATGGGGTCTAGGGCAGCCAATGCGATGTCATCCTCACTGCTGCCATCTTACGCCGTAACGGAGCTTTACTTGAAACCACACATCCCTCTGGACAGCTATATAGATTGAACAACCCTCCGCCTCGCATCGAAAGGACTTCAACATCTTTTCTGTGCGTTGCCTACTAATGTGTTCTTCACGCGGCTGCTAGATTAAATCCACGAAACCGAACTCTCACATCTACCACCTCAACAATATGGTTCAATACTTCCCCCCACCCGACTGTCGGAGTCTACTCCCACCATTGCTCGCCTGCCTACCTACCGCCTTCGTCTCGCCTCAGCCTCCGCCTGTACTTTTACCCCTCTTGACACCCATACTTCGTCAACGTATTCAGCTTCTAATCCCAACAGCATCCTCATCATCGGGCTCTTGGCTACCGCTTCTTTGCTGGGAAACAGAGCCTGCGCAAAAATTAGTGGACACAATTTCCGAGAGTGACGCCTTTGAATTACATCCTGTTTCCGGCGAGATTGACTTTGGCGATGTGGAAGACATCAGATACAGGCGGCTGGACGAAGAAACATTACAGGCAAGAGTGGGTCTCACGGATCTTGGGATCGTCATCGTATACCTATGGTGCGACGGAGATCAAGAGGGGCCCGTGGGTGGATGGCGTGTCTCAGAGGTCAGGCCGCTTGATGGTGAAATGAATGGATCCTCGAAGACTTGGTCCTCGAGCGTGTCTGAGGCAGATGTGAAAGCTAAAGAGAACATGATGGATGATGCACTACGACAGGGCGAAGATGACTCCGTGGTGCGGGGGAAGACCAATGGAGAATCTGCCGTTCAGGAGACTACGCAGGAAAATAACGACGACGCCTACTGGGCTCAATATGACAAGACCCCGGGACCCGGGAGGACGCCTGGCGCGAAGTCGCCGGGGCCTTCTAATGCTCAGAACGGACATGCAAGGTCGACCTCAGAAGCAGATTATTTCGCACGATACGCTGAGGTGCAGCCAGAAATGGATAATGATGATCCTTCCGAGGATCGACGGACGTTTGGAGAGTCAAGTCTCAACGGCAACGTATTGGCTCCTTCCACCCAACAAGCAACGGAAATTGAGGAATCCCACATTCGAGAATCCATCGCTTTGCCCAATGGCTCTGGCGTTGAAGATGCTGATGGCGGAATCAATCAACCAACGGCTTCGTTACCCATGTCGAGATCTTCCACAGTATCAAGGCTTGAAGAGTCTGCAAAATCACAATCGATGGCCGAGTCTGCGATCATGCACCACGTCAGCACGAGCATCAAAAGCCTCTACCGGCTTTGTCGAAGCTCTGGAATCGAACGAAGTGAATTCGACCGGATGATTCAGAACGAGATGGATACGTTGGGTATGATGGAGGAGGGTGATTGAAGCAGACCAAGTGCCGTCTCTTCAAAATACCACTACCAGGTGATGCACCGGATCGTACCCGCCCAGTCTCGCCATTTTAGGGCCCGAGGCCACGACGTGTCAGGGGTTGGAAGCCCCGGAGCCTCTCCCGAGAAGCTTGATCGTTAGGGTGTTTTGACTGATTCCTGCGGGGTACAACATCTCTCAGGGGTTTTTGCTTTCATACCAGTAACCCCCTGAGTAGTCCGACAATGTCCGGATGCTTCGAATGAGCTGTGCAGGCATAGTTGACCAGGAGATGTCAACGAATGCGGAGCACCGACTTGGCCACAACAGATTGTTCGTAGCAGAGATTCCAAAAATATGTTTCTGCGACACCGACAACGTCGCGATCATGCACTTCGGAATTTCGCCCATCGCAATGGATTCATTATCAAAATGAGTTTTTTTCTTTCTACGGAAAGCGGTCCATACTACTCATTTTCTCCCTGTTCCTGAATCCTGATTACCTTAGCTTGTCCATCCGAAATTACAAGTCCAGCATCTACCCCTGCCATACCATCTTCCCCGCATGTTTCGTACAATAAGTGCTGCAAGCGAGGCGTCTAGCCTGTTGAACAAAACAAACGCTGCTCGCTTATCTCAGTCTCTTCCTGTCAATATCCAAACCATAGATCGACTGCAAGGTTGAAGGTTTTCTAGTAAGCAGATTGAATCTCCACTTTAACCGCCGCCCATGTTTCATGAAAAATGGCACCCTGGTTTGCATTTCTACTTCAGGGGATTATAAGACATGCTCGGTTATCGAGTACAAAAATGATCACTCGAATCGTCCGGTTTTGACTACATTCCTTCTTCTAAAGTAGCAGTCAGGTACTTGCTATATCCACTCGTTTTCGTCTCATATTCAATCACTCCTTTCAACCACCAATTGCCATAATGAAGTTCATCGCTCCCCTTTTCTCAGCAGATTCGCTCCTCGCTTTGGTCTCCGCAGCACCAAGCAAAACGATTGAAGAGCGCGCTGCCCAGCCATGGCGGCCAATGGGATACCGTCCAGACCGGCACTTACACTGTCTATAACAATCTCTGGGGCGAGTCTGCCGCCAGCTCTGGCAGCCAATGCATGAGCGTAGATGGTTTGAGCGGTTCCACCCTCAATTGGCACACCACGTACGTCCAACCTTCGTTCCCTCGTGCCCTGTTTTCAAACATGTCAACATACTAACCCTTCCTCAGCTGGAGCTGGACAGGTGGAAGTAACAGCGCCAAATCCTACCCCAACGCCGTCGTCTCCCTCCAGACCACTCCTTTGGCAAAGATCTCCTCCATCCCATCAACATGGTCATACTCAACCTCGGGCTCCTCATTAGTCGCAGATGTCAGCTACGACATGTTCACCTCGTCTTCCGCCAACGGTCAACATGAGTACGAAATCATGATCTGGTTGGCCGCGATCGGTGGCGCCGGTCCTATCTCATCCACCTATGGCTCAAATGGGAAGGCAACGCCAGTGGCCACGACGACAATTGCGGGCACCAAGTGGAACCTGTTCAAAGGGCCAAATGGCAGCACTACTGTTTTCTCTTTTGTTGCCCAGCAGCAGGTTACGAAGTTCAGTGGAGATCTGATGGCGTTCTTTAAGTTCTTGGAATCGAATCGGAGAATGCCGAGCAGCCAGTATCTCACAACCCTTGGGACCGGAATGGAAACTTTCACGTGAGTCAAGATCTCCTCCCACGCTACAGGAGAGTGGAGAAGCTAATCAGTCGGTTCTAAATTTAGGGGTTCAAAGGCCGGACTTCTGGTTGCTGGATACAGCACCGTGGTCAAGTATGCATGAGTGACGGTTGGCACCGCATGATGGTCGCGGTTGTAGAGGGTCTTCAATCATCTGTATATATGTTTTGATCTTCATTTCAATGTAAATAGTTGTCAGACTTGGGAGCTCTAGGTTTCAATAATATGAAATATTCTAGAGCCATATTATCGAGGAACATCATGTGCTTTGCATAATTCATCCATCAGGTTGCTTTCAGCAGCCTAACCTGAACTTTTACTTCTGGATGATTGTTGACAGAGCCTCAAAAAACATATCAAGCCTCGCAAGCCTCGGGACGGATCCGTTTAGTCTTAATGACGCGACTGACAGGGGTAGCGGGCTCGGCGGGCCAATTAGGGTGAAATGAGCTTGCGGTTGAACGATCATGTCTGACTTCAAGTTTACAAGCAGTCGACATTCGCTCGCTGTCGAGATACTCATAGCTCTCGGAAGACGAGCAATCAACACACAATACAATATGGCTGACTGAGTTGACACTAAAGCCAAAGCTCTTGGTGCTGGAAGGTCGATCAATCGCCTCCAGTACTGAATCTTTGGCATCCTTCCACGATGGTCTTTCTCTCGATTTGCACCGCACTTTACGACTACGCCCCACAAGGGGATACCGAGCTCCCTCTACAAGAAGGAGAGATTGTGTACATCCTTGAAAAGAGTACGGAAGATGACTGGTGGAAGGCGAAGAAACGGGCTGCCAGTGAGGAAGAGGAGGAGCCTGTGGGCTTAATACCAAACAACTATGTTGAGGAGGTCAGTCCCGTAGTCTAGCTCACCGAGAGATTAGAATTCTGGAAGGACATGTCGATGTGACTTCGTGGGGTTTGGTCAAGTAATGCTGGATTGCTGACGGCTGCCGCGCGTAGGCTCAACCCACTCACCATGCCAAGGCACTGTACGATTACAGTCGGCAGACAGACGAAGAGTTGTCATTTTCTGAAGAAGCTACTCTGTCTGTTTATGACACAGAGGATCCGGAATGGACGCTTGTAGGACTCGACGGCGAATATGGCTTTGCGCCTGCAAATTACATCGAGATCACAGGAAAAGCGGAGCAAACACCTGTGCGTGAGCCGTTGTCACCCCGAGCGCCGGTACAAGAGACAGAAGACGAACCGCCTTCGGCGCCCTCTGCTCAAGCTCAGCGTGGTCCAGCAGCCGCGATCGCAGGCATAATGCAGAAGAAGCCGCGTTCTTCAGACTCGCCACCAGCTAATATCAGCCTACCCCCACGCAGGCCACAGTTTACCCCGGAAGATTCAGATGAAGAGCCACTCGCACCATCATTACCTCAACGACCGCCTTCTCAACAGCTGTCTCCGCCTCCGACGCAATACGCCTCTCCTCGATCCCCAGACTCCCCAGGCATTGCGGCTTCGCCACCGTACAATCGCGCTGTGAATCAAGACCATGATGATGACAAACCTCGACCGAACGCTGGCGGCTTCCATCTCTACAATATCAACGAGGTTGTGTCTGCAATGGGAAAGAATAAGAAGCTTCCTACAACGCTTGGGCTGAATCTGGCTACTGGAGTCATCATGATCGCTCCCGAAAAGTCGCGTGATGGACCACAGATGGAATGGACAGCCGAAAAGCTTACTCACTATTCAATCGAAGGCAAGCACGTATTTCTGGAGCTCGTGAGACCAAGCAAGAGCGTCGATTTCCACGCTGGCACCAAAGACACAGCCCACGAAATCGTAGCAGCACTTGGCGAGATTGCAGGTGCGGTTAGGGCAGAGGGTCTTCGAGAGATCATCGATGCAGGATCCGGGGCAGGCGGATTGAAGAAAGCTAAGATATTGTATGACTTCATGGCACAAGGCGATGACGAGGTTACTGTTGCTATCGGTGACGAGGTAGCTGTGCTCGATGACACCAAGAGCGACGAATGGTGGATGGTGCGGCGGCTGAAGAACAACAAAGAGGGAGTGGTCCCTAGCAGTTACGTTGAGGTGACTGGCATAATGCCTCCCCCTCGGACTACCTCTGGAATAAATGCTGGAAAGTCTCTTGTGGAACAGAATAGGCTTGAAGAAGAGCGATTGGCAAAGGAAGCTGTGAAAAGCTCAAAAGGGCAGGATGCTAAAGGCTCCGAGGTAGGCCCAGGCTTGAAGCTACCCACCAGGGGTAGCAGCATAGCACGTGGGAATAATAGTAACCCTACATCACAGCGAAAAAAGAAAGAAAGCAAGCACGGAAAATCCTCCTCTACTTCGAACACAAGTAAGTGCCCGTCTTCATACTTTGTCCTGTTGCTGACTCCCGGCTTCAGAGCCTGACATGGCAAAGACGAGGACCTGGACCGATCGATCCGGGACCTTCAAAGTCGAAGCACAATTTATCGGACTGAAGGACGGGAAGATACATCTGCACAAACTGAATGGTGTTAAAATTGCAGTCCCAGTTGTAAAGATGGCTATCGAAGATCTTGAGTACGTTGAGAAAGTCACAGGAGTGTCACTAGACGACGATAAGCCATTGTCAGACATCCGACGCCGGAGCACACAATCAGCGAAAGGCAATGACCGCAGAAAATCGCAGGCTGCCTCTAGCGCCCCCAAAGCTGGAGCTACCATCCAGGAACCGAAGAAAGGTCCTCCGAAGTCGGAAGGACCTGAGTACGATTGGTTTGAATTTTTCCTAAAAGCCGGAGTCAGCCCATATCAATGCGAGCGATACGCTTTCAACTTCAATAAAGACTCGATGGATGAGAATATCCTAGCCGATATTACGCCGGAGGTACTGCGAACCTTGGGTCTTAAGGAAGGGGACATTCTTAGGGTCATGAAGTACCTAGATACGAAATTCGGCCGAGCTGGTCAGTTTTGCAGATCTACGGTACACATTTATATAATGCTTATACTAACTTCAAGCAGGTGTAACCTCTCCGGATAATGCCGCTGGTGGACTTTTCTCCGGACCAGGTGGGACCTTGAGAAACAATACCCGTAAAGGACGACCTGCGCCTGCCGTGCAAAGTGACGATGTCGTGGATGCCGCCAAATTCAGCCAGAGAGGATCAAGCGAGGAAAAGTCGAACGAGCGAGCGGAAACACCTTTAGCACAGGCACCCGCACCACCAAAGAAAGACACTCGGGGTTTCGATGATGATGCGTGGGACGTCAAGCCCTCGAAGCAGCCAGCACAACAGCCAGCGCAACAGCCAGCCCCAAAACCTGCAGCAGCGCCCCCACCAGCAGCAGCCAGCGCACCTCCTCCGCAGTCTACATTGACAGGATCATTGATTGATCTTTCTCTCCTATCGGAGCCACTACAGCCTGAAAAAGCGCAGCCAGCTCCAGTAATCCAGCCTCAGCAAACGCAAGCGCCGCCTCCGCAAGTGTTCCAACAGCAGCAATTCCAGCAGCCAGTACAGCAGCAGCCGGCTCAGCAACAGCAACTGACGCAGCAACCTACGGGGGCTAATCCTGCATTCTTCTCTCAAGTCGGCTCGCAACCCACAGGCCAACAATTCCAGCAGCCGAGCGCACCTCAAGCCCAGCCATCCCAGGGCTTTAGTCTCCAGCAGAACTTCCAATCCCAACAACAGCCTCAACAAACCGGCCATCAAAGACAGAGACCACAAGCACCTCAACAGTCTCAGAACGTCCAGCAAGGGGCCTTAATGCCACCTCCACCTGCACGCCCCTTATCCGCACCACAAACCCAACCGCAGGACAGTAGCTTTGGACCACCGCCTTTGCAGCCACAATTGACAGGTTATCAACCACAGAGCCAATTTCAGAGTCAAATCGCACCTCCTGGTCAGAGTCTGAACGACCTGAACCAGCAGAGGCTCCAACAGCAACAACAGCAGCAGTTCAACCAGCAACAGCAATTCAACCAACAACAGTTGCAGCCTCAGCAGACTGGCTTCGGGCAACCCCCTCAAGGGTTCAATCAATTTGGCAATGGTACTGTGCCGCAGCAAACAGGGTTCGGGCAGCAATTCAATCAGATGTCGGCCCAACAGTCAGGCCTACAGGGCCTACAAAACCCATACGTGAATGGCCAGCAAACCGGAAGCCCCTTCGCAGATCCCCGCGGTCAGCAACAGACAAGCGGTTTCCAACCCCTCCAACCTCAAATCACAGGCTTCCAACCGCAATACCAGCAACCACAGCAGACGGGCATCAACTCCATCTTACCCCCAGCATTACAACCTCAACCCACCGGCGTCAATGGCTTCTCCAGGCCTGGATTCGGCCAAGCACCTCCACCAATACCCCCCATGCCGCCAATGCCACAGCAGCAACCTGTTGCCGCGCCATTGCAGCCACAAAAGACTGGCCCAGCGCCGCCTGTCCGGTTCGGCACGCCGGCGGCTAATAAGTTGGTACCTCAGCGGACAGGGCGGGCGAATTTGGCATCAGCCAGTAAGTACTGCTACGAGCCATCGGACAAGCATGAGCTAACCATTGAAAGCACCTTCGAATCCCTTTGGCTTTTAGGCCAGCTATCCGCTCTTACAAATCATTGTTCCTGGGCCGAGGATCGCGAATTGCATATTTGGACTAACGAGAGTGGGAAGATGGGGCGGTGGGCGGTACGATTGTAAATAGGTTGAAGCAGCGTAGCATTAATGTAATTGATCAGAGTATACTTATGAGGTAATATCCATTCGTCGATGTAGGGGTTATGCATTGTGATATGCGTTGCCGCTATTACCCTGTGATCTGATGTAGGTAGATATGGGTGTGGGGGGCATACTGTCACGCTGATGTAGTATGCAGATGCAACGCTGACACAAGGCCGTCAAGATCACCCGGGAATCCCAGACTGAATGAAGGTGACGGGCGGAGACGAGCAAGACCCGTCCGCCTAAAGTACTTGGGAGATTCGAACGCTGGTTCGGTGGCTCGTCATCGTGCCGGATACTCGGTTTCTTCGCGCTTGACTTCCATATTATCATTCTATCCTTTATTCTCCTCCAAGTATATCCTAAAAGTACATTCTATCCAAGACATCATTAAAATCCTCCAATCCTCATCGTGTTTTTCCCTAGCTCGAATTCTCAGCGTGAATCATCTACAGCGCTCCGCGCCGTACGAATTCAAAGATGAAAGCCATCCCTCGTACCAGAATCATATCATTGCACCCAAAGCCCACAATGATCCAACTATAGACGTCTATTTTTCTCTCTACGTTGAGAAGTAATTATCCTCTGTCTGCGGACGGCTGGCTAGGTATAGTAATCGAACGCCTCAAGTATCCCAAAGGGCGTGAGACCGGAAGTTTTAGATCGTCCAATAGTATTCGACGTGATCATCGTGATGGAAGCTTGATGCGTCGCGTCGCCGACGAGGCCGTGGATGAAATTCGCATAATTCTACCCCTTTCATCAGCAGCCCCTTCAAACAACAAAACCCCACACCAAGACCGCAGAAGAATATACTTACAACAAACGTAGCATTGAAGCTAACCAACTGCGTATGCATCGCCGCCTCCAACCCAAAGGTGGTGATGAGAAGGTTTCGCTGTCCGACGTAGTCTTCCATGAGTTCTTCGATGGTGTTGGCGAGGTGGCCCCATGATTCGACGACGGAGAATTCGGTGGGGGGGTCGGATGTTGGGGCCGTGGGGGTTAGGGAGGTGAGGGCGGAGGAGATGGATGAGGTGAGGGATTGGAAGGATGGGGGGACTTGCTGGGAGGGGGGGGGGGGTTAGATTGGGGGGTTTTGGTGAGGGGGGGTGGGAGGAGCGTACTTGGGCTGTTGTGGGTGGGGATTGGGCGGTCAGGGCGACGACGGCGATGTCGTATGTGTCGGCTTGGGATGTGAGGGCTGAGTTTGTGGATATTAAGTCGGCGATTGTTGCGGAGTAGACGGTGGTGGTGAGGAGGAGGAGGAGCGCCGCGGGGCGCGTCATGGTGGGATGTATCATGATGGATGAGGGTGCGAGTGATGCGTAAACAGTAATTGAGGATTGTATGACGGATTCTTGCAAATGTTTGGAAAGAGCGGAGGTTTTGTTTTTTTTGGAACGGTTTTATAAAGAAATTCTCCGCATCTTACATTCAATCTTAGTCAGAGCTGGCGGTCAACGACGCATCGGGCAACATGTCAGTATCTCGTATCCACGGGATGATGTGGGGGCCGCGGTCGCATGTAGAGGGTATGCCGCCTTGGAAGCGAAGCCTCGTTCCTTCGGCCCCCTGGCGATCTTTTGAAGAGGGTGCGGTGGGTGTGGAGAGGCCCTGTGAGGGCCCATGGGAGATGTGGCCATGGATGAGGCTGGTAGAGGAAAGAAATGCCGAGGCTCTGTTTGAAAGGTATCATGACAACGAAATCACCCCGGACACGGATTTTCGAACTGGACAAAGAAATGAATATCCTGCGCAACATTTTGACTATTTTCACGACTTCTAGCTCATACGTGCGTTGAAGAGAGAACTTGTAATAACAAATCATTGATGGCTAGCGAGTTGAAATCGTGCAGTCCATAACTGATGAGGCTTGAAGTACCGATGGAGATGGGGATCGAGCGGCCTTTTCGAATCAATGGATGCATCGCAAACGCAACCACCAAGGAGTGGTGCCAAAGCGACTCGTCCTCGCTAATGTTGCGAGAGCAATGTATATGCAGAGCATGCGGAGTGACAGCCCAGGCTGAATCAGCTGAGTGCTCAGGATCGGGGCTTTGTTTGAACTAATGCAGATGGGAAGGAGGAGTGGAGCATTGTAAACGTGCTATGTTATGGTCAGTGCAACCAACCACAATATACTGGCAAAATAGAATAGAACTATCCAGGGGTAATATGGGTAATATGCAGTCGCGTCCAGAAGATTTTGGAGTCTTCGGCATTTCCCCCGCAAACATCTGCCGGCGTTTGGTGCTTGACAATGCTTACAGCTCAATTGGTCATCCACATCGAATACCTCTGGTCGCGACTTCTTAACTTGCAATTGACCCCCCTATTGTAAGTCGGAGTCAACATTGACTGAAGTCGCTCCAAGACTCGAGTAGCATTCACTATTGGAAGGTCAAGCAATTACACTCCCTTTACCAATCTCCTTGTTCTCTTGACCAATCCGAACATTCCATTGGAAGCTTCTGGCATATCTCTCGCCGTCTACAAATTGAACGTTTCTCTTTCGGGTCCATGCGATTGCCCCTTTCATCTTTCCTTGTCTGTGCCATCGGAGCTTCCTTCTACCACAGTTTCACCGCCTCTCAACTGTCTACTTTCCTACAGAGAACAACCCTCGAAGCCTTCTTCTTTAGAGGGCACAACACCACCGACTCACCCTCCCTCCGCGCGGCATCTAGTGTGACAGGCAAGAAGCCCTTCTTCGGTCTCCCTCTCGTGCCACCAACCTTCTTCGCTCCAGCGAAGCCCGCCAACATGACAGTACCACGACAAATCAAGCAAGCCTTCCTCGCCATCGAACAATCTGAAGGAGCAGGCGCTCGCGTGCGCCGCTCAATCGGCACCCACAATCTCCGCAACTTCAGCCCCTTCCTCATGCTCGACCACTTCAGCGTCTCCCCCGGCGCCGGCTTCCCCGACCACCCACACAGAGGCCAAGAAACAATCACATACCTGATGAAAGGCGGGGTCGACCATGAAGACTTTGCTGGCAACAAAGGCACGCTCGAATCCGGAGATCTACAGTTCATGACTGCAGGACGGGGTATCGTGCATGCGGAGATGCCGCGCCAAAACGCCGACGGGAGCGCGAATGTCGGCATGCAATTGTGGGTGGATTTGCCTGAGAAGCTCAAGAGCTGCGAGCCGCGATACCGCGATCTTAGAGCTGCAGAGATCCCTACTATAAACGTCGACGATGGAAATGTGACGATCAAGATTATTTCGGGGCAGTCACATGGCACCGACAGCGTGCAGGAGCTCGCCTACACTCCCGTCTGGATCTTCGACATCACCATAAAACCCGGCGGAAGCGTCACCCAACCGTTGCCAACGGGCTGGAACGCCTTCGCCTATACTTTCAGCGGCTCCACCACCTTCGGCGTCGGCAGCGACCGTACGACCGTCGGCCAATACCACAACGTCGTGTTCAAGCAAGAAGGCGATACGGTTACTGCCGCAGTGGATAAAGATGCCAAAGAAAATGGCCAATTTGTGCTTGTGGCGGGACTGCCGCTCGACCAGAAGGTGGTGCAGTATGGGCCCTTTGTTGTGAATACGCAGGAGCAGGTTTATCAGGCTATGCTTGATTATCAGAGCCATACGAATGGGTTTGAGAGGGCGAAGGGGTGGGAGAGTGAGATTGGGAAGAGTATGGTTCATTGATGAACGCAATTCTGATGATTTTACGAATGAGGCGTTCGGGGGTAGTGCATGAGGACACTGAAGACTCCGATTCTTGTGTATAGGTAGAACGGTTGCCTTGAATGAAGATCATTTCATATTATCATATTACCTATGTCATA
>JAABUP010009654.1_pt1 | contig 11741 bp, 10 predicted proteins | sample 5559201 | NCBI WGS metagenome assembly JAABUP01 (sample SAMN10711887, study PRJNA513373) | rock metagenome | isolation source: Antarctica rocks | place: Antarctica | reverse complement strand
GGCGCTGTTCCGATGATCTGAACGAGACTCGTTCGGAAGTGGAGTTCGAGGCGTTTCCGCGTCCGGAGGGTGTCAATCCCGCTTGAGGCATACCTCATATCACCCTAACCATGGGAGTCCTCGACACGACTAAGGACTTGTCCGCACTGTTCATACATCAGGTACACCAGACACCAGAGGCTCTTGCGTTGGAAGACCAAGATGCAACGTACACCTACGCGGAGCTGGACAGGAAGGTGGCCGACCTCGCGAGCAGGCTCCGACATCATGGAGTTGAGCGAGACAGCTCCGTCGGCGTACTATTGCCGCGCAGTGCAGACTACGTTATTGCGTGTCTAGCCGCCCTTCGCGCTGGCGGAGCTTTCCTGGTCCTCGAGCTGGCATACCCTCCTGAGCTACTGGCTGATGTTCTCGACGATGCGCGACCGAGCGTGGTAGTCACATATCGAGCCGAGACGGGCAAGATAAAAGAGGGCATCCCGCTCATCGTCCTTGACGAACAGGCTCCCACTACCAATGGAACGTCCAAGGAGCTGTCAGAGACGCCCGACGAGAGTGATCTGGACAAGCTTGCATTCATTGCCTATTCTTCTGGAACGACTGGCAAGCCGAAAGGCATCGCCAATCCACATCGAGCGTCCGTGCTTTCATACGATCTACGTTTCGGGCTCTCAGATCTCAAGCCTGGAGATCGTGTCGCATGCAATGTGTTCTTCGTATGGGAGATCCTGCGGCCGCTCTTCCGAGGAGCTACTACGGTGGCAGTACCAGACGAAGTCAGTTATGATCCTGTCGCCCTCGTGGAGCTTCTCCGGTCGAAAGAGATCACCGAGACGTTGATGACACCAACACTGCTTGCTACCGTATTGTCAAGGCACCCCAAACTTGGCGACCGATTGCCACACTTACGCACGTTGTGGCTTAATGGCGAGGTACTTGCGACTGATCTCGCACGAAGAGCGCTCAAGGCTCTGCCCAAAGTCCGGCTACTCAATGTTTATAGCGCCTGCGAGACTCATGAGATTGCTTGTGGCGATGTATCGAAGATGCTTGACGATGAAGCACCTTACTGCCCAGTAGGCCCACCAATCGACCCGGAGCACACTTACATTCTGGATGAGGAAGGCAAGAAACTGGAAGCGGGCAGCAGCGGAGAGCTGTTCTTTGGAGGTCCAATGCTCGCCCGTGGGTATCTGAACAGGCCAGAGACGACCGCAAATGCTTTCACACCCGATCAATTCGACGAGTCTCCGGGCGCACGAAAGTACAAGACGGGTGACTTGGCACGAATACTTCCTTCGGGTCTGCTCGAGATCACGGGACGAGTAGGCGCAATGATCAAGTTGCGTGGTTACTCTGTCGTTCCTGGGAAGGTTGAAGACGCAGTAGTCAAGCACCTAGCTGTCAAACAGTGCGTGGTCATCGCTGATGGCGACGGGCTTGAGCGGCAACTGGTTGCCTACATCGTGCGGGACGAAGAGAGCTCTGCGGAGCGACCAGTCATGGAAATCGATGGCTCAGGCCGCAGCCCAGCGGCTAGAAAGGAACTATCATCGCGCCTGGCACAGTACATGCTTCCTGCCCTCTGGGTAGAGATGAAAGAGCTACCCACACACGAAGTCTCCGGCAAGATCGATCTCAAAGCACTTCCGCCGCCACCCAGGGAAACGTTGGCACCCAACGGCCTCAACCATACCAAAGACTCCATCGGCGTCAACGAGGTAGCCGAAATCTGGGCTGACACGCTTCACGTATCACGAAAGAGTATCAAGCCGGAACATGGCTTCTTCGATCTGGGCGGGCACTCATTGTCGCTCGCGGAGCTCGCCGCGAGAGTATCCCGAACATTCGGCTTCCGCGTACCCGTTGCTCGACTAGCGGATCCGACAACGTTAGAAGGTCATGTACAGACCATTCGTGGAGTGCGGGACGGACAGATTGCTGCCGTGCAGGCTGACTTGCCTGCGGTGCTGCGTGAGGACTCCCTCCTTGATAGCGACATCAAACCACCGCCCAAGGCAAAGATTCGCTCGCTCAAGGAAGCGGACACGGTGCTGCTGACTGGTGCTACTGGCTTTCTGGGCGCGTTCTTGCTGAACGATCTCTTGGAGAGCACATCTGCGACGATCATCTGCCTTGTCCGCTTCGCCAACCCTTCTGAGTCTGACGTCTCCGCCGGCGTTGCCCGAATGCGCCGGAACCTGATTGATCTAGGCTTGTGGAGCGATGCCATGATGGAGCGGGTGGAGATACTGCCTGGTAACCTCGAGCGGAAGCGCCTGGGCCTCTCGTCGGACAAGTTCGCCGAGCTCGCAGCCCGGATCCAAGTCGTTGTACATGCTGCTGCGACCGTCAACTTGGTGTACCCGTACGCCGCGCTACGAGCCGCCAATGTGGGAGGCACTCGCGAGATCCTGCGCCTGGCGTGCCTGAGCGGGGCGACGGTGCAGTATGTATCCACTAACGGGGTACTGCCACCTTCGGCGTCGGGTGATGGATGGCCAGAAGACGCCATGATATGGGTTGATGCCGTACCGGAGAAGATACCGGATGGCTATGGGCAGACTAAGTGGGCGGCTGAGCAATTGGTATACGAGGCAGGTCGACGTGGACTACCAGTGAGGATCCTGAGAGCGGGGACTATCAGTGGGCTACGCTCCGGATGTCGAAGGCTGGCGCGCGGAGATGACGTAAGGATACCGTCGTCATTTGAGACTATGTTTGTACTGACCCTTCCCAGACCTGTCGACTTCGTTAGCAAAGCCATCGTCCACCTCAGCAATCAGACGCAGGCGAAGCAGCTAGTGTTCCATCTAGGCGATCCAGACCCCGTACCGACAAGCGAAGTCTTCGACCACCTTGCGGAACTGGGCTATCCAACCAAGAAGATTGGATTCGAAGAATGGGTCGCTCTCTGGACGGAGAAGCGAGGAGGCCTCAAGGGTGGCGAGGGCGCTTTCACCATCGATATCATCCGAAGCGGTATGCCGAGCGTCGAGTTCCTGCGCGGTATCGTCGTGCTCAACAACGCGCAAACGAGACCATTCCGTTCTATGGTGGAGCGGCCGAAAGTCGATATTGTGCTACTCGAGACTTACGCTCGGCATTGGTATGCTAGAGGCTGGCTGCCCCGGCCGCCGTCGACGCAGCTCGCCAAGGGAGGTGCGGCGGCCACGTTCCGGAAGAGTGTACTCACCGGCAAGGTTGTCGTTGTGACTGGAGCGTCATCGGGGATCGGCGCTGCTGTTGCTACAGCCCTCGCGAGAGAGGGCTGCCACTTGGCACTTGGGGCCAGGCGGACAGAGGTCCTCGAGGCTGTCAAGCGCCGGCTCGCGGTCCGCGAAGGCAAGGTCATCATCCGACAAACAGACGTCACGGATCGCAAGCAAGTCCAAGCACTCATGGAGGCAGCCGAAAGCGAGCTAGGACCGGTGGACATCCTCGTCTCGTGCGCGGGCGTCATGTACTTCACCATGATGGCCAACGTGCACGACAAAGAGTGGGACCGCACCGTAGACGTGAACTGCAAAGGCCTCCTGCACTGCCTCTCCGCCACCGTGCCCTCGATGCTCGCCCGCGGCACCGGCCACATCGTCGCCATCTCCTCGGACGCCGGGCGCAAAGTCTTTCCCGGACTGGGCGTCTACTCCGCCAGTAAGTTCTTCGTGGAAGCCACGCTCCAGGCGCTTCGGCTGGAGACCGCGGGGAAAGGGTTGCGCGTTACGAGCGTGCAGCCGGGCAATACGGCGACGGATTTGCTGGGTATGAGTACGGATACCGAGGCGATTAAGCAGTATGGGGAGGCTTCCGGGGCGCAGATATTGGATGCGGAGGATGTGGCGGGGGCGATTGTGTATGCGTTGAAGCAGCCTGATCATGTGGCGGTGAATGAGGTGTTGATTGAGCCGAGGGATGAGCCAATTTAGGTACTTCGCTTTAAGATGCGGTAGATGGGACGATGCATACATGTAGAATGGATATATATATTGGCTTGGATTGGCATTGGGTCCAGCCCGGGTCTTCTCTTTGGTCACAAGCTATGGTGTAGCTCATATCCCTCGTGGCCGGCAACCTTTAGAGTGAAGATCTTCCCGCGATGTCGCCGTTGATATAGTGACCATCCGTACGACTTGGCCCAGATGAGGACCGGCGTAAGGTCTGCAGCCTCTTGCTCCGGGAAGTGTAAAGCACTGCACTACAACTGGTCGGACGGGCTGTTCTGGCTTGAAATGGGTCATCAAAGTTGAAGACTTGGACAGATCTTCACAGTTCCTCCCAGCTGGATGGCTGTCTAGCCAAGATCCTGCTTCGGCCCCGTAGTCTGCATCTTAAACGTAGCAAACAAATCGTGCCTAGTCCACCAGCTCCGCAGCTTCTTCCCGTACACATACACCGGTATAGCCAACACCGACAGGAAAAGAGACGTCGCCCCGAAAACATACATGATCTGTTCCGGCCCGTTGGCCGCCACCCACGGGTTAGCAAAGTTCGACAGACCGTAGAACATGAAATTCTAACCCCATCAACAAGTCAGTGATTACCCAGTATCGTGGTACGTTTGTGAGGACTGACCTTGAACAGCATATTCATGACGAAAATCTCATTCGACTGCGTGCGGAACGCGTCCAGGCCGTAGGACAGCGTGGCGAAGATCCCAATCAGCACGCCGAACATCATGAGGCCTTGCAGGAACGCGCAGAGTTCCGCCGCGGCGCCAATGGCCATTGTGTAGCCGAAGAGGAACATGCCTAGCCCGGAGGTGACGCCGGCGAGGGACATGAAGACTAGGCGGAACTCGGGTTCGCTGGGAGGGGGGAGGGTTGTTAGCTGCGCGCGCTTCCGGCGGGATGGGGGCTGGACTTGCCGTTGTTGCGCTTCGTCATGAGCTTGATGATGGGGTCCGAGCCCACGGCGACGAGGATGGAGCCTAGCATGCCGCCGATGAACTGCAGATCGGGAGTCAGCTTCTTCGGCAATACCACTGGGTTTCGTCGAAGTGTCGCTCTTACCGGGCCCGCGCCAAGATACCCAATCTGCGCCGCGTTGAACATCCACGGTGGCCCGGAGAAGATCCCAGACAAGATAATGGCACCACCGACGTACCAGCTGTTGAGCAGCCCGGAAGTGATCACCGCATAGCAGGCCGCAGGGTTGAAAAGCGTCAAGAACGGCCCAACGAGGAACTTGAACAGGCTATCTCGCGAGTAGACTCCGCTGAAGAGGGCCAGTTCCTGCACAAAGGTCTTCTTCCGCGGAACGTCCGTAGTGCCTACACGACCTAGCTGCTCGCTGACTTCGCTTTTGCCGCCTTCGATGTGCGCGAGCTCGACGTACTTCTCGTCGAGGATCGTGTCGGTGTTGTAGCGCTCGTCGCGGATGTAGGTCGTCTCGGGGCAGAAGAGGAAGACGAGGACGAATTGCAGCTACCATGCATCGCCTGGATTAGCAAGCACCTCCATATCGGAAGGGATATGGAATACTCACGACACAGAAGATCTGGAAAAGGTGAAACAGCCACAAATACCCCAACGACTGAAACACCTGCCCGCAGATAATCGACGCCAAACTCGAAGCAGCATTCAGAATGAAATTGATAATCGCAACCCTCAACCCGCGCTGATGCACAAAATACAAATCCCCCACCGCAGCAATAATCAACGACTCGTACGCGCTGGTCGAGAATCCCTGGACCACTCTCGCCACTAACAGGTACTTGAAACTGACATTCGCCTCCCCGATCGCCGTGCCGATGATGTCGAAGAGACTCGAGATGAGGAAGACGTGCCGTTTGCCGTATTTGCGGCTGAAGGCGCAGACGAAGGGGCCGGAGCAGCCGGCGGCCAGGAGGTTGTAGCCCGAGGCTAGGACGACGGTGGGGAGGGGTCGGCCGAGGAGGGCGGAGATTTCGAAGTAGGAGGCGTTGAGGAAGGGGCCCTATGAGGTTGTGTTGGTCATTGCGCGAGGGGATGTCGTGGGGGGTTTGGCGGGCTTACGTTGACGCCGGCGTGGAGCATGGCGCCTAGACATAGGATCCAGATTATGCTCTCCTTTTTCCAGGTCGACCAGTTGAGCCTACACATACATGCCGGTCAGTATCTCCGCTTCTGCTCTCGGCACACAATGAGGTAGAAAACACTGACGGATCATTAGGGTCCTCGCTTGGCTGCGGCGAGAGCACAATCTCTGCATCTCGACCTCGCCCATGCTTCAACGCGCCGGTGATGTCTTCCGTGTGCGCTGCGTGGTCGTTCAGGAGGACGGTGCCGGGGACATGGTCGAGCTTGGTGTCCTCAAGTACGCCAAGACCCATGATCGTCTAGGTCAGTCCGGGGGAAAGATGAGGCGAATGTCGTGGAGGAGAGTCGAGCTCGCGGGCTGTGGTCCAGCCATCGAAGCGGACGACGACGGCTTTTCAAGTACATGATCACGAGTTGGATCGTACGTGCACGAAGTGGTGGCGTCTTGTCTTTCTCGTGGCCAAGAGACCATCCCCGCACTGTTGCACGTCTCATCTGAGGTTTAGTGAGGTATGGGCTTGCCGAACGTGGAGGTCGGCAGTTGGGTTATGTATGGGGTGCAGAAGCGGTTTCGGCTGTTCGAGGAGCGATTAGTAAAACGGGTATCTTTTTGCGACGTGGGCGCGGCACTTCACGAGTCACGATCTCGTTCCCGATCACCGTGCGGACAGCGACGAAGTGCAGCATGGCATGGAACGATTGGGGTGGTCAATAGAGTGTGCGTCCTACACCCAAGCATTAGCTATTCTACGGTCCGATTTTCGATCCAGGTTAGCCTGCCTTCGCAGCAGGTACAATTCGTTCTACCGTCCCTCTCCGGATTGACGGTCGCCACCCGCACTCGCTGAACCGTATCAACAATAAGTCGTCTCCACCCGCCTCCTCCTTCGTCTTCTCCTACGTCGATCGATCCACCCACTCACAGCTCAAATAACCACAAACCGCATGCCTACCACCACGCTCTCCTCCCTAAATACCCCACTCCTCGCCTTCCCAACCTGTCGCTGCCGTTGCAAACCCGCGTACTGCACCACACTTCCCTTCCGCAATCCATCCTTCTTCTCAGCCTCCACCAGCGCCTCTGCGAGCGTAATCTCCGTAGGATTCCACGCCCGCCTTGTACGGTTCGCTCCCCGGCCGGAAGACTTCGCGGGAGAAGGAGACGCGGGGCTCTCGTCTACGGCGAGGAGGGGGTCGTTTTGGAAGGGTGCGCTGAGGGGAGGGTAGTATGTGTTTTGGTTGTTGGCTGCGTTGCGTTGCGGTGTGAGTATGGGTGTCCTGCCTTGTCTCGTCGGCGACTTAACTCGCACGGCGCACGGCGAGTTCGCTAGTGCTGAAGCGCGGGTCTTCTTCTGCGGAGTCAGGTGCTGAGTGGATATTGAGGGAGTGTGGAAATTGGAGCCTGATTCGAGAGTGCGGTCCATGCGGTCCTGTGTCAGCTGCGCCTTCTCATCAATGGACACCAGCTCTGGATCCAGGACCGAGTGCGGGCTCATGTACTCCGACTCTGGCAGCTCGGCTGGACGACGGAAGCCAGCACCAAACTCCAGACTATCTCGTCGCTCCGGAATTGGCACAGTCTCCGCCTTGACTGGGTGGTTCTCGTCCGGCGAGTATGCCATACGATCACGTTCAGGCGCTGCCTCCATGTCGCTCTGCCAGTTCATCAACTGTGGATCTATCGTGCCATCATCCGCAAGCGCCGCATCAGCAAGCATATTTAACGCAGCATCCCACTCACATCCTCTCGTGGCCTCAACCTTAGCCTTCTTCAGAGGCGGCGGCCGCACTTCCACTTCACGCCTAGCGGCTGCTCTACTGATCGCTCGTAAGGTGGTCTCGTCGAGCTCCTCGCGCAACGCGGCGATCGACTTCACACGATTCGTGGGGTTCATCTGGTTGATATCGCTAAGACGCTGTTTGAGCGTGCGTTGCCTAGCGGTCTTGCCGCGGGCGTTCTCGAAGGACCCCAACTTCATGTTCAGGTCTATGCCTTCGAGCTCGGGTAAGTCAGTGAGTCGCGCCTTCTTGGTCGGTGTTTGAGGAACGGCTATGGCTGAGCGTCGCTGCGGCAGAGGGGAGCTTTGCTGAGCGCTCAAGGCGCGGAATGGGCTGGGCTCGCGACAGCTCGTTTGCGTTGTAGTAGGGTCGATGATCGCAAGCCACGAAGCGGGCTCGCATCGTCGATATCCATGCCGAAGAGCATCGCGTCTTCGACTGCGAATGGATCGCTTGCGTATGGATCGCCTGCGTACCTGCCGTCTTCCTCCCCTAGCAGCGGATACTCTGGATCATCCATCCGCGTCGGTGCGAGCAGGTACGCCGTCTCAGGCCCGTACTTCTTTCCATAGCCGGCTGTGATAAGAATATCGAAGACAGCGAGCCCAGGTTGATCACTCAGCTGTACTGGAAGCTGGTGCTGCGATAGGGCGAGCAGTAGCTCAGCGGTTGGTGGCACGTCACCCCATTTGTTGCGGCCTCTCGACCTGGCCTCCTTCTCTAAAGCTCGACTCGTCGCATCCCACTGCTGTAGAGCTGAGAGTATCTCGTCGCCTGCATCGGCAGTAGCAGCGCTTTGATAGGTCCACAACCTCTCCGACTGGCGATGCACTCTCGTGCCGTGGAACCTGATCTTGTCATCCTTCAGCTCCACTGCGCTTCCACGCGTGTTGATGAAGCTGCTCGCAACCAACTCGCCGTTCAAGAAGACTTCGATCTTCAAATCTTTCCCAGTTCGCTTGGTTCCGTCCGTGTTCTTGGGTAGGAATGACTTGTGGTTGGTCTGCACAGTCAAGCAGAGCGCCTGAGGCTCGTTAGGGTTGGTGTCGAGGAAGGTGCGCGCGCGCTCGAAGTCGGAGAAAGACGTGGGTACCGGCTTGGCATCTGGCTCGACAGACTGCGCTCGCTTTGCTTTCTTGGCGCGCTTCCGACCTGCGAGAGTTGTGGCTGGGGCTGGTGACTGTTCTCGTTTCACCGCAAACGTGAGGTCGACAGCGTCCGGTGTGCCGCTCAGCGATGTCAACGGGCAGTCTGTATTCGCGACCATTAAGCCTCCGACGGGATCACCAGCCTGATGCGCCGTCTCGCTCGTCCTCGCCTTTGCCAGGCCATCCCCAGCTTCGACCATGAACAACGGCATATCTTCGTTCGCACCGACAAATTGCATCACACCCGTCCCGTCGCCCTCGGTGCTTAGCGGTCTCTCTGGTAGATTGCGACCCGTTGCGAACACATTCTCGATCCGTTCAGCGTCCAGACGCTGCTCAGCGAACATGCGCAGGTCGAAGACATTCGAACGGGAGGCCTGCAGATTGGCGACGCTGAGTGTGGCGGAGACTCCGGCAGCATGGCATGTCGGCATCGTTGTTGACCGTGTAGTGACGTTTTGTTCTCAGAGCGTGTGTTCCAAGCAAGCCGCCTAACCTACAGTCCCATCGTCTTTTTCTTCGTCAATGAGTGCTAAGTGCCTCGGACATTGCATTGCGTTCTTGTTTGTTGTTCGTCGCGCTCGTTGTTATGGGGGCGCTAAGTCTGTGAAACGCCAACAGATGCAGAAGGAACAACCCACGACCCTGAGGAAGGCACGCAATTTTGATCTGATAAAGCAGCATCGGCTTGACCCTGTACATGTCGAAGTGGAGTCAATGTATCGCCATTCACATTCAATCCAAATGGAAGACAGCCGCGTCGATTAGTCCGAGCGGGTGCTTCGAGACTATATTGGAGGTAGTCGCCGTCGTACCGCCATCTACGTCAATTTCCAGCTCCGCGACACGCCCTCGGGTGCAGTCTACTCCGGAGAGATTGCCGTCGTGATGCACTTCAATGGCAAGTCTTGACAGCTGGCGCAGACTCACAGACCATGTCGGCCGCCAGACTGGCGCAACTTCACAGCCGGTAGTTGCATCGAATGGCAAGGCGCAGGGCCTTCTGAGCGCTGCCGGAAGATCGTGTCATGGTTCTGTATCTCCGCTCTACGCTCGCCTCTCTGTCACTACGCCAATGCTGGGCGCCTCCAGAGCATCGCCCAATTCTTGTATGGTCCGATCATAGACCCTCGCCAGCTGCATGTCCCAGCTGTCTTCCTCCTCATCGAAGTCCTCCCCTTCCAACACCAATCCACCCTCCATGTCGTCGTCTTCATCTTCACCCTCCTCCTGCTCTCTCGGCTCCTCGTCAAACTCTCCTTTCTTGAAAGCTTCGAGCACAACAACCCTCGTCCTCTCTACCAAGCTCCTTATGCGAACTTTCTCCGTCCCACTCACACCCCTCCTGCCCTCAAAACCCGGCAGAGCCTCTCCACTCTCTACATCCCTACCCTGGATCAGACTAGCGAAACACCGGTCCATCTTCCCCAGACACCCGAACAGACTCCTCGCGCTCAACGGCATGCCGGACACGACATCAGCCAGCACCAATGCTAGGTGAATCAGATACGGGACCTGCAGGGACGGCGTTCCAGACACCCACACCACGTCTGCGACTTCTGAGATCTCTCGGCAGGCCTGTCGCATACTGGTGTAACCGTCCCCTTTGGCGCCTGCCCAGCGCTCGCCCACGCCGTGCTCGCTATCCGCATCCGATCGCTCGTTCTCTGCAAGACGCGGTGTGCCAGCGGATGAGCGCTTAGCGAAGCGGCGCTGGATGTGTAGGATTCGCTGGTCGACGTGGCGGATGAAGGCCGACTCCTTGGTACCTCCCGGTCGCAAAGGTGTGCTCCGAGGATGAGGCAACGTCTGAGCGGCTGTGGTAGTAGATGAGGCGGTGACTGATGAAGGTGGTGGGGAGTAGGGGATGAAACCACCGGCGAAGGACATGATGGAAGAAGCAGGAGAGCGAGATAGGGAGATGTCGAGGTCTCAACGCTCGGCAACCTACATGGTTGAGGAGAGTACAGTGTGGCTGCGAGGACGGAACATTCGATGCACACGGGAAGCGTCAAGTTAAGGCGAGCATGCCAAAGCATCGCCAGGTGCCGAAGAGGGAAGGTACGGATGACGTTTCGTGCCTTAGGCATCAGCCTACTATTCACTCGTCATACAGACGGGACTTCATATATTCTCACTTCGTATATTTATTTCCTTTCTGAAACCACAAGCTGTACCCTCTCAAAGGCCTTCTCAACGATACCAGATAAACCCCCCAAGTTACGGATCAACAACTCAACAACATACGATCTCAGCACCACTCGCCACTCGCCACTCGCCACCCCAATGGCAACAATCCAACAATCCGCCGAAATAGGCGCCCACTCCCGCCTGCCCCCCCGCCCGCGCTCCGAACTCCGTCCAGACCAACAAGCCTTCCACGACTACTTCCACGCCACCATCAGCGAAAAAGCCCCTCACCCAGGCGCATCCGAACGCGCAGGCAACACGCTCTTCCCGACCCTGGCCGTCCTACCCAAAACAGGCCGCACGCAAGTCGACATGCTCGCGCTCCTCGAAGAGGAAGCTGTAGGTCTCCCCGCGGACGCCAGGGAGACAGCGAGTCTAGTCACCACGGCGTTTTTCAAATCGGCGTATGTGACGCATATCCATAAGATGATGGCGATTAAGCAGAAGTCGCTTACGGAGGCGCAGGCGGAGATGCTGGCGCAGGGGCGGAGGCCGGGGGATTTGAATGAGGGGTGTGAGTTGGCGTGGGAGATTGCGCATCATTTGTTGGAGGTTAGGGGCCCGTTGCCACGGGAGCTGTGGGAGAGGGGGAATGAGAGGTTTGGGC
>JAABUP010002977.1_pt1 | contig 11741 bp, 11 predicted proteins | sample 5559201 | NCBI WGS metagenome assembly JAABUP01 (sample SAMN10711887, study PRJNA513373) | rock metagenome | isolation source: Antarctica rocks | place: Antarctica | reverse complement strand
AGGTCCATCGTCCGCATCAACTCTCACTCCCCGATAACGCGCACTTTGTGGCCGCCGGCTAGCCCCTCGCCGACGTCTCTCTACGGGTCAGTGTACGCCCATCGGCGCGTGCCTCTCCCCAATAATACCTCTTATTGGGGAGAGACATCGGCTCCATCGCCCGGTAGCTCGCGCCCCATCGGTCGCCTCACTTGGTCAACCGCGGGGGCGGTATCCTCCCCATCCGCGGGCGGGAGGGCTAATATAGCGCGCCACTGTGCGGAGAGGAGGGGACAGGCGGACAAGGCCAGGGCAACGCCCCGCCGCGCGCGCCGATCACCCATAATGCGCGTCGCCCGAGCGACGACCCACTCCGGATGCGGGCGGTCCAGCAGCAGCATGGGTTGCCCCGCCGCGATGGCGCCCTCACGGAGCACGCGCGCATACCACCCCGTGCGGCCCGTGCGCTGGATGCGCGCGGTCAAGTCCTTGATACCCCAGCGCCGTGCCTGCTTCCAGCAGGGCTGCCGCGGTTGCGAGATTTGCAAGAGCGCGTCGCCGATGGCGTAGGTGTCCCCGATACACACATCCTCTTCGGTCTGCCCGGCGACGGTGCAGTTCTCGCCGAAGCCGCCATACGGCAACGCCGGCAGCGCGAGCTCGTCGCGCCAGGCCGGATAGTGGGCGGCGGCATACAGCAGCACCGCCTTGTCCGGGCCACCATGGTTTGTTAGGTCAGCCTGGCCATCGCCGTCGAGGTTCATCCGCCCGACCCACACCGGACCCTCGACCGGCCCTTTGACCGTGCCGCTCGTCCACGAGCGATCCGCCGGGTTCGTCGCGCCGTCGACGCCGAACGTGCGCGGGAGGCCGACCTGGATCGAGAGCACGCGGGGCTGGCTCATCGCGCCCCCCCACCGGCCGGGTTCGCACGCGTCGCGACGCGGCGCCGGTGATCGGCCGCCTTCGCACGGTTGCCACAGGCGCCCATGCTGCACCACCGCCGCGTGTGGTTTTTCGTCGTGTCATAGAAGTAACGCACGCACGAGGGGCTCTCGCACCGTTTGATGAGCGCGAGATCGCCGTCGCACAATAGGTCGCCCACGTCCTCGGCGAGGGGGGCGAGCAGCTGAATAGGCCGCGCGACAGCGGCATGGAAACGCCGCTCGAAGCCGTCGGGGCCGTGCGCGACCTGGACATAGCCGGCGCGTTCGCGCAACAGGTCATTGATCCGATCGAGGGTCGCGCGCGGCACGGCCCGCCCCGCCGCGATCCCGTCGACCGTCGCGCGGATCGTGGCCCGGAACGCGCGCGCGCGTTCCAGTGCGTCCTCCCCCTCGGGCGTCCCCTCCCACCGAGCGGCCACATCCCCGGTCATGCCCTCGTCGAGGGCGCCCGTCTGTCTGAGCCACGCGACGAACGCCCGAAAATCGACGAGTTGATCGACGTGGCGTCCTTTCTCGCGCACCTGCGTGTTGATGAAGTCGAGGCACAAGCGATTCCCAACGAGATCAAACGGTCGCCAGCCGTCGCCCCCGGCGGCCGCCCACTCGTCGGCCTCCGCGCGCATGACCACCTACCCACTCCTGGTAACCTTCTAATTTCCTCTTGACAGGTTACATCTTTGTGAGTATAACCGTCAATATACCGTGATAGACGGTTACTTGCCCCACCGCGATCGGAGGGCGGCCCCGCCGACGGGGGCATGCGTCGCATGGCGTGCGCGACGTCGCGCGAAGAGTGGGAGGGATATCGATGGATCGCAACCTGGCCGTCGTCCTGGCCGTCGCGGCCGGGGGCTGCTTCACCCTGCAGGCGTTGGTCAACTCGACGCTCGGCAAGGACATCGGGTCCTTCCAGGCCGCCATGGTCTCGGGGGCGGGCGCCGCCCTCGTGCTCGCCTGCGTGTCGCTCGTCGCGGGCGGCGGCTTCATCCATCTGGGCGCGCATCCGGTCGCCTGGCACTACATCGGGGGTCTGCTCGGCGCCGTGTTCCTGACGACGACGCTGCTCGCCGTGCGCACCTTGGGGGCCGGCGGGATGACCGCCGCCCTCATCGCCGGCCAGCTCGCGCTCTCGACGCTCGTCGACCACTTCGGCCTGCTCGGGGTGCGCCACGACCCGGTATCGGCCGCCCGGCTGCTCGGCCTGGCCCTGCTCGTCGGCGGTGTCACCTTGGTGGTGCGCTCGTGACGGGGGGAGCGCCGCGCGCGTCGCTGTCGCCCTACCATGCGGGCGAGCGCGCGGTGCAGGACCGCGCGGGCGTCCGGGACCTGGCGGACGCGGTCGGCCGCGGCATCCGGCCGACGATCCCGCCGGGCCTGGACGGGTTCGTGGGCGCGCGGCCACTGGTCGTCGTCGCGGGCGCCGACGCGGCAGGGCGCGTATGGGCGTCCCCGCTGGCCGGCGACCCGGGCTTCGTGCGGGCGATCGACGAACAGATGCTGCGCGTTGCCGTGGCGCCGGCCCCGAGCGATCCCCTCGCCCCCGCCCTCACCCCGGGCGCCGCGGCGGGCCTGCTCATGATCGACCTGGCCACGCGGCGGCGCCTGCGCATTAACGGGCTGGTCGCCGCCCGCCCCGCCGGGACGCTGATCGTGCGGGCCGCGCAGGTCTACGCCAACTGTCCCACGTACATCCAGAAGCGCGCCATCGCGTCGGACGTCGCCATCCGACGCGCCGGCGCACAGGCCCTGCGGTCCGGGACGCTGACGACGCGGCAGCGGCGATGGGTCTGCGGGGCGGACACCTTCTTCATCGCGACCGCGCACCCACAGGCCGGCGCGGACGCTTCCCATCGCGGCGGCCCACCCGGCTTCGTGCGCGTCGTCGATGCGCGCACGCTCGTCTTCCCCGACTATCCCGGCAACGCCATGTTCAACACGCTCGGCAATCTCGCGGCGGACCCGCGCGCCGGCCTCCTATTCATCGATGGCGACCGGGGCGACACCTTGCACCTCACGGGCCGGGCGCGCGTCGTGTGGGGCGCTGCGCGGGCGGTGGCCGGGGCCGAGCGCCTGGTCGAGTTCACCCTCGATGAGGCCATCCACCGCGCCGGCGCCTGCCCACTGCGCTGGCGTTTCGTCGCGGCCTCGCCGTTCAATCCGACGTAGGCGTGGCGCGCCAATGCCTATACATCACAGCACCATCAACAAGGAGGACAGCGGCATGACTCAAACCCACTACCGTACCGTCGCCGTGGACGGTCTCGACATCTTCTACCGCGAGGCCGGGCCGTCGGACGCCCCGACGCTGCTCTTGCTCCACGGTTTCCCCTCCTCGTCGCACATGTATCGCGATCTGATCCCGGCGCTGGCGGATCGCTTCCACCTCGTCGCCCCCGATTATCCCGGCTTCGGGTACAGCGCGGCGCCCCCGGCCGACGCCTTCGCCTACACCTTCGACCATCTGGCCGACGTGATGGAGGGGTTCGTCCGGACGCTCGGCCTCGCGCGCTTCGGGCTGTACATCCAGGACTACGGCGCGCCGGTCGGCCTGCGCCTGGCCACGCGCCACCCTGAGTGGATCGAGACCTTGGTCGTCCAGAACGCCGTGGCCCACGAGGAGGGCCTGGGCGCGGCCTTCGACGTCGTCAAGGCGATCTGGGCGGATCGCACCCCGCGGACCGAGCAGGGCATCCGCGATCTGCTCACGCCCGCCTTCACCAAGCTGCAATATGTGTCCGGGGCGCGTGACCCCGAGCGGGTGAGCCCCGACGCCTGGACGCTGGACCAAACATTCCTGGATCGTCCGGGCAACGACGCCATCCAGATCGACCTGCAGGACGATTACCGGACGAACCCGCCGCTGTACCCGGCGTGGCAGGCGTACTTCCGGGCGCATCAGCCGCCGACGCTCGTGGCCTGGGGCAAGAACGACCTGCTCTTCACGGTGGCGGGGGCCCTGGCCTACCAGCGGGACCTCACGGACATCGAGGTGCATCTGCTCGACGCGGGCCACTTCGCGCTCGAGGAGGAGTCGGCCGCCATCGCCGCCCTGATTGCGCGCTTCTACGAGGCGCGCAATCAGGGCGGCGTCACTCCGCCCCCGCGCGACCGGCGAGGGGGCCATCTGATACCATCCGATAGGGACGCGACCGTCCCATCCCGCCACGATTGATCGGAGAGGAGGTGTCCGATGCCGGCGTCCGCCGACGACCCGGACTTTACTATCGATGTGGCCGGCCTACGGAGGGCGATCGATCTCCTCGAGGCCTACCGCACGCGCGACGCCGCGTCCCCGGTGGCCCCGCCATCCGTACCGGCGCTCCCCACCATCCTCCCCGACGAGGGGCTCGGGGCCGCGGCCGCATTGGAGGAACTCGCGCCATCCACGCTCGCGGGCACCGCGCACCTGGACGCGCCGGGGTTCTTCGCCCACATGGACCCGCCCACGCCGTGGGTGTCCTGGGCCGCGACGCTCTGGGCGGCGCGCCTGAATCAGAACCTGCTCCACCCCGATACCGCGCCGATCGCCCGTCCCCTGGAGGAGCGGGCAATCGGCTGGCTCGCCCCCTTCTTCGGCATGGGCGGTGGCCATCTCGTGCCCGGCTCGACCCTCGCCAACCTCACCGCCCTGTGGGCGGCGCGCGACCTGCGCGGCATCGACGAGATCGTCGCCTCGGAGGCCGCCCACCTGAGCGTGCGCAAGGCTGCGGCCATCCTGGGCCTGCGCCATCGGGCGATCCCGGTCGATGCCGCCGGTCGCCTCCGCGCCGATCGGATGGGCGATCTGTCGCGTGCCGCGCTCGTACTCACCGCGGGGACGACCGCGACCGGCGCGGTCGATCCGCTCGACGCGGGCGCGGGGGCGGCCTGGCGCCACATTGATGCGGCATGGGCCGGCCCGCTACGCCTCTCGCCGCGCCACGCGCCAGTGCTCGACGGGATCGAGCGGGCCGATTCGGTCGCCGTTTCCGCGCACAAATGGCTCTTCCAGCCCAAGGAGTGCGCCCTGGTCCTGTTCGCGCACCCCGACGAGGCGGATGAGGCGCTCTCCTTCGGGGGCGGCTATCTGGCGACGCCGAACGTCGGCGTGCTCGGCTCGCACGGCGCCGTGGCCCTGCCCCTCGTCGCGACGCTCCGCGCGTGGGGCCGCGTCGGCGTCGCCGCCCGCATCGAGCGGTGCATGGACCTCGCGGACACGCTGGCCCGCCTGGTGGCCGCGCACGATCACCTGGAGCTCTACGCGCCGCCGGTCACGGGCGTCGTCCTCTGGCGTCCCCGGCACGCCGACGCGCGGGCGGTGCGCGATCGCCTGCGTCGGTCGGTCGTGTCGCTCATCGAGGTCGATGAGCGGACATGGTTCCGCTCCGTCGCCGCGAACCCCTTGGCCGACCCGCAACTCGTCGTCGCCGATGTCCTCACCGCCCTCACGAGCGGCGCGTGACGGCACGACCCGACCGCTCCAGGGAAGGGTGACGCGTGCCGACACGCGCGGTGCTCTCGCCGGCCCAGCGCGCGCAGTTCACCGACATCCCCGCCGCGATCGGCGAGCGCGAGCTGGCGCGCTACTATACTCTATCGCCGGACGATCTGGCCGCCATCGAGCGGCACCGGCGACCCCATAACAAACGCGGCTTCGTTATGTGGACATTTCTCTCACAGTAGATCGAGGCCGACGGATGATGGGGATACCGTCATCGTGGCCCGAGGGAGAGGAGAGAACAATGCGCCTCCAACGCGTCCACAACGAGTCGATGGGCGGAATATCGTATCGGCTGCTCGACGACGCCGACAAGCCGATCGCCGAGATCGACGGCTTCATGCAGTATCTCGGCGGGCGGGGCTGTTCGCCGAACACGCTGTCCGCCTACGCTCATGATTTGCTGCACTTCGCCCGTTTCCTTGATCGAGACGGGCTCTCTTTCGAGACCTTCGCGCCGGCGCACGCGCTGGCCTTGTTGGGCTACCTACGCGCGGTGCCCAGCCGCAGCCGGGCCCCTCGGCTGGGGCCCGTGCTGGCGACCGCGGCGGATGGCCGATCTGCCCCCCGGTTGTCCCCCGCGACGGTCAACCGGATACTCGCGGCCGTTTCGTCCTTCTATGAGTATCTCATCCTCTCCGGCGCGATCGCCGGGGGCGAGAACCCGATCCAGATGGTCGAGGATGTGCCGGGCGTCCATGTCGTGGAGCGCCACCGGCCCTTCATCGGGCGGGCCAGCCGGCAGCGGCCGATCCGCCGCGCGGTGGGCGTCAAGACCGTCCGGCGCGTGCCCCGCCCTTTGAGCGACGAGCAGGTGGACCGGCTCACAGGCGGCCTGAGACGTCTGCGCGACCGGGCCATGATCCTGCTCATGCTCCAGGGTGGGCTTCGGCCGGGGGAAGTGCTGAACCTACGTCTGGAGGACATCCACTACGGCCGCCGCCGCGTGGTCGTGCGCTGGTGCGACGACCACCCCAAAGGCGCGCGCACCAAGTCCCGCACCGAGCGGGTGGTGGACCTGCACGAGCCTGCGGCGCTGGCCACGCTCAGCGCGTACGTCATGCGCAAGCGCCCCGCCGACGTCGAAAGCCCTTTCGTCTTCCTGGTCGGTGGGCACGGCCGGCGGCGAGGCGAGCCCCTCGGCTATGCCGCGCTGGTCAAGCTGTTCGCCCGCGCCTGCGACCGCGGGGGCATCCGCGAGCCGTGGGTCACGCCGCATGCCCTGCGGCACAGCCACGCGACCCGCCTCTGGGAAGGGGGGATGCGGGAACTCGCCTTGCAGAAGCGCCTGGGGCATGCCTCCCCCGAATCGACCCGCCTGTACACGCGCGTTTCCGACCCGATGGTCGTCGCCGAGTATCGCCGCGCGCTCGGGGAGCCGGGGGGCAACGGAGAGGAGGCGCGGCCATGAACGCGGCCCATTCGATGCTCGCGGCACCGCCCCGTGGCCCGCGCCGGCACGCCAGCGACGCGGAGTATGCATCCTTCGTGCGCCGGCGCCACACCGCCGAGACGGCGCGAAAATGGGTGCAGCGCCGTCGCCGATTCGTCCGCGCCTACCCGGACCTGGATCTGTGGTTCGCCGCGCCCCTGGAGGAACGCGTCGGACGCTTCCGCGGCGAGACGCGCGCGGACGCCCGCTTCCGCATCTCGTACGTCGCGCAGCCCTATCTCGCGTTCCTGGCGACGCGCGGATATGCCTGGTTCGATTGGGAGTGGCTCCTGGCCATGCCGAGCCTCTACGTGTGGGGGTTCCTGGGCGACACGCCCCTCGTCGCGGGCGTCGCAGGGCTGGTGGGCGACGCGATACAACTCGGCTATGCCCGCGAGGCCGCGGAGCGCGCCCTGGAGTGGTCGACGATGCGCCTGTTCCTGCCACACCCTCGATGCGGACATCGCCGGCATCGACGCGGCGACGATCGACGCCTGCGAAGAGGCCATCCGCCGGTTCGGCGCGCGGCCCGACATCGCGCTGTTCTTCGGCTCACGCGACCGGTACCTGGAGTTGGCCAGGCACTACGTCTCCTACCTGCAGATGCTGCGGACGGTCCTCTATCATCGGGGCCAGCTCGCCGTCGCGCCCCGCCGAGCCGACTACCGCGGCGGCCGTCCCATCGACCGCCCCTCCGTCAAGCCGCGGATGGAGGCCGTCGCACGGCGGTACCTCGACGCGAAACGCCTGAACAGCCGCCCCAAGACGGTCGCCGGCTTCGACCTGGCCTTAGGCCACTTCATCGGCTGGATCGCCGCGACGCATCCGGACATCGACTCCTTCGCCCAAGTCGGTCGCATGCACGCGCTAGAATACGCCGAGGCGCTCAATGGGATGGTGGGGCAGAACACCGGGCGGCCAATGAGCGTCCGTACCAAGGAGAGCTACCTCTCGGGGCTGTCGGTATTCTGCCGCGAAACGGCGGCTTGGGGGTGGGACAATGTCCCCGGCCGGCCGCTGCTCGGGCGGGGCGAACTGCCGAAGATCCCGCATCGGGTGCCCCGCTACATCCCCGACGAGGAGCTCGCCCGGCTCATGGTAGCCGTCCGCGCCCTCGCGTGCCCCTATCAGCGGGCCGCGCTGCTCATCGCGCGCTGGAGCGGCGCCCGGCGCGACGAGATCCGGCGGCTGGAGATGGGGTGCCTGGACGCCTACCCGGACGGCACGCCCCGCCTGCGCATCCCCGCGGGCAAGACCTACGCGGAGCGCCTGGTCCCGCTGAATGAGGAAGCCGCCGAGACGATCCGGCACCTGCAAGCGCTACGCCGGGGTGAGCCGGCGCGCGGGTTCCGCGACGAGCTGACGGGGACGCTGGACCGGCGGCTGTTCGTGCATCACGGGAAACCCTTCTCGGCGGAGTACCTGTTCGAGGCGGCGTTGCGGCACGCCTGCCGGGCGGCCGGCTTGGTGACGCCGGACGGCAAGCCCACCATCACGGCGCACCGCTTCCGCCACACGGTGGGCACGCAACTCGCCGAGAAGGGGGCGCGGCTGCACACCATCATGACGGTGCTGGGGCACCAGAGCGTGGGCATGTCGGTCGTCTACGCGCAGATCGGCGACAAGGAAGTCCTCAAGGACTACCAGGCGGTCCTCGGACCCGGCGCCACCATCGCCGGGTCCGTCGCGGTGACGGTGCGCGCGGGCGGCCTGCCCGTCGCCGACGTGGAGTGGCTCAAGCGTAACTTCTTCAAGACGGAACTGGAGCTGGGCCACTGCCTGCGCCTGCCGCACGAGGGGCCGTGCGAGTGTGATCTGTACCTGACCTGCGCCAAGTTCGTCACGACGCCGGAGTACGCCCCGCGCTTGCGTGCCCGCCGACGCCGCGAGCGCGAGCTGATCGCCGAGGCGGCGGCCAACGGATGGGAGCGGGAAGTGGAGCGGCACCGCTGCACGGCCGGGCGCATCGAGCAATTGTTGGCGGAATTGGGCGAACCGATCGAGGCACCGGAGGGGCCGACGCGGGAGGATCAGTAATGTCGGTCGCCCGGGCGCGCCAGGAAGGGGTGGCGCGCGGCTAGCGCCGGCCCTTCCTGGCGCGCGCCGGGCGAAATCGCGCGCCAGCGCGAAACGGGTGACGGAGGAGGAAATGACAATGCATGGTGTCGTATCACTACTAGACAAGGGGCACACCGGTGCCGTCGAGCGGCTATGGCAAGAACTGGCGGACCACTACGGGGTGCGCGGCGTCTATGTCACACCGTTCCCCCATTTCTCGTATCATGTCGCGGCCACATACGAACTGGAGGAGGTGACGGACGTCGTCGAGCGTGTGGCGCGGGACGTGGCGCCGTTCGAGGTGCGGACGACAGGGGTGGGCCTCTTCACGGGGGCGCACCCGGTTGTGTATCTGCCGATCGTCCGCACGTCGCACTTGTCTCGTCTCCATCGCGCCCTGTGGCTGGGATTAGAGACGGCGAGCGGGGGTGCCGTGGAGCACTATCACCCCGATACCTGGATGCCCCACATCACCATCGGGTTCGGAGACATCGACGCGGACAGCGCCGCGTCCATCGCGCGCTTGTTATGCGGGCGCATGCTCGATTGGAGTATTCCCATCGACAATCTCTCCCTCATCTACGATACAGGGGAGCAACAAGACATGCGTTTCCGCTATACTCTTTCATAGGTCGACCAAGCGCCCCGTCGCGCGGCCAAGTCAGAGTTGACCAAGTGTCTACATAAGCTTCGGCGTCCAGCTCTGCTATCTGCGGTTCCCCGGCCGGCCACTCCGCGCCGACGAGCACATCCCGGCGCCGGTTCTGGCCTACGTCGCCGCGCAGCTCGATCTCGACCCGGCGGTGATGCGGGAGTATGCACAGGACCGCGATGAAACGCGACGCGAGCACCTCGGCGAGATCCAGCGGACCGTTGGGTTCCGCCCCTTCGACGCGCTTGTCTATCGCGAACTGGCCGCCTGGTTGCTCCCCACCGCGCTGGGCACCGATAGCGGTGTGGCGCTCGTGGCCGCGCTCGTCGAGGAGATGCGCGCGCGCGCGATCGTCGCCCCGGCGCTGTACCTGATCGAACGATTGGCCTGGGAAACGCGCCGGCGGGCACAACGCCAGGTCTTCCAGCACCTAACGGCGGGCCTCGGGCCAGCAGACCACGCGCGGCTCGATGCGCTCCTCACGGTCGCGCCGGGACGGCGGCAGACGCCGCTGGTCTGGCTCCGGCAGCCGCCGGGCACGCCGTCACCGCCGACGATCCTCGCGCGCATCGAGCGCCTGACGTCCATCCGCGCGCTCGGGCTGGATCACACGCTGGCGCGACAGGTCCACCAGAATCGCTTGCTGCGCTTGGCCCGCGAGGGGGGCGCTACTCGCCCGCGTTCCTGGCGCGCTTCGAGCCGACCCGCCGCTATGCCACGCTGGTTGCGTTCCTGATCGAGACGGCGGCCACGCTGACCGACCAGATCCTCGCCATGCACGACCGCCTCATGACAGGATATCTGCGCCGCAGCGAACAGGCGCAGGCGACCCAGTTCCACGCGAGCGGCAAGGTCATCAACGAGAAGGTCCGGCTCTACGCCGCCGTGGGCGCGGCCGTGATCGCGGCGCAGGTCAACGCCGACGATCCGTACCAGGCCATCCAGTCCGTGCTCCCCTGGGAGGCGTTCGTCCGGACCGTGGCCGACGCTGAGCATCTCGCGCGGCCGGCCAACTTCGATTACCTGGACCACCTGGACGCCTTCTATGAGCAGGTGCGGTGCTACGCGCCAGCCCTGCTCGAGGCGCTGGAGTTCAAGGGCGCCCCACCGAGCCAGCCGTTGCTGCGCGCCCTGCAGGTGCTCAAGGACCTGAACGCGGCGGACGCCCGGAAAGTCCCGCAGAGCGCGCCGACGGCCTTCGTCAAGCCCCATTGGTCCGGCCACGTCTTCACCGACACCGGCATCGACCGGCACTACTACGAATTGTGCGCATTGCACGAATTGCGCAATGGCTTGCGCTCAGGGGATGTGTGGGTCGCGGGGAGTCGGCAATTCAAGGCGTTCGAGGATTACCTGCTGCCAGACGACGCGTGGCAAGGGCTCAAAGACGCGGGACCGTTGCCGCTCGCCATCCCGACCGACGTGGCCGCCTACCTGGCCCAGCGGCGGCAGGCCCTGCACGAGCAGCTCACGACGGTCGCCGACCTGATGGCCGCGGACGAGTTGCCGGACGTGCGCCTGCGCAAGGGCAAGCTCTCGATTACGCCGCTGCCCAAGGCCGTCCCGGACGGCGCCGAGGATCTCGCCGAGCGGGCGTACGGGCGGATGCCCTGGGTCAAGATCACCGACTTGCTCGTCGCCGTCGACGGCCTGACCAACGTCAGTCGGCACTTCACGCACCTGCACACCGGCGCCCCACCCAGGGACAAGGCCGCCCTGTTCGCGGCGGTCCTGGCCGACGCCACCAACCTCGGCCTGAGCAAGATGGCCAACGCGTGCCCCGGCATGACCTTCGCGCGCCTCTCGTGGGTCTCGGATTGGTCCCTGCGCGACGAGACCTATGCCCAGGCGCTGGCGGAGCTCATCGACGACCACCACAGCCTGCCGTTCGCCGCACATTGGGGCGACGGGACGACGTCCTCCTCGGATGCCCAACGATTCCCCGTCGGCGGCCAACGCGAGGCCACCGCCCAGGTCAACGCCCGGTACGGGCACGAGCCCAGCATCATGTTCTACACCCATATCTCCGACCAGTATGCCCCGTTCCACATCAAGGCCATCAGCGCGACGGCGCACCAAGCCCCCTATGTGCTCGACGGGCTGCTCTACCACGAGACCGACCTCCAGATTGAGGAACATTACACGGATACCGGGGGCGTCTCGGACCACCTGTTCGGGATGTGCCCCCCGCTGGGT
>JAABUP010009652.1_pt1 | contig 11744 bp, 13 predicted proteins | sample 5559201 | NCBI WGS metagenome assembly JAABUP01 (sample SAMN10711887, study PRJNA513373) | rock metagenome | isolation source: Antarctica rocks | place: Antarctica | reverse complement strand
ATCACCTCCTTCTGGAGGAGTGCCACCCGAGGATCTTGGACAGCAATGTGCCTATCAGCTCTTAGAAACCGTATCGCTCGGAGGAACAGTGTCTCTCACAGCAGCCCCAACGATGCTCACGCTCATGGCAATGGGATCAGAGGACGTCGGCAGATTACAGCTTGGAAAGGTTGTTCTTGGTACCGAGGAGATCATTCGTCTTGGTAGAGACCTCAGAGCCTTCGGAGCAAGTGGCTGGGGCTTCAGAGAGTCTACTGCAGGGCAAGAAGGAGACATGATAGTGAGCATGGTCGGCAGAGGTGTCGGTAATGTCGGGCGAAAGATTGCTTGAAGTGATACCCTGTAGAGCCAGATGATGAAGAAGCTATCCGGAGATTACAACGATGAGTATGACCACTACTATGAAGGAGAGGGAGGTAGAGCCAATCTTTGACACGACAACGATACAGATCTTCTCAACGCTAAGTAGCACATAGCGACTCGAGAAAAGAATGCTATGTAGCACACAAGTGCTTGGAGGAACTGTGTGTAGTGCGAACGAGCTCGGAGAAAACCTCATAAACAGTTCCAAGACGAGCGTGACAACATAGGACTGGTTCCTGGACAGGGACTTCTTTCTGTGTCTATAGTATCGTACGCGTGCCACTTTTCCTTGCTCATATTGGTGCGAACGTAGATGCGGAGCCGCTAAGCGTTTGGTTATCGGGTGCTTTCCCAAGCCAAGCTAACCAGTGTTGGTTGTTCGAGGTCCTCTCAGTCACCAATATTCGCGCTAAGCCTAATATGGGCAGATATCGTGGATAATCTGGGAAATTGATTCTCATTTCTCACCCACATGCCCCACACTGAGCACTTTTCACTCCCCACTAAACCAATTACGGAAACATATCGTGATGACTCTTTCACTAGTGTCCGGCATGTCGAATCTGCCAAAGCACTTCAAGGATAAAAAGGCCCTGCATTCCTCTCTTTGTTCTCTCTCCACAGTTCCAGTGTACTCTTAATACGTACGGAAATTTCGAATCATACTATCGATTTGTGACTTGGAATTGAACTATTTGTCCAAACCTCTACTCAGATCCACCGACCTCCACCGACCGCCGAGATCATATTACACACACAGCTCACCACCCTCTCCCACTTCGCCACCTATCCACTTCGCCCCTTCACTACACCTCACCATTTTCGATTCAATCTCTCATCCACGTCGCAACTCCACTACCTCCCTTCCTCTCAAGGCCTATTATCACCATGATCTTTTTCGGAAACCCTTACATGGACGCCCTCATGCCCGAAAACTCGTCTCTGGAATCCATCGGCTCCGTTGCGGCAAATTTCGCCCGTTCTTCCGAAAGTGAAGAGTGCTTGCAGCACGTTCACTACTACTACAGATCTTTCCTGGCCGAAATGATCGCCGACGACATCGCCGACATGCAGGCCCGAGCCGAGGCCGAATGCGAGTACGAGGCGAAGAGGCTCGCTCGTAAGATTGCTCGGGAGGCCGCGGTGAAGAGATGCCGCGACCAGCTAAAGGCACTTGTCGTGAAAGGGGTGAAAAAGATTGTGAAGTATTGAGCAGTCTACTTCATCCGCCATCTTATCCGCCTTACCATGTAGCCACTTCGTCAATCTGGAGCATACGGACTGAATGCCAGCATTCTTTAACTTTCCAGGCCTCTTGGCCAAAGGGTCACCAACTCTTCGGCTTCCGAACGATGTCATCGACGTCTCGTCTTTATCCGCCACTCACTATGTCACGACTTTGCAACTACAATGACACTAAGGGTTTTGCATGGGCACTTGTCTTGGATTAGGAGTACAGGTTCATGGGCTTGTAGCGTCTCTGTACATGCATGTACCTACTTGCGAAGTATATATCATAATCAACTTATACGAGCCGAAGCTTCTAGGCCCGTCTTATCATTCTCATATCGACTAGTGAGGAGTAACTTAAGTTGACCCGGGAAGAGGAGAATCTGATTGTTGTTATTTTCGTCACAACCTTCAGGCCCTAATCCTGAACAAGAATAATACCAACACAAGAGGTTGACTGCTAGATTTCCAGTACATTCCATTGTTCCTCAATATTTTCTAAACGTCAAGGTCGACAACTTGCTGTACCCGAAATGGTATACATGATCTTCTCTCCATATTCCACTTCCATTTTCTTTTCTCATAAATCTTCATCGATCTCCTACAGTACCAAAAACACAGCGAAGGCAGCCATGGCGGAACAAAACAAGGCAAAATACTACATGAAGTCCCGGCTTCCTCTACTTACTGGCTCAGAATTTGTCAAAATCCTGCGTCCCATTCCCATGACGCAGCTGTCCCATCACACTGAAGACAGACAATGCCCACTTTGTACTGATGCATACGAATCGAGCGACGAAGTTCCGTGCGGATTGGCTTGCGGCCATGTCTTTCACCAGGGCTGCATAGAGAATTGGGTGTCGGAAAAGAAGGCTAAAAAGTATATCTGTCCCATGTGCCGTCGAACGTTGTTCGCAGCTTTCACACACAATACGGAGCAGCGACGCCAAATGCTCATTCGCTCAGCCATCAATGACGCCCGTCAGCAAGGGGTCCGCTCCGACATCGAGCTGTACGAAGTGCTTCGCCTTCGAGGCTCGAAAATGAGCCCACCGAACCCGCAAAATGCTGCGCTCGGTGAGGCACAAGATCAGCGTTTGACTAATGAGCTTATCTACCTAGATAGTTTCATCTTCGAAATGCCTGCACAATTCAGAGACGGCGCACAATGGATTGTACAGCTTGGAGGACGATATTATGGACTGTCAAATATCTCTGGCTTTTGGAAAGAGGACTGGGTGACAATATTTCCCAGGAGGCTCCTTCGCTATCATCTCCAAAGAGCCCTTGGTCAGGGCGAAGATCTTAAGCCATGGTGGTACGTCATTCAGGAATTCCTTGACCCGGACCTCGCTCAAGAAAAATGTGACCCGGACCTAGTTCGAAACATGATTGACGACGACATGGTTCAGGAACTTCTTGGCCGGCGGCTTTCTCCTATAGTACTTGACGGGAACGGGCTCATCAATCCCCAGTCGATTGACCAGAACATGGTTCAATTTGTACTTGACCGGGACCTTCTTCAGAGTCACATTGCACAGAGGACCTTTCAGGAAGACAGAAAGCACTTCGTATTGACAAGGGACCTCATTCGGAAGTTTATGTTGCGCGAGGATTGTCTTAGTGATGCGATGACACTAGAGTGCAGCGACTCGCAATAGGAATGTGCCTCAAGGACCATACGGCCAGCTGGATCGTCATCTGCTTGCATATGTATCGAATAGTACCGATGAGATTTTCAATGTTACAATATATGCCTTGACGAAAAAGAAAAAGAAAAGTGTTCCACTCACTCTCGTCTCCATGTGGTCGGTATAAACCCTTCATGTAGCTATGCGTTGTAATGATCCCCTAACAACCGCGGTTCTCCAGGTCGCAGTCCATTGCGCCGCTCGTCTCTTTGTATGGTCTTAGTACTGATGATTTATGAGTGATTGATGATGCACATGAGATGGTAACTCCTGACAATTCATTATCTATCTTTTCATGGATAAGACAACCTTACAGTCTCATGGAACTTTCGATCCGGCTCGTCGCCTGATGATACGGAACGCGGCTCCCGCAATATCTAAATAGAAAACAAATACAAACTCTTCCATGGCAACTACAACTGCCACACCTGGTCGGCGCTCTCTGATCCACCCTCGTCCTTCGCTAGGACAATCTATCAGTACAGTTTCTACACCCAACCTACTCGCCTCCATCACGCCGTCGCAACGACCTCCTTTACCTTCGCCACAGGCACCAGGCGCTCGCGCCGACTTTGCGCGAAAAACTTCCCTCAACCAGCTGGGCTCCGGCTCTGTTTCAAAGGCATCTGGGAATAGTCAAGATCAAGAGACGGGTTCCAGTCCGTTCACCATGCATCCCACCACTCCAGCAGCGAACAGGACCGTCAGCGGTGATACTGTTGGTAATGCTAATCTTCAGGTGGGGGACACGGTGGACGTTCCCGGGGGCATGTATGGCGTCGTCAAATTTATGGGCGAGGTCAGGGGAAAGAAAGGCATATTTGCAGGGGTGGAGCTTAGCAGAGAGTTCGCTGCCCGGGGAAAGAATGATGGCGATGTTGAAGGGTGATTCTAGGCAATTGGTGATTGGTACATTCGACTGACGATCGATTGTAGGACACGATACTTCACTACATCAATACCTGGTTCTGGCATATTCCTTCCATCTAGCAAAGCATACAAACGCGCCTCGCCTACGGTTTCTAACGACTCATTTCCAACAACACCAACTACACCCTCGCTTGCGGCGTTCAATCTTGGAGGTCGAGGAGATAGTAATGCTTTCACGCCACCTACCCCTTCCATGTCCAAATTCAGTCAGTCTGTGGGCCCTGGTCGAGCAGCCAGTCCTGCTCTTCGAAAGCAATCCCGTCCGTCCCTACCCCGACCGGAGTCTCCTCTGCGTAAAGGCCAGATTGTTAGTTCTACGCCTGCAGGCAGACCGTCAATTGGTGCGCCGAAATTCTCAAGATCTCAAGTTGGAAACGCACGATACGCACCTAGTCCCGTGCCCAGTAAATTTGGGACCAGTCTGCGAATGGGCAAGGATGCAGCAACCGGTGATCCAGGGAAGAGAGCTGTCAACGCATCCAAAACGGGAATGACCACTCCCGCCAATGCAAGACCTGCATCTCGCAGTCAGTCTCGGTTAGGCCCTGAGGCGATGTTTGACGAGGACTCAGATACCACTCCTATTGGCACTGCAAAATCAAGTTACGGTACCCAAGGTGGCAAGCCAAGGCCACGCCCAATATCTGATCAGAACAGTGAGATAGTCAAGCTCAGATCTCAACTCGGAGATCGCGACAAGCAGCTCAAGGAGATGTCCTCAAACCTGGCCGAGATGGAGAATAGCGTGGCAGAACTACAGTCAGTAATGCCAAAACAAAGCTCTAATAACTCAGTAAGAGGGTCTAGAGGTTCTGCAATTGATGATGCGGACGCCACGCAACTGCGAGCTCTTTTGCGTGAGAAGAATGAGAAGATTGCGATGCTTACCGCTGACTTTGACGCTCACCGGGCGGACTTCCGCAGCACAATCGACACGTTGGAGCTCGCCAGCACCGAGACTGAGCGCGTCTATGAGAGAAGGGTTGAAGATCTTACGCACGAAATCCGAGAGCTCCAGGAAAGGAGTGAAGATGTAGACAGCGTCGCTCAGCAATTGAAGCAACTGGAGGAGTTAGTGCAAGAGCTTGAAGAAGGCTTAGAAGATGCCAGAAGAGGTGAAGCAGAGGCACGGGGCGAAGTCGAGTTTCTGAGAGGAGAGGTAGAAAGAGGTAGGTCGGAGCTAAGGCGCGAGAGAGAAAAGGCAGCGGCGGCACTTAAGGGAGCCGGAGCAACTGTGGATAACGGCTTCAGTCCGAATGGGATATCGCGCGAGGTTGAGCAGAGGGATGATGAGATTAGAGGTCTGAAGGCCATAATCCATTCGCTAAGCCGAGACGCTGTACCGGAGGGAACCGCCAAACCGGGTAGCCGTAGGGTCTCAAAGCAAAGAGATAGTCAAGCAAACGGGCACAGTAACGAGCAGCTAGCAGAAGAGCGTCAAGCTCGGGAGAAGCTTGAGCGGGATGTGAAGGAGCTGGAAGGTCTTGTGGATCGGAAAACGTATCGCGAAGAGGAACTCGAACACGAAGTTGAACGTTTGCGAAATATAAACGCTACCAACAAGCACGACAGCTCAGGAAGCAATGGATTTTCGGAGCGTACTGTAATACCAGGAAATCGCGGTTCTGGCCCCCACGGTATGGGAATCTCGTCCGATCTGCGCCAGAAAACCTTTTCATTAGACTCCCATCGTCGTGGGGGTAATTTCGAAGCTGTACCAGAGGCAGACACACACTCAACAATGACTGATGGCAGCAACCTTTGGTGTGAGATCTGTGATACCGGAGGCCACGACATCCTAACCTGCACCAACATGTTCGGCGATCCAGCAAACAAAGGAGGTGAGGAGGATCGGCCAGAGCTGAGTCCCAAATCGCAACGGACAGGGCGCGACGTGGTGAAAGAAGGGTTGAAGGGTTTGGCTGTATCATCACCGCATGACGACGATCGTGTGGCGCCCTTGAGTCCATCGCGGAAGAGTCCTGCGGCCACGCCTAAGGCATATCAGCCTCCAATGCCGAATCCAATGGATGAAGACATGGTGGCGGGGAAGGCTAGTGGAGTCGTTGATGGGAGCAAGTGGTGTGCATTATGCGAGAGGGACGGCCACGAGAGTGTTGACTGTCCTTTCGATGATGCCTACTAATGTACAGGTGGTGAGGTGTGGTTTGGGATGAGCGCATGGTTCTATTCCTTGGATTGCGGCATTGCTTGCTGGAGTTGTGGGCGGAGCGGAATTTCCATGTGCCAACATCTGGAGTTGATTTTACTTCCCATTGGAATTCATGGCTACTCGTATGGGCTTGATGCTTGATACAAGAAGTACTTTATACTCTTCTAATTGATAACATAATTACTGTTGACGATCCATGCATGGGGTATACCAACATGGTTCCTGGCTTGTTGAAGCCGCATCCAAGCAAAACAATTCATACGTTGTTAAATTGGCAATCGAAAGAGGTGGTTGTACTCTGAGATAGTTATATCGCATACTCTAAGGTATGGTACTCCGTAGGTAGAGTAAGTGTCTTCGTGGCTCAGTACCGCCTCGCCGGCGCCGTTCCACCCCTGCGCCTCGCTTGCGGCTGCTCAGAATCGGAAGTGCATAGAGAGTAGACCTCATCCTTGTTCGCGAGCTGACGAGGGCACATCTGTCCATACGGCTAGTCTGAAAACACCACTGTATCGCCTTCAATTGCAAGATTGTTATGAATTAGGTGGTCCCAGATAGAAACATCAGCCTTCATTTGGTCTCATCCACTGATTCTTAGCTGACGCGCCCTTCTACACCTTGAGGCAATCCATTAACCACGCAGCCATGGCGCAAACCATGATGGACCTCCTAGACTCCCTCTGGGGCTGCATGTCCTGTCTCCCAAGTTCTCCAAAGCTCAAGATCAACAACCGAAGCTTCAAAATGCTCCGACTGCTCGGCGAAGTTAGCCCCCCAAAGCTCCGTTCGAGTGCGCCTTCTGCGCTAACGGTCAAGTGTCGCATCAGGGTGGCTTCTCCTACGTCTACCTAGTTGAAGAAACGACGACATCTCAACTCTACGCCCTCAAGAAGATCCGGTGTCCCTTCGGGCAAGAATCCGTCTCCCTCGCCCTAAAAGAAGTGGAAGCTTATACCCTTTTTGCTCCACACCCCAACATCATTGCTTCCGTGGACTATTCCGTTGCCTCTGCCAAAGATAAATCAGATCCCAGTAGCAAAACGGTCTACATACTCCTCCCCTACTACCGAAGAGGGAACCTCCAAGACGCCATAAATGCAAATCTGGTCAACCATTCCAAATTCCCCGAGAGAAGACTGATGATACTATTCCTCGGCGTAGCGAGAGCGCTGAAGGCAATGCATCAGTATAGAGTGAAGGGCGCGCCGGGAGGACCTACTGCACAGAAGAAGGCAAAAGGCGTCCGGCAAGAAGCCGCTGAGGCGGACCAGGACGCAGCTAGAAAAGCCAAGTCGAAAAAACGGCGAGAAGCGCCGGAGCGGGACCAAGAAGATATTGAGCAGCAGCCGCTGATGGAGGGGGAGGTCACCAGAAGCCAAGAAGGCGTTGCAGACGGCGAAGTCAGAGCTTATGCGCATCGAGATATAAAACCTGGTATGCTCACCGAACCTCGACCCAGCGTATCCACCTCTGCAGCAACACTAACCAACTGCACGCACAGGCAACATCATGATCGCCGACGACGGCCGCACCCCCATCCTCATGGATCTCGGCTCCCTCGCTCCCTCCCCCACCCCCATCACCTCCCGCTCCCTCGCCCTCCTCATCCAAGACACCGCCGCGGAACACTCCACCATGCCCTACCGCGCCCCCGAACTCTTCGACGTCAAAACCGGCTCCGTCATTGACACCAAAGTCGACATCTGGAGCCTCGGCTGTACGCTCTATGCCTGTCTCGTCGGCAAAAGCCCCTTTGAGGCGCGCAGCGAGGAGACGGGTGGGAGTTTGAGTATTTGCGTGTTGGGCGGGGATTGGAGGTTTCCGGACGAAGGGATGCAGAGGGACGGGAAGGCGAAGGTGAGGGAGGAAGGGGCGATTAGTGAGGCGGTGAGGGAGGTGGTGCGGAAGTGTTTGAGGGTTGAGGCGGCGGAGAGGCCGGATGTGGATCAGTTGATTGAGGAGGTGGAGAAAGTGGTGGCCGATTTGCCGGATGATGATGGTGATGCGGGTGGAGAGTGAGGGCGTGTGGTGGTGGTGTGTTATTGTTGGTATTGGGGGAAGGAAGGGAGGAGTTACTGCATCGTCTTGGAGTTTGGTGGGGGTGTTTTCGTTGCAGAACGAGTGGGGATCTGGGAGCTATTACTGTAGCTACATCTAATTATGCGGACATACCCCCGCCAGTTTCCAATCTTCTCGTCGAGGCAATCGTCCTCGTCAAATACTCACATTGAGGCCTGCCTGTCCAAACCCTTTCCTGCGCGCACCAACAAGACGTCGCCGAGAAGACCAAAGATGCCTCGCACAGCAGACACGGGTAACCTAATTGCCCATGGTGAAGGGAAAAAAGGGCACTGGCTTTGCCCAAATCCAGATCCCCCCCGATACGCATATCCCTCGTTTCGTAACCACCAAGGGACGGCGACGAGGGATTCAGTGCTCATGACAGACACCAAGAGGGTGTTGCTGTATGCAAAGGACATGGGATTGGCTTGCACAGACAAGAAGGGGAAGAAGGAGGGAGCGACGGTTGATGGAGGGGAGGGTTGGATGTGTGATTGCAGTGAGGAGTGCGGAAGCGAGTCCATCTATTTTATGTGGAAATCGCTGGGTGAGATGGTGGATTTATGGCTGGAGATTCATTTCGACTGGAAGGGGGATAGTGTGTATGGAGCTTGAGATTTAGAAAAAGTAGGTGCGAGCAAGTAGAAAAGCGTAGTAGCAGCTTGCGCTACCTCTACTGGCTATTATGCGTTGTATAGCGGCGCCGCTGTGGCATCATAAAAACGGGGAGACGGTGGTTTCTAATGCGAGCATCGGTATGGCAGAGTGGGTTCACTGAAGGATTGACCTTCCCGCTGTTGGGTTGAACTCTTAGCAGTACTATGACATCTTTTTTCTCTTATGTTCTTGATACCTTCTGGTCCCCTATTGGTTGAAGTTTCCCTGCCTTATGTATATGGTTGAGCATTGCTGTCCCGGTTGACTCTTCTAAGATCGCCTTCTTTCTCATAAGACTCGCTAAACGCTAGATATTAACGCAAAACCAGGTAGCCTTCCATCTAGACAGAACTTTCAGGCCTTGACAACCTAGGCGAATCTCCGCTCAAACTCCTGGAAAAGCTTAGGGCTTATCTCATCGCTGCTGTTACCTTTGATCGTCCATAGTATCCCTTTGCTGTCATAGTGCTCCAGTAATGGCTGGCTCGTTTCGTCAAATTTCCTCAGCCGCTGCTTCCAAGTTTCTTCGTCATCGTCCGCTCTTTTTGTCAATGGCTCCCCAGTGGTGTCATCTTTCCCTGGGACCTTCGGCGCGTTGAAGTTAGTGTTATATACCCTACCGCTAGGCCCATGGACCCAACGTGACGCGATGCGTTTGAGTATGATGTCAACGGGAGTGATCAGGGAGACGACCAGGTTGATGGGTATCAAGGCATCGAGGCGAGAAGCCTGAACGGAAGTACGCGGAAAGCCATCCAAGATAAAAGACGCGGCGGGGCTATCCGAAGGCTCGGCTGGAAGAGCGTCACTGACCGACGACTTGGGCGAGACCCACCGCTTGGCTTTAAGTTCGTTGAGGATGAGCTTGAGGATCATATCGTCGGGGACGAGGTTGCCGGCTTTCATGGCGCCTTCGGCTTGCAGACCTGAAGAGCTGTCAGATACGACATAGCCTCCCAGATAAGTCCAACAATTGGATGAGTGTTGGACAGTACTGTAAGACTCATACCCAAAGGTGTTCTGTTGCGTACGCTTTCCCGGAGCAGATCTCCCGAGCTTACGGCGGAGATTTGAGGGAACCGTTGCATGAGACGCTCGGCTTGTGTGCCTTTTCCTACGCCAGGCGCTCCGACTAGAATGATACGCGCCGCTCTCTTGAACTCTTTGGTTGCCATTGAATGGAGGTGTGCTATGGGAGCTAAGATTGGCAGACGGCTCTCGTGCCCGGGGAAGGGGATGGCGTGCGGGGAGCGTCTTGCGCCGTGTCTTCTGTCCCCGCCCTGTGTGAAGCTCAAGGCCCCAGCGATAGATGATTATATGTCCATATCGGTCGGTGTTGAAGTAATATGTACAGGGGTACCGAACGTAGCTAGAACATGGGCTCGACGAACGTTGCTATGGCGTCCTCCGGCGGCAGGGAGCAAAACCCGCCTTGGCCGAAACGATCAAGCCTTGCAAGGTAAATGATGTACTTTCAGCAATCGTCAACAGGTGCTTTTCAAAGAAACGGTACTTGTTCCACGAGCATAAATACATAGTACCAGTATGTACTGGCGGAATGTACTACGCATCCACGTTACTCCTGAATTTCGAAATATTTTAGCACTTTTGGTTATGTCCAGATTTGTCGTCCAATAGGGAAATTTGTCTTTAGGGACCCGGAGGATCGCAAATAATGATCCGGGCCTGGTTTGTAATCCAGCCCTGTGAGGCGAGGGAAGCAGAATCGCCAACCAGTACGTTTCTTTAGTAGACATTCGATTCTTTCTACTCGTATTCTCATCCAAGCCAGTTTCTAATCAACAACATATGTCACATTTACGAAGCATACCAAAGTGAAACAACCACTCTCCTTCAAAGGGCTACCACCACTCCATCTTGTGCTAGACATTGGCGGGACCGAGATATCCGTCTGTCCAACATACACTTCTCACGATGAGTTCTCCCGCAAGATTAATTCGGAACACATTTACACAAAGGGCACTACGCAGTGCTGGTACGTTTAGGATCGAGCTCTCTCTTCTGGACTGCGCTCACGGATCATATAGGGGGCTTACCACTAAGGACTGCATTCTCGCCTTCATCCGCGCGTACCGCTTTCCTTCGCCGTAATGCGAGAGATTTACCTTCTCAGCTGAAAATTCTAGCTATAATATCCCCGTATCGAGGCTATGCTACCGACACCTCTCCGACAGGTGGCGGCGGACCGGCATTTCCACCTCCCGGCTTCAACACTGAGGAGGCGAAGAAGCCTTTGCCAAAGGATGAATCAAAGGCTCCTTCTCCAGCCCGGGTAACTTCCGCTATAGCTGCGTCAGTAAACGAAAATACGACTGGGGCAGTCCCGAACAACGATGTCACCGGTGTCGAGAAGACTAAAGCTATGGAGAACAGAAGCTTGGCGGAGCTGGCAGCCAGCAAAGCAACATCTACACATACCGATGAGAAGAAGCTGGAAGATGCAAAGAAAGATCAGAAGAAGTTGACGATCATGCAAAAAGTCAAGCGCGAAGTAATGCATTACTGGGACGGTACCAAACTTCTAGCGACAGAGATCAGAATAAGCACGAAACTGGCCTTGAAGATGGCTGCAGGCTACGAGCTCAGCCGAAGAGAGAACAGACAACTCCAGCGTACAG
>JAABUP010009650.1_pt1 | contig 11749 bp, 11 predicted proteins | sample 5559201 | NCBI WGS metagenome assembly JAABUP01 (sample SAMN10711887, study PRJNA513373) | rock metagenome | isolation source: Antarctica rocks | place: Antarctica | reverse complement strand
CCAGAAAGGCTTTTCCAGACTCTTTTGGGGTGGGGGGCTTGCTCAGGACCTGTAACATAGAATAGCAATGCATTGATGGTGGATTTGTGAGATGCGCTTGATGGGATGAGTGCATCAAAGCCTGGTGTAGGGCACAGTTGGAGAGAGAAGGGAAAAAATTGGCCCAAGGGCTTCTCCTAAAAGCCCTAGGTAGGGCTCTAGAGCCTGCAGCATGAAGCAGCATGAACGCATGAGTCATGCGCAAGTGAGCTCCTTCAGCAATACAGATGTACATCTGGTCCAGATTCTTTTGCAGAAAACAACAGGTATGGCCCAGACCATGCCCTTCTGTCAAGAATGAAGGGCAACAATAGGTCGACAGGTCGGAATTCTGTACCCCTGACACATTTCACACACGATACAAAGTAGCCAAGCAACTCCTTAGCAGATTAAGGCTGGTGACAGAAATGATGCAAATACATCATGTGGACTGCACATTGAGAGAGCAATGTTGTTACACTTCTCAGCATACGCATCACATGTCTTGCAATAGGACTTCCCTCCCAAATCCACTCCCATATCTGTACATATCATGCATGAATGACATGTATGGTGTAAGTGGTGACATGTAAGAGGCAGCTTGTGGTCATCTAAGCAGGCTTGATTGAGCGAGCTCGACAGCTGTTTACACTTCATGTTGATGCTTACCTGAGCAAGGGAGTCTCTAGCAGACAGCCAGAAGTTTACCCTGGCCTGCAGACCATCCAGACCACCATCCCTCAGACAGCCCTGAATGTTTTGCAAGAAGAGGCACATGGCTGCAAAGTTGCCCCAGTGCCCCAGCTGGTTGACCACCTCCTCAGCAGCTGAAGAAGAAGGGTTCAGCTGCACAGCATCACACCAGTCAGCAACAGCAGCTTTGCACTACAAAGGCATAACAGTAAGGCTTTACAACACATAAGCACGGGTGAAATAGGAATTCAAACTTTCAGCAGAGGAAATCTGCTCCAACTTGTCAAAAAGGCCATCTAAACATTATGCAGCAGCTCAAACTGCAGAGAACCCTGATGAGACACAAGCATTTCAGCAACACTCTGGGCAATCAGAAGAGCCACCACATCTTTGCTGGGTGTTCAGGAGAGCCACTACATCTTTGCTGGGTGCCACAGATCAACAACATGATAGAGGGAAAGCAGTACCTGGGTGGCATTCAGCCAGTCCACTAAGGAGGCTGCAGGCTGGTTGGCAGCCCTAGACAGCAGGGCACGCCTGACATACAGGTCTGACTGCTTCCCAGCAGGCAGAGAGGCCCAGTGGGCTACATCCAGAACCTGCAACCAACAGCACAGCATGAATCACACTGTGCTTTCAATCATAGTAGCATGCAACTGTGCAACAGTACCTGGGTCACAGCAGACTAACAGCAGGAATGACAATTGCATGCAGATGCAGGTTGTCCCAAAAGCAGGGACAGCCCAGCTGGAAATCTCAAGCTGAGATTGTGGTCAGTGAGGGAAGACTCATGCCACCACCAGCAACTGAGCTCAGCTTGCCAGAGCATACACAAAACCACCCTCTCATGTGTGTGCTGACTGCCTGTTAACAGAAGCGTAATTCACCTTGGCCATTAGCGCGATGGCCGCTGGGAAGTTGCCCTCCTGCTGGAAGGCATCCACACAAACCAAGAGGCCATCAATGAGCAGCACAGCCAGCTCAGCCCCCTGGTCACCAGGCAGCAGGCAGTTGGGGGTGGCACCCCTGCTCCTGGGGTGTGGGGGGAGGCCCTGGGCAGGGTCGACGGCAGCCTGCGCTGTCTTCAGCAGCTGCTGGATGATGACACTCAGCTCGCTCTCTGAGTTGGAGTCGGCGCTCTCAGGGACCACCTCCTCGATGATCTCTTGCGCCACCTCTTCTGCTGCATCTTCAACGTTGAGGCCACTTGAGGCATCAGGAGCGCTGTTGGGGACAGTGGTGATGGGGTTGATGGGGGCATCCTGGCGAGTCATGCTCATGGGGTTGGCGGAAGGGGTCCTCCCAGGGGACTGAGACATGGGGACCCTACCACTCTCAAGTGTATGGGTTAGATCATCATCATCTGCCGAAGGATGGGTGAGGGCTGCTGTTTGCTCCTGAGAGGTAGACGTGATGACAGCAGCGTCTTGTCCAAGGGTGTGGACGGTGGAGGTTGCCACAGTCTCAGCCATGTGGTTGGTGTCCCCAGATGAGCGGTCTGCGGGGACAGCATCATCCCTGGTGCCTGCAGGGATGTTGGCGCTTGGGGGAGCATCTCCATTGGAACTGGCTCCATAGTCAGCAGGGATGCCTGAGCTGGTCCCAGAAACGGCCCCAGATGAACCAAACAGGCCTCTGTTGAAAAGGAGGTCCCTCTCTGCACGCTTTGAGACCACATCTGGCTGGCTCTGAGCCTGCAAGAAGAACACAGGGACATCAGCCAACTCAGCTGAGAAGCAAGAGGCTCAGGTGGTTTGGTCATATCTGCGGGATATCTGACAGCAGATTGCCCGAAGCACTCATGCATGGACAGCTAGTAGGCCAAAACTGTCATGGTAGACCTAGGACTGTCTTGAACGATGTTGTATTATCTGACAATTCACAAGTTAAAGTTGGTCCGCCACACCTGATACTCCAAACAAGCCTATCCGGAGAAAACTGACTTGCGTCGCACGTACCTGATGACTGCTAGCTAGTTTTTTAGGTTGGCGGGAAACACCATGGTTGAGCCTTGGTCTTTTTCCCGCCAAAGTATACGTTGTTGTTGTTATTAATAACATTATTTATTATTATTATTAATATTATTGTTATTATTATTATTATTATTATTATTATTATTATTATTATGCCAACATGTTCAACAGACGCACACAACACAACGCAGCTGTCACCATTTCTGCAAGCTGACTACACATTCTTTGGAAGCACAAAAATTAATTACAGTGCCTGGGCAGCCTGGTACAACACTTGGCTTCTTAATATATTAACGCCGAAAGGTGGAGTCTTTTCTTTTCATTTCCTGCGCCTGGTGAACAGCAACAGTTTGTTCTATGATGAATTGAGGCTTGCTCTTTTGGCCTGATTTTGGCTCTACAGCTGGCAAACAACACCAAGTTGCAAATGTTTGAGATTCATGATGCCAATTGTCTATAAGCATAGCGGCTCTGTGAGCAACATCTGTAAGCAGGCCCTTCTAGTCAGCATTATCCAAAAGGCGTTTTGGCATTAACGCGCCAAACACAGCTGCTGTAATGTGAATTTGGATTTCGACAAGACACTACTGAGGGATGAGTGGAGCTACGGCACATGGGGAAATCAGAAGCACAGCTGCACGGACAGACCTGCAAGCCATGGCTGTGGGTGGCATCCAGAAGGCTCTTCTCCAAGTGCCCCCCCCGGGTGCGCTCCTGGGCCGCCACCTGCTCACCCTCCTGCACCACCGCCCTCAAGGCCTCCTGCTGTACCTCCAAGGCTTGCTGCAGCTCTGCAGCCCTGTCCCTCTGCTCGTCCACCTGGCACTGGAGGCGCTGGTGCTCATCCTGAGCCTCCTGTGCAGCTCACACCAGTCAGTGCATGCCCACACTCTCAGCAAACGCTGTGGACCATGTGCGTCACCATGTCAGCCAGGCTAATGGCGTGCACCAATGTTGTTGGCACAGTCTGGAAGAAGAGCTTTCTTATCACTCACTCCAGCCAATTCAACCAAATGAGTTGCCAACCTTGACAGGATCATATGAGTGCGTGCGTGAGTGAGTGAGTGAGTGAGTGAAGGAAGGAGGGAGGGAGGGAGTTCTCTTTGGACAGAGAGAAAGGAATCAAGCGCGGTAACATATATATGACGACGGGACAATAGGCTCTTTTTCGAACAGAACTCCCACCAGCTTGGTTTTGTTGCACACCACATACACCTGTGCTTTCAAGCCAGGATGTCTGACGAGTCACAACTGGCTCCACACCCCAGACTGTAAGTTACAAAGTGAAATGAAATGAATATATATAGACTAAAGTTTCTGATAGTCCAGCAGATGACAGGAGCAGGCACAGGTTTATGACTACAACATGCTGTGGAAGGAATGCAGCAGTAGAGACAAGCATAGAAGGTGCAGGCAACAGCAAGCTGCTTGGCTTGGGAAGCCGCAGGCAAGGGCAAGCTGCTTGCCTTGGGAAGCAGCAAGCGATGTGAGGGTGTGATTGACAAGGACGAGCAAGGTGTAAGATGGCTCACCATACGAGCCTGCTTGTGGGAGGCTTCCTCTTCTGCCAGGGTCGCGCGCAGAGAAGACAGCTGGCGGCGCAGATCACCAGCCTCCGTCTCCAAGCTGTTTAGCCTGTCAGAGTGGAGTGACAGATTTGTCTGCAGCTGGCGCACCTGCTCACCATGTGCCTGCACCACAAGCAGGCATTGCATCAGGAGGGTTGGGTAGCAACATTTGACAATATGCAGCAAAATGAGGCAGAGCTGGTTGATGGTTGCAACTGTTCAACGGTGATTGTGTTGACAGCAGTAGTCATGTGCGGTTTGAGTGTTGCTTCGCCTCATGGGTCCCTGCAAATGCAATAAGGATGTGACACCAAACTGCAGCAGTCCAAAGTACCACTTGGCCATCAGGGAAAAACAGCTTGCTTGTACTGTCACAATGATAATGCGAGAATGCAAACCTACACAAGGTGTGCAGCCCTGGAAAGCTGAAAGCCGTCCAGTCATAACGCAATAAAACAGCCATGACCTCAAGTCTGTCAGCTGATCTAAGATCTGAAGCCTGGGGACAGAGAACAGGCCTGGGGACAGGGGATAGGCCTGGGGACAGGGAACAGGGGGCAGCAGGATCAGGTTTGTGCCATTAGCAGGATCAATCCATACACTGTAGCAGTCAAGTGGTAGCTGAGTCTGCTGATTGGACATCTCAGAAGAAAGAGAAGCAACAGAGACTCGAAAGGCAGGTTGCAACACAAAAGCCAGGAAGGCATTGTGTGTGCCAACCTGAGAAGCTTGGGCATTGGCCAGGCCTATGGCCTGAAGCTGGTCCTCCAGGGCTGACAGGCGTTGTGCCTGTGTCTGCAGGCTGGCCTTCTCATCATGCAAACTGCTCACTTCTGCTTCCAGTCTCTGCTGCTCAGCTGCTGCCTGCATTCAGGCATTCAAAGATTCAGCAATTTGTGGTCAAGCTGCTTGTCATTTCATCAAGTGCACAAGAAGATGGCACACATTGCTCTAAGCTTGCTGCAAGTACAAGACGGTATTTCACGCAAAACCTTCGATGCACTGCAACCGTGCATCAGTAGTTGGCTGATGTCAGATGATGAAGTAGACACTTATACACGGGAATCTCTCCCAGAGTATGATTGCATCTTGGCAGGTATATTGTCCAAGGTTTTTTTATGCAATGCTCAAACTGCAGCTGGGACCTGACAGATCAGGTTTGCACCAGTAGACAAGTCAGATGAGGCGCCAAAACAATGAACAATCTTCTGCCAGAGCGCCGGTTGAGGTGTGTCACTTGAGGGCGACCCTGTGATATAAACCCTGTGATATTCCCAAGTGACAAAAATGACCCAAGAAGTCAAGCACCAGAAGGTCTCGGCAACTTAACGGCTACAGGCCAGCAGCTCAAAATTTGTCACTGAGTTGTAAGCGCTGCAAGGCTGCATGCAAGACCTGAAGGTGCGGAAGGGGAAATTGGAAGGGCAGGTCGCTGGATGGCATGCTCACCTGTTCAGCATGCTGCTGCTCTTCCCATAGCTGCTGCTGCAATTGGGCACAATACTTTTGAGCTGCTGTCAGTTGCCGCTCAGGCTCTTCAGCCAACCACGCCTGCACCAGAAAGGCTCTCAAGGGCCAGCAATGGCTTATCAAGAAGCAATGCCACCGCTATGAGCACACAACATGACCCAGCAGCCTGATCATACCATCAGCATTCATGTAACTATGCTTTGTGCAAAAAAATAGCGTTTAGGTGAACAGCATTGAGAAACGTTCAGAGGTGCTTGGCTTCTGCATGTGACTGACATTCTGAGTTCTTCAGAAATAGGTATTGACTCAACACCTGTTGTAGTAAACAACCTTGAAGCAATCTACCTTGCTGCCTCGACTCTGTTGTACTGATTTGTCTGTACTATTGAATTTCACTGTGCAGGACATCATCACAAGGACTAAGCGTATGTCTGCTTGCTGCACCCAGAGAATCTTCAGACAGCAGCTCTGAAGCACCTCTGGTTACAGCAAGCAGATCCATTTACAAGTATTTCTGTACAGCCAGTATCCAGTACAGTCAGTATCAGTGCCAAAGATTGGTAAGGCTGAGCTGCTGCTATGCTTGCTTGCTTTTTGAGCAGCTACCAGGAAGGTGTTTGCTCACTGTTGTTCCATGCTGACGTGTGCCACAGCTTACCCGGTGCTGCAGCTCAACCAGGGACCACGTGTCGGCTGAGAAGCTTATGCCTGCCTGGATATATGCCGCCTCCAGGTCAGCTTGGGAGAGGTCTGCCAGGACGTCACCCTGCACACAATCAAGGTTGAGCTTGTGATGGTAACTTGCGCCGGAGCTGCGCTCGAAGTGCTGCGTAAAACTGCGTACCCCTTCCACCGACAGCACTTCTGGCACAAAGCCACATGCGAGGTCCAAACCCAGCTCCGCCACTGACACGGCTGTCCGTTTGACCCTTGTTGCACAGGCCACTGGACCGGTGTATGGCAGGCAAGCCACTCGCACCGCCATGCCAAAGCATGTTCTCCCTGTCTTGGAGATGACCTTCCGGGCGGCCGGAAGCCCACACTTTTTCATGGTCGGCCCAATAAAGCTGTGCAGGCCTAACATGTCAGCCTATGCCGTGCATCCAGTGTTGTCAACAAGACGTACTGTTGACATTACAGGAAATCGGCTTGTATCCTGAATACGTTGCTCTAAACACGCCAGGCTTGTATCAGCAGAATGCAGGTGCAGACGCAACTGCTAGGCTCAAGCTTGGAGTAGAATTTGGTGCGCCTGAACTAATTCGAAGGCAAGTGCCCTGCTTCTTTGCAGGGCCCTCGAAAATCGGCCTGTCCATTTGTCTGTGCATGGCCTCTCAAGTCTGTTCATGAGATGGTCTGAGGCCGTCACAAAGCTGTGCTGCGCATTTCCCGAATGCATCGGTTTGTGCGACACGAGCACGGTCTGCACAAGACGTCGTGGTGCAAGTAGTGCTGCCAGACAGGCGAGCGTGTTTCCGGTAGAGAAGCAACCTGTTGCAAATAACTTCTGAGACCACGTCGAGGCGCGGCAAGGTGGGGTGCTTTAACGTCCCGAGTCGCCAGGGAATTGATGGGCAGCTGAACGCAGCTCGAATCCCAATGTGAGCCTTCGTCGGCAGAAACCGCAGGACTCTTTGAGTCGCAAAGATCACGTGGATCTGCCTGCTGCGTTCTCGTACCGGCACACTCTCAAAATTGACAACAGACATGATGCAGCAAGCTACTCACGCGTATGGTCCGCATAATTTTGAGCAGCACTGACGATACTGCATATCTTCTTGGAGATACTTGTTCTAGTCTATGCACTTCAGCTTTCTGCCGCATGCATACTTTTTGTTTGGTGCATGTCTGACACTACTGGCTGCAGAGGTGGGTGCGGGGATGGCCGAGCTTGAGGCTTTAGTTGCCACCGAGGTGACTTTCTCAGAATGGCTCCAGCAGCTCAGGTATTGATTGAACGTGGTATTGCTTGTTGCTTGACAGTGCAGCATGCAAATTGGAAGCATGTACCCAAAAGCTTCAGTATGACAGCATGGCCGCAGGCAAGAGTGGCAAAATCTCTATCAGCAGCCTCAAGGAGCCCAAGTCACTGCTGCGGCACAAAGACTGTGAAAAGAAAGACACACCAGCTGTGTACCTCGTCTTCAACAGGCATCGAATGACCCCGCGAGGAGGTGTTCATGCCTCAGTGAGAGTGCAGACTTTGCGCTGAGAGCAGAACCTGCCGCTCCCGACGCTCCTGAAATCAACTGTGTCTCATCAGCCTGAAGGTAGCTGCACTTATGTGTGACTGTTGCCCATCAAGTTGCAAACTACATGTACAGCTCACACTGCACCCTAGCAGTCTTAGGCAAGCTGTTGCAAGCGCTGGCTTGCTTTATACAGGTGACGCCACAGCGATGCTGGATGTGTGCCTGTTTGTGAGGGTGAGCAAGCTTATACAGGTGGACAGCTCCTCAGATGGTTTGCTGCAAGCACTCAAGTCTCTGTTGTCAACAGACATATCAGTCCAGGTCTTCACCAAGGCACACAGTGCAGTCCCCACTGGCTTTGCTCAGCTCTCTTTCCAGTCGCCTCATGACAAGGTGGGCTGCTGATTGCAAGCGAATTGACTGATACCAGGGTAGCACAGACAGGTCTGAGATCTGCATTTCAGCCTCTAATTTGCTGTAAAGCTTGCTGTGGCAGTTTGTCAAGCATGGATGCACTATGTTGCCTTTGGTTGACAGTCGTGCACCTCTTGTATGCTTGGCGTTTGCTGCAGCTATGATGTTTTAGCACTGTCACCAGTGTATGCAGGACACCGGTGCAGCTCAAATCCGAGAAAGCTCACAGTGGATCATTGTGACACCAGTGCTAGCCCCTCTGCAAAAATTTGGAGATCAGTGTACAAACCTGTGTTGCTTCATTGTTGCTGGAGCAGCGAGCAGCAGTGAAGTGGGTACGTCAGCAGCTGCTGTTCTTGAGGCCTCTAATTCAAAGACAGGCTCACGTTACTTGCAGCAACAGCCTGTGCAAGTATGGCAATCTGCAATGACAGGTGCCTTGCAACCTGACATACAATAGTTGTATCATAAACGCTTGGACATGGGTTGGTGTTTATGCTTCCTGCGTGGCTGTTGCTATAGCTATACATGTACTATATGACTCTTGTCTGCTGTTTGATGCGGTGTTCTAGACATGTGCATACACTGCACTTGTGCTGCTTCTGATGTTGGCAATACTGATGGCCAGCTGCTTTGGAAGCTGACAATCAAATTTTGTATCAATAGTTGCTTGCCTCTTTCTTGGTGTGTATGCTTTCCATGTGCTTATTGTTATGGCTAGTTGGCACACGCATTCTTGACAACTCTGGACAACTTCCTTAACATGTCTGATTGGTAACATGTTCATTACCTACGAGAAATTTTCGGTTCAAGGTTTCTTGACACGTGTCACAGTGCCCCATGGACCACAGCAGATACCTCATCGATGCCAACATGCATTTGGAAACCTTATGCATTGCGTATGTCTCTGATTCTACATAATATCATCAGAATAAGTTATCATGCAATGTCAAAAGCTCTATTCACCATTGAACTGCCAAGTCTGTCATCATGATGCTTTGACATTGCCAAAAGCTGACAAGCCAATCACAACAATCTGCCAGAATAGCTTGGCAAGCATAACTTTACCAAAAGTTCTTTGTTGGCAGCATGTCTCAGCAGCCTACATGTCACTGGCAAGGCATGACTCCCTATCAGTCATGCATCACAAGGTATATACACAATCAAGATTGGACCCCGCACAGTTCAACTTCTAATTGCCATCATACTCAGATCTTCTAGAAGCTAGTCCTCAATCCTCATCATATGCTGGCAGGTCATTGTCATTGGTACCCCAAAAACCCCCCTCGAAGGCTTTGTCTGTGCCAGGATTCCAGTCTCCTTCTGCGGCCTGCTCTGTATCGCTCTGAACATCCCGCACATCAGGGGCCAGATCCTGATGCTCAGAGTCACCTCCAAGATGCTGCCTGATCTGACGTACCGCCCACAGGTTCTCCTCTGTGACAGGAATGACCATACCGTGGAAAGCCAGTGGGACCAGCATGCCAATCAGGGAGTCATTGCTGTACTTGAAGTTGTACCATGCCTCTGCATGGGCCTTAAAGAACCTGTTGGTCAAAGTATAGCATGCCCCATTGACCAGACTGATGGTAAGTGTGGCACCTTGTAGCCGCTCCATGGCCTGCACCACATCATGTGTATGTCAAACAAGGATTCGCAACAATACAGCAATGTCAGGACAAATGCGGCGTCGACAGAAGCTTGACAAATTGCTTGATGCTAGCTCTTTGCTACAGAGACATGTTTGTGAGCTGGCGACACTGCAAGGATTGATTGCACAGCAAGTGTGGATTGCACGACGGATGCGTGTTTGAAAGTGTCAGCTGCAAGTAACGCCAGCAACACCAGAATTTGAGTCGTGTTGTGGACAGCATCAAGGCCTGAGCGCATCAAATTAGATGAGTGTGCATTGTAGCAAAGGTTGGCCATACCTCTAGTGCTGGATCCCCCATGAGAGCCCCCACCCCCTCCAGCTCACCCACAAAGCTGTTGCCAGGCAAGCAAGCCTTGTCCGGATGACACAACATTGTCAGCTTGTTCCGGGCTGAGTTCACCTATGCAACAGGCACACAAGCAGTGTTTGGACAGGTCATGAAACCCCATATGCGGCGCCAAAGCTTTGCAGCATGAACTTAACTTCAGCGGGGGTCAGAAATCAAGCACTGCGAAAATGTACAATGTGGAAATGTGCATCACAGCAGACCTAGGCCAAATCTCACAGTTGTTCTTGCCCAGCCCACACCTGTAAATCTACTCTGACAGTGTCTCATCAAGCTAATGGAATCAAGAATCAGTTAAAGGAGACTGTTGTGGAATGAAGACTGTTATGTCATGATAGGCAGCACTTGTGGGCTGCATTGATTTGTGGTATAGTCATGCAGAGCCGATACATGCTGATTGCTCATAACACTGCAAGCCTAGGTCAAGCGTCGAGCGAAAAACAAACATTTCTGCCTGAGTTACAATTGTGGCACATTGTGCAAAGCTTACAGCAGTATAACAGCTTTAAATCGCCTTCTGACAGTCAAAAGACATGCTGGCTTCTGACGCTTTCATCAGCTACAGAAAGACAAATTGTTATGGACACCCGACTCACAATCTGAGTGTGATTGTGAAAAGCTGTGAAACCCTCATGACAGATGAATGTCTGCTAAGCATATGGAAGCGTTTCCTGTTATTCCTTCTTTCAGTTCTAGTGTCATCTGGTTCTGAAATGCTGCCATGCCACAGTCCATATAGAGCTGAGCTTGCATGCCAACACCAGACACAGACTCACCTGCTCTGGGGTGGCATTGAAGGTGACCCCAAGCAACTGGGCAGGGTTCAGAGGGGGCTTATGTGCAGCATCACACAGCTCGCAGAGGCCCGGAAGGGTGTCTGCTGTGAACCGCAATGCAGTGAAATCCACGCGCTCCTCAGCAGTGATGTCAGGCTCATCCAGAACGGCGCTGTACAGCTCATACAGCGCCCCTCCTGACCCCAGCATGCTGAGCAGATACGCCTGCATCGGCACTGCCTGCACGCATGCACACACCCGGTCTTGTTGGTGCATGGGGTGTAAATGCAGAACAGAACTTGTAGCGTGAAAGTGACATGTTCTGCTGCTGCTTTGATTGAGCGTCCCACAGGGTGCAAGCATCCTGAGATCTTAACACATTGAGCCAGGAATACCGACAGTTTGGAGGAATTTCAGGGAGAGGAGATGGGAGGGGGCAGTATGTTGGGGGGAGGCAATATTGGGGGGGGGCATGGGGTAGAACTTTGGGGGAAGGGGGGGGGGCATGGGGGGGGGCACTGGGGTAGTACTTTGGGGGAGGGGGAGGCATTTGCGGGGGAGGGGGGGGAGTGCTGACCAACAGCTTACCTCTCTCCAGCATGACGGACCCAGAGCCCTTGCGCGGTCACAGGCCGTCAAGGCCTT
>JAABUP010009648.1_pt1 | contig 11751 bp, 14 predicted proteins | sample 5559201 | NCBI WGS metagenome assembly JAABUP01 (sample SAMN10711887, study PRJNA513373) | rock metagenome | isolation source: Antarctica rocks | place: Antarctica | reverse complement strand
CTTGAGAAGGGCAACTAATTCCTCGAGCCAGCGGACTTGGGCTGCAGCGAAGTCTCTCGCAGTAGGAGATTCCTGATACGGGTCTCCAGTGCCGAAATCTATGCGAAAGCGACGCAATGAAGGAGCTGCCAGTCTTTTGGATACTGCGTGTGGCGTTTGGCTACGGAGATTGTGTTGTGATATTTGCAGTTTTCGAAGGTGTGAAAATTTGGTGAAATTGGAAATACCGTCTATCGGCCCACTGGGAAATCTGGAAAGCTGAATGTACTGTAACGAATCGCGGTGTACATTCAAGATCTCTTGAAGAGCGTCGACCGTGTATTGCTCTGTACAAGTCTTGTAGATGATTTGGCACATGGAAAGGCTCACAAGATGTGCAGGCCATTGCATAAGGTTTTTGATGTCGCGCGGCGAAGCACATGGATCAGATAATTCTAGTGTGCTTAGATTGCCCTGACGAGTAGGAGGAAGTGCAGCCTCCCCTAATCTGCCACGAGTAGACTGGGCAGGGATTTCCTGTGAATTCCACGGTTCCCCATAATTCTCATCTGCACCTAGTCCATAGCGACGTAACTCCAGTTTCCTGAGCCTTGGTAGGTCAAAATGTGCTAGCACCACGGGTAAGGAAGGACCTCGCTCAAAACCTGTGAGCCCTAGAGACCTGGCACATTCCGAGTCAGCATCACTGCTTCAAGCCGAAACTTTGGGTAAGAAGACATGTCTCGGGAGTGGTTCTGATGCATGAACACACGAGCTCGCTCCGAAACTATGCCTTGAGACTCCAGAAAGGGTAATCAAACAGGGAAGAAAGACTCTGGAAAGAGCCTTACTCGAGGTGAGGTAGCTTTGCAGCCGCGTTGATAATGAGCCATGTTGAGGATTGCCAAATTGTGTACAACGAAACTCCACGGATGTTCTTGCAAGACAAGAGGACCTTAGCAACTAGATCACACGTAGCGTAAGACACATTACGTATGTTGATATGGAAGTATCGAATGTAATCGCGAAGGTGAGGCCGTTGTAGCAGGAGCGAATAAGCTTTGAAGTATGGAGGTTTGTTTTCAGATTCGAGAGACGAATATCGATCTCGCGGTACAGGATCGGGTGGTAGATACGTTCCCAATGCTGGGAGACAAGTGGAATGCGGATGAAATTTTCCGGATAGAATCCGTGGGCCGCTGGAGCAAAACACTCGAGTACCTCAGTGAGGAGCTCATCTGGCAGTCTGGCAATGAAGCATTCTCCTAGCGGCTCAAGCAGCGGTCGTTGCGGGCGCCGCACTAGGCAGAGGTTTTCTTGCGGGGAAGCAACGAGATAAGACTGTCTGAGACGCAACATCTTAGATGTTGCAGAGTTCACTTTTTACAAGCAGAAGAATTTGGAGCTCTGTAAGCTTAGGAAGAGCTATTGTTTTCGGAATCTTGAGTCGACGAGTGCTAGATATAAATCGAAGTAGGACGGTGCTTTCGTAGGTCAGATAGGAATTGAGTAGATGAGGTTGTGTCAGGGAATGTGACCTCGAATATGCCTCAACCTAATGTATCCGGCGCCGCACCTTTTCTGGTTGTTAAAGTAAGGTACAAGAGACGCTTCAGAGCTAGTCCTAATTTGGGCTCTCATCGACGCTTTGCCCATGCTAAGACCTTCAGATACTGCGATAACTTCTTGATCATTGATTTTGATACAAAAGCTCTGACTACAATAATGGAGAATAGGTCATTTACGAAGCCTTCCTAGCCTGGAGCTTGGCTCTATCTCCTATGGTTGTTAAGCTATCACAAATCGAAAAGAGGAGTGGTGGGCCAGTCCTCCACTCATACTGCGCTTGGGGATAGGAAATCCTTGACTCATGAGTGAGGGCTATACTACATGATCACGAGCTCATAGTCAACACGAAAGGTTCCTGGGACGCGCTATTCGAAGGCGGCATATCACAGAATGAATTCAAGCTAATATGCACAACGTAACCAATCTCAGGAAAATATATTCAAGCAACAATGCCCTCATCTCTTACATGCTGGGGCTCGTAGGGACGACCACCTGTCCTCCCGGTCCTCCTAGACTAACAGGCAGCGGAATTTCAATAGCCCCCAGCACCGCCCCTCCTTTCCCGCTTGCACAAGCCACCGGCGTCGGCGGTGCCTTCCAATACGGCACCGGATCGCAATTACTCGCATCGCTCAGATTGCGCAACTGCCTATCCGCCACGATATAAGACCCGTACCCAACATTAACTGCGGCTCCAGTTCCGATTACTTGATTGCTTCCTTGTCCGATGTTTTGGGGCAATTCTTTCAGGTTCACGGAGGCGATGTTGTAGGGGACACCGCTGTATGCGCATTCGTTGACCATGGATGCGTAGATTAGCAACTCGCAGTCTATTGCGGAGGGCCATTGCGCGGAACCGTTGTAAGGGGAGAGAAAGGAGCCGAGTGAGCACTCGTTGTTGCTAATCCAGAGCCATTGCCCAGGTTGCTGCCATTCTTGCGCGCACATAATTGGAATCAGTTCCCCACAGCTCGTAACATTGAGCGGAGTGGAAATGGTATCGTTCTGGCATAGTACACCGTAGGCGCTGGGGGTGTCAACTCGTTGGACCGGACTGTAGCAGGAGTCTTCGACGTTGGGATCGGGGATTTTGGGGCCACATTCGTCGACGACGGGGCCGGTGGCGGAGGCGTAGGCAGCGCCGGAGACGAAGGCGGCGGCATCGGAGACGGCGGCGGCGGATTCGGCTGGTGCGAGGGAAGCGGACGCGGCGGCGGAGTTGGCAGCGGGGCCAGTAGCGATGGCGGTGTTCACATTGGTGGGAGGTGCGGTCGCGGTCACGGTCGCGGTGTTGGTGAGGGCGGCTGCTGAGGCAAGGGTGAGGAAGGAGAGGAGAGAAAGGAGAGAAAGCATCTTTGCGTTATGGACAAATGAAGCTAGGCTGCTGAAAACAACGAATGGATAAGGAATGAGGCTCACGAAGCATAGCATTGGGAGGATTGCGTGTTATATGTATAGATGATGTGCGAAAAGGCAACTGGTTCTGTCTATCGGAAGTCGCAATGTTGTTTCAGTGTATTTTCGGGATTTAAGCGCTTCCCGTTGTGGGGGAAGAAGCGCTTTTGTAGAGACTGGAGCAATTCACCTGATGGATCGGATATGGCGTCGCGTCTGAAGATTCAGCGTATAGCATTGCTTGGAGAACATGGAAAAGGCCTGCTGAGTCTCAGTTGTCACGGAAATATCGTGGTAATTGATGTTCAGGCACAAGGTTGGGTATCCGCATGGGAACATTCTGAAGAAAACCGTCAGTAGCTGGGCCAATTTTGGTAGTAACTTTAGCCGGTTCTATTGCTTGCCATCAGGGTTGTCAAGCATGTTCTATGCCTTTTGCATCTTTGATACACGACACTCTACCTTAGTGTCAAGCTCGCTTTTTTGTGCCAAATGCCGCTATGGCTTATGCGTATCTCGGACAAGGGTATGGTGGACCAGGCCTAGAATTCGTTTTCATCACTTCCGGCAATAATGACATTATTGATCTTGAGAACCATGCGGCACAGCTGCGTAGCTAGTAATAGCTGCTGGCGTTTGCCAATCAAAGGATCAATGACAAAGTTCTCCCGCATGTCTAAGAGTTTGTTAGCCCTGCCGAATGTCGAGGCGGAAGCGGAAAAGATTCCACGAAGTCGGAAGTAAATACCGTTGCTACCGCTCTGCATACAGTCTACCCCTAACCTGGAGTTCTTTTCCTTTACTTGTGTTGATTTGATCGAGGCCAAGGTTTCGATGGGGCTCAGTCCGGAATTCTCAGCTAAGGCCATTGGAACTGAATCGAGCGCATCTGCGAATGCTCGCATGGCGTATTGCTCAAGGCCAGGACTCTGCGGAGGGGTCAGTGGTATAGAGTCTCTGGGATTGTTCTTGGAAGACAGACCTTGACAGCGGCCTCCTCAACGGCTAATGAACAAGCAATTTCCGCTGCGCCTCCTCCATAGACTACACGGTTGTCTTTGACCAGATTGCGGACGACGCATAGAGCGTCATGTAATGAGCGCTTGGCCTCATCAATAATCTAAGTGGTAGTGCGGTCAGCGGAATGTTCGACCTGAAGGAAAAAGAGTTACTCACCATCTTGTTGCTTCCTCTAACAAACACCGTGACTGCTCTTGTATTCGCGCACTCCTCAATAACCAGCATCTTCTCTCGCGTGGTGCCGAAACTCATTTCTCGAACAAGGCCAGCTTTTCCAAGCTTTGCTGCGCTGAGATCCTCAAATCTTGGCACGATGCGCCCATTCGTTGCGATTGCGATGAGTTCGATCTCTGGACCGCCAACCCATCTCACCGCAGGAAGCTTGTTCTGAAGGAGTAAATGATTCGCCTCGTCGTCGAATCCCCACTGGCATATCACGAGGTTCGCACCGGTATCCTTGATCTGCTGGATCATCTCTGTAAACTTGTTCTTTTCGTAGCTCTGAAGCTTTTTGAACTCTTCAACAGTCGTTATATCCAGCTTATGCTTGGTCTTTGGCTTCGGTGGCTCGAATGCACAAGTTAGAATAGCTAACTTGGCGTCTCGCACTTCGTCCGGCATCTGGGGATGTGAGAAGTCCTTGTCCACTATGACGCCCTTCACGAGCAATGTATCTTCTAAGGAGCCGCCAACTTTCCCATCGACCTTGATCAACTCGAAGTCGACATCTTTTCTCTCGAGATCAGCAACAGAAAGGACAGCATCGACAGCTATCTGAGCGAACTGATCGTGGGCTTTGGATACGCTAGAGAATGTTAGCCTGACAATCCCTCGAGTGTTTGAGAAGTGAAAACATTTTGCTCCCCAGACTCGTCTTTGCAACCTCGAACAGGTTCTGTCTGTCATGCTTCGTGAATTCAACCTTGTCGCTGATTCGATCTAGCTCGGAGACTGCGACCTCACAGGCTTGATCGTAGCCGTCTGCTATCCGGATAGGATGTATGCCCTTATCAATGAGGTCTGCTGCTTGTTCTAACAAAGCCCCAGCAAGGACTACGACGCCGGTAGTGCCATCTCCTATTTCTTCATCTTGTGACTTGGATAGCTCGACTAATAATTTTGCAACATGATTCGATATCTCCATCTGTGACAGTATTGTAGCTCCATCATTCGTAACTGTGATATCTCCGTCCGGCGAGATCAAGATCTTGTCCAGACCTCGGGGTCCTAATGAAGTCCTAACAATGTTCGCTACCGTCCTTGCTGCGAGTATATGCGACTTGACTGCGTCGTTGCCATGCTGCCTCTTCTTCTTGCCTTGATCTCTCACAACGATGAAAGGTCGGCCTTGCTCATCCTTCACAACAGAGGCATTTGACATATCAAGCTGCATGGCCATCTTGGATTGTGTACGACTGCCTCAGCAGTCTCGAGCTATTTGGATCGACAAATGAGTTCTAAGTGACTCGACAGCCTCGTGTTGATAAAAGGGCCAGACTTTGTCGAAGGAGAACTTATATTCGTAAATTCCACAGACCGATCGAAAAGATTTAGGGAGACGTGCCCGCGCGCTAGCGGCTTTTCTCCACGCGACTTGAAAAAACCGCCGATCATCAACCTCCAAACCTCACCTTCACTTTGCGCCAACAATAGTCCAAGGCAGCACCCGTCTTTTACATCACTCTCGGCTACGTCAAGCTACGGCTTACCATTTGTACTTGCCATTGACCTCTGACTTCTACTCTGTACCTACGTTTCAGCCCTGAAACCACCTCGACGTCACAATGCCTCGTGAGTCCGTCCTAGTCTTACAAGTTCACTCGAATAGCACAATCGATGTCTTACTGATTCACCTCTGCCGTAGCACCTCTACCAGTAGAGAACGAGAGTGAGGCCGAATCTGTGGCGGAAGAGATCCCCGCAAAAGCCAAGGAGGAGGCTACAGACACGAAGATGAAGGACGACGAAGAGGACGCCGAGGACGAGGATGATGAGGACGAAGAGACGTGAGATAGAATTGCAGTAACATGGAGTGGCATTTGGTTAACTCTACACAGCTTCATTGTCGAGTCGATTCTAGACCACCGCTCGGATTTCGAGGATGTGAGTGACCTTGCTACAGCTCTACTAAAAAAATGCTACTGACGCGATATCTTACTAGGGCCAAATGCGCTATGAAGTCAAGTGGAAGGGATATGAGAAAAAGGCCGATCGCACCTGGGAGGTCGAAGAGAACCTGGAGTGAGTCACCTAGCCCCTGAGCTGTCCGCCTAGAAGAGCGCTGAAGCATGACTTCTAGCGGCGCACGCGAGATTCTCGAAGAATATTGGAAGAGTATAGGCGGCAAGCCCGTTGCTGGTGCCGCGAACGCCGAGAAGAGCAAGAAGCGCGGCCGCCAAAGCACACAGGGAGCCAAGCCTGATACCTCGAAGCGTCCAAAGATGAGCAAGTCTAAGGGCAGGAAGAGCAACGGTGCTATAGACCAGGACACTTCACCCGCGCCGCTCACTGGATACACCGAAGAAGGCGATGATGCCTGGAGAGCGCCTCCACCCAAGGATGGCGCATGGGACCCATTGGTGCAGTCGGTGGATACCGTAGTGCGCGAGAACGCTGATGGGGAGCTTTGGGGATACTTGATCTGGAATGAGAAGAATGGCGATGGGCGCTTCTATCGTTCAAAGGCGAAGCTTCCCACCATCTACCGAGCTTGCCCACAACGAGTACGTCGAGATCTCTTATTAGGATCTATATGTGGTATAAGCTGACTGTTCGTGTAGATGTTGCATTTCTACGAGAAGCATCTGTGAGGATTCTCTGATCGTGGTACACGAATACAAATTGCTGACCAATTTCTAGCGTTTTCTCGACCAACAACAACGAGGCGGTGGCCGATGATAATGCTGAGTAGACAGCCAGCATCATCCTTCTAGCATGGAGCCCTCAATTTTCATCGGCTTCAATACAGCCACTCAGACCTCTGGAAACCTCCAAAATGCGATTTTGCAGCAAAGGCGTACGGAGGACATATCATCTCTATAATCGTGTGATTCAGCATTCGTATTACCGTGGCGTGCTTACACAAATGTACTCTAGTTCCCTTTATTCAGCATACTCGGCAGGCCAGCCGCGGAGGAAAGTCCTGAATCCATCATCTATCCGGAAAATGAGGTTGGTTTTTGAGAGGACTGCTACACAATCCGTCTATAGAGCGAAATTCGCAGATATCAAATTATTTAAGACCTTTGTCATTGACTTGTCGTTCAATTCCCTAGCTACCGTCCATGCATAGCATGGCCAATCATCGTCCCATATATTTCTCATGACACGTAGCTTAAAGCTGTTCGCAAATGGGGTATCTCAAATAGATCAAAGCGTAGATGTTCAGCATAGAAGCATAGCAAAAACACCCTAAAATTCGCCAGTAGTGTAGCGCGGTCTCAGCACTTGATCCCGGTGCAATACTGTCTTCTCGATCAGTCTTCGACTTAAGAGCAAACAATCCCCTTCGCAGCTCCGACATCCTCCCAATCGACCTCCCAAATACTCATAATCGTCATCTCGCAGCCGCCTCCCTTGTCGCGTCTCTTGATCCTGCCCATAATTCTTGCCAACTTCCCTTTACCGGCCTTTCCCAAGAATACCTTCGAATCAAGATTCCACAATCCTACTCCCTTCCAGAGGCTGTATGTGGCGCTCAGGTAAGGAGGTTTGTCCGTGAAGAGGTCTCCAAACTGGAAAAATTGCTTGAGGCCACCCTTGTTTTCGCGTTCAGAGGAAACAACGCGAGCATAAAGCTCAACGATTGCATCGGTATTTACCCTGCTGGCAACAGCTGCGGCATTCAGCGCCTCGCCAATCCGGAAACAAGTCCTCAGAACGGTGCGATTACTAAGGCCCAAGATCGGAGAGCGGTCTCTGATGAGCTCGGGAAATGGTGGTCGCAAGAAGGGCAGAGCTTCACCGTTGGCGTTCGTTGGGACCAGATGTGGGACATCTACTAGTGAAACTGGTACTTGAGACGATTTACCCGGAGTGTACATTTTAGGCGGCATCCATTGCAGCTTTGGCGTTGTACGCTTCTCTGGCGATGTTAGAGGCGTTGGTGGTTGCAAGACGTCGGAGCTGTGCGCAGCGAGCCCTTCGTCGAGGTCGTCATCGTCGAAACAATTCTCGGAGCCTTCCGGAGTCCCTAGGTGGTTTGATTTTGCACTGAAAGCGTTTCCAGAGACCTGGATCAGAACGCATGGAGACTGTGAGGCTTGCGACGGTAAAGAGGTGATGTCCTCTTCATGGGTTGCCGATTTCTTGGGCTCAACATGCCCAGACAGATTGTCCGAGCAAGGTTTTGGATGAGGCAGAAGCAAAAAGTCATCTGTGAGTTCGACATCATCCAGGAAAAAATCGTCGTCAAAGAAATTCGGCCTCCAGTCATCAACAAGGTCTGCTCGTGCTGCGGGAGCAGGAGATGTGATGGATTGCATGATCTCTTCCAGACCGTCATCGTCCATGGGAAACTCGTCATGACTATTCTGGTCTTCGAAAATGGCGTCACTGTCGAAGAAAGGACTCGGCGCTGGACTAATGGGAGACAGGTCTCTCACTTTTTCCCGAACATTTGAGAAATCTGTTCCATCCGACCGCGCCTCTCCTTGCGCAGACTGGGGCACCACAAAGTCTGCGAATGATTCGCTGTCATCGTTCCACGGCTCAGGCTGCATGAGAGACTCTGGATTGATACTTGACCCATTATGACCCGGCATCGCGTCGTGGGGGAAAACATCTTCGCCTGCAACAGTACGCATAGAACTTGAAACTCTGTCATCAACGAAAGCGTCTGGATTAGGGCCATTCCTTCTTCCCTTGGCGTAAGTAGCCTGGTAACTATCACCCATACCTAAAGATCGGATGCTCCTCTCAGTCTGCTCAACGTTTTCGCCGTCGTCAGGCACTGTCAAGGCACCCAGGACCCGTGCTGCATCGGCCTGCTCCTCCTGGTCTTCCACAACTAACGGTAGTACGCTCTTGACTCGAACCTTTTTGCGACCAGGAGTTACCGGCTTAGTCCTTGTGAAGCTCTTTGATATGTCTTGACACTGCAACTCATGTGCTTTACCACTTTTCTTTGACTTCCTTGGCCCCGTGGCTTTATCCTCTTTCGGCGCCGAACCAGGAGCAGCGGCCTGTGTCTTGCGTTTTCTCGGAGCCTTCGCCTTTCCCTGTGTTTCGGGTTCATTCAAAACAGATCTTTGCTCTAGCCTCCCCTGGACGCTAGTCGATGGTCTTGGTGGATTGATTGGGGTAAAGCCCGAGACAATCGGCACAGGAAGGGGACACTGTCTGACCAATTGTTAATTACAACTCATAAAATTCCACCACCAAATATCATCAACCGCACCCGATCGTATGATCTTCTTGCTCTTCGTCCATAATTGCTCCAGCGCTCTGCATCTCGTCTAAATTCCATGCCCAACCTCTTCCCGTAGCCATCCTTCTCACTCCCTCCCAATTATGCATTCTTCCTACCTCCACCTTCGCGACGCCCACCACAATTACTCCAGACCTGTAATACACAATATGCTCACAACATTGGCGATAAATTGAGAAGAAATGCAACGTCGTGAGGCACGACTTTGGAGAAACTTCGGCAGTTGGGAAAAGGCTTGGCAAAAGGTCAGCCGAGCCATATCCGGACATTCCCAAAACAGCTCCAGCATGCACGGTAGGGCGCAACTTCTTTCTTTTATCATCACTATTATCTAAAAGTGCAAGCTCTCGAAGCCCAGTGGGCCTGGTGTTTCTCTGCTGCCTCGAGAGAAGCTTGCGTACCCCTTTCATCAGCTCACCCTTCACCTGGTGCTACTCCTTGGCTTCTGCCTGCAATGCCAAGAGCCCAGTTGCTTAAGATCATAGGAATTACTTTCTCAATGATCTTGCATTGGCAGACCTGGCTGCTGAGCTCTTTGGTGTAGACTTACTCACAGAGTGAGAGGCCAATATGTTCTCAACCTCGGTAGGTGATACGAGCGTACCTGTGCAAGTCATTATGTTACTTATTTTCGTACATGTTGTCAAGTCTGTCCGCATCCACTCAGAGAAGAAATCGGTCGTGTTTCTATGAGATCGTTCAGCACTACAAATGCTGACACAGATTTATCATTACTCAAGAGCAAGCCGTACTCGGCCATCACGGTTCAAATCAATCGCTTGGCGAGTGAACAATATGAAGCGGATGATATGAGCGGGATCGTAGATCTCATAGAGGTCGTAAGACTGCAGACTGGCGGTCCGACAGAGGCCGCTCGAGCAATTCGCAAGAAGCTGTAAGCTCAACAGTAGAATGAGATTCTATGACTGTGGGCTTACTGCAAGCTCAGGAAGTACGGGAGTGTCGACCAGCAGCTCCGTGCTCTAACCATCCTTGACGGTCTCATCGAGAACGCTGGACCTCGCTTCCAACGTGTGTTCGCTGACGAGCCTCTGCTCGAGCGTCTCCGAGTCTGCGCCACGGACTCCTTATCGGATACAGAGGTGAAGAAGAGATGTCAGATCCTTTTCAGGCAGTGGGCCGCGTCCTATCAATCCATTCCAGGCATGGACCGTATCGTTGCCTTACATTTGCAATTACCGAAACGGAAGAAGCCCGCGACGCAAGCGCAATCGAGAGTGCTCCTAGAAACAGAACGAGAAGCCAATGAAGATCCCTTTGGTAATGAAGATGAGGAAGTTACCCCTGCCATAGGAACCTTGAGAGGATCGCTCAATTCGCCAACGAGAAGCTCGTTTGTCTCAGGTGCTACCCCTAGAGTAGGATTGGCTTCAACGCCAAAGCAAGCGAAGAAGTCCAAACCGGACAAGTCGTCCAATAAACATAAGCACAGGGCATTCAACCTGGAGAAAGAGAAACCTCAGCTCCTCCAGACAATTGCTTCATCCTCCGTTGTAAGCACTAACCTCATGAATGCTCTCAAGCTACTGAACAGAGAGAACACTCGAGTAAGCGAGCACGCCGAAACAGTCAATCAGTTCGAAACGTGCAAAGCGCTGAGACGACAAATTCTGCGGTATATCCAGCACGTCGAAAGCGAACAGTGGCTGGGAAGCCTGCTCAATGCTAATGACAGTCTCGTTGAAGCTTTGATGGCATTCGAAATCTTAGACAAGAGCGTCGACGATGACAGTGACAGTGATGGCACTGAGTGGAGCGACAATGAGGCGGCACCACCAAAGCTAGCAGGGCCTGGACCTTCGAGACCAAAGGCCACCGAAGAAGCTTTTGCTGGCCTGAATCTAGGCAAGGCCCCCGCGAAGCCACATCCCACGATGCTCCTAAACGGTCAGGGTGGCATAAGGCACGCTGAGGGCCAAGATTCGGAGGAGGAAGATGGAGATGACCCTTTTGCGGACAGTAACGCCGTGCATACACCGAAAGGTGAAAGGCCCGGCATGACCTGGTAAGAAGTCGCTCTCGCAATCGTTTCAAACGACGCTAATGTATACGTAGGAGGGAGGTATAGCACCTCTTTTCGGCCACTTGAAACAAATAATGATAGCGTGCAATGTACACTTAAGAGACGATGCTTGCGATGGAATCCCTGGAGCATCCACGATGAGTTTCTCTTCAGAGGAGCTTAGTTCTTTGTGCTCTAGAAAATACCGACCATGCAAATGCTATTCACAGCGAAGCATCGACCTTTGCCATGGGAACAAGATCGTCTAATCCCTTCAATGACTCCCTTTAACGATCTCAATATGTCCAACTCCCATCCCATCAATTTCCTCCCCACT
>JAABUP010009647.1_pt1 | contig 11752 bp, 15 predicted proteins | sample 5559201 | NCBI WGS metagenome assembly JAABUP01 (sample SAMN10711887, study PRJNA513373) | rock metagenome | isolation source: Antarctica rocks | place: Antarctica | reverse complement strand
AGCCTGTCACGCAACTATCTAAAAGGAATACCGATCTGAGCGCAATTCCACTATGTTTCCAAGCGAACGCGAGACATAATATTCCAAAAAATCCCGATTTTTGCTTAAGTCCGACAGGCTGCTAGCATAGCCGGCAACGGGGCTGGATTCGTGCGCGCGTTCAGCTAGGTTGCGCCGGCCACAACTTTGGGAGACGCATCTTGGACGTCCGCGCCGCCGTCGCTTTCGCTGCCGGCCAGCCGCTAAGCATCGAGACCGTGCAGCTTGAAGGCCCGCGCGAGGGCGAGGTGCTGGTCGAGATCAAGGCAACTGGCATCTGCCACACCGACAAGTTCACCCTCTCGGGCGACGATCCCGAGGGCATGTTCCCCGTCATCCTGGGCCACGAGGGCGCCGGCGTCGTCGTCGATGTGGGGCCGGGCGTGCGGACGCTGCAAAAGGGCGACCACGTTATCCCGCTGTACACCCCGGAATGCCGGGAATGTGACTACTGCCTCAGCCAAAAAACCAACTTGTGCCAGAAGATCCGCGTGACCCAGGGCCGCGGCGTCATGCCGGACGGCAGCAGCCGGTTCAGCTTCCAGGGCAAGCCGATCCTGCACTACATGGGCTGCTCGACCTTCGCCAACTTCACCGTGCTGCCTGAGATCGCCTTGGCGAAGGTGCGCAAGGACGCGCCATTTGAAAAGATCTGCTACATCGGCTGCGGCGTGACCACCGGAGTCGGCGCCGTCATCTTCACCGCCAAGGTGAAGCCCGGCGACAACGTCGTGGTGTTCGGCCTGGGCGGCATCGGGCTGAACGTGGTACAGGGCGCCAAGATCGCCGGCGCCGACATGATCGTGGGCGTCGACATCAACCCCGGCCGCCGCGAGCTGGCCAAGAAGTTCGGCATGACGCACTTCGTGAACCCGAAGGAGGTCGAGGGCGACATCGTGCCCTACCTGGTCGACCTCACGAAGGGCGGCGCAGACCACAGCTTCGAGTGCGTCGGCAACGCCACTTTGATGCGGCAGGCGCTCGAGTGCGCGCACAAGGGCTGGGGCAAGAGCACCATCATCGGCGTGGCCGGGGCCGGGCAGGAGATCAGCACGCGGCCGTTCCAGTTGGTAACGGGCCGGGTCTGGCAGGGCAGCGCCTTCGGCGGCGCGCGGGGCCGCACCGACGTGCCGGGCATCGTCGACTGGTACATGGAGGGCAAGATCAACATCGACGACCTGATCACCCACATCCTGCCGCTTGAGCGGATCAACGAGGGGTTCGACCTCATGACCCGTGGCGAGAGCATACGCAGCGTCGTCGTATACTAGTACCTCTGCACAGTGGTTTTGACCGGTTGGCGCCCGAGGCGGTTAGGTCTGGCAAAGGCTGTTTCCAGGCAGAACGGTGCTCGGGACGAGGATGCGGCAAGGATAACTCAAGAAGATCAAGCTTGGGATCAGACCAATGATCTCATGGCTCACTTGGCCTCAACCGGTCAAAACCACTGTGCAGAGGTACTAGGGTGCGCTGCCCGGCGTGAGGCCTACGCCGGGCGCTGCTTGGCTGATCGCCGTGCGGCTACGCTGGGCGCTCGCGGGGCTTGTCGACCTCGCAGCGCCAGCCGGCCAAGCGATAGCGTGGGTGCGAAACCACCCATTCCTGGGATATGGTTTGCGCCTTCAGGGTGCATTCGATGGGGCTGCCGACGGCCTCCCGCACCTCCCGCCGCTCCATGCAGCGGTCCGGCTCGTTCGACAAGCAATAGACGAGGACTAATTCGATCATGGCTGCCTTTCCCTGCATACCGATCCACGCAACGCCCAGCCATGCAACAATGATGCTGGCGCGGGCCGGCGCAATACTCACGATTGCGTCTATCGCCCTGCCGGCCCTCGCCGAGGGGCCGCCGGCCGAGGACACCCGGCCGCTCAGCCCGGCGCAGGTCGCGCTGTTCGAGACGCCGCACCTCCGCAACGTCGACCACGCCGAGACGCTCGACTACGGTTTCGCCCGCGACGGGGCCGCCGGGTTCACGGACAAGATCGCCATCCATGTGCGCCAGGTGAACCCGGACGGGAGCAAGAGCCTCGCCTTCGACTACCTGACCGGCGACCGCCAGGTGAAGTTCCCCGAACTCGACAACTTCCGCGGCAACCCGCTGCTCATGCTCACGCTGGAGCGCGACGTCGCCGAGATGAAGGAGCAGGTGGGGCTGTCGGCGGCGTATTTCCGCAACAAAATTCGGGAGGCGTTCGTGACCGGGGCGACGATCACGGATGCGACCTTCACCCTGGACGGCGCCGCCGTGCCGTCGCGGGAGGTGACGGTCCGCCCGTTCGAGGGCGACAGGCGGCTGGAGCGCATCCCGTCCTTGCAGGCGAAAAGCTACGTCTTCGTCCTGGCGGACAAGGTGCCGGGGACGATCGCGGAGATCCGGATCGGCGTGCCCGCCGACGCCGCAATAGCCGCACCCGCCTTCAACCAACGCACCACGTTCACCGGTGTGGAGCCATAATCCGTGCCCTCCTGCTCGCAGCAGCCGGCACGGCGCTGACGGTTCAAGCCGTGCAGGCGGAGGTCCGGCACCCCGCCAACGACTATCCGACCGCGACCCGCGCGGACTATGTGATCGGCTGCATGGCCGCAAGCGGGTTCAAGCGCGAGTACTTGGAGCGCTGCGCCTGCGGCATCGACGTGATCGCCGACCTGATGCCATTCGACGACTACGAGCAGGCGGACACGATCCTGCGCATGCAGCAGGGCGGCCTGGGCGACCGTGGCGCGCTGTTCCGGGACACCCCGATCGCCAAGGAACGGACCGAACAGCTCCGCCGCGCGCAGGCGGAAGTCGCGCTACAATGCAAATAGCTGGGGGCAAATAGCTGGGGCAGTGTAAGTGGTTCTAGCTCCGCCCGCCGTTAAGCGGGAACTCCTGGTGGAACTTCGCCTGCGCGCTGTCCAGCACGTCCACCCGCATGGGGCCGGGACCCTGCGGCACGAAGCCGAACGTGATGACCGGGTCCTCGCTCAGCGAAATGTCGGCGTCGACGCTGAGCACCACCGCGTCGCCGTAGCGCACCGTCACGTCCTGGATGTAGCGCGGCGGCACGAAGTTGTGGGTGAGCTGGTCGACCTGCATGCCGTTGTTGTTGGGATGGCTGATCAGAAGCTGCGCGTTCGCGGCCTCGCCGTCATGCAGCAACTGTGTCTCGCCATCGAGCCGCAAGCGCATCTGACCAAGGCGCGACATGGCGAGCTGCGGGTCCTTGGTCGAAGGGGCCGAGCAGCCGCCCGCCGCCTTCACATAGCGTTCGGAGGCGAATAGCCGCCCGTCCTCGGTTTCGGCGACAGCATGCACCAGAGTGTATTGGTCCACGCGGACGCGGGTCTTCAGTCTACGCGGATCGGCGGCAGGGCCGAACTTGAAGGTGCCGGCGAGCGGCGACGGGTTGCCGTCCACCAGCAGCCAGACCGCCTTCACTTTGCCGCCCCCTGTCCCGCCGCCAGCCGAAAGATTGACGGAGATCGGCACCAAGGCCGCGTCCAGGGCACGGGCGGGCGCGTCAAGCGTGATGACGCCGGTGCCGTCCGTGACCACGCGGTCGCCGAACACGGCGTGCTTGAGATCGGTCCAGCGTTCGGCACGCGCGTCCGGGTCCTCCTCCGCCCAAGCCGGCCTGGCCGCGCCTAGCGTCACAATTGTCGCGCACAACGTCAGGCCCACTGCAACCGCGACTGCCTTCACTTGACCAACCCCCTCGCAAATGCCGGTTTGCCCCGGCCTATTCCCACTCAAGTTCCTTGAACGCGCTCGTCACGTTGCGGCCGTTGTAGTCGTCGAACAACAGCCAGCGGTCACGCTCCGCCAATCCGACCGTCTCGACAGCCTGCTCGATATCGCCGCCGCGGGCGATTATGGCACGGATATCGCGCACGATGCCGCCTAAATAGCGCTCCTGCGCGGCTGCCGCCTCGGGCCACGGCACAAGTGCAGGCCCATGGCCCGGCACCGCCTGCTTCGCCGGGGACGCCCGCAGCGCCCCAGTCTGCGCGCCCGTCTGCGCCAGCCAGCCCAGGATGCTGCCATCCAGCGCCGGCACCCGGTCCACGAACAGCAGGTCGCCCAACCAGAGCGTATCGGTCGCCTCATCAAAAATCGACAGGTCGTTGTCGGTGTGCGCCGTCGCATGGGCATGCAGCCGCAAGCTGCGCCCGCCCAGGTCGAGCGTCGCATCGTCCGCAACGAACAGGTTCGGCTTGGCGTAGTCGCCGGCCTCTTCGATGCCCAGCAGGTCGGCCAGGCTGTTGCGGTAGAACTCGCCGCGCTGGACCAGCATACCCTCCATCCGCGCATGGCCGACGAACACCGGCCCGTCCGCCGCAAAGGCGCCGGCGCCGAAAACGTGGTCCGGGTGCATGTGCGTCATCACGACGTAGCGGATCGGCAGGCCAGTATGCTGACGGATGCTGGCGCGCAGCCGCTCACCGTCGGCACGGCTGCCGCCGGGGTCCATGACGGCCACGGCGGCGTTGCCGATGATGAAGCCGATGTTGGCGATGCCGTCCTGGTTCGCGACCGTCGCCTCCTCGTGGACGCCGGGCCGCACGTGGATGCCCGGCGCGACCTCCGTCATCGCGAACGGCAAGACCGGAACAGGCGCAGCGAGGAGGCGGGCGGGACGCAGCGCCGCGAAAGTCGCGAGCAGCAGGGCGTCCCGGCGGTTCATTTTACCAGGGCAGCGGTGCGTATGCGCCGGTAGACCAGCTCAGGCGCCTCGGCAGCCGCGGCCTCAGCCTCCGCAGCCGCCACCGCGTCGGCCATCATGAAATGCGAGGGCGACAGCGCGCACGCTGGATCGGTCGCGGCGGCGTCGCCGGTCAGGGCAAAGGCCTGGCAACGGCAGCCGCCCCAATCGACCTCGCGCTGGTCGCAGGACCGGCACGGCTCCGGCATCCAAGCGGTGCCGCGGAACCGGGCGAAGCCGGGGTCGTCGCGCCACACCGCCCCGAGCGGCACCGTGCGCACCGACGGCCACTGGAACCCCCGCAGGGTCTCCGCCGCGTGGCAGGGCAGCGCCAGGCCGGCTGGGGTGATGTTGATGATCCGCCGCGCCCAGCCGCCCATGCAGGCTTTCGGGCGGGCCGCGTAGTAGTCCGGCACCACGTAGTCGATGGTGATGCGCCCGCGCAGGTCGGCCCGCGCCTGGGCGACGGCCGCGTTCGCCCGCTCCAACTGCGCCCGGCTGGGCATCAGCGCGGCGCGGTTGACCAGGCCCCAGCCGTAGTATTGCACATGCGCGACCTCGATCCGGCTGGCGCCGAGCTCCTGGCCCAGCGCCAGCATCTCGGGCAGGCGGTCCAGGTTCTGCCGATGCACCACGAAGTTCGCGGTGAGCGGCAGCCCGGCCTCGCGGATTTGCCGCGCCACCACCAGCTTGCGGGCGTGGCCGTTGCGGTAGCCGCCGATGCGGTCCGCCTGCGCCGCGTCCGCATCCTGGAAACTGAGCTGCACATGGTCCAGCCCGGCCTCCGCCAAGGCCGCGAGCGACGCCGCGTCCAGCATGACGCCCGAGGTGATCAGGTTGCTGTACAGCCCGCACGAGGCCGCGTGCCGGACCAGCTCGAGCAGGTCCTTGCGCGCCGTCGGCTCGCCGCCAGAGAAATGCACCTGCAGCACGCCCAGCGCCGCCGCCTCGTTCAGCACGCGCAGCCACGTCGCGGTGTCGAGCTCCGCCGCGGCGCGTTCGAGTTCGAGCGGGTTGGCGCAATACGGGCATTGCAGCGGGCAGCGGTGCGTCAACTCGGCCAGCAGCGCCAAGGGCGGCTCGACCGGCGGCTCGGGCCTGACCGGAAGCAGTGCATTCATAGCTTGATCGCTCCTTTGTCCGCCAAGTCCCGCAGCATCGCCTCGACATCCGCCGCGATGGCCTCCCGCGGCGCGGCGAACCGCGCGGCCAGGATGTCGACGATGCCCGGCACGCTCCGGATGCCGTCAACAAGCTTTAGCACTTCGACCGCAACCTCATCCAACTGGAACAGACGCTCCGGCGCCAGGACGACCCATGCATCGCGCACGGCGTCGTGCCGCAGCCGGAAGCCACGGTTGAAGGCCGGCACGGACGCGGCGACCGCCTCGGTCATGGTGCCGGGACGAACGCCCCCGGCGGCACGCGGCCGGGTTCGACGTACGCATAGTGCAGCGCGTCCAACTGCGACCACAGCACGTCGCATTTGAAACGCAGCGCTTCCAGCACTTGCTCCTGCTGCTGCCGAGTGCGGGCGTGCTCGTCGACGTAGGCCAGGGCGAAGTCGACGTCCTTCGGCGCCTGGGTCAGCCGCGGCGTGAAGTACGCCAGCGTGTCCTTGGTGACGAAATCATAGTTGGCCAGCATGCCCGACACCCGCTCGGCGATGATGGTCGGCGAGAACATTTCTGTCAGCGATGACGCGACGGCCTCAAGGATGCTGCGGTCGCGCACGAACGCCACATAGGCGTCCACGGCGAAGCGCGTGCCCGGCAGGATGCCCTCGGTCGTCTCGACGTATGCGGGATCAAGCCCCACGCCCTCTGCCAGCTTCAGCCAGCGCGCCACGCCGCCCAGGCCGGGCTCGGTGCCGTCATGGTCGTCGAGCCGGCTGCGCCAGGCGCGGCGCAGGTCGGCGGTGGGCAACCGGGCCAAAAGGGTCGCGTCCTTCGCGGGGATGCGGCTCTGGTAGTAGTAGCGGTTGAGCGCCCAAGCCTGCACCTGCCCGCGCGTCAGCTTGCCGTCGTGCAGCATGCGGTGGAACGGGTGGTGGATGTGGTAGCGCTCGTCGCCGATCGCGTTCAGCGCCGCCCGCAGGTCGGACGGGGCCAGAAGGGGAGATGATGTGCGGTCGCTCACAGGGTCAACTCCATGCCGTCATAGGCCACGCTCCAGCCCGCCGCCTCGGCCTGCGCGCGTTCCGGCGAGTCGTCCAGCAAGATCGGGTTCGAGTTGTTGATATGCAACAGGACGCGCCGCCGTACGTCGAGGCCCTCGAACGCCGCCAAGGTGCCCTCGGGGCCGGACACGCTCATGTGCCCCATGCGCAGGCCGGACTTGGGGCCGAGTCCGGCGCGGATCATCTCGTCGTCCGACCATAGCGTGCCGTCGAAGAACACCGCGTCGGCGCCGTGCAGCCGGGTCGCCAGCGCCGGGGTCATGGCGGCGCAGCTTGGGATGTAGAACAGGGTGGCGTGGCCGTCGGAGACGGCGGCGCCGACCGTTTGGTCGGTCTCCTGCAATGCCGGCGTCCGGTCCGGCTGCTCAAGGTAGAGCGGGATTTTGCCCGGCACGGCGAACAGCGTGACGCTAAGGCCGCTCGGGCGACCATCTGGCAGCCGAACGGCGCAGGGGACGTCGAGCATGATGGGCTGCCGGGTCACGATGGCGCGCGACAGGACCTCAAAAATAGGATTGTCGTCGAGAACCGCGTGGACGGCGGGCGTGGTAAGAACGCTGAACGCCTGGCGTTCCCGCAACGTCAGCAGTCCCGCAATAGCGTCGACGTCGCCGTTGGTGAGCACGACCGCGGCGATCGGTGTGGAGCGTAGACCCACGTTGGGCTGCAAAGCCGGGGTCTGCTCGATCTGCTGGCGAAGATCAGGGGAGGCGTTCAGCAACACCCAATGTTGCCCATCGGCGCTGACGGCGAGGGAAGCCTGGGTGCGGGGACGGGCGGCCGGATCACCGGAACGGGCACGTCGGCAGGACTGGGCGTTGGAGTTCCACTGCGGAAAGGCGCCACCAGCCGCGGCGCCGAGCACGACTGCGCGCATGATACCCTAGATCAACACACTTCCCTGCTAGGACTCCGAGGCAGGGTGCCAAATGCCCCCTGCCCCAGAACCTGGCAAGGATACGCGCTTACTTCTTCAGGTCAGCGCAAGCGTAGGAATTGATCTCGGCGCCGAGAGCGATCTCGACGATCTTTGGGGTCTTCCAGGCCATAGTATCCTCCAGTTTCTGTTTTAGCGAGGCGCAACCTAGGATTCTGGTTGCCCCCAAGTCAAGCACAAACCCCGCGATAAAATCGTTATTCGCGGTGCAGCATCACGGTTTCGTGCTGGTTTCAGAGCGGAAATGCATCCAGTGCGGGCCGTTGTGAGCAAAAGTCAGAACGGAGGAACCAGATGCATAATCGTTTCAACATAGTAGCCGGCCTCTCGGCGCTTTGCCTTGGCCTGGTGGCGGTCCCGACTGTCGCCGCCGCCGGCCCTTGCTCCGACCAGATCGCAGAACTCGGCCGCAAGCTGGCGCAGAGCCCGAGTCTCGGCCCCGTCACCACCGGCACGCTGAGCGGGTCGAACCCAGGCAGCGCCCCGTCAGCCACGGCTTCGCAGCCTGGCGCACCTGCGACCACGGGGACCTCGGCTGACAACCGCGTTGGCGGCACGGCTGGCACGAAGGAGGCGAACGCCGTCGTCGGCAACAACATCGCCACGTCGTCCCAGGATGTACGCCGGCAACAGGAGGGCCTACCCACGGCCGCCGCCGTCGCCGCCGCTGGCTCAGGCAAGACGGTCGAGACCGCGCCGGGCCAGGGCAGCAGCGCCGCGCCAAATGACCGCATGTCGCAGGCGAAGATGGAGTTGGAGAAGGCCCGGCAATTGGACCAGAAAGACGATCCGTCCTGCCGCGGCTCGATTGACCGCACCCGGCAGCTTATGGGCTGACCCCAAAGGCAGTCCGAGATCGGCTGTCCTGGCATGGCGACGGCGCCATGCCAGGACAGCGCCCTAAAGACTTACCGGCTCGCCTGGTGGACGCACCGCAGACAGGGCGCCGCGCTCATCTCGGTGACAAATTTACGGCGTATTGCCCGGTCGAAGTCGTCGAAGCTCTCGGCCGGCACCAGAAAAGCGTTCGGGCCGCCGATCAGATGGTCCCGATACCAACCCTCAAGCGTCGCCGCCTCATCGCCCTCCAGAATCGGCAGGCCATTGAGCGTGATGCCGCTGCTAGCAAGCTCGTCGCGCACCTGATCGACCGTTTCCAACGGGTTGCAGTTGTCGCGCCCGTCGCCGGAAACGTCCACGACCACGCGCTCGGCGGGCACAGGCAACTGCGTCAGCAGCTTGTCGGCGATGCTGCGCAGCGCCACCGACATGCAGGTGAAGCCGTTGCTGGCCCGGCGCAGGCGGCGGACGCGGGCGGCGAACTGCTGGACATCGGCCCCGCTGGTCAACAACGTCCAGGGCAGCGACAGCACCGGGCGGTTGGACCACTGCACCAGCGCCAGCAGCATGGCCTGGTGCGGCCCCGACAGCACGCTCGCCTGCACCTCGCGCGATTCGAGGGCGCGGGCGATGCCGTCCATCTGCAGGGTGAACCGCGCATCGTCGACGGACTCCGAGACATCGACCGCCATCACCAACGCGAGGTCCACCTGCTCCGCCTGCGCAGCGGCCAGGGGCGCCGAGGGCGCCGAGGCCGCCAGCATGGCGAGCAGGCCCAGCACGGCGGGGCGGCCCGCGCTCATCAATCGGTGCTCATCGGTCGGCGTTCATCGGTCAGCCAGCTCTAGGTTGCGCACGCTGTCCAGCCCGGTGGCCGCGTCAAAGCCGACGACATCGCGCAGCGACGCGCCGTGAACGTCCGCACGGGCCAGGGCCGCCCCGGTCAGGTTCGCGCCGTCCAGCCGCGCCCCGGCCAGGTCCGTCCCCTCTAAGTTGGCCCGTGTCAGGTTGGCGCCGCGCAGGTCGGCGAACGCCAGGCGGATGCCGGACAGGTTCGCGCCTTCCAGGTTGGCCTCGGCCATGTGGCAGCCGCCGAGGTCCGAGCGCAGGGCAGCCAGGAACTCCGTCCGCCCCAGTTCCAAATGCACGTCGGCGAGGTTGGCGCCGGTCCAGTCGCCGTTGCCGAGATGGGCCAGCAGGTGCGCGCCGGTCAGGTTGGCCTGGCGGAAACGCGGCGCCTCGTCGGCCGGGTTCTCCCCAAGCCGGCTCGACGCGGCCGGCAGGAACATCCGCGCCCCGGACAGGTCGGCCTTGGAGAAATCCGCCCCGATGATGGTGGCGCGGTCGAGGTTGGCGCCGGCCAGGTTGGCGCCAACCAGGCGTGCCCCGGTCAGGTCGGCGGCAAACAGGTTGGCGCCCGCGAGGTTGGCGCCGCTCAGGTCGAGGTCCGCAAGGTCCAGCCGGGACAGGTCCTTGCCAGCCAGGTCGGCCGGATGCGCGCCGCGCAGCAGCGCGATCACCTGGCGCACCGTCATGGTTGCCGCTGCCGCCGGCCAACCGGCTGCCGGCCCCAGCAGCGCCGCGAGCAGCATGAGGGATCTGAGGGTTCGGCGGCCCGGTCGCTTCATCGGCCGATCCTACTCCGAATTTCCGCCGTGGCGCTATCACGGATTTGTCGGCCCGGCCCTGGACAAATCACGGCCTGCCGCGCCACGTTCCCCCTGCGTCACGTCCCCCCTGCGTCACGACATTGGCGCCCCACAACGGAGCCTGAATGTTCTACGAAGTCGCCCAAGGCCACGGCCTGCCGCATGATCCCGTGAAGGCGTTGATCGCGCCCCGTCCCATCGGCTGGATCTGCGCCCTGAGCGCCAAAGGAGAGGTGAACCTCTCGCCCTACTCGTTCTTCAACCAGGTCTCCGACCGGCCGCACATGGTCATGTTCTCCTCCGGGGGCCGCAAAGACGCCCTGAGCTTCGTCGAGGAGACGGGGGAGTTCACCTGCTCCATCGTCTCGTGGGAGCAGCGCGACGCCATGAACCGCACCTCGGCGCCGCTGCCGCGCGGGCAGAACGAGTTCGAGTACAGCGGCCTGGAGCCGGAACCTTCGGTGCTGGTCCGCCCGCCCCGTGTCCGCGGCGCCCCGGCGGCGCTGGAGTGCCGGCTTGTCAAGACCGTCGAGCTGACGCCGCTCGAAGGGGGTGAGGCCGCCTATGTCATGGCGATCGGCCAGGTGGTCGGCGTACACATCGACGAGCGGGTGATGCGCGACGGCTATGTCAACACCCTCCTGTTGCAGACGATCGGGCGGGCCGGCTACCACGACTACTTCCTGGCCGACAACAAATTCGCCCTGGCGCGCCCAACCAAGGCGTGACTAGGGCCCGTCCGGAGGCATTGAAGCGCACCATGACCCCCTCCATCATCGCCGCCCACGCCTCGCCCGACCAGCCCGGCGCGACGTTCCGCGCGCTCGACGCGGCGCTGGCGGAAACGCCCGGCTATATCCTGTTCACGATCCTGGTGCATGACCTGGATGTCGGGGAGTCCCAGCGCGTCTACAGCAGCCACCCGGCCGAGTATCCCGTTGGAGGCCGTAAGCCGGTGACGGACAGCGCCTGGATGCGCCGGGTGGTGCACAACGGCGAACCCTGGATCGGCCATGACGCCCACGCCATCCGCGGCGCGTTCCCCGACCACGCCACCGTCCTGGCGCTCGGGTGCGAGAGCGTGCTGAACATGCCGGTGCGGTGGCGGGGCGAGACGTTGGCCACGGTGAACCTGCTGCACCGCGCCGGGCACTACAGCGACGCGCAGCTTCCGCAGGTGTCGTTGCTGGCGCATTTGGCGCTGCCGGCGTTGATGGTCAGCCGGGGCTGACCCCAGGCTTCAACCGATTCCAGGCTTCGCCGTCCGCATCAGCCCAATGGCCAAGTTAGCGGCTCACTGTCCATCGGCAGGTAACTACTCACCCCCTTTTGGGCATCCTGACCATCGGCGGCATGAGGGTTCGGCTTGACAGGGTGACGGTTGGATTGGTTCACCGCATCCTGTGAACAGTGATCTCCT